>Ga0105241_10000032_pt1 | contig 119407 bp, 134 predicted proteins | sample KBSC64metaG_FD_80422 | JGI IMG/M metagenome (GOLD analysis project Ga0105241, IMG submission 80422) | Corn rhizosphere microbial communities from Kellogg Biological Station, Michigan, USA - KBS C6-4 metaG | ecosystem: Host-associated > Plants > Roots > Rhizosphere > Soil | place: Michigan... | reverse complement strand
TGCTCGCCGATTGGATCCAGTTTTACAACACCCGTCGCCCGCACCAGGCGTTGGCGATGAAAACGCCTGCGGAGGCGTATAAATTAGCCGCATAACCTGAGCAGAAACCGCTGGGTCAGTACAGATATGCATACGAATATCTATACGTCGGAGCTGTCTTAATAGGATGTATTGAACCAGAGTGGAATTCGACGGTACACGAGCGAAAAACTTTATCGCGCCGGTGACCACCGTTCGCACGTAATGAGCTAATTATCGAGCTCGCCCCCCCCCCACTGGGAGACCAACGCTGGCGGTGTCAACGCCAAGTAGGCGGGCCTCCCAGAAACGAGACCAAACAGCGTGCGATCTTCACAGCCGTCGGTGGTTCGGAATGAAGTGTCCCCCGGCGACGGATGCCGCAAACGTGGCTGGGGTTTGATACGCTAATCCCTTGTGGGGACGGATGAAGTTGTAGTCTTGTCGCCAGAGATTCAAGAGGCCTTGGGCTTCTGCGAGACTGGCAAACCAATGTTGCGATAAACACTCACGTCTCAGGCTCCCGTTAAAGGCCTCGACGACGCAATTATCCACCGGTTTCACCGGACGACTAAAGTCTAAGCGGACCTGGTGTTCATACGCCCACTGATCCAACGCATGTGAGGTAAACTCGGTGCCATTGTCGACTTGAATCACGGGCGCGCCACCGCCGCGCTCCCGACGCACCGTGGTCAGAATGCGCGCCACATCTTCGCCGCGAAACGTCGGCTGTGCAACCAAGGTTAAGCACTCGCGCGTATGCACGTCGACCAGCGTGAAGATCCGAATCTTCTGGCCTGTCGAGAGCACGTCGTGCATGAAGTCCATCGCCCACCGTTCATTCGCCGTGATCGTCACGTCGCGCACCGGTCGCGTGACGGCCATCTTGCGACGACGCGGCCGTTTGCGCGTCAGACTCAGCTGTTCCTCTCGATACAGGCGGAGCACGCGTTTGTGATTGACGGTCCACCCTTCGCGCTTCAGCAAGACATGCAGCCGCTGATAGCCGAAGCTGAGCCGGTCTTTCGCCAATTCGCGCAGCCGCTGCCGTAAGGGCGCTTGCGACGCGCGTTTGCTGCGATACGTCAGTAACGCCCGATTGACCTGCACGGCCCGACACGCGCGGCGCTGGGTGAGCTGATACGCCTCTTGCGCCCAGCTCACCATCTCGCGCCGTGCGGTCGGGCTCACCATTTTTTTTTGAGCGCTTCTCGGAGAATGGTCTTGTCTAAGCTCAACTCCGCCACAAGCTGCTTGAGTTTCCGATTCTCATCGCGCAACGACTTGAGCTCGCGCACGTCACTGACATCGAGTCCGGTAAACTTCTTCTTCCAACGGTAGAATGTCTGCTCCGTCACACCCAGCTTCCGGCAAATCTCGGCCACGCCTACGCCACTTTCGGCCTGACGAATAGCGTGCACAATTTGCTCGTTCGTGAATTTACTGGTCCGCATTGGTTGGCTCTCCCTCCATCCCCTGGAGTATGGGCCCAACCACCCCCGCCTGTCAAAATGCGACTCCGCCTGGCCTCATTTTCCGGGAGGCCCGCCGTATTATTCAGCGTCCGAGTTCGCAGTGAGAGAATAGTCTCTACTGGCAAGAGCTCCAGGCCGATACCCAAAACCTACGCCAGGATTTGAGCGGAAGAAACTAATGTTTCCGCGCCGACACGAAGTCTATCTTTAAGCCAGGTGCGTGTACTGGTTGAATTAAACTCGCTAACTGTGCGGAGGCGTAAGAAACCATTCTAAAGGTTTCTGGTACAGACCTGCGAAATCCAGTAAATCCAAAGGGTCCATACGGCGCTCACCTAACTCACACTTTGAGACGTAAGCCTGAGTTTTGCCTAGAGCGGCTGCCACTTCAACCTGGGTAAACCCAGCTTCGAGACGTGCAGTTCGCAGCTGTTTCAACATGCGCTTGTAGCGAGCGGAATGGACGGCGCGGGGCAATGAAGACCTGGATTTAAGGTCCTCTATGCTGTACTCGGTTCCGGAATACTCCAGTTTGGAATATTATTCGAGGGCGGGATCATCCCCGGGCGGCGCACCCTAATAGGCGCCCTTCACAACTCAATCCATTCCCCTCATGGCGAATATCCAGGTGCTGGGCGGAAGCCTCGAAACCGGTAACTGGCGGGTAGAATTCGCATACCAGTCCGCTTACATGTCCCGCGGAACCAAGTCTATCAACTTGGGCGCTTGGATGATCGAATTGATACCTCTCACCGGAAGGAACACGAAGTCAATTCTTCGAAGTACCGGATGGGGATTAGTTGGAGGCGCGCTTATAGGGCCAATCGGGGCGTTAGCAGGAACGTTAAAAGGCGGTAACGATGTGGAGATTACGTTCTCATGTGTTCTTGAGGACGGGAACGAATTCGTAGGTGTGACTGATTCCGCAAGTTTCGGCAGGCTTCAAGGCGCACTTGGAGCACGACGATCACGACAATCTTCTAGCGTACACACACAGCAAACGACTGCCACGGCCGCGCCGCGTCCTGGCGCCATACCATCTCGCCCAAGCTGTGCTCAATGTAAAAGCGAATACGATCCAGATGCCTATCGATGCCCAACTTGTGGTGCAAAAATTTATGATTAGCCGTAATCTGCACAACGTGACGGCATGTAATTGAGCAACCGACTATTGAGCGTTTGCCCTTCGACTGTCAGAGGACTGCAATATCTAGCAACAGTTTGAACGTCAACGTCACCGCTGTTAGCCCGGTATTACGGAATATTCCTCAACGTGTAATTGCTCGTTCTGAAGGATGGATGGCTGCCCTATACGACTCGGGAAACTACCACATAATTAGCGAGGGTCGATCTCGTATGTTTTTGTGGCGTGAGAGAGCAGTGTAATCATGCCAAGAATGTAGTCGTTTCGATGTTCGTCTTTCAGATTTTCCCATCTAATACCTAATTCTCGAAGGGGAGCTACAATGGCCCGGCCAAGACGATCTGCGGTTTCTTCTTCGTCTGGCAATTGGCGGTTAGTATCACTGGCGTTGCAAGCAAGACGATCCCACCAGCGTACCAAAAGATCACTGAGCGGATATGACCACGAGGCAGCCCGTTCTGCTACGATTCGTGGATGGCCCGTGGCACTTTCATAGATCGGGTCGGTAGACAGACCGAGCTGAATTAGGAGCGTGTGTGTGGTCTTGCGCGCCTGTGTCTGCCGTCGGCTCTCATAATTATCCTTCTGCTCCATACGCTCCCGTAGCAGTTGCGCACGGTGATGCATCTCCCCTTCTCCAAATTGGAGCCATTCCCGACGCACACCAAGTATGGGAGCAACAGCCCGCAGGAAAGTGGATGGCGGTGCAGGGTCACCCTTCAAATACCGATGTAGCATGCTCCGTGTATGGCCAGGAATATCCCGGTCAGCTAGCTCTTGAGAGAGTCGATTGATGCTCCCCCATTGCTTGATAGCAGACCTTAGACGATCAGCGGTCGCTGGATCAGAACGTGACGATTTTGTTTGCATAGTAATCCTCCCTGTTACGGATGGACGTCAAGGGGGGCTCCAGCAAACTACTACCCCGATGAGTATACAGAAAATATACAATTGACCACTCCCAGAAACTACCTAGGTTCTGCATTGTCACTCACCACAATACGCGGAAACTACAAATGCCTACGAAGACGGTACCCATAATACTTGTTGACGAAAAATCGGCAGCAGTAGCCCTTGGACTGACACCGCGATTTCTTCAGGCGAGGCGGCAACGAGGAGACGGACCTCCTTATGTCGCGATATCAAAACGGGCTGTCCGGTATCGTCTCACCGACCTCGAAAACTGGGCGGCAGCCCGCCTCCGTAAGTCAACTAGTGACACAAGTGCCAAGCAATGACTATCACGGAGGCATCTTCGGCAGTCATTCATGCCACAGAAAAGTCACTCTCTGTACATCACACAAATGGCACAAATGGCACAAATGGGCGCGTAGGGCAGATGGCCGTGGTTCCGCTCATCGATGTGCAAATGCGCCCGATCGAGTGGCTATGGCCATTCTATTTAGCCTTCGCCAAACTCGTGGTTGTCGATGGATACCCAGGCCAGGGTAAGAGTACATTCAGTTTGGATATAGCAGCTCGCGGTTCTCGTGGTCTTCCAATGCCAGATGGTATTGGCGGAGGACTCCACTTCGACACATTGGTCATCACCTTTGAAGACGACATCGGGGATACACTCCGGCCACGTCTCGAAGCCGCAGGGGGTGATCCAAGAAGAGTTCATCATGTCGCCGGCGTCGCATACAATGGGGACGAATTTCTACTACCGCCATCATTACCACAGGATTTGGCGCTGCTAGAGCAAGTGTTGTTAGATCGACCTGAAATTCGACTCGTCATAATCGACCCACTCACTGCCGCACTCGGGAATGATGTGGATTCCCATCGCGATCAAGACGTGCGCCGTGTACTTGCTCGATTGGCCCGTATTGCTGCAGATAAGGGCGTCTGTATCATCGCCATCCGTCACGTTCGGAAGAACCATGGCGCAAACGCGATCGCGGCAGGGGGAGGGTCGATCGGTATCATCGGACAGGCCAGAACTGGGTTGCTGATCGATCGTCATCCTGACGATCCAGCTGCGGCCGTGCTCGCAATGACAAAGAATAATCTCGGTCCAATTGCACCGTCGCTCACATTTCGAAAGGTGTCAGTTACGTTGCCACTGGCTAACGGGGAATCTCTCACTACGTCACGTTTGGATTGGACAGGCATAGCCGAACTTTCTGCAGACGAACTACTTGCCTCTCGTGGTGAGAGCACAGCTAGGAGCGCTCGCGATGCGCAAATCTGGCTTCGGAACGCCCTCCACCTAGGACCCAAATCGGCAGGGGATCTTTTTCAAGCTGCTGTAGCGGACGGGATCGCCCGACGTACCCTGCAGCGCGCTGCCGACTCCCTAAAAGTAGTCAAGGATCGAAAGGGGTTTGGGGCAGGATCCCGTTGGTATCTCCCGACATCCATTCACGCCATTAATGCCAACACATTTGTTGACAACGACACCGACATTAATGGCGCGAATATACCATGCGCTGTCGAGCTTAGCCTCTCCAGCAAGGCGGATGAGATGGCACCTCAGGTTCCTGTGCTATGAAATTCGCGCGTCGACTCGATAGGCTAGAAACAAAGGTGCGTGAGACACGCTCCGAGATTTCGGATGACGTCCTTCGTGCAAGGTTTCAGGTTCGACTGGATAGTATCCGTGCACGAATGTCGGTAGCTCCTGAAAAGCTCGACCCATCGCAAATGTCTGTGATAGAACGGTTGGCGTTCGGCTTAATCTCGCTGGCTGAGCTACGGGAGATACTTCATAAGCAGATTGGGGTAGGTCACCATGCATGATGTTCCCCTGGGGGGGACTAAGTCCCCCCAGCAAGTGTGTATCGCGATTACACGCAAGGGCATGCCGTGCAAGGCATGGGCGATGCCGGGAAAGGTGGTTTGCCGGTATCACTCACCTGCTCCTGAAGACATCGCTCGTCGCCTCGATGAAGCGCGACGAGGTGGGGAGGCACGGAAGGGCCGGGATCCAGTCGAAGTTGGCGCTCTTGCCGATGACGAAACCCTTGCTACGACCAATGTCGCAACTGCTAGCGGCGTACGTGACTACCTTGCTGCTGCTTTACGAGCACTAGCTCGACTCCCCTTCTCCGTGCGGATCGCTCATGCTATCGCCCAACTCGCGAGCGCTCAACGCCAGGCAATTGAGACTGCGGATGTCGAGAGGCGCCTTGTCGCGTTGGAGACTGCAACACCAGCGACTACCCAAAACTGCAGCTCTTCTTTCAAGCACGCTACACCGATTAACTGATTCCTATGGATGCAGCTCATGCCGGTTCCCACTGATCTGTTCGATCGCTGGACGAAGCGCAGAGATGAATTGCGGCAGCTCGGCGCAATCGTCGACGGCACTGCCATATGCGAAGAAGTCCTAGCCGACCTTGGAGCCCTCCAACAGACAGAACGTGACACTGTCCTCACATTGACCGCTGCGGCCAGAATCAGTGGGTATTCTGCCGATCATCTTGGGCGTTTGATACGGGATGGAAAAATTTTGAATGTCGGACGAAGGGGGCCGCCCAGGATTCGCCTAACGGATCTTCCTAGACGACCCCAATCCCCCCTGGCAGGAAATCGCCTGAAAGTCTATGATCCGGATGCCGACGCTCGGTCCCTTCTGAGCCGACGGGGAGAACGTCATCATGACGTCTAGTACTCGAAAGCGCAGTAGCTGGTACCGTACGAAGAAAGGATGCTGGACGCTCTCCCTTGGTGATCGAGGGACTCGGGTGAGGCTTTTTCAACGAAAGAAAGACGGTGTGTTTTACCGAGGCGTGTGGCGCGCGGGGATGACGGAGGATCAGAAATCCCTGAACACACACGACAAAGACGAAGCTGCTCGGCTAGGCAAGGTATTGCTAGCCGAGTTACTACGCGGGGAGATCAAACCAGAGAGCAGACCGCCGCTCACATTAGGGCAACTCTGGCATGCGTTCTCTCACGGAAGCGCCGAGTTCTTAGACAACGCCGCGAGAACGCGCAGTGATGCAGAAAGACGAACGACAATCTTGCGCGGATACTTTGGCGATGACTTTCAGGTTGAAGACTTCACCATCGATGACCAGCGACGGTATGAACGCGCAAGAGCCGCTGGCGGCATCAAGTCTATAACCGGATTCGTAACAGGAAAAACGCGCGCACGTTCTGCAGAAGCGGACATTGTGCAGTTGCATACAATGCTCCGCTGGGCAACGACGAAGCGAGTCGAAGGGAAGAAATATCTGCTCGACCGTCACCCGTTACTCGGCGTCAGGCGAGTACGTGAGAAGAACAAGAAGCAAGCAGTAGCAACGATGGAGCGATTCGAAGCAACGATGAACGCGCTTCGAAACTTCGTGAGCGAGTCGGAAGATACCCCGACTCGCCTACGATGGCTCCGCATCGAGTTCGCGCTATTCCTTGCCGAAGCCACTGGACGCCGCTTGGGATCAATCAGGCAGCTACGGTGGGAAGACTTCCGTTACGAAAAGAACGTCGTCCACTGGCGCGCTGAAGCAGACAAGAAGGGGTACCACTGGGAGATCCCGATGCCGCAATCATTCATGGATGAAGTGCGACGGTATCAAAAGGGGATGGGAGCCATCACTGGCTACGTCTTCGCCGCTCCCAGGGCCGAAGACGGCATCATGGACCGTCACCTCTTCGACCAGTGGCTCCGTGAGGCGCAGAATGCCGCAGGGCTCAAGGATTTGGACGGAAGCCTCTGGCATGCCTACCGCCGTAAGTGGGCCACAGAACGGAAACACCTTAACCCGAAGGACGTCGCCGCAGCTGGAGGTTGGAAGGACGTGGCAACGCTCCTAGAGGTCTACCAACACGCGGACGAATCCTCAGTCCTCGCGGTCATGAGCGAGCCTCGTAAGCTCCGCGAAAAAGGCGTGGCGTAGCCTCTCAGTAGCACCAAAAACGCACCACACGGCAGAAACTCTGGAACAAACTCTGGAACCCCATGGCCAAACAAAAAGCACCACACGCGTAACTGCATGTGGTGCTTCAAGTTATCTCATCGGGATGACAGGATTTGAACCTGCGACCCCCTGAACCCCATTCAGGTGCGCTACCGGGCTGCGCTACATCCCGTAACTATAAGCCAAACAACAACTTACAGCACACTTCCTCCGGTCCGGCTCCCTCATACCCGGAGCCCTGAAATATAATGGGATCCCCTCACCCTCCGAAAGGCGCCCCCACCTCAATGTACGCCTCGAAGCCCCTCCCCGCCCTGCGCAACCACCGGCTCCCGACCCATACACCGTGTAAAGATCGCGCTCCCATGGAAACACGCCGGATTCGCCATCGGCGGCACCTTCACCCGCACCGCCTGCAATACCTCCCCACTCTCGAGATCCTGGACGAACGCGACGACATAGAGGTGCGCCCGATCCACTAGCCAATCCCGCGGATCCTGAAATCGCGCAATGACCGCATCCCGCTCCGCCGACATTCGCGCCCGATCCCATTCCATCGGATTGAGCGCGAGTCGCGCGTCGACGTCCCGGGCCGCGAGAATGTCATTCTGCACCGCCGCGACATCGAACGTATAGTGTAGCTCGGTCTGCTCCGCGGCGGTGAACGGTACCCCCATCGGATACCCGTCGGCGTGGTTGTACGCGCGCGCCACGTTCTGGTAGATCCGCCGATAGGATCCGGAGCGAATCCACACCGTGTCCTGCAGCAACACCAACCGCAACGCCAATCGCGAATGGGCTCCGTGCACCGAGTCGATGCGCGTCCGGACATCGATGCGGTCGTCATGGACCGTGAGCGCGACATCGAGCCGCGCATCAGGGCGCTGCGCGAGGAGCGTGTCGATCCGCGAGACCAACCGTTGATACGTCCCCCATTGTGGGGGATCGGTCGGCCGATCGTCTGCGCGCACTATCCCAAGCCCATTGACACGATAGAGCTGATCCAGACTATCGCCCTGTGCGGTGATGAGGATTCGCCGCGGAATCACGGTACGGGAGGGTCCGCTCCCGAAACTGGGATACCACGAGATCGACTCCTGTCCCCACTCCTGATGGTACCCCGCGATTGGCCCCTCGCCATGAAGTGCGAGTGGGATGACCTCATCTGGCGAATATCGGCGGCCGATTGCTCCCACTAGTCGATCTTCGTCGAAGCACGCACCACAATCGATGCTGGTACCGTACTCGATGACCACCGCGCGATGTGGGCGCCTCCGGCCCGACGACGACGCCCGAGCGACGGTGAAGTCGCGATCGTAGAGCGCGGTCCATTGGTGGTCCAAGTACGCGTCATACGAAAGTGCACTCGTGGTCACTGGCTCCCCGTCGAGACGATGCGGAATGATGTCGGGCGGAACCCGCCCGCTCGCCACCCATGCCGTATACAGCTCCTCGAGCCGCGCGTTCACCAATAGCGCCCCCGCGTCCGCATACGGCTTGGAATGGATGTGGAATTGATACACCCACATCGGGGCATGATACAGACGCTGAAACGTGAGCGCGGTGAGCAACAACGTCGTGTCATGCTGTGCCTCCGCAATCGCCGTCAGAGCCCGGGCAGCAGGCATTCCGAAACCGAGCGGTATTGCGGTCGACCGTCGTTGGACGCGGACCGAGGATAAGAACTCCGAGACGGCATGAGACGTATCGTTGGCCGCGAGCGCCACCGACCCCAGCAACAAGTGCGCGAAGATGGCCATGTTGTCACCATCTTCGGTATAACGAGCCCCACGTTGCGACTGATCTAACACCGTTTGCGCATATCGTCGAATCGCCGAAAGCGACATTCGATGTGCCGCCATGTCGCGAAGCGCTGGGGTGACGAGCTCTCCCTCGCCACCCACCAGCTCCTGGACACGCGCATTCGGGCTCAGCGTGGGCCACAGCGCGCGGAGGGAGTCGAGCCACGAAACGGCAGTCAGAGACGAGGTATGATAGAATGACCATCCCCACGCAGGCCAATCCTTCTCTTCCTGCCCTTCCAGGAGGGGTTGTCCAAGCGACGACAGCAACCGTTTCTGTTCCGGTGCGATTTTGAGGCGTGCGGAGGGGATTCGCGTGTGATGCGCCGTATCATATCGGATCGCAATGAGTCCGGGGAGTTCGTCGGCCAGCTGACCGATGAACTGGTCGACTCTTCGCCGGACTGCCGACGAGTCGATTACATGGGATCCGCGGTCCGGGTGCATCCGCGGAGTGCGCTGCGCGACCGCGGGACTTCCATCAACTCCATATCCGATGGCTCCCGCGACGACGAGAGTGGCACGTCGTACCGACTTCGTGTGAAACAATGACATGAGACGATGTTACCAGGTGATGCGAAGTCCGAAGGAAGTCTGACGCCCCAACACCGCGTACGCGCCGCTGGTGTCCTCGCGATAGTCGTCGGAGAGATTCTTGATGGTCAGTAACCCTTGAACACGCGCGGTGAACCGCTGGGATGCGTTGAGATCGGCCATGGCGTAGCCGGACGTCGGAAAGTCGCAGCAGACCGTACTGAAATCGGTACGAGCCATACTATTCACGAGGCGCGCATTGGCCGACACACCAGCGCCGACATTAAAGAAATTTCCGTTGGCGAACGAGCCGACGCCGTTGAGGGTTACGGAAAGGCTCGTTCCGCCATGCGCGTAGCCCGTCGTCAGTGCCCAGGTATGTTCCGGCACTTTGCCGAACGTCACCCCAGGCGTGAAGTATGGAAGCAAGTAGGGGAACTGCGCCTGTGCCAATGCCACAAATTGTGGCGACGTGCCGAGCCAGCGACTTTTGGTCCATGAGTATGTTCCATGCGCGGTCAACGGTCCGACGTTGGTCGTCCCTTGAAGTTCCCAGCCCTGATTTCGAATGCTTCCCGTGTTTTGATTCTTGTCTGGCGCATAATACGCATAGCCTTGCGCATCGGCCGTGAACGGGCAACCGGTCGTATAGATCGAGAGACACGGAACCTGCGACCGGATGCTATCGTCGGGGAAGCCGTAGATGAGATTGTCGACGGTCTGGTTGTATCGCGTGACGACGAGCGATCCGCGGGATCCGAAATACAATTCGAGCCCCCCTTCCCCACCTCGCTGATCTTCAGGCTCGAGCGAGGGATTTGGCAGGAGACAGTAGGGTTGCCCACCGAACAAGGCGAGGAAGCGGTTCGAGTAATGGCAATACCCTTGATCGTTTCGACCCGATTTCTGAGTGATCTGATCGGGAGGACGGGTCGACCGACCGTAGGCCGCACGAATTTTCGCCGTCACGCTTCCGAATTGCTGCGTGTACGCAACACCGTATCGCGGCGCCAAGTTCGGCTCGGCGTCCGCTCCGTAATTGGGGTTCCACTCCGCACGGAGCCCGTACGTGAAGAACAACGCATCGTGAATGCCCAGCTGTCCTTGGAAAAACATTCCCCGATTATGTGTCGTGATCTTCGAGAAGACGGGCGAGACGTTGTAGGCTCCCGTTCCTGATAACCGACCGCTCGCGTTGCTCGTCATGCTGTTCCATCCGTCAACACCACCCGTGAGCGTCGCCTGAGCCAGTGTGGTGAGCGGCAGGTTGACCGTGCTCGTCCACTGGATCGATCGCCGCGTCGTATTCCCCTGACTCGTGAACATGCTCGTGTCGCTCGGCGACGCGTATTGGCGCGCTCGGCTCTGTCCGCCGGTCGCCTCCTCATCGTTACCGAGGCGGACGGTATTGGACCACCATGGCACCGGCGTATACGTGACGGTCGTTCCCATGGTCGTTGCCGCGATCGACTGATCGCGCGGCACGGTGATTCCGCTGTAGCCGTTGGCGAGAAGGAACCCGTTGGTATACAGCTTATTATACTCTTCTCCATTCGAGCCGTGTGCTTTCGATACGGTCGACGTCACACGCAACGAGACGTCGGCAACAACAGGACCTTGCGACGCGCGCAATCCGCCGAACCCACTCGATGCCGCCGTTTGGACGCTCGGGGTCCATCGTCCCATGTAGATCCACGAGCCGCCGACGTTGTACGAAAGGTGTCCGTCGATGCCGTTGAGCTGGATCGCCTCGTCATGCTGCGGCGTCAGTGCACTGCTGAAGTTGTTCTGGATGAAGCCGCTCTGCAACGTGGCGGTGAGCTGCGGACGCGCCGAGCTTCCCCGCTTCGTGAAGATTTGCATGACGCCGTTGAGGGCGTTGCTGCCGTAAATCGTCGATGCCTGCGGTCCCGTCAACACTTCGATCCGGTCGATGCTGGTCGGGTCGATCTTACTCAACCATTGCGGATCGGCGAGCTCGATCCCGTCGACGTAGGTCTTGATCGGCTGCGACGTCCAATTCCCCGCCGACATCTGCGTGTTGCCGCGCGAGAACATGAAAATTTGTCCCAGGGGCGCGGACGACGAATAATTCGTCGCGAAGAGCCCGGGAATGTCACCGCGGAACAGTTGGTCGAGGTGGGTGATCCCCCGCTCTTGCAGCTCCTTGGCCGTGATGACCGTCATCGCGTTGGGGACGGCTTTGAGCTCCGTGGCAACCACGGTACCTGTGACGACCACTTGATCGAGCGCGGTGGCCGATGTCTCCAAGGCGACCTCGAGGGTAACCGTGGCACCATCCTGAATGGCGACCGTGCGGGTCACCCGGGAATATCCGAGCATCTTGATCGTGACGACGTGATCGCCCGCACTCACATGTGCCACGCGCGACATACCATTATCATCCGTTGCGACGGCCCGGGTCGCTCCATCCAGCACGACTTTCACGCCACTCAAGGGATGCCTGGTTCGCGCATCGACGACATGCACGGTGAGGCCCCCATCGACGTGCGCCGACGTACCATCCCGAATGATCGTGACATCCCCTTCATCGCGGACGTGCGCGACCAGGCCGGTGCCACGCAACGCTTGCTGGAAGGCGTCACGGACATCAACGTTCCGTACGTGCAGGGTGACCCGTGCGCTCGCGGGGATGATCGCCGCTTCGAAGATGGGCGTCAGTCCAGCCTGTTGCGCGATAGCGTGCACCACGGCGGTCAAGGGCATGTCTTCGACGCTAATGGTCACGTGCTGTGACTCTCGCGCCCGATCGACTCCCGCCACGGCGACACCACGCGCCGGATTTTGCCCGCGACTCGCGACCGCCACCGTGACACTCGCGATCGCGCATGCCGCGGTCACGCGGAACGTACGCACCACCCGCCGAACATGCCTATTTGCCATATTGACGCTCTGAGGTTGAAGAATTGATGTCGAAACGAGGCCGAGACGCCGATGGTCCCGGGATCAACGTGATCTGCTGCCCCCTGCGAACGACGTGGGCACCCAAGACTTCGGCCAATCCACCGAGTACCGCCGAGAGCGAGCGCTCGGAGATGGGAACGGTCCACGTCAATGCGCGCGACCCCATCACAGAATCGGCCACACGAATTTCCACACCGTACGCCCGTCCCAACTCGGCGGCAATTTCGTGAACCGGTGTGTCGCGGAAGACTAGCTTCCCTGTCGTCCAGCCGAGGTAGTCGTCGATCGCAACGGACGGAGTGATTCGCGTGTGTCCGGAGTCATCGACGACGCTCACCACACCGCGCGTGAGCACGCGGTCCTCTCCGACCGCGACAGAATCGCGCATCCCACGCAGTGCGACGCGCCCCTCGACGACGACGACTCGCGCCACATCGTCGTTCCGATATTGACGCACGAAAAAGGTAGTCCCGAGCACACGAGTCATCATATTCGTCGTGTGGACGCGGAATGGAGCGTCCACATGATGCGTGATCGTAAACAGCGCCTCTCCCGATACCTGCACGTCGATCCCGGCGCGCGGGCCATTCGTGACCGTGAGCGTCGTCGCGGGGCCCAGGATGGCGCGGGATCCGTCGGCCAATGTGATCGTGGCGCGCTGACCGGGAGCGGCAGTGTACACGCGTGACACGGGAACGTCGGTCTCACGATGACGTCCAACCATAGTCACGAGAACGACAACGACCGCAGCGACGAGCGCGACTGCTACGCCAAGTGTATACCGGTATGGACGGCGCGTCCGCCGTCCGATCGAAGCGCCGCCGTGTCCCGGCACATGACGCCGTGACATGTGATGACCGGCATCCGCATTCGACATGAGCGAGACATACAAGGCATCGGCGTCAAGCGCCGCGGCGTGACGATCCCCGTCTCGGTCGATGCGACGCGCGGCCGTCCTCCATGCTTCCACGTCTCGCACCGCCGCCACACGGCGGTCGAACATGGCGCGGACCGCATGCTGCTCCTCCGCCGTGCAGTCGCCGGTGAAGAACCGATCGAGCAGGCGGCGCTCGTCGTCCGTGTACGTGTCGTCCATGCCATATGAGTATCCGCACCCACAAAAAACCGAACCCCCGGGACGCCGGGAGCGTCGCGGGGCTATGGACGAGTCAATCCAGCGCGGCTGATGTCCTGTTCGATGCGGCGCCGGGCGGCGAGGAGGAGCTTTCGAACGGCGGTGTCGGAGATACCGAGGACTCGTCCGATCTCCGCGGCGTTCATCTCGTCGTTCCAGCGCAAGAGGACGGCGGTTTTTTGCCGTTCCGGGAGCGCGTGAATGGCGCGTTCGACGATCGCCGTCAGCTCGTCCTGTTCGACTTGGCGCGCTTGATCTGGTGACAATGCCATCGTCTCGCCCACGTCGAGATCATGACGAATGCGAGCCGAAGCGCGTTCGGCGACTCGGGCGTCGCGTAGCACGGCGAGTGCCCGATGCCGAACGGCGCCGAAGAGATAGGTGCGGAGCACGCCACTGACCTCCAGCGAGCTACGGCGCGTCCATAGCGATGCGAAGACGTCTTGCACGACGTCAGTCGCCACATCGGGAGCGTGCACGAATCGGAACGCGAAGCGCCACAGGGCTTGTACGTGCGCAACATAGACGTCGCGAAACGCCGACTCGTCGCCGTGCCGAATGCGCTGGACTAGCTCGCGGTCGGCCGTCGTCTCCGACAAGTCGCGCGACGGCTCCGCACGCAATGGCGTGCGGGACGGCGATCCATCGGGATCGAGGAACTGATCGGAAAAGAGATAGGCGAGCGTCACGCGTCCCAAAGATTATGTCGGGAACGCGAACGCGCCATATGGAGATGCGGCGATCGGACGCCACTACGGGAAATCGCTACAGGAGACCGCTACTCCGCCAACACCTCGTCCAACCCAGCGAGCTTCCCAACGTAGAACGGCCCAAATTCGGCATAATGCGCGCTCGCCTCATCAAACCGCATCTCCGTCACCAACCGCTTGAACTCCAACGGATCCCCGGCAAACAGCGTCACCCCCCACTCCCACGCATCGAACCCAATCGCGCCCGTAATCACCTGCTGCACGCGACCAGCATACTTCCGCCCGGTGAGCCCGTGCTCCCGCATCAACCGATTCCGCTCCGAGAGCGGTAACGCATACCAGTTCTGCTCCGGCGCCCGGCGCTTCGACATCGGATAAAAACAGACGTACGGCATCGACGTCGGTCGCGGCGGATACAGGCGTCGCCGCGTGTGCGCATTCGCCAGCTCGGCCTCGAGACGCGCCCGGCGGTCCGCGACGTATTCCGCGTCACCGATCTCCCCGCCCCGCGCCTCCGTCGCCTTGGCCAGCTGCGACGTCATATAGTAGAGCCCCGACTCCGTCACACTCAAAAACGAATACATCGGCTGCAGCGCCCGCATCCACGGCGACGCCGCGACCGTCCGCTGCGCCTCCCCAAGCCCGTCGAGCGTCGGCCGAAAGTGGACGAACATCACGTCGCCGGTCGAGCCGATGAGCCGAGCGGCAGCGCTCCACCCGGCGTCGTTCTCGTTGGCGCGCGGCGCGAACACCGCGCCGCCCAACGTGTCGCCCGCCCCGCGCAACAGCTCCCGCTGGCGCGCGTCGATCCGGAAAATCTGGTGAAGCGTATACCACCCTTCGATCGTTTCGGGCGGAATGGCGGACGGTGCCGGCGCGGTGGTAGGTACCGCAGAAGCTGGGGCAATCGAAGTCATCCCGAAAGTTACCGCGTCGGCGACGCCACGCGTACCGGCCGCCCAGGGGACCGTTACCTCAACGCAATGCCATCATATTTGTGACCATGCGTCCATCCGCCCACACTTTCCCGTTATCTTTCCCCACCGTATGCCAACTCCGATAACTCGGCTCAAACGGCTGCTGGTGGGACGACCACTCGCCACCGAGCGCCTCGAGCACGAGCGACTCAATAAAAAGACGGCCCTCGCCGTCCTCTCGTCGGACGCCATCTCGTCCGTCGCCTACGCCACCGAACAGATCCTGTTCGTCCTCGCGGTGCTCGGGACCGCGGCGCTTTCCTACGTCGTCCCGATCTCGATCGTCATCGTCGCCCTGCTCGTCTTGGTCGGGCTGTCGTACAAGCAGACGATCTTCGCCTACCCCAACGGCGGCGGCTCCTACACCGTCGCCAGCGAAAACTTGGGCCCCATGCCCGGGCTGATCGCCGCGGCCGCGCTGCTCACTGATTACATCATGACGGTGGCCGTGTCGATCTCGTCGGGAATCGCGGCGATCACCTCCGCGTATCCGGCCCTCGCGGCGCGCACGGTGACGCTCTGCGTCGTCGCGATCATCCTCCTGATGCTCGTGAACTTGCGCGGCGTGCGCGAATCGGGCGCCGCGTTCTCGGTCCCGACCTACGCCTTCATCGTGATGATGTTGGTGCTGATCGTCCTCGGGATCTACGGCGCGTACACGGGACACGATCTGGCACCGTCGGCCGGTCCCGTGCGGGTCGATCCGGTCTCGCAACAAGGGCACGGTGGGATTCCGCTCGGATTCGCGCTCTTCTACCTCCTCCTTCGCGGCTTCGCCGAAGGGTGCGCGGCGATGACCGGGACGGAAGCGATCTCGAACGGCATCGCGGCGTTCAAGCAGCCGGCACAGCGCAACGCGTCGACGACGCTGACGTGGATGGTCGCGCTCCTCGCGGTGTTCTTTATGGGCGTCAGTTGGCTCGCGCAGCACTACCACGTGATGCCCTCGCACGATGAAACCGTGCTCTCCCAGCTCAGCCGGCACGTCTTGGGCGGTGGACCGCTGTACTACGCCATGCAGTACTCCACGTTCGCCGTCCTCGTCCTCGCCGCCAACACCGCCTTCGCCGACTTTCCTCGGCTCGCCAGCATCCTGGCGAACGATCGGTATCTCCCGCGCCAACTCGCGGCGCGCGGCGATCGGCTGGCGTTTTCGAACGGGATCGTGATCCTGTCGCTCGTCGCGCTGGTGATCGTCGTGCTGTTCCGCGGCGATACCAATGCGCTGGTGCCGCTCTACGCGGTGGGCGTCTTCATCTGCTTCACGTTGTCGCAAGCAGGGATGGTGGTGCATTGGATCCGGACCAAAGGCGACGGCTGGCAATGGCGAGCGTTCCTGAACGGCGCCGGAGCACTAGCGACGGGGATCGTCAGCATCGTGCAGGTGTGGACGAAGTTCCTGCACGGCGCATGGGTGATTGTTCTGATCATCCCGCTCATCATCATGATGCTCCGCGGAATCCATCAGCATTACCGCCATTTCGCCGAAGCGATTCAGTTCGACGGCGTGGCGCCCATCATGCCGCTGCATCACACCGTCATCGTCCCATGCGCGGGGATCACGAAAGCCGTCGCGGGCGCGCTGGTCTACGCGACGACGATCTCGGACGACGTGCGTGCGGTCGCGGTCGACGTCGAGTCGTCGACAACGGCGCAGTTGCAAAGCGCATGGGAAGCGTGGGACATTGGGGTCGATCTCGTCGTGCTCCAATCACCGTATCGCTCGGTGCTTCGCCCGCTCGTCGACTATGTCGAATCGTTGCGCCGGAGCGAGCCTGGGGAGTTGGTCACGGTCGTCGTCCCGGAAATCGTCCCGCAGCGATGGTGGCAGCATCTGCTTCACAACAAGACGGCGCTCTACATTCGTACGGCGTTTCTCTTCAAGCCCAACGTCGTCGTGACGTCCGTCCCGTTCCATCTCGGTCATTCGATCCGCCTCCGCGATCGGGTGCTCCACGATGAAACGCTGGATGAGACCCACGATGTCGGTGCGATTGCCCAGGAACCCCTCGGGTCGTGACCGCTACTGTATCAGAACATACGCGGGAACATCACCTCCCCGCGACGATGTCCAGACACCGGTTGGCGCAGCTCAGCTTGCTCGCGCTCGGCGTCGTCTATGGTGATATCGGAACGAGTCCACTCTACGCGTTCCGAGAGTGTTTTCGCCCGGAGCATCATCTTCCGGTCACCACGAACAACGTGTATGGCGTCCTGTCGCTGATCGTCTGGTCGCTCATCACGATCGTCGGTGTCAAATACATCGGCTTCATCATGCGCGCGGACAATCGGGGCGAAGGGGGGATTCTTGCCCTCCTCGCACTCCTGCTACGGAAGCGGAAAGGCGTCCCGTGGCGCGGGACGGCGATCGCGCTCGGGTTGATCGGGGCGGCGTTGCTGTTCGGCGACGGTGTCATTACGCCGGCGATCTCGGTCTTGAGCGCGGTGGAAGGGGTTGAAGTCATCGCACCCCAGCTGAGCCGGGTGGTGATTCCGATCACGGTGACGATTTTGTTTTTGTTGTTCCTGTTGCAAAAGCGCGGAACGGCGAGCGTGGGCATGTTGTTCGGGCCGGTGATGGGACTGTGGTTCATCACCATCGCCGTGTTGGGTGTGATGCAAATCATTCATGCGCCCGCCGTCTTCGCCGCGCTCAATCCATGGTATGGGATCCGGCTGCTCGTCACACATGGCTGGCCCGGCTTCGTCCTCCTGGGCGCGGTCGTGCTCGCGGTGACGGGAGCGGAGGCACTCTATGCGGATCTCGGACACTTCGGCAAACGCCCGATCCGCCTCGCCTGGTTCTCGCTCGTTCTCCCGTCCCTTCTCCTCAACTACCTGGGCCAAGGCGCACTGTTGCTCCGGAATCCGCAGGCGGTGGAAAGTCCGTTCTACATGTTGTCGCCAGTGTCGTTGCGCTATCCGCTCGTAGCACTCGCGACGGCAGCGACGGTGATCGCGTCACAGGCGTTGATCTCGGGCGCCTTCTCGCTGGCGCAGCAATCGATGCAACTGGGCTATCTCCCACGCGTGACGATCGTGCACACCTCGAAACACGAAGCGGGACAGATCTACATCCCCGAGGTCAATCGCACGCTCATGATTGGCTGCCTCCTCGTCGTGCTGGGCTTCCAAACGTCGGCGAGCTTGAGCGCGGCGTACGGGATCGCGGTGACGGGGACGATGGCCATCACGACGATCCTCTTCGCGCTCCTCGCGCATACGCGGTGGCACTGGGGATGGACGCCGGTGATCGCGTTCACCACGGTTTTCCTCGTCATCGACCTCGCGTTTTTCTCGGCGAACGCACTCAAGATCGCGCATGGGGGGTGGGTCCCGGCGGCAATCGCGGCGTGGATCTTCATCGCGATGACGACGTGGCACAAAGGGCGCGAGATCACGGCGACGCTCCTTCGCGACGGACGACTTCCGCTCGATATGTTGTTGACGAGCATCGAATCGCACAAAGTCGCGCGCGTGCCGGGGACGGCGGTTTTCATGTCGCCCGAAGCCAACGGGACGCCGGTAGTGCTGCTCCATCACCTCAAGCACAACAAGGTGTTGCACGAACGGGTGGTGCTGCTCACGGTCAAATCGGTCGACATTCCGAACGTCAACGAAGAGGAGCGGATCACCATCACGCCGCTGGAGCGCGGGTTCGTGCGTGTCGTCGCGAAGTATGGGTTCATGGAGACGCCGAACGTCGCGAACATCATGGAATACTGCGTCGCGCACGGAATTCCGGCGGCGCGCGCGGAGACGACGTACTATCTCGGGCGCGAGCGGATTCTGCCGTCCGGCACCTCTTCGCTGGGGAGATGGCGGAAACGGATCTACATCCTCATGGCGCACAACGCGCGGCCGGCGACGGAATATTTCAACTTGCCGCCGGATCGGGTCGTCGAGTTAGGGGCACAGCTCGCGATCTAGTCGCATGACGAATGGGAGACGCACCGAACGGCGTCTCCCATTTTTGTTACTGCACGATATACGTCAACCGGTGTCCGGGGTGCGCCGAGCAGTAGCCGGCGTACGTTCCGGCGTGTGAGATCGTGTATTCGCGCACCGCATGCGCAGGGACGCCGAACATTCCGAGGCGGTGCGCAACCGTATCTGTATTTTCGATCCGGAGTACGGCCGGCACCCCTCCCGATAATCGGACCGTATCCGGCAACGCGACGATCGAGTCATCCGTGACTTGCATCGCGTGTCCTCCTTCGGTCACACGAATGGTCATGGCAGGCAGTGATCCGGTCACGAGCGACAACAGTCCATGATCCGCGCGACGTCGCAACAGATGCCCGGGCCACGTCAGCCACACAAGCGCCGCAACGCCAACCACCAATCCCGCGAGCAGTGCGACGTGTCGCCCCGACAACGCCGACGCCGGCTTTGCTGTCCCCTCAGCCACCCGCGAGCAATCGTTTGATGTCGGCGACGAGATAGGTGTACGGCGTCCCAGGCTCGTACAACAACCGGAGCTTCCCATGCTGGTCGATGACGAACGCCTGCCCCGCGTGCGACATCGAGTAATCAGTCGGGGATTTCACCTCTTCACGCGCGGACGAAACGTGGAAGGCTTGCTCGACGCGCGCGACAGACGCAGAATCACCGGACAGGCCGATGAACGACGCATCGAATTGCGACGCATATTGCTGTGCGATCGCCGGTGTGTCGCGCGCGGGGTCGACCGAGATGAAGACGAATCGCACCCGATCCGCCGCGGAGCCGAGCGCGCGTTTCGCCTTGGCCCATTCGGCGAGGGTGAGCGGACAGAGATCGGGACAATGCGTGAATCCGAAAAAGAGCACCGTGATCGCGCCATTCGCATGCGCGAACTCGAACGGCGTTCCATTCGCACGCGTGAGCTGAACGGCAGGCGCAGGTTCAGGAGGATCGAACGCGACGCCGTCGAATTTCGGGCGGCTGCACGCCGAGATTGCGATGATGGCGCAGCTCCAGACGATGACCGTGCGGAACGCCGTCGCCGATGACAGCGCCCGCCGCACGACCCGGTGAGGACGGGACGCCGAGGTGCCCGAGTGGTCTGGATATTGAGAGACCATCCTGAAAGATAGCGGGCGGAAATCACACCGAAACTGTCCGAAACCGCGCGCACGAACCATTATCTTTTTGGCATGACCAGCGACGACGTGTGGGACGAAGCGACGCCCCCGTTGGAACCAGTACCATCCGGGGACGCGGACGACGAGGGCGAAGGACGGAATTACGACATGTCGTGGTTCGATGCCGACCCTGTCGAGGACCGTGAGCCGGAGTTGACCGAGGTCGACGTGATCATCGTCGGCGCCGGGGCGGCTGGATTGGCGGCGGCCCGCGACCTGCGCGGCGCCGGGTTGCGCATCGCGATCCTCGAGGCGCGCGGCCGGGTCGGGGGGCGCGTCTTCACCTATCGCGATCCGTGGATCCCCGCCCCGATCGAGCTCGGCGCCGAGTTCCTCCACGGAGAGACGCCGGAGACGAACGCGATCGTCCTCGAGGCTCGGCTCACCGCCGGCGAAGTGCTGGGCGACCATTGGCGGGCGCGGGATGGGAAGCTCAAACGCGTCAAAGATTTTTGGGAGAAGATCGACGTGGTCATGGGAGCGCTGAGCGATACGCGCACGCCGGACCAGTCATTCGACGACTATCTCCAAACCCACGCGCGGAAGACCAAATACGCCGAGCAGCGCAGGCTGGCGCGCGAGTTCGTGGAAGGGTTTCATGCGGCGGATACGTCGAAGATCAGCGAGCGGTCGATCGCCAACGGCGGCAACCCTGGCGACAGTCCCGAAGACGAACGGATGGGACGTGTGTTGGACGGCTACGATCGCGTAACCGCGTTCCTGGCCCGCGAGGTGTACGACGCGATCGTCCTCAATACGGTGGTGGAGCACGTCGCCTGGTCACCCGGTCACGTCCAAGTCGTCACGCGTCCCACCCACACGGCGGATGGAAGCACCGCGCCGACGACGACCTATCGCGCCCGGACGCTCATCGTGACGGTTCCGGTCAGCATCCTCAACGCGCAACCGGGCGAAACCGGGGCGATCCGCTTCGACCCCGAGCTCCCCGACGTGCGCTCGGCGGCGGCGCTCCTCGCGATGGGATCGGTGACGCGCGTCGTCTTCGCCTTCCATCTCCCGTTTTGGGAGCGGACGCATCAGAAGGGGCGCCGGCCGCAATCGTTGTCGCGCTTGAGCTTCCTGCACGGACGGGGGACGGATCTCCCGGTCTGGTGGACGCTCTTCCCACTCCGGCTCCCAATGATGGTCGGATGGGCCGGCGGCCCGAATGCGGCGACGCTGAACACGTTCGACGATGCAGAAATCCAAGGACGCGCGCTCAACTCGCTCGCCCATCACCTCGGGACGACGCGGCACCGGCTCGACGAGTACGTGCGGGGCGGATGGACGTACAACTGGGATCGCGACCCGTTTTCACGTGGCGCGTACAGCTACGCCTTGGTCGGCGGCTCAGGTGCCGGGGCGCGCCTCGCTCGCCCCATCGAGCAAACGATTTTCTTCGCCGGTGAAGCGACGGACACCAATGGCCAGACCGGGACGGTCGAAGGGGCACTCGCGACCGGACGCCGGGCGGCACGGGGTGTGCTTGCCGCATTGGGATAAATTGCAGTCTCCCCTTACCCAGGACTCTCGTGCAGCGATCTGTCTCCCTCGCGCTCGTCGCGATGTGCGTTATTGGAACGACCGTTCAGGCCCAAGCAAAAAAGCATGCCACCCCCGCTAAACGGGTGGCGGCGGCGCGCGCTACCGCGTGGAAAGAGGTTTACAACGACCAGACCGTGACAGTCGCCCTCAATCCGGCGGCCACGCACCATGAAGCGGACGGCTCCTACTCGACGCAGCTTCGCTGGACGTACGCCACCGACCAAGCGATCGGGCGCGACAAATCCTATCGATCGATGGTCGAGACGCGGTTGATCGATTGCGATTCGATCCGGAGCAAACCGGTTCGCGCGAAGACGTACACGGCCAAAGGGGCCCTGGTTTCCTCGTACGATACGAAACCGAGTGAGATGACGTATCTCTCGTGGGGAAAGCGGAAACCGGGGTCGGCGAGCGAAAGCGCGATCGAAGGGGCGTGTAAGACGATTCGCGGATCGTAATTTGATCCGTCATTCATCAGGATGACACTCGAAGCGCCGTTCGTCGTTCGCGACGGACGGCGCTTCGTGCATGACGGAGCTGACGAGACTGACGGAGCTCAGCGAGGCGCCGAGCTCGTTCCGGGCACTCCCAGCGAGTCGTTCCAGATCGTCGTGATCGGCGTCACGTCGCGCTCGCGAGCGAGCGGTTCGAGACCGAAATTCGCCTCGATGGTGCGAAGGAGATTGTAGTGGTTGAGTGGCGTCGAATCGACGGCGCCGGGGCGTACCGTGCCGCCGAGCATCACGGTGTAGATGCGGTTCGTCGCCTCGTGTCCCTCGGACTCGTCGAAGGTGATGATGACCAGCGTCCGCTGCATGACGGCCTGATTGGCGAGGAGCGGTTCGAGAAAGCCGCGGAGCCACTGCGTCGCGTACGCGAGCGTCGTGTTATGTCCGTCGTGATTGAGGTCGGGGATGTACAGCGCGTATGAGGGAAGGTTCGCCGCATCGAACTGCGAGCTGTTGACGACGTTTGCGCAGCGCGCCGAGTCGCGCTGAATGGGGATGAAGCTCAGGAAGGGGACATGCTTGCGGGCGTATTTTCCCGACGAGCTGCCGAGGAAGCAATTACCTGGGTACCCCTCCGCGTAGACTTTCCACGTCAACCCTTTCGCTTCGAGCCGGTCGGCGATCGTGGGGGCATCGATGTTCGATTGACGGTCACCGCGAACGCCAAACGTTTCGCCCGCGACGAGCGCGAGATAATTGGGATACGACGGATGGGCCTCTCCATGAAAATCGCGTAACGCCGCCCCTCGGCGCGCCAAACTATCGAGATAGCCGTGGGCGGGAATTTCGTTCGCGCTTTCGTTTTCGAGCACCACGATCAGCACGTGATCGAATCGTGGGGGGCCGGAGAGCCACGTTTGAATCGCGCCCTGATGGATCGGTGTCAGTGTCGTCCCGCATCCGGCACATCCGGCGAGGGCCAACAGTGTCGCGGCCGCGATGCCGCGGCGGCGGACCGTCGCGCGACGGGTGTCTGCGTCATGACGACGCGGGGCATGGTGATCAGAGTGATCCGGCCGAGGTTTCGGCCAATCGAACGGCATCCGGTCGTCCTCCGTGTGGCGACGGCAATGGGGAACCTCTCCCGGTACTCTGCAGGGAATCGGCCACCTCGGACGCCGGTTGGGAAGTGACGACGTCCGTGACGACGTCCGTGACGACGTCGGTCACCATGTCGCGCCGCCGCGCCGCCACGAAGGCCCGCACTCGGGTCAATCCACCGGGATAACCCGCTGCGCGAAGCTCGCGGAAGACGCGGGCGGCACTGATGTGCGGCTCCTCGGCGAGCCGTGTCTCGATCCACGTCCGATACGGATCGAGCTTGTGTCCCCGCCCGACCCGCCGCCTCGGCGTGCTGGTGTCGTAATTAAGGTACCCGGCCGCCAACCAGTGGTAGATCACGCGACGGCTGATCTTGAGCTGGCTGGCGATGGCGGTTTTCGGGACGCCCTGGAGGAGGAGTTGTCGCACGAGGGCAATCTGGTCGGCTTGATACATGGGATTGGGGGAATGTCCGGAGATGGAGGACGCTAAGGGGCATAAAAAAACCCACCGCATTGGGTGGGTTGGTCATCGAGCGTGATTACGGGTCGGGGGTCGCTTCAGATTCTCCGACACATGTGCGCCAATGCCCTGCCCACCCCCATGGGGCGGCAGCAACGCTTCGAGCGACACATCGGAGATTGGCGCATATCCTCAACGATCGGCATCGAACGCCAGGATGTCAAGAGGTGCCATCGCAACCACCTCAGACGACGGGGTAGTCGCGAATCGGACGCCGGCCCGCCATTTTATAGGCATGGTATTCCGCACCACCCCATGAATTCGCCGTCCTGGCGCACTGCTCAGGCGTTATCCAGTCGCGACGCACAAGAATTAAACCAGCTTCTGACCTTCCTGAAAACGTCCTGTGGCTTCGATTTCTCCGGTTACAAGCGAGCGAGTCTCATCCGGCGCTTCCAGAAGCGGATGCGCGCGATCGGAGTCACGGGCTTTTTGGCGTATGCCGACTATTTGGAGCGAGAGCCCGCCGAGCTCGGGCACTTACTCGATACGGTTCTCATCAACGTGACCGCGTTCTTCCGCGACGGAACCCCCTGGGACCGACTCCGGAACGACGTCGTTCCGCGGCTCGTGGCGGACAAAGCGCCCGATGCACCCATCCGCGTATGGTGCGCCGCCTGCGCGACGGGGGAGGAAGCGTATACCGTCGCGATGGTCCTCGCGGATGTGTTGGGGCACGACACCTTTCGGTCGCGCGTCACCATCTACGCGACGGACATCGACGAAGTCGCGTTGGCGCATGCACGGAAAGGGGTATACGACGCCAAGCAAGTCGCGCCGATTCCCCCAGATTCGCTCAAACGCTACTTCGAACGCCAGGACACGGTGTATCGATTTCGCCGAGATTTGCGGCGGTCACTCGTGTTCGGGCGAAACGATTTAGTGCAGGATGCCCCGCTGTCGCGGCTCGATCTCCTCGTGGCGCGCAACATTCTGATGTATTTTACCGCGCCGACACAAGCGCATGTCTTGGGTCGATTCAGCTTCGCGCTCAACGACGGGGGCTATCTCTTTCTGGGCCGGTCCGAGACGGTGTTGACGCAACGGGCCGCGTTCACGGCGATCGATCTTCGGCATCGGATTTTCGTGCGGAATGCGCGCGGGGTGAGCTGACGGCGCGCGCGTCCCGTGGAGATCAATCGTTACTCGGCGGCAACGGCGCCGCGTCAGCTGACGGTAACCATAGCGTAAACGTCGATCCACTCTCAGGCGTGCTTCGCGCCAGAATCTCCCCGCCCATCAACCTTGCGAGACGACGGCTCAACGTCAATCCGAGTCCGGCGCCGCCGTGGGTGCGCGTATAGCCCGTCTCGACCTGAACGAACGGCTCGAACACCGTGTCGAGCTTCTCCGGTGCGATGCCAACGCCGGAATCTTCGACGGAGATGTAGATCCACGGTCCGCGCGCCGACGGCGTGATGTCGCGCGATTGGCGATCGGAACGCCCCGCGCGAATCGTGATCTCGCCCCCCTTGGGGGTGAATTGCACCGCGTTGGAGAGCAAGTTCACGAGAATCTGGCGCACACGCTCTTCATCACCGCGATAGGATGGGACGTAGATGTCGGGCGGCGGGAGATGGATGGCGAGTTGTCCCGAACGCGCTTGCGGCTCCACCAATGTCACCGCGTAGCGAATGGCGTCGATCCCGCGCGCCGTGTCAGATCGCACTTCGAGCTGATTGGCGTCGATCTTCGACATGTCGAGCAGCCCGCTGATGAGCGTCAACAAGTGCCGGCTGCTAGCGTCCATCTTTCCCACGTAATCGCGCTGCGCTTCCGTCATCGGTCCCGCGATTCCGATCGTCAACAATTCGGCGTACCCAATGATCGCATTGAGTGGCGTCCGCATCTCGTGACTCATCATCGCCAGGAAATCCGACTTCGCCTGATTCGCGGCGATCGCTTCCGAGCGCGCGGCACGTTCGCGCGCGAGGAGTTGATCCTGGACCGCGAGCTCACGCCCGCGCTCGATGGCGTAGCGAATCGCGCGTGCGAGCAATCCGCTGTGGAGTTGTCCTTTGACGAAATAATCCTGCGCCCCTTCGCGCACCGCGCGAACGGCGAGCTCTTCGTCGTCGAGTCCCGTGAGCACCACGACCGGTATATGCGGCACGTGCGCGCGGACGGCCACGAGCGCCTCGAGCTCTCGCGCGTCGGGGAGCGTGAGATCCAATAACGCGACGTCGGTCCCACCGTCGCCGAGCCGGCGCAGCCCCTCCGAGACTCGGTCGACCCAGGAGAGCCGAAAGTTGGTGCCGAATCCAGCCGACGCGTCGCGAAGCGTCTCTTCGACGAGCCGGGCATCGGCGGGATTGTCTTCGACCAGCAAGACGTCGATCGCGTGGGTCACCGGGACCTCGCGTTCGGCGCCACGGAGTTCCGGTTCCGGCATGGTCAGGCCGGTGGGAGCTTGACCACGGTGAACCAAAAGTCTTCGATCGACTGGACGACGGTGACGAACTGGTCCAAGTCGACCGGTTTCACGATGTAGCAGTTGACGTGCAGGTCGTACGTGCGCAGGAGATCCTGCTCCGCCCGCGACGTCGTGAGCACGACGACGGGGATGCGCCGCAGCGAGTCGTCCTGCTTGATCTCCATCAACACTTCGCGCCCATCTTTTTTGGGAAGATTGAGATCGAGAAAGATGATGTCGGGGCGCGCGACGTTGGCGTGCTTCCCTTCCCGGCGTAACACGGCGAGCCCTTCGACGCCGTCGTTCGCCACGGTCAAGTTGTTCAACACCTTCCCTTCGATGAGTGCTTCCTGGGTCAAACGCACGTCGGCCGGATTGTCCTCGATGAGGAGAATCTCCACGGGCCGCCCCGAACTGTCACCGATCATCGTGCACGCTCTCCGGGTAGAGTGAAATTGAAAGTCGTCCCATTCCCTACCGATGAGTCGACCCAAATCTTGCCACCATGCCGCTCGACGATCTTCTTGCACACGGCAAGGCCGATCCCCGTCCCTTGGTACTCGCCGCGGGCGTGCAATCGCTGGAAGATGACGAAGATGCGATCGTGATACTGCGGGTCGATCCCGATGCCGTTGTCACGAACGGAGAAACGCCAATCCTCTCCTTCCCGCGTGGCCGTAATGTGCACGTGCGGGGCTTCAGGGCCGCGAAATTTGACGGCGTTGCCGATCAGATTCTGCAACAACTGGCCGAGCTGCGTTGGATCGCCGCAGACCGTGGGAAGCGGGTCGTGGGTGATCGTCGCACCGGTCTCTCGAATGAGGATCTGCAATCCGGAGATGACCGTATTGAGTGTCGCTTCCATCGACACGGGACGGAGCTCCACGCCACGCGTCCCGACGCGTGAAAACATCAGCAGGTCGTTGATGAGCTGTTGCATGCGCGTGGCACCGTCGACGGCGTAGCCGATGAACTCGTCGGCTTCCTTGCTCAACGTCCCTTGATACCGTTTGGCGAGCAGCTGCACGTAGCTCGCGACCATGCGCAAGGGCTCCTGCAAATCGTGCGACGCGACGTAGGCGAATTGTTCGAGCTCCCGATTGGATCGCGCCAACTCCTCGTTTTTTTGCGCGAGTGTCTCTTCGGCGTGTTTGCGTTCGGTGAGATCACGCATCACCTTCCCGTAGCCGATCAGCGTCCCATCATCGCCGCGAAGCGCGGTCAGGACGCTATTGGCCCAGAATCGCGATCCATCGCGCCGGATCCGCCACCCCTCGTCTTCGGCGTGTCCGACCTCGGCGGCGACCTTCATTTCGCGGATGAATTTATTGAAGGATTCCAGATCGGGGATGAAGAGGATGTGAAACGGTTTTCCCAGGATCTCGTCCGCGCGGTACCCCATCATCCGCTCGGCGCCGGCATTCCAACTCGAGATCGCGCCATCGGGATCAATGACGAAGATCGCGTAGTCGATGACGTTGGTCAGGAGAAGCTGAAACCACTCCTCGTTCTGGCGCGCAGCCCCAGGGCCAGAGGTCGCGGCCAGGGTGCCAGCACCCGTTGCGTCGAGGTTCACGTGTCGCCTCCGGTCGTAGTCGGAGACCCGGAGGGGGGGAGCCCGCCGAGGTCGGTCTCAAGAATTACGGAGGGAGGCCCCGCAATTTTTCTGCCGAACTGTCGGTGGATGACCGACTCGGCTGAAAGAGGAGGAAAGGCTGACCAAAAACTTGACAGTGTAAAAAGCTACAACAACCGTTTTTCAATTCACCTTCGTGTATTGATATCCACCATTTCTCACATGTTCAGTGAAATAGCTCCCGTGCGATGGCGCGGTCATGAAGGCACTATGGATGGACGGCGGGACTCCTTGATATTGGTAAATGCTCCCTGAGAGGAATTCGACTTCGAGGAGCTGGTGACTGGCGTCATAGCCGATGGAACGAATCGTGGACGAGCGTACAGAGGTACGTTGCATAGAGGGTCTCCTGCGTCATCGAGAGCGCATACCCGATGCCAATGTGAAACACGGACGTGAAACACGGACGTGAAACACGGACGTGAAACACCGCATCTCTCTGAATCGTCTTCTCGGCATGCGATCTCTCGGTCTTTTCACGGTTCTCTGTTCTTTCGTGCTCATCGCGCAGGCATCCGCGCAGCAGACCACGCCGCAAGCGGCTTCACCCACAGCGCCCGTTGCGCCACCGACGCAGGATAGTCTCGATGGACTCGCCGCGCGCGGACGCATGATGTACGACTATGATCAAGTGGCGTGGCACGGAAGCGACGCGGTCAACGCGCTTCGTGTCGCACTCAAGGACACGACGCGCTTCGCCATCGAGGCGTATGTCGCGGAGCAAACGCCCGATGGGTGGCGCCTTTTGTACGGGGAGCTCTCGCCAGCTCGTGACACGTTTCGCGTATCGTATGAAGCGACTCGTGGATCGGTCGATACGACGTACACGGCTCGACACATCGTCCCGGCGCGCGCCGACGCGGGACAGTCCTTGGCGGCGGCACGCGCGGCACTCCTTGCTCGGACAACGTTCGGCTCCATCGAGCGTCCTTATAATACGATTGTCATTCCGCAGGCGAATCAGTGGTTGGCGTACATGCTTCCTGCATCGACGGACGCCGGGTGGGTCCTCGGCGCCGACACACGGTATCTCGTCAGCGCTGATGGGCAGACGGTTCTCAACGCACGGCGATTGCACAACGGCATCATGGAATTTCCGATGACCCGTCCCGGACAGGCAGTCCCCGTGTCTGGTGTGCACACGGATGTCCGTGACAACGTGCCGGAGGATAGTGACGTGTTCTTCGTGTTGACGCGGATGCCACGGATTCCGGAGATCGTGGCGACGGAGGTCTTTGTGTACCGCATCGATGCGACGGGGCATGTGCGGTGTTCGGGGCGGACGGAGAGCTTACGGCGGCGTTAGTAGTTGGCCAGTGCCCACATCAAGAAAAAAGCCGCCCGTAAGGACGGCTTTGTCATCCAACGCTTCTTCACTATTGCACTTGCTCTCAAAGCGGGTGATGGGGCTCGAACCCACGACATTCAGCTTGGAACCCCTGTGGAACACCACTTGATCGTCGCCTCTCCCTGCTCGACGAACTCACCGCGCCGGCCAACAGCCGTCGTCCAGGCCTGATTTCAAGGAGAAATCGGGCCACCTATCCCTCCAGGAGTGTTACCTCACTCGCGAGATATATCTGGGAAGGCCCTGGAGGGACGAGTGAGATTCAGGTCTTCTGACGGCGTTCTTGGGAGTCAGCGAATTCCTGACACTCTGTCGGCCAACGTGTGGATACTGTCCAGCGCTCTTTGGGTGTTCATTCCTCAGGAAGGAGGAACATCATGCGTATGATCTTCATTGTGCTCTTGGCCGCCCATGGTCTAGCACACCTGCCCGGGTTCATCGGCGGCTGGCGGCTCGCCAATCTCCGAGAGATGCCCTACCACACGACCGTCTTCGCAGGGCACGTCGATATCGGCGATGCCGGCATGCGGATCGCTGGCGCGGTCTGGCTACTGCTGGCCGTTGGGTTTGAGACCGCCGCGGTTGGGGGGATGCTCCATCGCACGTGGTGGGGACCACTGACAGCAGTCGTTGCCACCGTGTCGCTCTGTCTCTGCATTATCCAGTATCCCGATGCACGGATCGGTATTGTGATCAATATCGTCATCCTGTGTATGTTAGCCGTGGGTCAGTACATGGCTCTGGCACGGGGGATCGCATGAGTAACACCGCACCGGTCTTTCTCCGCCGTCTATCAGGGATGCCCGTGCGCAGGCGTGCAGACGCATCGAGTGATTTGCCACTCTCTGTCGGCAAACACCAGATATTCTCGATCGCGGATCTCAGCACCGTGCCGGCGGTCGTTGCCAGGTACTTCCATTGGGCGCTATCAGACCACCGGCGATTGATTCGCCAAGCCTGGATTCGGACTGCGGGGGGATTTCTCATCAAGCCACGCGGCGGATGGAGCGCATTCAGTGCGCGTCAACACTATACCGCCACGCCACCCGGCTTCGTGTGGAATGCGACGATCTACATGATGCGGGTGTCTCCGATTCGTGCGCGGGATAGTTATGGGAAAGGCGAAGGCCACACGCGTGGGCGACCGTTTGACTTCAGGTATGAGTTCGCGCGGTGAGATGCCTGGGATATGCCTAACGACCCAAGCAGCATTCACATCGACGGCTCGCTCGTCGCGTATCGGCTCTATGACATAGGGTATGCTATTCGTTTAGACGACGCACTTCGTCTGCTCGCATCGAACGCGCCTGAACGAGTGCAACCTATCCGCGAAGACGCCAACGCCATTCATATCGCGAACCCTCCAGTCTCCGTCCTTCTTGCGACGGAAGACTTCGCAATCGATGGAGTGTTACGACCGATCGAAATATCAGCTCGTCTCTTCGATTTCGGCGTATGCTCCCTCCGTATTCGCTGTGTGCTCCCAGCGAATTCATCCTGGGAGCAGTTTCGAGCGTTCGGTAAGGTGTTCAACAATCCGACAGCGTTGGCAGAGCTCATTACGCGTTATCTGAACGCCATCACGTCTCGGATCATGTCGGCGATCGATCGTCCGCAACTCTCGAAGGTTGCTGAAGATTTTATCGTCTATCGCGTAGACCGCGTCACCGACTCGACCGGGATACCGTTGGACACCAACGCGCTGACGGACGATGTCATTGGGTCCTTGCTCCTCAATGAATCGCGATCGCTGGCCGTCTCGACGAGAAATAGGCTTCTCTCACATCGATTCGCGTACTATGATGACGATTTGACCGTTCTCGCCTGGGACAGTGCCCTTGTCGTCGAACCCAACACGGAGAATGAAGACGTCGCGTACGTACTCGAATTCGCCAATGCGCAGCTCCTCGAGCTTCGCGTCCATGATGCGCTCCTTGATGCAGAGCTTCCCGCTATGTATGAACGCATTGCGGCCGTCCGGACATCCCGATTTCCTCTTGGCGTTCGGAGTCTCCGTCGGGTCTTGACCCGATTGCAAACGCGCGTCGCTGACATTACGGAGCCGATTGAGCGGGTCGAAAATGCGCTCAAAGTGACGGATGATGTCTATTTGGCGCGGATTTATACAGCGGCCCTGGATACCTTCCGGGAACGTGCTTGGCGCACCGGGATTGACCGGAAGCTCACCATTATGCGCGACACCTACGCCATGTTGAGCGCCGAAGCTCAGACGATTCGATCAGAGCTGCTCGAATTCGTTATCGCGATTCTCATTGTTGCCGAGCTGGCGGTTGCGCTCCTTCGCCAGTGATACGGGGTCGTGATACCACGGCTCGGCCGCAACGGCTTGCAGATCGATCGCGACCTCCGACACCTCCGCGAGGATTCGGTCAAGTGTTGCATGAATATCGATCGATTGATACTGTTCGCGGGCCACAGCTACACGTGTTTGTGCCTGTCGTGCGAAGGCTGGTCGCCTAGATTGCTTCAATTGAGAACGTAGTGTCGAGGCGTCTCGAAGTTCACCCATCCCGTGCGGAGATCGTGGAGTACGTGGCGGTCACGATTGGCACACCGTTCCGCGGCAGTTCCTACGACATCCACGTGTGTCCGCACCATATGCCGCACCGCATATCGGGCTTGACACCGAAACGCCTCCGAGTGGAGCTCCATCGACATCGTGACATCCTCTATTGGTAATGTGACGACGATCGATGGTGCATGACAATGCGCCAAAGTACGAATGCCGTTGACCCGGCCAACATCCAACTGATCGTCACCGAAGGTTGCACAAAGGTCAGGATTTGGAAGACAATTGCGGCGGCCGCAAACAGCGCGAGGAATGCCCTACTCTGCCGCCGTCTCAGAGCCCCAACGAAACCAACGCACATTACACAGAACGTGAGTACCCACGCGAGAATCTGTACGTGATTCACGATGCGATACCGCTGCCCCTCTTCGGCGAGTTGTTTGAGTCCGATCATCGTGCGGCGCTCCATCACAAAATGGATTGGTTCGAAGATCGCTTGATCGAACGTGACGCCCAAGAGGGATCGACCCGGTGCACCCCGGCCCCGAATCAGGAGGCGCGTATGCGACGGGTCGAGTGGCACCAGCGTGAAGGACCAGCTGCCGTTCTCGAGCGCCCTCGCTGGAGTGCCGAGCATGTGTGTGCCGAATCCCATTTCTCGGGCTGGCAGATACACGCGGAGTGTCGCGAAACCCTGTCCGCCGGCTTTGGCTTTTGGATACATCCACAGGCGGTCACCGATGGCCCATTGCTGCTTGTCCGGCTGCAGGACATCACTCGTCGGCATTTCACAGCCAACCGAGTTTTCGAGGAGGTCGAAACTGTAGAACCCGCCGCGATCCTGACCAAGCTGCGCTAACCACGGCCACACTCGATCAACATTTGCGTTGATCGTGATTGCCCGTGTTTCCTGATTCTTCGCGTTCGGAATAATCATGTCGCTCGGTAGAGCACCGTGCACCTCCGCCGGCGTCGCTCCCCACGTGAGATACCATGGTTTGATTACGCCAAAGAAGGCGATCAGGAGGAGTGCACACACGCAGATCAAGGCGAGGAGACGAGAGAGCATAGGTGTTTGCCCAGGTGGTTCGGTCATCGACGCAAATTGGGACGGTCGTGGAGTATTCGGGTGACGGGGTGGCGAGCCGCCATCGAATCTCGGAAGGATATGGCTGGTCAGTGCCGGGGTCTGTCGGCGAGACGGTGCGCGGAAGCCGGGCGAATCCCTGACAGAGTGTCCACAGGGTGACGGACTGTGGTTACGCGTACACAGTGGCATTGTTCAATACGTTATGCATGAACTGACATATCATCACGGAAGGACACGGTATGCCGAAATACATCATCGAACGAGATATCCCAGGCATCGGAGGAGTTGCACTGAGGGATATGCAGCAGATCGCGGCCAAATCCAATGATGTCCTGCAGACGATGCAGCAACAGGGACAGTCTGTGCAGTGGGTCGAAAGCTACGTGACGGGCAACAAGATGTATTGTGTCTACAACGCCCCGAATGCGCAGGCTATCCGGCAACACGCCGAACAAGGCGGGTGTCCCGCCAATCGAATCGAAGAAGTCACACGAGTCGTGGACCCCACGACAGCGGAAGCTCGCGCAGCGTAACCATCGACCATGTGATATTCGAGGATGTTATGACCATGAAACACGCGCTGCAAACGGTCCTGGGTATCAGTCTGTTTGGACTCGTCTTTTCGGGGTGGCTGGCCTACGGAGAATTGTTTGAAACGGCGGCACGATCCTGTCCCGCACCGGGTGCATCAGGAACTGTTTTAGGCTATCCCGCGTGCGTCTATGGCTTTTTCATGTATCTCGTGATTGCGCTCGTCGCCACGCTGGGACTTCGACACGCTCGTACTGCCTAGACTCGTCCGATTCCACGTCCCCGGAAGTTCCGCTCAGGGTCGACAGCGCTTCGCCTTGGGCGGCATCATGTCTGATGGACGCGGGTGTGGTTCTGTCGCAGACTGTGATGTCTGGTCAGGGGTTGTGGCGTTCATGGGCGGGCGCCCTTCGGCGCGAGCTTCATCAGCCGCAATTTCCTCGGGTGAACGATGCTGATGCACGGGTTGGATCTCGTTCGAATCTCTCATAATCCGCTCCTCGACGAGCTGCAACGACACGTCGACACGTGAACACGGGCATTGTGGGCATGGATCATCAACGCTGTCTCAGATAGATGATTCCAATGGAGGCATGTAGCGTGCGCGTACGTAGAGCAGCAATGCGCCTAGCCCCACGATCATTGTTGCACACGCCACCAGAGTCCCCAGGATGGGGATCAGACGAACCAACATCAGGATGAGCGCCCCCACACCGAAGTTCACGATTGTTCCGGTGCGGCCGACACGAACACGAGTGCCAAGCACCCGCCGCCCCAGCCAAATCGCCACGCCGATCCCGCTGATGTAGAGAAGTATGATATAGAGCAGTGTGACGAGGAAGGCGAAGGGGAGCCCAATCACGGTACACGCCGTCACCAGGATGGCGAGCGGTGTTAGGACGAGTCCTCCCAACCCCACGAGCGCCGAGCGGCTCGGACGTTCACGAACGAGGTCCGCCGTGTCACTCATCCAGCGCGGGAGAAGCGCGACGATGATCGCGCCAGCCGCCAAAAAGCCGAGCATCCAGAGTACCCCAAAGACATAGGCTGCTCCCCCTCCCGTCTGCGCCGGTAATCCTGTCACGGGACCAGTCACCTGTGCATACGGATCCATGTGCATTTTGCCGCGGGGCACACGATATCGGAGGCTTCCCGCGATGGCGGCGCCGGGACCGACAAAGAGCTCACCGGCCGTGATTTCGACGTCGCCCCCGACGGGGCCGTTGAGGACGACCGTCCCACCTGAGACGAGCAGCGACCCTCGCACCGTGCCGTCAAGATGGACCGTTCCGCCTGCCAGATATCCATTCCTGCCGATCACGCCAGCGCGGTTGACCTCAACCGTGCCGCCCGCGATCGTCGCATTCCGGTCGACGGCACCGAGGAAGCGGACAGTTCCGCCGGCCGCCCGAAGAGCGCCGTGAATTCGGCCACTGATCGTCTGACGTCCGCCCGCGCCGAGATAGTCGCCACCGCTCGCCCCGGAGAAATGGAGCTCTCGGCCCACGAGCATCACGTCCCCTGTGGTGCTATCCCGCAGTTCCGATGCTTGCCCCGAAGCGACGGCGTCATCCCCATGACGCGTGACCGTGTTCTGACTTTCGGAAGACCGAGAACCACGACATGCCGCGAGACTCATCAGCAGGCTCACGGTCAGTGCACCGTACGTTCGCCAACGGGGAAGTTGACGGATCGGCGTGCGTATGGGAGCCTGCATAAAGCCTCCGGAAGACGAGCGTGAGAAAAGACAATACGGAAATGTTCGCCATGAGAAGACTTTGGGGTATCCGGCAATTGTCCGATATCGCGTCCGGCAAAGAGCGGGCACGATATCCTACGTTCACTGACAGACTTCGCACGTTGCTGGCACCACTTTGCAAGAGCATCGAGTATTCATATCCTCATGCAAAGTGAGACGCGCTATGGACCAATTCACAAATCGCCGCGAGGCAGGACAACAGCTCGCACGCGCACTCACGGCACATGCTGATCGCCCAAACACAATTGTGCTGGCGTTACCACGAGGTGGGGTCCCAGTGGCCTATGAGGTGGCCGCGTCACTGCATACCCCTTTAGATGTCCTCATCGTTCGAAAGCTCGGCGCTCCCTGGAATGAAGAGTTTGCCATTGGCGCCGTGGCGAGCGGTGGCACATGTGTGCTGGACACTGCCCCGATTCGCCAGCTCCGGATTGCGCGGACTGATATTGAAGAGATCGTCGCACGCGAGGTGCAGGAATTGGAGCGACGAGAACGTGTCTATCGCGGCCGCCAGCCGTGGCCCGTGCTGCGTGATCAGACGGTGATCCTGATCGATGATGGCATTGCCACGGGCGCGACAATGACCGCGGCGATCGGGGCACTCCGTCAGCAATCACCAGGACGAATTATCGTTGCAACTCCGATCACGTCGACAATCGCGTACCATGCGTTGCAACGTATCGCGGATGAGTGTGTGGCACTGATCGTATCGGATTCATTCCATGGCGTCGGCATGTACTATCGTGACTTCTCGCAAACGACTGATGAGGAAGTCCAAACCCTTCTCGAACGCGCCGAACGTCGCACCACGCATCAACACGTCTCATAACGATTGGAGCATTGCACCATGCCGACACCACGAATCGCACCGAGTTCCGATACCGTGATGCGTACGCTTCGCGCGAACGCCATCCCATTGACGGGAGATACCACGGATTTTGACGCGTTACTAGAGCTCGTTGGAGACGCACAGTACGTCCTGCTTGGAGAAGCCTCTCATGGCACCCACGAGTTCTATCGCATTCGTGGAGAGATCACGAAACGATTGATCCAAGAGAAGGGATTTACCGCGGTGGCCGTGGAAGCCGACTGGCCAGATGCATATCGCGTCAATCGATACGTGCGTGGGCACAGTGAAGATAGGGACGCGGACGAAGCCTTACAGGGCTTCAAACGATTTCCGCAATGGATGTGGCGAAATGCCGATGTGCTGGATTTTGTCGGGTGGCTCCGAACCCATAATGACGATCTCGCCGGAGCCGCTCCGCGCGTGGGATTCTACGGACTCGACTTATATAGCCTCCATGCCTCGATTGCCGCCGTGCTCGAATATCTCGATTTGGTGGATCCCGATGCGGCACAACGGGCGCGACAGCGGTATGCGTGTTTCGAGGATTTTGGAGACGACGTGCAAGCCTATGGCTATGCCACAACGCGCGGATTGGCGGAGTCGTGCGAGGTCGCCGTGGTCGCGCAACTCGTTGATCTCCGTCATGCGGCCGCGGAGTATGCCCGGCGTGATGGGCGCATCATGCGAGACGCGCTGTTTTATGCCGAACAGAATGCACGGCTGGTGCGGGACGCCGAGCAATACTATCGTGCGATGTTTTATGGCGGGGCCGCGTCGTGGAATCTCCGGGACCACCATATGGCCGAGACACTCAACGCGTTACATTCGTTTCTTGGGCAGCAGCAAGCGCATCCGAAAATGGTTGTCTGGGCCCATAACTCACACTTGGGAGATGCGCGCGCCACCGAGATGGGAGCCCGCGGAGAGTTGAACGTTGGCCAGTTCGTGCGCGCACAGCATGGTCGTCACGCCGTTCTCGTTGGATTTACGACCTACAGCGGCACCGTGACAGCCGCGGACATGTGGGACGGCCCCGCGCAACGCAAAGCCGTACGACCGGCGTTGCCGGAGAGCTATGAAGCGTTGTGCCACACCGCAGGTTTGACACGCAGCTTTCTCAACCTCCGCGATTCCATGGAGCTTCGTGCTGTCGTCGATGTTCCACGGTTGGAACGTGCGATTGGTGTGATGCGGCGCTTCATGCGCTCTACGAACACCCTGCGCAGTACGGCGTCTGTACGATTTGCCATCAGCCAATCGCGTTTGCGCGGCTCGAGGTGATTCCAATGACCCAGTATTGTGAGCGGCATGCTCCGTCACGGGGACGCCGAGCAGCTGCGTAACAGACCGTCATGTAATACCGATACGTCTACATGACGGCGCGGGCGATGAGAAACGCAGTGCCAGCAGCCAAGGCCCCAATCGTCATCGTTTGCAGTGCACCGCGAAACATTGGCACGCCGGTGAATCTGGCCTTCACCATGCCGAAACCAATCAATGCCAGCATTGTCACAATTGCGGAGGCAACGAGGCCGCGGGGGACGGTATCTGCAAGAAAATATGGCGCAAGGGGAACCATCCCACCCACAGCGTACGCACCCGCAATCGTTGCGGCACTTTGGACGGCTCGGCGGGGATTCGGCGCTTCGAGACCGAGCTCAAAGCGCATCATGAAGTCGCGCCAGGCCGCCGGTCGCTGCCGAAGGGCTGTCGTGACCTGCCGCGCTTCGGTATCTGACAAACCGTAGGTCTGGAAAATTGCAACGACTTCCGCCGTTTCCGCATCGGGTATTTCGACGATCTCCCGCGCTTCGCGTGCCAGTTCACTCGTGTAATGCTCTGCATCGCTCCTGGCAGCGAGATAGCCTCCCAGTCCCATCGAAATCGCGCCGGCGGCGACTTCTGCTAACCCTGCCGTAATCACGATGTGCGTCGCAGCAACCGCCCCTGAAAGCCCCGCCGCCAACGCAAATGGAACCGTAAGCCCATCAGACATTCCGATCACGACATCGCGTACGGTCTCACCAGCTGTGAAGTGCTTCTCGATATGCGGTACGGTTGGCATGTGCCCTCCTCACTGGACTACGGGAATATCAACGGGCCGACGAAGCCGGCGCTGGAGTGGCCACGGCAGCGTGAAGTATCCAATAACGAAGACATACAATGCAAGACTCATCGGCACGCTGACCATTGCAACAGCAAAAGCAATCGCGTAGCCGATCGGTGCGAGCATCCAGTGCCGTGTGAGCCGTTGCGCGTCCTGCTGCGTCACCCATGATTCGAGTAACCGCTTCCGCACCGCATGTTGCCAGAGTGCGCTGTAGCACAACCCGGCAAGCATGAGCACGCCACTGTAGACGAGAGCCACGATTCGTCGCTGATCTGCTGTCCCTAATACATAGGCTGAGAGCAGCGCCGTCGTAAATGGCAAGACGGCTGTGCACATCAGGTGCAACGTATTCCAAATGACGATCGTGTGATCCGCGTGGCGGATGCGACGAAACATGACATGGTGATTCGCCCACACTCCGCCGACTAACAGGAAGCTGATGACATAGGCGGCGTACGATGGCCACTGCGCGAGGAGCGCCTGGCCCAAGGTGCGGCCATGCAACGTCGTCGCGAGGGGGACACGAATATCGAGAATCAGCAGCGTGATGACGATGGAAAACACCCCATCGCTAAATGCCTCGATGCGATTCGTCGCGGCGTATTCGCCACCATTGGGCATTTCATTCGCCATGGACGCGATCATCGGCGAGCACACGGACTCATAGACTACCACGCGCTATCGCGGCAGTGCTACGAGCGGTGACGGTTCTGACATCCGCTCGAGCAGTGAGACCACGTGCATCGGGCTCTGATTACTGTATTTTGTCGCAACATCGGCTTGTGCGACAATGCCAACTAGAACATTGTCATCCGTGACAACCGGCAGTCGACGCACCTGTAGGCGATCCATTTTGTCGAGAACTTCGGCGACGTCAGCATCCGCACGGACGGACTGAATCGTGTGCGAGGTCATATGTTCCTGCACGCGACACGATGGAAGGTGTCCTTTCGCCGTGCACCGCATCGTGATGTCACGATCGGTAATGATGCCGACTAAGACCGGCGTCTTCCCCGGTTCGACCACAGGAAGGGATCCGACTCGATTATCGCGCATGAGAACCGCTGCGTGCGAGATACTGTCTTCTGGCGTGACGGTCACAGGAGCATAGGTCATCAGTTCGCGGGCTTTCATAGGAATTACCTCGATGCTGGCGTTACCGGTGTCTGGATAGGGCACGCTGAGGAATACGAGCGTGTATCATCTGTAAGATGTGCCTAGCCTTACCATACCACTGTCGGTCAAGCCCCCGTCCGGTGTCGGTGAATTCAGTGGGAGCTGTCGGGACGTGGATGACAATGTTTTGATTGGCGCTCAGGGGTTACGCGGATTCCTTTAAGGTCGCCACCACAGGGAGAGCACACACACATTTCCGACAGCCATCGCAAGCAGGACGGCGAGGGTGATTCGCCACAGCCGCCGGTCGCCCAGTACGACACTCACGGCCGCTTTCAAGAGCGTGTTCGCCGTAATCCCGAGCAGGATGGCTTGTGCAGCGATGGTCGGCATGAAGCCACTCTGGGCCGTGGAGACGGTCAACGCATCCACATCGGTCAAACCGAGCACAGTCGCGCCAGCATACAGCCCCGGTGCCCCCCACTTCACCCGCACAATCGCAATGATGCTAATCCCCACTTGAAATGCGAGCGCCATCCTGAGGGCCGACGTCAACGCAAGCGGGCTGCGCGGTGCTTGTGGGATCGACACGGGCTCGGGAAGATCTGCGCGATGACGATACAGTAGCGCCAGAAAAGCTCCGACGCCCATGACGGCTGACGCCAGGAGGCGCGGCATGAGTGCCAGGGCCACGCCTGGGTCGATGAAGGCGCTGACCACAATGACTCGCGGAATCAGTACCGTGCATGCGCCAATGACGCCAATTCCCAGTGCAGAGGCGAGCGCAGGCTCCGTGCGGCTCGTGCGAGAGAACTGGAGCGTCACAGCGGTCGAAGAGACGAGTCCCCCGAGTAGGCCCGTTACCCCATAGCCACGATTCGCTCCCAAGACCCGCCGGGCGACATAGCCACAATAATTCAGCGCCGAGAACAGTAAGACGAGACACCAGATCACCCGTGGTTCGATATCGAGAATTCCCCCGTAGGGACCTGTCGGTAGGAGCGGAAGCACCACCAGTGCGAGCACCGCGAATTGCAATGCCCCCTCCAGCTCTTCGGGTGCGATATGTCGCACCAGACCGTGGAGCGGGGCTTTTTCTCCGAGCATGAGAACGACGATTGCACCGGCGCCGGCCGCAATGGTGGTTTCCCCGAGAGCTGCGAGTGTCCCGAGTCCGAGGACCGCAATTGCCGCCATTTCGGTGGTCCCATCGAAGTCATCGGCGGGCTTGGTCCGCAGAGCGAGGACATATGCGGCGACACAGAGAACCGCGACAGCAAAAAGAAGTGCTCCAGCGGCGATCTCATGCGTTTGCCGGAGCAGCTCGCCCGCAAGTCCGCCAACGACCCCGATGAGAAAAAACGTCCGTAATCCGGCAAACCTGACGTGCGAGCCGTTGTTATGCCCCGACCATTCGCGTTCGAGTCCGACAACAAAACCGATCATACCGGCGATAGCAAGACGAACAGCGAGTGTCGAATCCATGAACGGTTCGGAAAATGGTGTATCGGGGCACGTGCACGAACAACGTCACGGATTTTCATTCGCGGCGATATCGGGACTTCTGCAAGGTCGTGTCGGGAAAATGGCCGACAGCGATGGCCTCCTAATACCGATAGGAGCTTATCCCTTTACCGACAGATACGCACGACAGAAAGCTCTACGTTCCAAACGCGTACGAACGCATTCGACGCATACCTACTACTTTCGAGGAGATTTCGATGTCTACCATGCGAGTGACTCGGCGCCGGAGTGCGCCCCTGGCCAAACCACTTCCCCCACTGTTCAGCATGACGCGGTTTCCAGATCCACTCCAACTCATGGAGAACGCGTTGGCCACGTTTCCCGAGATGACGTCGCTGTTCGAAGTTCCGTCATTTGGTGTGTTCCCCGCCGTCAACATGACGGAAAACACGACGGGATATACGGTGACGGCAGAGCTCCCAGGATTGAACGCGGATGACGTGCACATCGACTTCACCGATGGAGTTCTCACGATCGAAGGTGAAAAGACCGAAGAACGCACCGAAAAAGAGGATGGCCAAAAACTTCACGTCATGGAACGCCGATCAGGTAGTTTCCAACGTGCCTTCCCGTTTCCCGGCGGCATTGCCGAAGACAAGATCGCCGCAGAATTCAAAGACGGCATTCTCACCGTGCAATTGCCCAAAACCACTGAGACGCAATCCAAACGGCGGCCGATTACCATCACCAAGAAGTAATCATGCGGCAGTCCTAGCCGGACTGGAGAGCAACGGTCCGGCTACGATTACTGCAGTCGTGCATTGAACGCCGGCGTCAGCCCCAACCAATGAAACCACGTCGCACCCGCTAACAGAAGAAGGCCATACCCGACAGTGCAGACCACAAGACCGTACAGCAGATTGTCTTTCACGGAATATTGATTCGTCCCAAATAGAATCACGTTCGGCTTACCGCTGATGGGAAGACCGATCACCCAATCGATGGTAAATGCTGCTGGGAGTGCGAGACTCGCGGGTGGCCATCCCAACTGTCGTGCCAGGAGAATGATCATTGGAATCAGAATGATCGTTCGCACGGTTTTCGATGTGGACAACAAATGACTGTACAACATGATCCCTACCACCGCCGCGTACGTCCAGCCGAAGGCAACGTGCTGTAACATGAGTCCGCCGAACACCCGACGCATGCCCCAGGCCGCGGCACCGGTGCTATCAAGCGCGAGTCCACCCGCATAGGCGCCCGCACTGAAGATCATCAGGTGCCACGGAATGTTTGTTTCTTCCCATTCTAGGACGCCGATCTTTGGCGCAAGTGCTAGGATAACACCAATCATGGCGGCGATCGGTGCGCCGAGCTCAATGCCGAACCATCGCTGTTGATAGCGATCTGTCGCCCACAAGAATACGACGAGCAAAAAGATGCCCATCGCTCGCCACTCCTGCCTGCTGATAGCCCCCATGGCGCGTTGCGCCTGGACGATGGCCGGCATTCCACCAGCGACATTTGGGGTCTGCTCCGTGGGTGTCAACCGAAAGAGAAAGCGTGGTCCCAACATCCACGCGGCGAGGACCGTCAGTATTGCAACAGGTGCAGAAGCGCGCAGCCAATCAGTGTAATACACATGGGTTCCTCCCATTTTCTGAATGAATCCAACCGCGAGAATATTCGCGGAACTTCCTGTCATCACGGTTGACGAAAGGATACTGATTCCAGTCAAGTTTAATAACAGGAGGTTACGACCAAAATTGGTGGGATGCTGTGCCGTTGATCCGTATATGGCTGCGACTACAAGGATGAGCGGTAACGTCAAGGCTGCGCGTGCGGCGGTCGCAGGAATGAGCGGAGCCAACATCAGTTGCACAAGCACGAACGCACCGAGCGCCCACATGGCGCGCCGGCCAAATCGTGCAATCAACGTCAAGGCGAGCCGTTTCGCCAAATGTGTTTTGACCAGCATCGCACTCAGAATGAACGCGAGGACGTTGAGCCAAATCACATCCATTCCGAATACCCCGAGCACGTGTGTCGCATCCCACCCCCGAAGGACAACGAGCAACACCATGACGACGAGCGACGTGACATAGGTTGGGACTGGCTCGGTCACCCACCAAACCAGGGCGCCCGCGAAGACCGCAACCGCCACTTGTCCCGCGTGACTCAGTCCATTGGGGAGAGGGGCGACGAGGAGGCCCAGCCAGACAAGAATCCCTACGGGGAACCCAATTCGTCGCATCCAATAGTCGGTGCGGCTGGTAGAAGGTCTTGAATGCGCAGATAGGGAGAGCTGATCGCCTGCCAACAACGCATCAAGATGGGTCTGGGAGGTGAGGGCCGTTTCTGGAAGAGCGGGACCAGGCGAGGAGTTAGGGCCCATGAGCCCATTGGGTAAAGGGAACCCGAGCAAGGTTCACATTGAGGTACCGGGGGTCGTCAGAGACGTCCTCTCCAACCCAGGGCGGCAAGGTGACAACGGCATCCAACGACGGCAGTTCAATCTCGGCCACCACGAGGCCTCGATTGGCACCGAGAAAATCATCCACATCCCATATGTGGCCGTCAAACGTCTCATGGAAACGGATCTTTTCTATCACGGGCTGCACGCACAGTTTGGACAACATCGTCTCCGCATCAGGCCGCGGGATTGCGTATTCGAATTCCGTGCGCGCAATACCCTGTTGCATTCCCTTCACCGTCAGGAACGCGCGATCTCCCAAGACCCGCACCCGAACAACACGCTCGGGGTCTGTCGACAAGTACCCCTGCCGACAATATTCCCCCGAACGCGATGTTGGCTGCCACAGCTCGCGTTTGACCAAGAATTTTCGTTCGATCTCGCGCGCCATACGTTTGATCCCTCAGAGCGCCAAGGCGAAACGTGTCTGGAAAATGCGGAATCCTTCTCCAGTGGGAAACGGCGCAATGCCAATATCTGGCTTCGCGTTTTTATCATTCTGCACGTGCACGTAATTGATCATCCACTTGAAATTGGTGTTGATGTACCAGTTCACACCAATCGTGTAATTGGCGGCCTTACCCCCGAGGATATTGACGCCCGGGGAGTAGTCATTGAGATCGATACCACTATATCGCGCGGCGACTTCCCAGGCGCCGCGTGACGAACGCGGATGAATCCGGTCAAACTCCCCCTCGCTCACGATATACGGGCGTGATTCACCGGTCAGGAAATAACTCGCGGACACATATCCTCCACTAAAGGACGCCGTCGCCAGATTGCCCAACCGGCGCACCTGCGTTCGCGTGTACTCGGCTTGGAGGGATGCAGGACCCGCGACCGCGGCAAATTCACCATTCACGAACGTCGTATAATCTACGTTCTTGATCTTGCCCGTCGTGACGAACCTCGCTTGACTGACATCCGTTTCTGGTCTGGCGCGGAACCGAACTTGATTGCTGTCCGCGACGGCATCGGCGGCATTGGGGGTCCGGCGACTCGCAGCCGCGCCGATGTGGATCAGCTTGCGGTCTCCAAGCAGCGGTGCGAACGTCACGCGTCCTGTGGCGGCATACCCTTGCGACCGGCCCGTCGCATCGACATCACCGGCGGTTTGTCCAAACACACCAGCGGAACTCTGCCATTGACGTCCCCACCGCGTGTAGCTCACTCCCATGTGCCGATCCGGGGAGAAGTTATCGATGTAGGACCGTTCCAGAAACGTAATGTTCTTTGACGACGTGAGCGTTTCTAAACTAAATGGCTCTTTGAAGTTGCCAATTCGAATAAAGCTGTTCCGGATCCCGGCATAGCCGATCCACATATCTTTCATTTCTACGGCGTTGTCCGCAACGTCAATGTCGACTTCACCTTGCCAATCTCGATACAACGTGGTTTTGATTCCCACACGGGCACGTCGCACCTCAAACCCACTGGACAGATGATGGGCGCTCCCGCGGTACGTGGCGGCGTCCAGTTGCAGCCGACCATCCAACCAGTACTTGAAGGCACTATCAGCGCTCTGAAACACGAGATATCCACCGTCGTACACACCCGATACGGGGACTGTTGGTGTGGATGTTTGCGCGCGTAACGGTGAGGTCATTACCATGACGAACAAAGCGCTGCCAGACATGAGAGTACGAATCCACCACCTATCTACATGACGTACGGCCTCTTGTGCACTATTAGGTATACCACAGATCGACTTCATGGAACCTCCGTATTGTTATGAAATGGAATAGCTTCAGCCGAGGTGCCTAAGGTGCTTGAGGTAGTGCATTGGGACCCCGTCGCACGTGTCAGAAACGCGGGGTAACTCGTATTAGGAAGACTCGTCAGACCAAGCCGCTGAAGGATTATCCTGAGACGTGTTGGATCGTCGTGCTCAAACGCAAGACTGTACCATTGGCGTCCCGCAATCGTGAGCGTGACGTGTTCTCCCGTACAATCCCGCAATTGAATGGGCCGCCGGTGCTTGATGAGGTCGACCGTGCGGAGCGTTGGGTCGCATAACAGCGCCGACTCTATGAGATCGAGTTGATCATAATAACGGCCCGGAAGTGATGTTCGAACGATCCCCAACGCCGTGTAAAACGCCCGCAGACGAACACCTCCGATTGGGAAGGTCGTGTCAAGAATCGGTCGCCATTGTTGTAACCCTGTACGATTCACAGAGATGAGCCGCTTTACCTGCAGTCGGCTCTCTCGAATCTTGACGTTATGTGGCGCTCGTTCTGACACAAAATAGAGTTCGCGCGATGGCGAGGAATCACGCTCGTGTAATGCACGGACCATCGACGCCTCCAAGGATCCAGTGGAGACGATCGTCGGAAACGGCAATGTGCTGAATGTTCGCCACTCCCATCGGGCCGTGACCATCCCCAGTGTTCGACGCTGGTTGGCGCCACTGACCGGGTCAATGTTGAATGGCATCGCAACACCTCAGAGGACAAAGTCATGCACGTAATCGCTCGGTGTATGACCGCGTTGCGATTGCGTGTGCAGAACACAACGGCAACATGCATATTCATGGCGTTGGGCACTATCGGGATTCTAGTGGACGGAATGTCAGGCTTTCGGACACCCCTCTGTCCTACTCATCGTGCAATTCCGTCAGGGATTGGCGGACACTGACGCGATCGTTGTTCCATACGTCAGTCAGTACGCCGGTGCGGTCAGCGCATAGCGATGCCGGTGTGGCCGCTCATCCCCGAGTCCACTGCGGTCATCAGCACGAACGGTCACACATTTTAGTGACACCTGGGCAGATTCAGGAATCACGGATGCATTACTGGCCGTTTGTTGGTCCGGCCCAGCTACTCCTGCATCAGTATGTGTTGAAAGCCCCACCATCCATGATCGCGCCCAAGAGCCGTCGTGTTTGATAGCCGAGTCCGGTGTTTGGGTCGGATGAATGATGACCGTTGGCATTGAGAACCTCGATTGCGCGAATGTTGTGAAAACGCACAGCTACCGTGCGGCAGGTGGTGTCACGAGCATGGACCACCGCCCATCACTCAGCATCGCCTTCGTGACAGTTCCAACAAACAGTTGCTTGAGAAATGTGTGTCGTTGACTCCCTATGGCCAGCACATCCGGTTGCACCTCGGCGCACACGGCTTTGAGCTCGTCGATTGGATTTCCGTAGCGCTTGACCGAAACAATCGTCATTCCCGGTGCGGGATCGAGGATCGTCCGCACTTGTTGAAAGGCCATTTCGACCCCCTGTGACTCGATCAAACGGCGTCCTTGCTCGCTCTCATTGACCATATCTGCTTCGATGGTCTCTACAAAGACGAGATGGAGCGTTCCACGATCAGCAAGGATCTGTCGAGCAAGACGCGCCGCACGCACACTCGCGATACTGAAATCCATGGCCACCACGATCGTCTCTGGAAGCGCAACGAGCTTTGATCGAGCGACTAGCACAGGAGTTGTGCCCGTCGCAATCACATTGCGTGCAGTATCTTCTGCAAGCACATGATCAATCGTCCCATGATGATGCAGTCCCATGATGATTAGCTGGGCGTGCATGGCCTGCGCATGTGTCACAATCGCCGACGCCGCATTGCCAAGCTCGAGAGTGAACGGCCACGTTGCAGGGACCCCTGTGTCGACATGACAGCTTACCCGAAGCGATTGCTCGTCCTTAGCGTGTTGTGCCGGATCGAGCAGCATCTGCGTCAGAACCGCCGTTCCGATCCCGCCATCCATCGTCGCGACAGGAGTTAGTTCCATCACGTAGAGGAGTGAGGGCGCTGCCCCTCGCTTGGCGGCGAGCGCTTCGGCGATATGCACGGTCGGTGTCGTACATTCATCGCCGGCGATCGCCACCAGTAGTGGGAACGCGGAGTGTAGTCCAGTCGCCGGTGTATGTGAGATCGTAGGATCAGGGTCGGGCTGCAGCGTGACGCGCATCATTCCTCCAGGTAAAGCGGTAACCGCGTGGGCGACCGACGTACAATAGGAATTGCGCACTATTCACGCTGTCGGGGATGGGCGGGCGACACGTCAGCCCTTCCCGAGGCGCTTGTCCGGGTTTCGCCGGACATAACGTCGGTCCAGCGACGATAGTGCGATCTCGGAGGCGGGTGTACACTGCGGCATGCCACCTTCCCCGCCGCACCTTCCGCCTTCTGACTTCTGGTCGCCTCCGGTCGAGCAAGTGTTGGCAGACCTTCAGGCTTCCCCGACCGGCCTGTCATCTGCGGACGCCGCGCGTCGCCTGATAATGTACGGGCCCAACATTGCGGCCCCCACGACGCATAGCGCGTTATGGCGTCGTCTTCTGGCACAGTTCACGACCCCGATCTGTGTTCTCTTATTGGTTGCGGCGGTCCTCTCGTTAGGACTCGGCGAGCGAACGGACGGTACCATCATTCTGGGGATTCTCCTCGCCAGTGGACTCCTCGGGGCATGGCAAGAGCATCGTGCCGCGCACGCTGTCGAGGAATTGCTGGCCTTGATTCAAACCCGCGCCATGGTCATCCGCACGGACGCGTCACGCGAACTGCCCATCGAAGATATCGTGCCCGGTGATATCATTGCGCTCAACGCCGGCGATATTATCCCTGCGGATGCGCGTATCCTCACCGCACAAGACTTATTCGTCGACCAAGCCGTCCTGACCGGCGAATCGTATCCCGCGGAGAAGATCCCCGGTATCACCGATGCGACGACACCACTCCTTGCGCGCGGTAACGTGGTGTATTCAGGAACTCACGTCGTGAGTGGACAAGGCACGGTAATCGCCGTGCACACAGGCACCGGAACGGAGTTCGGTGCGATCGCGCGCCAACTTCATCGCCGTGTACCAGCGACGGAGTTCGAATTGGGAGTGCGACGCTTCGGCTATCTCCTTCTCGAAGTGACGTTGGTCTTGGTCATTTGTATCTTTGCCATTAACGTGGCGCTCCACCGCCCCGTGCTTGACGCGTTGTTGTTTACGCTCGCCCTGGCGGTTGGCCTCACGCCACAGCTGTTACCCGCCATTGTCAGCGTCACGCTCTCCCAAGGTGCTCGGCACATGGCCGCCGCACATGTCATTGTCCGTCGGCTGGCGGCCATTGAAGACCTCGGGGGGATGGACATCCTGTGCACGGATAAGACCGGCACCATTACCGAAGGGATCGTCGCTCTGCAAACCACAGAGGACTGGACGGGGGCGCATAACGATCGTATTGCCCTGTTCGCCCATTTGAATGCAGCGCTGCAGACAGGATTCACGAATCCCATTGACACCACCTTGCGAACAGTCACACCAGTAGACGCACAGAAGTACACGAAGATCAACGAGATCCCCTATGATTTTATCCGCAAACGGCTGAGTGTTGCTGTCACTGATGGAACACAACCGCTCTTGATTACCAAAGGCGCTCTGGCATCGGTCCTCGAGGTGTGTGACGTCGCTGAGGATCACACCGGCCAACGCATTCCCCTGGGACAGGCACGATCGGCGATTGATGCGCGGCTCCAGGCAGTGAGTGCGATGGGATGGCGCTGTTTGGGGATTGCGTATCGTCCATTGACGACCAACACCCCCGTGCAGCGGACAGACGAGCATGCGATGATCTTCCTGGGGTTGCTCACGTTTGCAGACCCACTCAAACCGGATGCGGCGGCCTCACTCCACGCATTGATCGACCTCGGGATCCGAGTGGTGCTCATCACAGGGGACAACCGGCACGTCGCGGCCCATATGGCAACGGAAGCTGGGCTCGATGCGTCCGCGATGTGCACGGGAGAAACCTTACGACATCTCAGTAGTACCGCCCTCGCCACAATGACTGCGCACACAAACGTCTTCGCGGAAATTGAACCCACGCAAAAGGAACAAATTATTCTCGCGTTCAAACGTGGGAGCCATGCGGTTGGATATTTAGGAGATGGCATCAACGACGCCGCGGCACTCCATGCGGCGGATGTTGGGATTAGTGTCGATTCCGCCGCGGACGTTACGAAACAAGCAGCCGACATTGTGCTATTAGAGAAGGATTTAGGCGTGCTGGCCCGTGGCGTGTCCGAAGGACGGCGCGCGTTCGCGAATACGCTCAAATACATCTTTATCACCACGAGTGCGAATTTCGGCAACATGTTCAGCATGGCGGGCGCATCACTGTTCGCCACGTTCTTACCGCTCTTACCGAAACAGATCCTGCTGATCAATGTCCTGACGGATCTCCCCGCAATGGGGCTTGCGACAGACCGGATTGACCCAGAGATGGGAACCCGTCCGCGGCGGTGGGACACGCGCACGATCCGGCGATTCATGATAACGTTTGGACTGGTAAGCTCGGTGTTCGATTATCTCACATTCGGCGTCCTGCTATTCATAGACGTGCCTCCCCTGGTCTTCCGGACCGCTTGGTTCCTGGAATCCGTATTATCAGAAGTGGGAGTGCTGTTAGTCATTCGAACCCGACGGACGTTCCTTCGCAGCCGTCCAGGAACGGCCCTGTGGGGATTGAGCGTCCTCGTCGGGACGACGACAGTCATCCTACCATTCTCTCCACTTGCCAACCTCCTTGGATTTGCTCCGCTCCCGGTGTCACTACTCGGTATCGTTGTTGGGATTGTTGGAGCGTATGTTCTCACCTCTGAAGTCACCAAACGCCTTATGATGCATCGTATCGGCATGTAAAAACGTTTCGTCCAATACGCCTACCGAGTGTAGGGATACCCACGCGCAAGTCGCGCCGCTAAGGTGCGATCATGGCCATAGAGGTCATCGTAGAAGAGCGTCTGCCCATCGGATCGGGCAATCACCGTCGTATACACGACGAAGACAGGGATGCGCGTTTTCATCGTCACTTGGCGAGGCGTGGGTTGATGCATCGCACTCTCGATGGCTGATGCGGTCCACTGGGGTTGATCGCGCAAGACGAACGCCGCCAGTCGGGCAGGTTCGGCCACGCGGATACAGCCATGACTCACGTCACGGCGGGCCTGTTGAAAGACCGACTGCATCGGCGTGTCATGCAAGTACACGTTGTACTCGTTAGGGAAGACGAATTTGACACCTCCGAGCGCGTTGTCTGCGCCGGGACGCTGCCGGATACGAGCCGTGCCGCCTGGGACTCTCGCAAGCGACGATGACGTAAGTGGAAGGACGCGCCCCCCAGGCACGCTGACGATCTCCATATGCGACCGCTCGAGGTAGCCAAGATCGCGCCGCGCTTTGGGCATAATCTCTTTCATCGCAATGCTGGGCGGCACGTCCCAGTATGGGGAGAAAATGACGGTCGTCAGGAACGCACTAAATACGGGCGTCCGTGTCCGGAACGCTTTGCCGACCGCCACATCCATGTTGAGCAATGTGGGCGCACCATCATCGTACGGCGAGCTAAACGCATACAGACGGAAGGCAGGAATGTTGATGAAGATGGGCGCGGTGGAGAACGCCTGAGGTAACCACCGCCAACGTTCTAATGCCAGTGCGATTTGCAGAATCCGAGTCTGGACCAATGCCGGCGTGAGGTCCGCCGGTAACGGCTCGGCACTGACCGCATACTCGCGATACGTCTGCAATGCGTGCCGAAGCAGCCAGTAATGCGACCACGGTGGCTCGAGCGTGTCGAATTGTGCGCGGACCCACTCGTCACGTCCGACCGTATCGTGCTCTGACTTTGCCATGCCAGAACTCCGGAGAACTTGGATAAACGCCGTCAGGTCGACCGTATCTCTGGGCAAATGCAGCCCAGTGTAGATGCTGGCAGCTTCCACACGCCCGAAGCGAAGCGCCGTGGCGAGTCGCAAGACATCGGCGGTCATGGCAACATCCCACAGCGCTGTCGTGCGTGGAACGGTACTGAGAAACTGCGCGTCATAATCTGCTGGAGACAATCCTCGCTCATCCGCATCGTGCAACACCCGTAGGACACTGGCAGCCAACGGCGTGGGGATCCCATCTCTGGACCAGAGCGGTTGCCAATTGTTCTCCGCGTACAATCGCCGTATTGATGACGCCACATCAGACAGCTGCGCCCATCGCATGCTGGGATGCTCTCGACGCGCGAGCACTTGGATAACAGAATCTCCAAACGGCGTGCCCACGGCTGCCGGCAGCGTATCTATCGTCGCGGGTGTCCTCAATGTCGAGGGTTGCGCACGGAGGGCTGCGGATATAGCGACCATGGCGAGCCCTACGGCACATCGTGTGTATGAAATTTTCCGCCGACCATTCATTGGAACTCCTCAATGGGACGTTGAGTGAACATTGTATGCAATCGTCGACCGTCGTGTCGTGCACTCCGGCTTGCGCGCAGGGCGTTTAAGATTGCGGCGATGTCGATGACTTCCTGCAATACCGCTCCCATGGCTGGCGCGATCAGCCCAAATGCGGCGAATCCCATGGCGATTCCGCTGAGGATCATCCCCGCCCACATACTTTGTCGAGCGATTCGCATTGTCCGGTCGCTGATCCGGATGACTTCGGGGATGCGCCCAACATCGTCCGCCAGGATCACCACGTCGGCCGCTTCCGCGACCGCACCACCACCATGCCCGGCGAGCGCAATCCCAACCGCCGCGGTACTGAGCGCCGGCGCGTCGTTTGTTCCATCGCCAATCATCATCAGTGTCGTCCGAGGATCGGCGACCAACTGCCGCAACGCCGCTACTTTCTCGTCAGGAGACAACTCGCTCCGAACGTCCGGAATTCCGACCGCATTCGCGACGATCTGGGCGTTTACTGCGTGATCACCGGTGAGTAAGGCCATCCGCTCGACCCCAAGGGCGCGCAGTTCCATAAGCGTTGCACGAATCCCAGGACGAAGCTGATCCGCATATCGCACCGTTCCCGCAAATTGGCTGTCCACGGCGACATACGCCGTTAACCCAACCGCCGGAGTTTCAGCGAGTCTCTGACGCCCCTCCGCTGATAGGAATGGGTCGATGTAGCGATGGGAACCAACCGCGACGTGCGTCCCATCGACGATCCCCGTCACTCCATGTCCCGCCGACTCGATGACGTCGGTCGCCGGCGCGAGTGGGACATGTTCGGCAATAGCAGCATCAACCAGTGTTCGTCCTAACAAATGTCCAGAGCCTTGTTCGACGGACGCCGCCGCGTGGAAAAACGCCGAACGCGTGAAAGGTGGGATAGGCGTCACCTCACTGACCGCCGGTTTGCCGATGGTCAATGTTCCCGTCTTGTCGAACACGGCCGCATTGACGTGCGCGAGTTGTTCGATCGCTGCGCCATTCCGGATGATGACCTGTCGCCGAGCCGCGCGATTCATCCCGCCGATGACTGCGATCGGTGGCGCAAGGATCAGGGGACACGAGGTGGCCACGACCAGGACGGCGAGTATCCGTGTCCAGTCGCCTGAGACGACCGCGGCGCCGACCGCGATCACGAGCGTGGCCGGCGTAAACAAAATGGCGTATCGATCCGCCAACCGTTGGAACGGCGCCCTGGCGGTCTGCGCCGTTTTGACGAGCTCGACGATCCGCGCATACTGACTTTCGGCGGCCCGCGCCGACGCACGCATCGTAAAAGAGCGCATGCCGTTGATACTCCCGCTGCGCACCACGTCGCCTAGCGTGACTGACACGGGGAGCGGCTCGCCCGTGAGCCGAGACGTGTCGAGCTCGGCATCACCTTGACTGACAATGCCGTCGCAGGGAATAAATTCTCCCGGACGAATCAGGAGCAGGTCTCCCACACCAATCGTATCGACCGGTACGTCGACGATCGTGGTACCATGGAATATGTGTGCCTGGTCGGGCCGATCGGCTTCTAGCGCGCGGACGGCATTGGATGCTCGTCCTTCTGCGAACCGCTCCAGCGCTTCCCCACCCGTCTGCATTAATACCACGATCAAGCCCGGAAGGGGCTGCTGCATGATGACGGCCGTTACAATCGCGAGCGTGGCAATGATGTCGGAGGCCCAGTGCCCGTGCATGATACCGCGCACCGTCCGTCCGACAACCACACTGCCCGTGAACAGTAAGACAGCATTCCAACTATACGTTGTCCACCGCGGCGCTTCATGCCACGCGATCCCGCCGATCATCAACCCAATACCTGCGACGACTGGCAGCCACCAATCCGCAACGCGTAGCGTCGACAGACGCATCGGTGCACGCAGCTCCGTCGCGGATGGCATCCGGATGTTACTCAGGAACGACGAGGAGTGACCATTGACGCTCACCCACTAAATTCGTCGAGACACTATCCCCGAAAAACCAATCCACCGCCGAGTGATGATGCGCGCCGAGTGCGATGACATCCGGCTGCATCCGCTGAGCAACATCCTTCACCCCTTGAATCGAATTGCCGTGCTCGATGACGGAGGTCATGACGAGCGTCTTCTGGGACGTCAATTCCTCAATAAGAGATGTAAATGCCGTGTCGAGCGCGGTCGTTCCGTCCGCGCGCTGACGTGTCGCATCCAAACTGCTGTCTGGGGGAACTTGAGGTTGTACGTAGACCAAGATGATTCGGCCACCCGGCGCAACCAGTTGGCACGCCAGGTGCGCCGCACGTAAACTGCTCAGGCTAAAATCGACCGCGACAAGAATCGACGTGGGACGATTGATTGCGTCCGGCCGAAGCGCGAGCACCGCCGCATCGGTCTGCTCAATGATTCCCTGAACCGTGTCACGCACGAAAGCACGACGAAGGAAATTGTGTTGCGGGAGTCCGAGGATGACGAGCTCCGCGTTGAGCGCACGGACCCGCGATAAGATCGTCGGGATTGTCGCACCAACTTCGATATCGTAATGCCATGGCGGGAGCTCGCCTAGCGCGTGCTGCACTTGTCCATAGACGACACTCAGCTGCGTGCTCCGATACAACGGGTCCAGCGCGGTTTCAGGAACCCCGGCCATAGCGCCGGTTGCGGCGGCTTCGACCGCTAAGTCCTCATGAACAACCCGGACAAGCGTTGGAATCGCACCGCACTCTCGCGCAAGCGCATAGGCCATGTGAATCGCCGCCGTCGCCGCCGTATCGGCAGTGATCGCGACGACCATCGGAAAGACCGGAGATAATTGCGTGGGATGCTGCTCCGGAGCAGCGGAGAACGACCGAGGGTGAATAGGGGTTGAGGCCACAAGATGCTCCAACGAAATGAGATAAGAGCACCATAGTATTGGGGCAGCACGGGGGCTGTCAGTGAGTCACGCCATCGTCGTGCGGGAATTTACCCTGCGACTGTCATCCGTTCGCTGACGGAGAGGGCTCGACTGGTACCGATGGGAGGGGGACGTGAGACGCACTCCCTTCTCCGAGGGTGCTCTCGACCCAAATGCGTCCGTCGTGCGCCTCGATAATCCCGCGTGCGATCGCCAGTCCCAGCCCCGTCGAGCGCTGTGATGCTCCACGTTGAGCATACCAAAACCGATCAAACACATGGAAAATCGAGTCCATTGGAATGCCGCGTCCTGTATCCCGCACTGTAATTTGAATGGCGTCGGGAAGGACTTGCGCGCCGACCGTGACGCGTCCACCAGCATCCGTGAACTTGCATGCATTCCCGATTAAGTTCGAAAGCACTTGCACGATGCGTTCGCCATCGGCGCTCACAACCATGTGACGCGCGAGAACGGGGAGATCCTCGATTAGTGCGATGTTCTGTTCTGGCGCAAGCATGTGATGCATCTCGATCGCTCGCGAAAGAATCGGTCCCACGGATTGCGCCGTGCGTTCGATCGACAACCGTCCCGCATCGATGCTCGCGATGTCGAGGCAAATCCTGAATCATGCGCGACATGAGCAGGGCGGATTCCTCCGCCAGCGTGACGAGTCCGTTGGCCATCTCCGCAGTTGGGGGAGGATCGTCGCGCAACGTATCAACAGCTCGTTGTTCCTGGGGACGTCGCGCATGAAGAATTGCAACACAGCGACGACATCAGCATCCGCATACATCAAAGGAATCGCGACGGCTGCGCGCACTCGCGCGCTCGCGGCGAGTGCCCCCCGAGTAAACTGGTTGGACGTCCGTAAGTCATCGATCCACAAGGGCTTTCCCGATACCCAGGCCGCACCTGGCATCCCTTCTCCGCGGTGAAATCGCAACCCCGACGCTTGGGTGGTGAAGGTCTCGAGAGCTCCTCGTTCATTCGTCCATTTCCCGTAGTAGCGGAGAACGGGCTCGTCCCCCTCGACGGATTGCGGTCCCCAGGCTTCTCCCAGCGGCCAGTCGGTGGCCTGGCAGATACTTCGCAACGTTTCCTCGACGGCGAACACGACATTGTCGGTTCGGCCAACCGCGAGTGCGAGTTGGGTGAGCAACACCCCCTCCCGCTCACTCCGCGATAACCGCGTGCCGTCCGAGGCCAACAGCAACACGTATTTGACGTCCCCTTCTCCGCCGATAGGGTGCAGCATGAGCTCAAAGGTGCGCTCCCCCTCTGGCGGAGCCGCTAACCATTCTAGCCGGACGGTGTTCCCTTGAAACGATTCGTCGACCGCTGCCGACACCACGGCAGGAAGCTCCGGGAGCGGGAACAACACCAGTCTGTACCAGGCTGAAGAGATGACGTGCTGCTGGCGTTCCCTCGAGAACGACATGATCCGCCGTCAGGAGGAGCGCATACTGGTCTGGCCTCCCAAACAAACCACGAAACGCGTCGCAAAATGGTTCGCGCATGATATAAAAAGATGTACCCCAGACGGGGCAAATCCCGTCAGGATATCATCCAAAACCCTGACACAGGAGCACTTCGGGGTAGATATGTTGGGACATACGGGACGCGCGACTGAACGCACAAGCCAATGAGGAAATATGGCAGGTCCAGATCTAATCCGGGTGGTACTCGCCGACGACCATTCCGTGGTACGGGCCGGGCTGAAAACCATCCTCAGTAAGGCTCCTGATATCGAGGTCGTCGCTGAGGCCAAGAATGGGCGCGAAGCCGTCAGCCTCGTTGAGCGGTTTCACCCCCACGTCGTGGTGATGGACCTCGACATGGCCGGTGGAGATGGGACCGAGGCCACCAAAGAGATTGTCGGCCGGCTGTCGTCCACCAAAGTGTTGATTCTTACAATGCATGAGGAGGCCGAATTTCTTTCGCCGGTACTACACGCCGGGGCCTCCGGCTACTTGGTAAAAACTGCCGCCGATCGAGAATTGGTCGATGCGATCCGCGCTGTAGCGTACGGTGACGTCTATCTTCGGCCGACCGCCGCACGCATAGTGGTGCAACAGCTCGTACACAAAGAACCAAAACACGCTGACCGCGAACGGTTCGCGACGTTGAGCGAACGGGAAGGGTTAGTGTTCCGGTTAGTCGCGCGAGGGTATTCTGGACCGGAGATTGGACAGAAACTCAATATCAGCGCGAAAACCGTAGAAACGTACAAACAGCGGATTCACGAGAAAATCGGCATCTCTCATCGTGCGGAATACATTCAGCTCGCCGCTACACTCAAGTTGTTCGACGAAAAGTTTGCGGACGTACCGGGCGTGCCGAACACCGCGCGATGATGCAACGGTTGAACTTGGACATACGGAGACGGAAGCTTGATTCGCCGGCGACGCCCAGTCAGACCCGTCGTCCGCGCCGCCGTCAGGAGCGCCGCAATGGCGTGCGCACGCCGCTGGCTCTCTGAATCCGAACACGCACACAACACGATATGATCCTCGCCATGCGGGTGACTGTCGACGTACGCCGCCGGAATTCCGGTTCGTAATGTCCAGCGCGGTCCAATCAAGCCGACATGTGACGTTTCGGGAAGAATGACCACACTGGCCGACTCAGTAGCACAAAGACGCGCCAAATGTTTCGGGATATTTCCCACCAGCAATTCCAATCGCCAGAAGCCGAGCATCTTGGTCGTTCGATACAGTTGCTGCGTCACTGAAGCCAGGAATGTTTCGATTGAAACGTCGCCATCAAGCGAACAGCTCTTCGGGAGCCACGTCACGGCGCGTACCGTGGCGCCCGTACTCTGTGCGAGCGCTTCCGCGACCCGCAATGCCCCGTCCCCCAACGCGGATCCATCACAGACTACCACGACATGTTGAATAGACGAGGGAATGGAAGAGACGCGCATCGCAACATCAGGAAACACCGCGCGTGGAACTGGTGACTGCATCGATATCATAGGCATAGGAGAAGAGCAAAAGGGTTTGTCACTTCACCGCAACGGCCAACTCGGGAGCAATGAGCAAGGAACACGACACGCGTCGAATGAGGTCTCGCGCGACACGACCAAGGGAAGGAGAATACGGCCGTGCCACCGGATATGCGGGAAGACTCGAGGCCCCACAAGCGATCAAGTCGGCCTGAATGCCGTCGGCAAATCCAAGCGTTTCAGGAGCAGCCGCGCCCAGCAGGAGCACGGATTCCACGCGACACTCAGTGCCGGAGCGAACGGACTGGGCCACACGGTGCAGGTGGCGGCGCCGTTCTTCGAGTTCGGATGCCGCAGCATGCGGGAGTACATGCACGAGATAAAGACTCGCATCTCTGGCACTGAAACGCGTAGCAAGGTACGCGGCACGCATGCTCGTCTCACTAAAATCCATCGCGATCACGATCCGCCGTGCAAGTCCACGCAACGTTGGCGCTGCAATATAAATCGGAATGGAACTGTGGATCAGCTGCTCTGTAGCCTCACAGGATCCAGCAGGCGCGTCAAGGCGGCGATGCGAGCACTGCCCGACTACCAGCAACTGCGCATTGATGTGTGCGATGAGAGCACGACTCACGTCGCTGAGCGTACCGGCCCGCACCGTAATGGGCCATTCCGCTGCCTCACCAACAGTCAAAGCGACCTGCGTTTCGATTGCCATCCGACGCTGTACCAGTGCATTCTGCAAAGCGATCTGTGTACGACAGGGCTTGCTGGTTTTTCCTTGAGACCGTGCCATTCCGGATCGTGCTTGACAACGTTGGCACGGGAGAGCCACACCCTCCACCGCAGAAAACACCTCGACATTCTGGCCACCGCGGCCTGCAAGAAACGCCGCTGCGATCATCGCCGTATCAGCGTGCGCGTGCCCGTCGGTGGCCACCAGGATCGGACGGTCATCGTTGGATGAATCCACGAAGGCGGATAAGCTAGAACTAGCTGTTTCGAAAAACACGATACCGTGAGGCAGATATTGGGTGACGTGCCGGATGAGAGCCATGTCTCATTCCCTATCCCAATTATACCGGTGGGAACGCGTCACACTTGTCACCGAACAAGCCGACGACGTGTCCGTAAAACCCCGGCACAACTGGTGGATTTATCCGACACTGTAACATGGAACAGGTCCTATTTTACAGACTATGGCATGTCTATTCTGAGACGGAGGTCCTATGGCACGCACCCGAGCAAGCAAGGCATTGATGGCGACGCCATCCGGTCCCCCGTCTATTCGAGAAATCGCCAGGCACCAGGCGGAAGCAATTCTCGCTCGGAATCATGTCGGACGCATCGCATTCACATTTCACGATCGCGTGGATGTCGAACCGCTTAACTACATCTACGCGGATGGTTGGTTGTACGGACGGACGTCGCATGGGACTAAGGTTACGATCCTTGGACATCATCAATGGATTGCGTTCGAGGTGGACGAGGTAAAAGGGTTGTTCGAGTGGCGCAGTGTTGTAGTAAAAGGGACGTTTGAGATCATTCCTGCCGATCTTGGGGGTAACCATGCGCCGGCCTATACACACGCAGTGGAACTGCTACGAACACTTGCACCAGACGCGTGGAAGGAACACGATCGAGCTGCTTTCCGAAACGTCCTGTTTCGCATTCACGTTGACGAGATCACGGGGCGTGAATCGACCGTGAAGCATGAAAGCGTCGGATCGTAGAACACTTCTCGTCGCTGAATCGAGAATCAACGGCGTCTCAATACACCAACGGGGAGATACTCGATCGAGTATCTCCCCGTTTTGCACGACCCCATGCGGCATTTATACGCTGATGGTCAGGAGATCTTCGACCTGGCGAACTCCAGGCGCTGCCCACGCGGCGCGCTCCGCATCGTCACGCTCGGTCCAGGACCGCACTTTTCCACGAAGTGTGACCTTGCCGTCGCTCGCCGAGACTTGGATGCGCTGCGAGTCGACTTCTGCATGCCGTTTGAGGGCGGATTCGATCTTCCCTTTGACATCCGCAACTGAAACGTGTGGTGTGACCGCAATCAGATTGGACACACCACGCACGCCGGCGAGTGATCGGATTGAGCCTTCTGCCGCCCGGCGTTGAAAATCCCACTGTACCTGCCCTCGAAGCGTTACCCATCCATCTTCGACATCGACTTGGATCTTGTCTTCGGGCACCGCGACATTCCAGGTGAAGGCATTGAGCACGGCGTGGGCAAGTTCAGTATCGCTCCGCGTATGCTCAGGGAAAAGATGCACTTCGAGATCGTCGGCGACCGCTTTGACACCGGCGACGCGATGCACGGCCTTTTCGGCCGCATACTTCTGGCTGTACGTGTGCACTTTGCCCGAAAGCGTGATCACGCCATCCTTGGCAGCCACGCCGATTTCGGTTGTCGTCAACGCGGGTTCCCACGCCAGCTCCTCGATGACGTTTTTCTGCAGGGTAGTGTCGTTATACATAGTCCTGTCCTCTCGAGAGGGTGAAGAAAATGAGGTGCTTCGCGTAATTCCGTGCTGACACGGTTGATCGGCGCCTCGGCCGACGGTCTACAAGATGCGCCGCGATGCATTGGTATACTGTCGGCGAAAGACGAGGAGGATGTCGGTCAATTCGCCATTGTCTGTCGGCGGGAAGAGGGCACATTGAGAAATAGGTCCGTACATTCATGAATGTGTTCTGACGGACGACACTGGGTTTTCTTCGAGAATGAGCTGTCGGGAAATCGCGACTGTGCGGGATTTGCCTGACATGACGTCCTCCACGTGCCGGTGTTGTAGCTGCTGCCGTGTGTGCTATTGTAAATCTTCTCTTGCCCGGAGCCGCACATGTCTACCTATCCTGCCAGTCATTCTGTCGTGGACGTAGCGGCCACGCGACATAGTACCGCCTACGATGAGATCCTCCGGCCGCCGCATCAAACTCAACTTCTCCTCGCCATCGCGGATGATGACGTCGCCGACGCTGCCATTCGTGTGACCGCGGTGTTAGCCGAGTCACGAAATGCGTCCCCGGCAGTGCTCCAAGTCGTCGACCCATCACCGTACGCACCGCCGCCGACGGTTCCGACCATTATTGAATGGGCGGAAGCCCTCATTGGCCCGAGTGTGGGCGAAGAACGGCGGCAAGCCATTAGCACACGTGTGGAACGGGTTTGTGGACAACGCATGCCGTGGCCCGTTGTGTCACGACTTGGGGGACCAACGGCGTGTATTGCCGACGAAGCGCACAAGCGACACAGCGAATTTCTCGTGCTCGGCCTGCATCACCATCGGAAGATCGATCAGTTACTCGGTGAAGAAACGACCGTACACGTTCTCACAAACGCGGGGATTCCCGTGCTTGGGGTGACACGCGAACTCCTCGCCTTGCCACATCGCGTCTTGGTAGGCGTGGATTTTAGTCGGGCTAGCATGCGCGTGGCACATCTCGCAGCTCGACTGATCGAACCGCCGGGAGAACTGGTGTTGGTGCATGTGGAGCATGCGAAACCCACGACCGTCCCAGAGGACGCCGAAGGGATCGCAGCCATTGACGATGAAGGGGTGCATGCCTTGCTCGAACGCCTCAAATGCGAGGTCCAAGTCCCGAAAGGGGTGCTCGTCAAAGCCCTTCGGTTAACCAGCGGTGATCCTGGAGATGCCCTCATCAAATATGCAGAGCACATGCAGCCGGATCTGATCGCGGTCGCCAGTCAGCGACATACTCGCACCACGCGATTACTGCTAGGGAGCGTCACTCGGCACATTCTCCGCGATGCTCGGTGGTCTGTGCTTGTGACACCAGCCGCGTGACCGCCAAGGGGGTATGACACCTTTCTACACTGAAACGGAGACACCAGTACCCGAGCAAGCGTCGCGTCACACGCCCTCGTTTGTCTTCGACCCGACCGTCTCCAGTGCCGTGTCCCGTCCCGCCGGTGACGCGACGTCACTCCCCTGCTATGTTCCCCCGGCACGTTGAGTGACGAGCAGTTGCATCGCATCAATCGGTATTGGGCAGCTGCGAATTATCTCACGGTTGGGCAGATCTACTTACAGGATAATCCGCTCCTTCGAGAACCGCTGCGGCCAGAACATATCAAGCCAAGACTCCTGGGGCATTGGGGGACTTCGCCCGGCCTCAGTCTCATTTACGCGCACCTGAACCCGCTGATTGTCGAGCACCAGGCGAACGTGATCTACCTTGCGGGACCGGGACACGGCGGCCCGGCGATTGTCGCCAATGTGTATGATGATCAGCCGATTTGGGGCCCCGCCCCTGGAGAGCTGCACGGCTCGAGTCACAAGCCATTGATCGAGCATCCATCGCTGTGCGGCGGCCGCCAATGCGAATCCACACAGGAACAACGGCAGCACTGGATCGGCCGACCTGCTTAACACTGTTAACAGATGGTACGGTGGCCCTGCATTAGCGAGGGCGAGGGGGACAGTTGCCCAGAGAATGAGGGTGGGGATCCAGACCGCGACCCATCCGGTCAGCCAAAGAACGAGGCAGAGGGCAGCGATAATCCCCGCCCGGGCCGCTACCGACCAATCGAGGGCTAGAGCAGTGGCGAGGAGCACCACCGCGATGCTAGAAACCCCGAACAGAGCGCCTTTCCGAACGCTGTGCGTAGGGACCGCCACCATCATTTTGGGAGATGAAAAGCCACGATAGGAATTCTGGAGGACGTGTCAGCATCCGACTGACACAGAATGGGCCATCGACTGACGGCGACGAAGCCGGCGTCTCCCCAATGTTAAGGGACTATGAACCCCTCAGCTACCGCGCTCTTCCAGGCCCACGGCCTGACCAAAGTTTATTACATGGGGGAGGTGGAGGTTCGAGCACTGCAAGGGATCGACTTGGATCTCTTCGAGGGCGAAGTGGTCGTCCTTCTCGGACCGTCGGGGAGCGGAAAGTCGACGCTCCTCAACATCCTCGGTGGACTCGATGCTCCAAGCGGTGGCGATGTCCACTTCCGCGATCACGACCTAGTTGGTGCATCGGAATCGGAGCTCACCCGATATCGACGAGAACACGTCGGATTCGTCTTCCAATTTTACAACCTGCTGCCGAGTCTCACGGCGTTGGAGAACGTCGAGCTGGTGACCGAGATTGCGGACCATCCACTTGCGCCAGACGATGCTCTCCGCCTTGTTGGACTCGGCGACCGGCTGCATCACTTTCCGGCGCAACTCTCAGGCGGTGAACAACAACGCGTCGCGATCGCACGCGCTGTGGCAAAGCGGCCAGATGTACTCTTGTGTGACGAACCGACTGGCGCTCTCGATGTGCAAACCGGGAAATTGGTCCTCGATGCGTTACTTCGTGCCAATCACGACTTTGGGACGACCGTCGCGTTAATTACCCATAACGCCGCCATTGCCGCGATTGCACATCGCGTGATCCGGCTGCGGAACGGACAGATCGCATCGATCGACGTGAACACGCGCCAACGGACCGCCGCAGAGTTGGAGTGGTAATGCGTCCCTTTTTCGCGCTCCACCCCCTGACACGTAAAATGATTCGCGATCTGCTGGCCCAACGCGGACCATTTACAGCAATTGCAGTGGTTGCGGCCTCGGGCATCGCACTCTTCATTACGCTAGCGAGCATGCGCGGATTTCTCGAGCGGTCGCTGACCTCGTATTACCGCGACTATCGCTTCGCCGACGTCTTCGTGCATTGCAAGCGCGCGCCGCTCTCGGTTGCCGATCGGGTCCGGCGCATTCCTGGGATTGTGACGGCCGAGCCACGGATCGTGTACGAAGCGATGCTCGACGTGCCCGGACTTGTTGAACCCGCAACAGGACGCTTCGTCTCGATTCCAACAACGCACGCGCCGCTGCTCAACATGCCACATCTCCGTGCCGGCCGGTGGCCGTCTCCGACCCATCGTACCGAAGTCATGACCAGCGAGGCGTTCGCGCAAGCGAACCACCTCACACCGGGCGATTCGCTGGGCGCGATCTTCGCGGGACACTGGGTGACACTTCACATTGTTGGCGTGGCCATTTCACCGGAGTACGTCTACGAGCTGCAAGGCAACGAGCTGTTTCCCGATACGAAACGGTTTGGTGTGTTTTGGATGCCGGAGCATGCGTTGGCGAGCGCGACGGGAATGCAAGGGGCCTTCAACGATCTGAGTGCGCGACTCGCTCCGACCGCGTCGGAACCTGCCGTGCTCCACGCACTCGATCGCACACTCACGCCATACGGCACACTCGGCGCCTATGGCCGCTCGCAGCACGTCTCGCATCGCTTCATTTCCGACGAGGTGGAACAGAACACCGTGGGAACGGTCACGCTTCCCATCATTCTGCTTGGCGTCACGGCGTTCCTCCTCAACGTGGTGCTCTCTCGACTCGTTGCCACACAGCGTGGGCAGATCGCCGTCCTCAAAGCGTTCGGCTATACGAATGGTGCGATCGGCCGGCATTACTTAGCTGTCGCACTCGTCCCGGTGGTTGTCGGAGCGATCCTCGCGATTCCCTGTGGACAGTGGATGGCGTCAGGGCTTGGCGCCATGTATGCGCGCTTTTACCGCTTTCCAAACGCCACCTTGTCGATCGACTGGCTCGTTGTCGCCGAAGCCGTTGGGATTGGGCTCATCGCCGCAGCATGGGGCGGACTCATGGCCGTCCGACGTGCGGTCCAGCTCCCGCCCGCCGAGGGGATGCGACCGCCGCTCCCCGCCCCCTTTCACTCCGCGTGGTTTGACCGCATCGGAATCTCGCGAGTGCTCCCGCCGTCCGGCCGGATCGTCGCGCGCAATATTGCGCGTCGTCCTGGGCGATCGTTTGCTTCCATTACCGGTATTGCGTTGGCCTTCGGCATTGTGGTCGTCACGGTCTATACCCTCGCAGCTATCGAATACATCAAAGAGATTCAATTTCAGGAAGTTCAACGCGAAGGCATCAGCGTCGCATTTCGTGATCCGGTACCGTACGCGGCGGTGTTTGATCTGCGGCACATTCCAGGTGTTCTGGACGTGGAACCGATGCGCGTGATCCCGGTGGAGCTTCAACACGGATCAGTCGTACGCCGCTCCGTCATTATCGCGCTGACACGTCAGGGACGGCTCCGGCGGATTGTCGATCAACATGGGCAGGTACATCCCGTACCGTCCAACGGAATCCTCCTTACCACGGCACTCGCGAATATACTGCATGTCACGCCGGGAGATTTCCTGATGGTGGAGCTCCGTGACGGGACACATCAACGCCTCCGACTCCCCATCATGGATGTTGCGGACGAGCTGCTGGGGACCACGGTCTATGCCGAGTTACCGTACATCAACCAGGTCACGCACGAACCGCATACCATTTCTGGGGCGTTGCTCGCGGTCGACGCACGCGCGGAACGGCAATTATACGCCCGGCTCAAGACACTGCCGGCGTTAAGTGGAGTCAGCATCCGCAGTGCGACGATTCAAGGCTTTGAAGGAACGATTGCCGAGAGTTTTCGCATGTCGCTTTCCACCGCCATTGCCTTTGCGTGCGTGATCGCGATTGGTGTGGTCTACAATGGGCTTCGTGTGACCTTGTCCGAACGCAGTCGAGAGCTTGCCAGCTTACGCGTGCTCGGGTTTACGCAGCGTGAGGTCAGCACGATGCTCTTCAGTGAGGAAGGGGTCCTGACCAGCATCGGTATGCTTGTCGGCGTAGGCGTTGGTTTTGGATTATGCGTGTTGATTGCGCGGTGGACGACGTCAGAATTGTTCCGGATTCCACTCGTCGTCACCACGAGCACCTACGGGGTTGCACTCGCGGTAATTGTCGGCGCTTCAATACTCTCCGGTCTGATGGCGTGGCGCCGGATACGCAGGCTCGATATGGTCGAATCTCTCAAAACAGGCGAATGATCTATGCAACAGGATAGTCACCAAGATAGGCAGGTCAGACGACATGCCTCACGAGGCCGGATACTGTGGATTGGCATTGCACTCGTGATCACCGCGCTCATTGTCTGGTGGCGATGGCCATCGGCGATCCCGGTGGATGTCGCCCGCGTCACCCGAGGACCGCTACAAGTCACGTTGGATGAGGACGCCCGCGTGCATATCCCTCAGCACACAACGATCGCCGCCCCTATTTCTGGGCGCGTGCTCGAGAATACCTTCCGTGTTGGGGATTCCGTAACGCGCGGAACCATCATCGCCACTATGAGCGCGGCGCCCCTTGATCCTCGCGTGAACGCACAAGAGTTCGCGCACCTACGCTCCGCGAACGCGCTCGTAGCCGAGGTGCGCGCACAGGTGGCTGCGGCACAACTCGCGCTTGATGAGGCACATCGTGCGCGGGCACGAGCGGATGCCTTGATCGCACAAGGCGCGATTGCCCAGCGTGACCACGAGCTCGCGATCACGCTGGAGGCAACACGGCAGCAGGAATTGGCGGCTGCACAGCACCGTCTCGATGCTGCCGCCTCGGATGCCGCCGGCGCACGTGCGGCGCTGCTTGATGCGCGTCCAGGCGCTTCCACGGGGGCAACGCCAGTTCCCGTTCGTACGCCAATGACAGGACGGATTCTTCGTATCTACGAAGAGCACGACCGTGCAGTGGTTGCTGGAACACCACTGATCGACGTCGGCGACCTCTCTGCCATCGAAGTAATCGCCGATGTATTGTCGACAGACGCGAACACAATCCGGCCTGGTACGATGATGCTTGTGCGCATGAATGATACCGCGGCCACGGTTCGGGCACGCGTGACAGCGATCGAGCCTGCCGCGTTCACGAAGTTGTCGCCGTTAGGGGTTGAGGAGCAACGCGTCAACGTGCGCGCCGTTCCGATCGAGCGATTCCCGACCGTCGGCGACGGATATCAGGTCGACGTTTCGATCATCCGATGGGAAGGCGCAAACGTGCTCGCGATGCCAGTCAGTGCGCTCGTGGCTAGTGACAGCGGGTGGAGTGTCTATCGACTCCATGGCAACAAGGTTCAGCGTCGTTCAGTCGTACTGGGGCATCGGGGGACACACACCGTCGAAATCCTACGCGGATTGTCCGAAGGAGATCGCGTGGTGCTGTACCCCAGTGATCGAATCACGAATGGCGTTCGCGTGTGCGCGGATAGCGCATGTCGATAAGCTATATAACAGTGCGTACGTTGCGCATCAAAGATAGCGACACGAAAAAGCGGCTGAGGCCAAAACGACGAGTGTCGTTTCGGTCCCCGGCCAAGCCGCTACTACTGCCTCCAAGCCGTGTGATTCGTTTAAATGGGGTTTAGCACGCTTGTCCTGCCTCCACGTCGGCAGAATTGGTCGAAGTGGGTTCCCTAACTTGTCCCTTCTCGCAACGAGCGCATGTTCGCAAAGAGCGAGAAATGATTTAGATGGGCGATAGTCACATCTGAAACATTAGACGTGATGGCAACAACCTCAAATGCAACCGGGGGGTTACCCCAGGGTTACCTCAACCATTCGCGGAGAACTTCACGCGATGGGAGCGACTGCGTAAGTCGTTGATTGACTTTGATTTATAAAAAAGCGGGTGATGGGGCTCGAACCCACGACATTCAGCTTGGGAAGCTGACACTCTACCAACTGAGTTACACCCGCGACTTCAAGGCCGGCCTCCCATATTCCTCTAGAGTCCGGCCTTTAAAAATGACGGGTCTTCCCCCCTCCGTCAACCGGCTTGGGCTCTCCCAGCCTACCGGCGTCACCTGCCGGTCAGACCGCGTCCGCCAGCGACGAAAAATTGAAGTCGTTCACCATCATCGACGGGACGATCATGGGCGGCCGGGGCCACGGCATCTCGTCCGGTTGCTCGTACTTCCGGCTGGGGAGGGTGTACCCGAACGGCGCCCGGACGCTCGGCCCCAGGGCGACCAATTTGTTGAGGATGAAAAACGGCGACTCGCGAAACCGGAAGTTTTTTACCGCCCGGTCGATCTTCCCATTCCGCACCAGAAAACAGCCGTCGCGAGTGACTCCGGTCATCATCCCGGTTCGCTTATCCAACAAATCGACCGACGAGAACCGGTTGACGTAAATCCCTTCCTGGCACTGCGCGATCATCTGCTCGATCGACGTCGTTCCGCCGGCGATCCGGAGGGAATACGGGGCCTCGCAGTACTCCTTCCCTTTCGCCATGGCGTAGAGCGAGTCGTACGCCAAATTCTTGAGCACTCCGTCGGCGATCCAGGTCATCTTTTTGTTGGCCAAGCCGGACCAGAAGAAATTCTTGTATCCCCCGTCAGGATCCGCTGGATCGGAGCTCATCTGAATTCTCGGGTCGAACACGCGCTGCCGCAGCTTGTTGCCGCCGCGTGGACTCTTGGAAAATCCGGTTTCGCCGAGGTCGGTCCCTTTCGCGTCGAATTCGAACGAGAAGAACCGGGCGAGTTGCGCCACGGCGGCTGGCCCGAGGATCGCCGTCCGCCGTCCGGGCTCGAACGCCTGCATGTTCTTGCTCATGAGGGCGATGCGCGCGGCGTCACCGGCAATTTTCCCGGGGTCGATTTTCGACCAATCCCGCTCCGCTTGCCCGCCCCATCCTGAGCTTTTTCCATCCAGACCGCGCGCGGTCGCGGTCACTTCGCTATCCGTCTCATCGCAGAAGGCATGAATCCCTTCTTTCGTGAGCACGGCGTGCGCGCGTGCCATGCACCCGACGAATCCCGCCGCGCGAAGCCCCGCCTTGGTGATGCCCGCGATCAACGCCGGCACGACAGTGTCGCGCATCGTGCTCATCGCCTGTACCGTCGATGCATGCCACAGCTCCACAGGGAGATATTCATCCTGCGTCAATGGCACGTGCATGACTTCCTCCTCGCTCCCTTCCTGGGCGCGTGCAAGCCGCTCGCACTGTTGCACCAAATCGCGGAGCATCGTTTCGTCGAGCTGGTTCGTCTCGACGCGCACTTCCTGCCGACCGCCTGCGATGGTGCGGAGCGAGATCTCGAGCTCGTCACCGTCGTCACCGGAGAGAATGCGATCATTGGCGATGCGGGTCACGACGCGCGCCGTGTGCGTGATGAACACGTTCACGATGTCGACCGACGTCATCGACATGATTTGCTTGGACAGCGCCATGATCTGTTCTCGTGACATCACGGGGCGCTCCCCGGCGGCGACACGATCCGCCACGGAATATGTCTCAGGGGCCGAAAACAATCGGCGCGGTCCTACGGCGTGTAATAGCGCGGATTTCACAACACCCGTCCCGTCGAAACGACGTTGATTTCCTTAAACAATGCGGCGGGAGCGGTCGCGCTTCCCGGATGAAAGACCCACGGTTGTCCCTTGAACACCTGCGCGTCGGCGGTCCGGAGCGTCGTCTCGTCACCAAGGGCGCCGAGCGATTTGAGGAGGCCACGCGTGCTGAACTCGGCACCCGTTTTGAAGATGTCGATGCGGCGTACCGGTTTGCCGCGGTCGATCACGAACATATCCGCCCAATCGACACTTCCCGACGAGAGCTGCTGATCAGTCGCGATGTACGGCGCTTGTCGAACGAGGAGACCATGCGACACGTCTTTGCACAAGTCGTCCAGCGACGCGCGGTTGGTGCTGGGCACGATCGAGATGTGGGGGCCGCGCACGGTCACGGGGTCGTCGGCCTTCGGGGAGACTGCACAACCATGGGACTTGAGCGGGAGTCCACGTTTGGTATACCACTCGCGCAACGCTGGCGCCGTTTGGCGGGACGTATGAAAATCAACGACTCGTCCATTCTGGATGAGTGGGTATGGCTCTGGGGTCACCCCTTCATCATCCCACTTTACTGCCTGCAAAGTCGGAACGGACCGATCGGCGGTCATGCTGAGGGCGGCAGGGAAAAGTTGCTCTCCGAGTACGTCGCCGGGGGTCAAAAAGCTGGTCCCCGAAGCGTCGGCTTCATAGCCGAGTGCTCGATCGAGCTCGAGTGCCGGACTCAGCGTCGACGTCATCAATGCGCCGAACGTGTATCCATCGAATACAACTGGATATCGGCCGACGTCGATCGTGCCGAGTGGGAGGTGGGCCAACCGGAGCGCTTCTTCGGAGGCGGCTTTGGCGCGATCTTGCAAGTCGGGAATCAAGACGGTTTCGTACCCACCGCTCCGGGCGAGAGGAACCGGTACGTAGACGCGCGCGGCGCCAGTGCCGCGATCATTCATGCCGACGACGCCGTGCCGCCCTTGATACAACGATTGCGTCGTGAGCGCCCCTTCGGACGACGCAAATACACGCGTCTCACGAATCCAATGAAAGTTGTTCCCGCCCCAGGGTGGGTAAAATCCGGAGATGGAACCGAGTGGTCGTCCCGCCGCGCCGGCAATCGCGCTGAGCAGCGCGAGCTGTTCTTCGATCGACACGGTGAAGGGGTCGATTCGCATGGGTGTCGTCCACTCACCTGTCGCGACTGGCGCTGGCGCCATTTCGGCGGACGTTGTGTCCGACGCGTGAACGGCGCGCGCTTCACCGCGGGCCGTTGCCACCGCGTTCGTCGCGGCGCGTGCGATGGCGTCGACGTTCGGGGCGGTCCCGTGTGTGAACGTCCATTGTCCATCGACGAGGACGCGAATGCCGTACGAAAAATGAAGGACCAACATCGCGTCGAAGTTCATATCCAGATCGACGTTGAGCTGCTGGCGTTCGGCCACCCGAACATCGGCGTACGTCGCCCCCGCGGCGTGCGCGGCCTCGATCGCCGCTGAGGCAAGACGCCGCATGATCGCCGCGTCCGGGAGTGGCGCGACGGCGAGATCGGAGGCACGTCCCGAGCCGAAAATGACGGCACGCGATGAGCGGTCGACACCGAATGCTTTTGCCCGCTGCGCCCCGAGGGCAAGACCTGCAATGGCACCAGTGGTCGTCGTGAGGAAATCACGACGGGTCGGTCGTGACATCGGCATCATCCGGCAGGGTGTAACGTGGTGGATGGCGATGCGTGCGACGGCGATGATACCGGGAAGCCAGAGGCTCGCGTGTTGCCACTCTGCTCGTGCAACAGATATTCGATCAACCGGGCCATTGGTGCTTCGTCTTCCGGCGAGAAGCTGATGTACACTCGCCGGATGATCCCATTGCCGTCGATCACGTACAGGTTCGGCTTCCCGACCATCGGATAGTGGGCGAGATTCGGGCCGCCATCCGCGGGGGTGAGCCCGCCATCTTCATTGACGACTTTGTTTCCTTTCCAAATCGTAATGGGGTAGCGAATCTTGAGATGTCCCGTGTACGCTTGACGCAACTGCTCCACTTCGTACTCCGGCGACACGAGCCGATTTCCCCAGGCGCCGGTCGTCCACGTTGCTGTGACGATCTGGATCGCGGGATATTTGTCCTGGACTCGTTGGAGCCGAGTCATGGTGACGAGGCATCCCGTGCAAGTGTAGTTGCTGATGTCGAGGACGTGAATCCGTCCGTCCGACAACGACATCGTCTGTGAATCGCTCCTGGGCATGTTGATCCAGTAATTTCCTTCCACGTTCTGTGCTTTCGTCCCGATGCGCAACGACGTCGTCATCATGCCTTTGAGCATCTGCTCGTAGTCTTGCTGGCGCCACGTATAGTCCGGGTTCCACGCCAGATCCGCCGCCGACGCGGCGGTCGCCCGCTTCAAGATCGCGTTGACCGAATCGATGCGGCTATGCGCATTGGGCTGCCCACTCAGCGCATCCACAATTTCGGCGTAGGCACGCCCACCTTGCGGGCTGAAGGCGACGAGCCGATCATAATATTCGAGCTGGCCGGCAAGAGCGACTTCCATCATCCCATGCCGAATCACGTCGGCGGGGCGTCCCAACGCGTAGTACTCGTGCGCCATTCCAGCGTGCGTCGAATAGCGCCAGAAGGCCGCGTTGTTCCCCATGGAATCGAGCGCCGCAACGTACCGTTCCGCGATGGGTAGACGCTCCGGAAAATCGGGGCTCATGAACGCCAACGCCGCCGACATGTACGTGTACGCCCGATCGTTGAACGACAATCCAGGGGTCGCCAACCGCGTCGCAATCTGTTGCTGCGCGTTGGCCTCCTGTCCCGCCGCGACGTGCACGTGTCCGGCCGGATCGAGTTGAATCCCCTTCACCGTGCCCGATTGCAACGGCACGAGCCACGTGTTCGCCGTTCGGAGTCCTATCGCGAGCACCGAATCGTGGGGATAGTCGGCGTCCAGAATTCTCGCCGATTCGGCGAGTAGCTCCTGCCGTCCCACATGATACGCCGCCTCAGCGGCCGACACGGGAATGCCGGGTGTTTGGACGCCGCTGATCGTGAGCGACGGAACCGTCGCTTGTGCGTGGAGCGCGGTGCCTCCCGCGGCGAGAATGAGGGCGGCCGCCGTTCGTACGTGTGCCGCCACGCGCGGTGGAATGTGTATCGTCATCATCAATCCTTCTGAGTAGCGAATGCCGTTAGTAGCGAATGCGAACGCCGACCTTGGTCTGCCGGCCGATCAACGCTTGCCGGAAGGTGTAATCTTCCTGGAAGCGGTCCATCAGATTCTGCACTTGCAACACCCCTTCGACGCGCTGCGCGAAGCGATGCGAGGCTGTCAAATCCACGAGCATGTCTCCCGGATTGAAGCTCATGTATTTCCCATTGACGTCGCTGACGTTGAGCCGGTTTTGCGTCAACCGAATGCTTCCATCCAGATTCTCGAGGAAGAACTTGTTGTCAAGATCCCGGAAACGTCCCGTCCCGGTGAAGTTGGCCGAAATCGTGGTCAGCGCCTGGGCGTACGTGAAGCCGAGCGCCCAGGTATGCTCCGGGAGATAGTCGAACGTCGCACCTGGGCGATAGTGCGGATCGTACTGCAGCAATTGGCTCGCGTGCGCGAGGAAGGCCGGCGTTACGCCGATCGTCCGGCTCTTCGTCCAGCTATACGTCCCTTTCGTCGTCAACGGGCCGGTGGTCAACGTCCCTTGTAATTCCCACCCCTGGTTGCGAATACTGGCCGCGTTGATGTTCTGGCTGGTCTGCGCGTACCAATATCCCTGCGCGTCCTGGCTCGAGCACCACGTGAGCAGATTGAAAGAAATGATCTGCTGACAGGTCAGAAATCCCAAATATGGCGGTGGATTGGGAATCAAGGAACGAACGCTGTCGGCCCCGGAAATCTCGGTAATGAGCCCTTCGACCGTCTGATTGTAGCGTGTCGCGACCAGCGAAAACCGATTCCCGAAGTACAGCTCGAGTCCCCCTTCACCGCCTTGTTGATGTTCTGGCCCGAGATCAGGATTTCCTTCTCGCGCGTCGTAGGGACCATACCGAGCCAGGAGATTCGGGTCGTCTTGCACGACCCCTCGCTTCGCGTCGATCGTTGGCGGCCGCGTCGACCGGCCGTAGCTCGCGCGCAGTTTCGCGGTGACCCCCCCCAGTGGCGTATCGAAGTCGGTCGTGTACGACGCGCCATACCTCGGTGCAGATGTCGGCTCCGCCTCCGAACCGAAGGCGGGGTTCCACTCCGCGCGAAGTCCATAGGTCAGGAAGAGATGGTCGAGAAAGCCTGCCTGCGCCTGAACGAATCCACCGGTATTGTGCGCCGGTTGCCGCGTGACGTACGCCGGATAGATCCCAGTCAGTGTGCCACTGAGCGCGGATGGCTGAATCAGGGCGTAATTGGCAATTCCCTTCCACCCATCACCTCCCGCTGTCACGGTCGCTTGCACGAACGACGTGAGTGGGAATCGCAGCGTCGTTGAATACGCGACCGAGCGTTTGTCCGTATGCGTTTGTTGAAGGCGGAGCAGCGTGTCGCCTTTGGTCCAATATTGTGGTGCATTCCCACGATCTTCCGTATCCTCGCCATCTTGTCCGAGTCGCACCTCATGCGTCCACCAGGACGTCGGCGCATACGTCAACGTCAGCCCGAGCGTACGGCCGTTGACGGTGTTGGTCTCATCGGCGGTGAATCCAAAGGCCGACGCTGGGCTCCAATACCCTGATTCCGAGAGAGCCGATTTCGTCTCTTCGACCGTCCCATGCCGTTGATTCAGCGTCTGGCTTTGCCGAACGCTCACGTCCGCGGTGAGCAAGCCGACGGACGTTGGAAAGGTGAAGCGTGATCCACCGAAGACATTGGTGTGACTGGTTTGTTTCGCGGGCGTCCATGCTCCGACGAAATTCCACCCGGCGCCGGCATTGTATGACACGTGTCCATCGACGCCACTGACCGAGAAGGTATGGTCGTACTGCGGCGTGTAGGCGGGACTGTAGTTGTTTTGTACCCAACCGCCCAACAGGCTCAATGTGAGCTGTGGTTGCGCGGCACTTCCGCGTTTGGTGAAGATCTGCATCACGCCATTGATCGCGTTGCTTCCATAGATCGTCGACGCTTGCGGGCCCGTCAAAATCTCGATCCGTTCGACACTCTTCGGATCGATCTGCGAGAGATATTGGGGATCGGCCATTTCGACGCCATCCACGTACGTCTTGATGGGATTCGTCCCGTTGAACGTTCCGGCGCTCGCGCCGAGTGCGGTTCCGCCGCGGGAAAACATGGTGACCGCGTCGGTGACGGTCCCCGAGCCCATGTTGATACTGAACAGTCCGGGGACATCCCCCCGAAAGAGTTGTTGAATTTGGGTAATACCGCGCTGCTCGATGTCTTTGGCCGTGATCACCGTGATGGCATTCGGCACCGCCTTGAGCTCGGTTGGGATCACTGTTCCGGTCACGACGACCTGTTCCAATGCATTCACACTCGCCTCGAGCGCCACGTTCGCCGTCACGGTCTCGGCGTCACTGACGGTGACCGACGATACTTTCTTCGAGAAACCGATCAATCGGATCGTCAGGCGATGCGTCCCGCTCGCGACTCCCGTGATTCGAAACTTCCCACCCTCATCGGTCATGACGCCGCGCTTGGTATCGTCGAGGGTCACCGAGGCTCCCCGTACTGGGCGTCCGGTCTGTTTGTCCGTCACCACTCCAGTGATCGTTCCACCATCCACGGCCGTTTCCGCGACGATCATGAGCCGAGCCGCGGCGTCCGTCGTGACGCGCAGTCCCGTTCCGGCCAAGATTTGATCGAGGGCGACCCGCAACGGCAGCTCGCGAACCTGCAGGGTGACGGACTTGTCGTGCCTCGCCACGAGGCTCATCCGATACTGCACGACGACTTTGGCGCTTGCCGCGGCGGCATCGATCGCTTCGCTCAACGAGGCACCCGACAGATGCAACGTGACTGGACGCGTCAGGAGCGATTCTGCGTCTCGTGAGGTCGCAGTTGGTTGCCCACTCGCGGCGACGTCGCGCCGTTCGTTCGTCGACTGTGCGCCGGCCATCGGCGCAACAATCATCGTACACGCGACGCCGATCGTCCCCGCGATGCCTATCATACTTCGTCCACGCACACGACCACGTTTCATCGTCCGATCTCTCGTTGCGAAGGGTTGATTCGTTCGTACAGCTGATTGCGCACCGGCGCCTCGCCGGTCCGCCCCTGATGTGGCGATACGGTAATGCGGCGTCCATCGATCTTCAGATCGACGTCCAACAACTTCTTGAGCGTCGCGAGCGTTTCGCTGAGAGAGGCGTTCGACGACTCCGTGCTCAGTACGACGGTGACGCTTTCCTGTTCGAGCTTCTTGTCGGTGATCTCGAATTGGTATCCATACCAGCGCGCGAGCGTCGCAAAGACGTCGCTCATCGGAACGTGCCGGAAGACGAGGCTTTCATCGGTCCATTCGGAGTACGGCGTCGCATCACCGATGGCTATGGAGCGCGCGACTGAATCGCCGACTTCACCGAGCATTCCCTGGCCCAAGGTTACGGACCGACGTACCGCCGTTTGTGCAGTGACGATCACGCGACCGCGCTCGACGGCGACGCGGGTGTATGCATCCGTGGCATAGTGCCGGACCGTGAACCGAGTGCCAAGGACTCTCGTGACGACGCGTCCGGTTTGAACAATGAATGGCGTCGTGGACGCCGATGTCACATTGAAGATGGCTTCGCCTCGTAGCGTCACGGTTCGATTCGGCGTCGCCGCACCGGTATCGATGCGCAGGTCGGTTTCGGGAGCGAGCGTGATCCGGCTCCCATCGGCGAGGGTGATTGTGGCTCGCTCGCCGGTTCGTGTTGCATAGTGTGCGACGTGCGTTCCTAGGGTGTTCAGGGGACGCGACGTAGAATTTCCAACGACGAAGAGGCCAATAAGGGCCGCCGCTGCGACGCCGGCGAGGACCACTCCGCGCCGCCACCACGATGGTGAGGCAATGAGACGGGGCTGCCCTCGCGGCACCGACGGACGCCCGGTCCGATCGCGCCGAGCATTTTGCGCCTGAAGCCGTTCCCAAATGATCTCGGGATCGGTGATGGGCGGGTAGGCGAAGACGTGGCGAACCTGTTGGGCGAGTTGGTTCGCCTGCTCCTGCCATCGTGGATCACGCTCGACCAGCGCCGCCACCCGACGGCTTTCCTCGGTGTCACATTCCCCCGCGAGCCAGCGGTCGAGGAGGCGCAACTCGTCGTCAGCGGAGTGAAATGGGCGAGAGAACGGGGTGTTCATACCTCGAGAACCCGCGTGGCCGCAAAAAACCATACACGGACCGAGAAATTTCTATTTTTCCCTGGGCATGGTCCTGAGGCGGACCCGTTGCCACTACCGCTCCTGCATCCCGCTTCGTAACGTGGCCAGCGCCCGCATTACGAGCTGCTCGGCGGCTCGCAGCGAGATTCCCAGCGTATGGGCGATTTCGCTGTGTCTCATTCCGTGCTCGTAGCGCAGTGCCAACGCTGTTTGTTGGCGTTCCGTGAGTTGGGGTAACAACCGTTCCAGTTGCTCGACTCGATCGTCCTGGCTCGCGGAGGAAGCGCTTGGCGTTTCGCTTGCAAGCGCCATCACAGCCGCGTACCGTCGCGCGACGCCTTCGTGCCGAAGGACGTTCAAAGCGCGATTCCGTACCGCGGCGAAGAGCGACGCTCGAAGCGGACCAGTGGGGGACCATGCCTCTCGCCCGGTCCAGATACGCGCCAGCGTCTCCTGCACCACGTCCTCGGCATCGGCTCGCACGGGGAGAATGGTCAGCGCGTAACGAACCAGGGGGACAAAATGGGTAAGGACGAGCTCCCGGTAGGCCGTCTCATCGCCGCCGCGGATGCGGGCGATCCAGTGCGCATCATTCCCCTGCTCGTCCGACGGGGGATCCTGCTCCGACCGATCACGCCGTTCGCGCTCGGGGAGCGACGTTCCTTCGGGACGATCGAGATCCTCTTGGAAATCGGCGAACGACAAATACGCGGCGGTCACGCATGTAACATTGCATCGTGCGCGCCGCCGCGCCAGAGTGACCTCGAGAAGGCTGCGAGATCACTTCACGAATATCGTTGACTCCTCTAGACCGCGTCGCTGAGCGCGCTGAAATTGAAATCGTGTACCATCATCGGTGGCACGATCATGGGCGCCAATGGCCACTCGAAATCGTCCTGGACCTGTATGAACCCGAGCGCCACGCGTTGCGTCGGGCCGATCGCCTCGAGCTTGTTGAAGAAGAAAAACGGAGAATCGAGAATGCGAAAGTTCTTCACCGCTTTTACGATTTTTCCATGCTTCACCAGGAAACACCCGTCGCGCGTCACCCCGGTCATGAGCCCGCTTGGTGCATCGACGAGATCAATGCCCGCGATCCGATGGACATAGATCCCTTCTTCGCAACGAGCGATCATCTCCGCCACCGATGTCGGCCCTCCGGCAATTCGCATCGAAAACGGCGCCTGCACGTACTGCTTCCCTAACGTCAACGCCATGTCAGGGTCATTCGCCAGATTCTTCAGGATGCCCTGCTCGATAAATGTCATCGGGGGTGTCGCGTACCCGCCCCACTCGAAAAATGGGGGATAGCCTCCCTCCGGATCCGCCGGATTCGACGAGATCGTGATGCGTGGATCGAAATAACGGCTGTTCCAGCGGATTTTGCGTTTGACTTCAAAGCCACTCTCCGATCGCTCCCAGAATTGCCCCGCCATCATCCGGGCGAGGTGGGCGACCGCGGCCGGACCGAGAATGGCGGTTCGACGCCCCGGCTCGACCGCGACCGGGTTGAGGCTTTGCTTCGCTGTCTCGATGGCGTCCGCAGTGGCCGCCCCGATGTCCACGGTGCTCCAATTCCGTCCCGCAACGCCACCCCAACCAGACTGCTTGTCATTCCCCCGCGCGGTGATGGTCACCTCGCTATCGGTGTCCTCGCAGTAAGCGGTGATCCCTTCTCGGGTCGCGTAGAATTGGGAGCGCGCCACGAGCCCGATGAAGCCGGCCGCGGCCAGCCCCGCCTGCCGGACCGGTCGCAAGAGTTGATCGACGGCGTCCGCGCGTCCGTGGCGCATGGCGTCGATCGTCTCCTCGTGCCACAACTGCACGGGGACGTACGTATCCTGCACCATCGGTTGCATCGGGTAGGCGTTCTCGGTACGCGGCTGATCGCGCGCGATGGCCTCACACTGGGCGACGATCGCGCGAAGGACGTTCATATCCAGCTGATTCGTCCGCAAATAGGTCGTCGGCCACGCCCCCTTTTGCCCAGTGGCGCCCCGAAAGCCAATACGCACCCGCAATTTGATCGTATCGCCGTCGTCGCTCATGAGCACCTGTCCGTTGGCGAGACGCGTGGCGACGATCGCCGTGTGAACGATCCTGACTTCGACCGACGGGGCTGTGGTCAGACTCATGATGCGCTTGGTCAAATCGCGCATTTGCTCTTGTGTCATGACCGGTCGTCCGGTGGCGAGCCGCGCCTTCAGCGGCGGCATTGAAAATAATGTTGCGGGCATATCAGTGAGAAATGCGAATGTGAATGCAGATGCGCAGGCTGCTGCGAATGCAGATGCGAATGCTGGAGGAAGACGGCGCGAAATACCGGCGCTTCATTGCGATGGAAAGCCAATGACATTCACGTCTTTGAAGAACGCGGCGGGCGCGCTGACACTGTGAGGTGCGGAGCGCCACGGCATACCTTTGCTGATCTCGATGTCGCGTGGCTGGACGGTTCGCTCGTCGCCAAGCGCCATCAACTGTTCTTTCCAGAGTTTCTTCGTGAAGAGCTCGAGACCGTTCTTCACGATGCGTCCCACGAGCTTTCCACGCTCGATCTTGAGGAGCGCGCCGTTTTGGAGGTCACCGGCGTTTTTGGCGACGATCATTCCGGACGCGAACTGTTGATCCGACTCAAACTTTCCAGCGCCGGTCACAAAGATTCCTTCCTTGACGTCTTTGTAGAGCGTTTCGACCGACGACGCCGATGAACCAGCGGCCATGCGCAGATGGGGTGCACGAAGCATGACGGGCCGACTCGCCTCAGTCACTGTGGCGCACCCGTGGGAGCGCATCGGCTGCCGCTGCGTGGCGTACCATGAGGCCAGCGCCGGTGCGGTCGCGCGGGTGGTATGATAATCGACCAATCGCCCTTCAGTAATCACGGGATACTCATGCGGGGCAACGCCTTCGTCGTCCCATTGGACGGCACAGGCCGTGGGCAACGCGCGCGTGGCGGTGATGGATAGTTTCGGGCTCGCGATTGTCGTTCCCAACAGCTCGAGCGGCGGACTGAGGTAGCTCGTTCCACTCGCACCGGCTTCGTCGCCCAACACCCGATCCAATTCGAGCGCCGGACCGATCGTATTCCCCACGAGCGCCGCGGTGCTTGCCCCATCGAGGACAATGGGATATCGTCCGACGTCCATGATCATCGCCGGCAGGTACAGATAGCGCGCCACCGTCTCCGCCACGGCGAGATACTCGGTTTCGTACCGAGTCGGATCGGCCAAGAGCTCATACCCACCACTCGCTGCCACCCATGGGACAAGCGCCAGCGTCATCCATGCCCCGTTGTAGGCCGCCGCCGCGCCAATGCTGGGGTAAACGCCGCGCAACTGCTGCGTGGTGAGACTGCCATCGCTCGAGGCGAACACACGGGTCTCTCTGGTCCAATCACACTTCAGTCCCGGTGCCAACATCGCCTTGGGTTGCGGGACACGTCGCCGCAGCTGATCGTAGGAGTCCAGCATCGCATGGTGCTCTCGAAGCGGGACTTCGAACGGATCGATTTTGACCGGCGTCGCCCATTCGCCCGTCACCACCGGGCTCGGGGCCAACTCGCCGCGATGGACGACGAAGGGACGATACGTTTTGGCCATGGTCACGGCATCGCGCGCCGAAGCGGCCACGGCGTCAGCCGTAGGCTCACTGCCATGGGTGAATGCCCAGGCCCCGTCGACCATTGCCCGAATCCCGTACGTAAACGTCGACTCGATACTCACGCCGAGTTCGACTCGGTTGCTCCACGAGAGGTATAACCGGTGCTGTTCGCCGCAACGAACATCCGCATAACCTGCCCCCGCCTGCGTCGCCGCGGCGATCGCGCTCGTCGCCAAGTGACGCAGATGAGATGACGTCGTGGGGTCGGACAACAATGTGTCCGGCGAGAGGGAGGCCGTCGCGCTCCTCACCAACAAGGGTTGCGCGGCGAGACGACGAGTGCCGAATATGCCCGCCGACGCCAACGATGCGGCCTTGCAAGACGCCTGCACGAACGTGCGGCGAGTGATCCGTGAATTCATAGTTGTGTGGAGATTCGACGTTCCTTATTCCGCCGCGCCAGGATGTGCGGCGTGCGGTGCACCCGTGGGGGCGAATGACACTTGTGATGGAGGGGACGATTGTTGCGCTTCGCGTAACAAAAACTCGACGGTCCTCAACATATCCGCCTCGATTTCTCGCCCCCCGCCAAGGAAGATGCGCCGAATCCGCCCCTTCCCATCCAGCACATAGGTCGTTGGCTTCGCGGCCAACGGATAGTTGATCCCATTCGGTGTTCGCCACACATCCTCGGCCTCCCACGTCGTCCCGGTTTTCGGATCGACACCGGACACATTACTCGCCATCCGAACACCGCCGTCCTCGTGCTGGACCTTGGCCCATTTCCAAATGGCGACGGGATATGTCACCTTGAGCTCATTGGCGAAGTAGTTCCCGAGTTTCTGCGCCTCGTCCTCCGGGCTCACCGGGCGGTTGGCCCAATAGCCAAAGGTGAATGTCGTCGCGATCCCTTGGACTTCCTTGGGAAACCGCTCCTGAATCCGCTGAATCCCATGGAGGGCGAACAGGCACCCGTCGCACCCATACGAAAAGACTTCGATCAAACGAATCTTTCCGTCATTGACGGGGATGACGGCGGAATCTGTGCTCGGCCGATTTCCCCAATAGTTGGACATGAGTGGCGCGCCCTGCGTGCCGATGCGGGCACCAATTTTGATTTTGTACTCCCAACCGTCTTTTCGATTATCAGCAACGTGTACCAAAGCCGTGTCCACGGCCAATAGCGCTGGCGGGGGATCATAGGTCGACCGCAAGATGGCGTTCATGGCGTCGATCTTCGCTCGTCCATCCGGCTGGCTGCTTACCGCCTCGACGGTATACAGATACATCGCGTCGAGCTCTTCGGGTTCCTGATCCCGATATGGGAGCACCTTCAACCGCTGCATCGCCGTGATTCCGAGCCGAGCGACGTCGGCGCTTCGGCCCAAATGATAGTAGGCGGTTTGGAGAAAGGAGCGCGCTTGGATTTGCCAGAAGGCGGCACTGTCACCGAGCGCGTCCAATTGCCGCAGGTACTCCTCGGCTTTCGGCAAGCGTTCCGGACGATAAAAATCGGCCAACTCGTCAACCGCGGTGGCCAACGTGAACGCCTTGTCCCGTACCCGCATTCCCCGCATCGCCAGACGCTCGGCGATGAGTGCGTCAGCACGATCCTCTTGCCCCGCCGCGATATTGATGCGACTCGCCGCATCATGCTGCAGGCCAGAAAGCGGGGTCGTCTTGAAACTTTTCGACCAGTCCACCGCGGTGCTTTTCACAACCCGCCGAAGCGAGTCCAGCGGATAGTGCGGGTCCCGAAATGAAATGGCCTCGTTCAACAGCTCCTGCTTCATCCAGACATGATGTTCGGCTTCCGCGGCGGAGACTGATTGTGGAGCGGTCGCCGGCCCTTCCGGTGCCGAGTTGAACGAGGGGAACGCAACCTGCGCCCCAGCCGCCGTGAATCCGCTGGCGCCAGCCATGCAGAACGCCGCGAGCGTGAACTTCTTGAAGGTATTGATCATTGATTAAAACCGGAGACGAAGACCGACACTGCTCTGCCGGCCCATGACTGGAACCCGTCCTACCTCATCATTGTGGTAGTCATTCAGGAGGTTCTGGATTTGCAGCACGCCTTCCACGTGGGATGACACGCGGTGCGTGGCCGTAAGCGCCGTGAGCGCGTACCCTTGGTTCATGTTGGAGTACAGTGGGAATGTGACGTTGCGGCGATTCTGATCAAGACGAATCGCGGGCGAGAGATATTGCAAATAGAAGAAGTTTTCACTCTCCCGGATTTGCCCATTGCCGGTCACGTTGAGGCCAACCGTCGTCCCCATCCCGACATAGGTGACGCCGAATGCCCAGGTATGCTCGGCGATATATTGGAACGTCGCTCCGGGTTGATACTGTGGGTAACTCTGGACCGGGAACAAATACCGGTACTTCGGCGTGATTCCACCGACGCGGCTTTTAGTCCAGGAATAGGTCCCCTTCGTCGCGAAAGGACCAACGTTCAGCGTCCCCTGGAGCTCCCACCCTTGATTGCGAATGTCGCCGACGTTCAGGTACTCCGATTGGATTGCATAGCCGTACCCGTTGGCATCCTGACTGGAACAGACCGGAGAGAACGAGCCGTACTGTGCGTAAAAGGCAATCCACTGCGCACACGTCTGGCCATTGATGATGGGATTCGGCTGGAGTGAACGGACGCTGTCGACTTTATCCACCTTTTCGATGAGCCCGGCCACGTTCTGGTTGTACCGCGTGATGACCAGCGAGCCTCGGCTCCCCAGATACATTTCCAGTCCCCCTTCCATCCCCTGTTGATATTCCGGCACCAACTCGGGATTGGGACGTTGTGTATAGAACTCCCCGTATACCGACTCGACGTTGAGGAACGGGAATCCGGCGTTTCGCGACAAGATGCCATCCTTCGTCAACGGCCCCGGTGGACGAATGGAGCGTCCGTAGCTTCCACGCGCTTTGAGCGTCAACGCCCCCATTTCACGGGCATACGAGACGCCATACCGGCCGGGAAGCACTTTCGCTTTGTCGCCAATGGCGCGATTCCGCTCCGAGCGCACACCGTAGGTCAGAAACAGCTGGTCAGCGATGCCGAACTGTGTCTGGAGAAACATTCCGGCGTTATGATCGCGGTACCGCGTGACGTATTCCCGGTTGTCGCCGTTGATGGTGACCGCCCCGTACATCGACGTGTAAGAATTTCTGGCTTGCCACAGATCCGTACCGACCGTCACGACCGTTTGGACGAACGAACCGATCGGGACTCGGACCGTGCTCACATATTGTATCGGCCGGCGATCCTCGCCCCTAACGAAGTCATAGAGAGAGCTGTCGCCAGGTTGGCTGAATCCTCTCGCTGTATAAAACGTCTCGTTCTTCGACTCATCCTGTCCGATTTTCAGCTCGTTCGACCACGCCGCGATCGGGGCATAGGTGACGCCAAGACCGAGCGTTTGCTGGCTGAGTTGGGTGGTCGATGGAGAAACGATTGCGGGGTACGGGGACCACCACCCGACCGCGTCAAAAGCTTCATACACCTGCTCGGTACGTCCACGACTGAACGCCGTCCCAAATGAGCGACGCAACGTCAGATCCATCATTAAACGTCCCACCGCGGTCGGCAACTCGAGTCGCGCACCACCGAAGCCGTCGGTGTTCGCCGTTTTTGCGGCCGGCGTCCACGCTCCTTTATACCGCCAGCTTCCTCCGGCGCTGTACGACAATCGTCCCTCCATCCCTGTGAGTTGGAGGTTGTCGTCATGCTGTGGCGTATGGGCGTTACTGAAATTATTCTCGATCCAGCCACTCTGCAGGTTCAGCGTGAGCTGTGGTGTAGAGGTCGTCCCCCGCTTGGTGAAGATTTGCATCACCCCATTGATGGCGTTCGAACCATAAATCGTCGACGCTTGTGGTCCCGACAGAATCTCGATGCGCTCGATACTGCGAGGGTCGATCTGCGACAAATACTTCGGATCCGCGAGCTCGACGCCATCGACGTAGGTCTTGATCGGGTTGGTATTGTACGTCGTCCCAACGCTGTTGTAGCCGAGGGCGGTGGCGCCGCGCGAGAACATGACCACCTCGTTGAAAAAGCCCTCCTGAACGCCGGTGTTCATGGCGAACAACCCCGGCACGTCACCCCGAAACAGTTGGTCGATGTGGGTGATCCCGCGCTGCTCGAGCTCCTTGCCGGTAATGACGGTGATGGCACTCGGCACCGCCTTGATCTCAGTCGGGACAACAGTCCCCGTGACGACCACTTGGTCCAAGGCATTGACGCTCCGGTCTAACGCGACACTCACGTCGGTGGTTTGTCCATCCTGCACGTCCACCGTTGTGACCTGCTTCTTGTAGCCAATGAGCCGAACGGTGATCCGATGGGCCCCTCCGTTCACACGTGCAATCCGGAATGCGCCAGTGTTTCCGGTCTGGACACCGCTTGATGCGCCGTCGAGCAGTACCACCGCTCCACGAAGCGGTTGCTTCGTCGTGGCATCGATTACGGTTCCCGTAACATCTCCCCCCACCACCGCGCGATCGTCACTCACCGGCTCGATGACGACGACGTCGCGTCCCATCGGGGCCGCTTGCAACGCGGTCCCCGCCAACACTCGACTCATGGCCTCACCGAGCGGAAGCTGGCTCGCCCGCAGACTCACCGGAGTCGTGATGGCGTCGATGACGGCCCCTTTGTACAACATCCGGACACGGGCCACGTCCGCGATCTTCGTGAGCGCTTCCCGTAAGGAGACTTTCTCGAACTGCACCGTCACCGTGCGGTTCAGCACTTCCGACGTCGCGCCGTCATTCCACGAGCGTCCTGTCGCAATCGTTTGTTGGGCGGACGCGACGACTGCCGCGCCGAGGATTCCCACGGTACTGAAGCACACCAATCGCATTCTCATTTGCCAAACTCCTTGGGTACGGGAAAGAGAGCCGGATTCGTACGCATCACAGGCTTTCGGTTGAACGCGGGATCAGCGCGGAGCACGACGATCGAATCCTGAACCGTCAGCGATACGCGGAGGACGCGCTTGAGCATCTGCAAGCTTTCTTCGGGGGCATTCACATCGAAGACCGCGGTAATTTTCTGATTGGCGAGCGACGAATCGGCCAATTCGAATTTGTAGGCATACCACCGGCTCAAGGTTTCGAGCACGACATGCACGGGCGCATCGTTGAAGGCCAAACGTCCGTGCGTCCAATCCTCCGTCGACGCTGGTTCGGCGCTGACGACGGTGGCCGTCGAATCGGTGAATTGGCCGACGTGCCCCGCGGTCATCGTCGCGAGTGACCGCCGCCCATCGACCGCGATTTTCCCCTGCAATACCTCGACGCGCACGGCGCGATCCGTCCGATAGCGCGACACATCGAACGTCGTCCCAAGGACGCGCGTGACCACCGCCCCCGTTCGCACGGTAAATGGGGCCGTCGCCTGCGTCGTGACCACGAACCGCGCTTGGCCGACGAGTGTCACCGTTCGCACGCTCGTGCCAAAGGTCGGTTCGATCGTCAACGACGATTGCGGTGCCAGCACGACGCGGCTCCCATCCGAGAGCGTCAGCTCCACGCGTTGGCCGGTGCGAGTCGTATAGGTATGCCCACCGCGATCGTGAGGAATCGATCGTAGCCCATGCCCTGCCGCGACAAGGCTCACCACGATCGCAGCACCTGCCGCCATGAGATACCGCCATGAATATCGCCGGGTACCCTGAAACCGTAGCGTCTCCTTCGACATGTGAGGGTGTCTCACACGACGTTGCGCGTTCACCCACGCAGCGTCAACGTCGAACGTCTCCACCGGACCAAGCGAGACGGTCCGAATGTGCTGCACGAGTGCCTGGCGGACCGGGTCTGCGGAGATCCACGCCTCCGCTTCGACGCGGTCCGGATCCGAGAGGTCCCGCGTCAGGTAGCGGACGAGCCGATTCCACTCCTCCGGGAGCACACCGTCAGCCCCATCCATCCCTTCCGGAAACGGAATATCGAACGATTCCTTCATGCTCCAAAGACACCGCCGGCGAGGGGGGTGTATGACACCCGGACGGCAAAAATGCCGAAATCAACGCCGAAATCAGGCTTACTGCCCGACAATCACGCGGCGAAGTGCGGCGAGCGCCCGGGCAAGCTGGGTCTGGACAGTGGCGGGAGTCACGCCGAGTGCGGCGGCGGTTTCACGCACACTCAACCCATGGCGCCAGACCAGGAGAAAGACTTCACGCCCCCGGGGAGACAACGCGTGTAGCGACTCGCGGACTTGTACAGAGAGGTGTTGCGCGTCAATCGCCAGCAAAGGATCGACCTCATCCATCGCGGGATCTTCCCCGAGCAGGTGATTCACATGGGCGTGTCGTTTTTCGCGCCGATGCGACATTTTGCGCCAGTTGAGCGCGCCGTTCCGGGCGGCACGAAAGAGATAGGACATAACGGGGCCATTGACGTCCCAGTGGTCACGCCGCTCCCATATCCTGACCAGGAGCTCCGTCACGACGTCTTCGGCGTCGGCGCGATTATCGACGTAGCGAAGCACGACGTTGACCAGGACGGTATAGGACAACCGAAAGAGTCGCTCGAACGCGGACTCATCACCGCGCTTGATGCGCTCGACGAGCCGTTCATCAGCAGCGACTTCGTCGATTGATGCGTGCGCGCTCACTGTCCTGTCTCGGCGTACATGGCTGCGGTCGTCGTCTTCCCCGGAAGGGACTGTCTCAACCCTGATTGTGCTGAACACTAATATCAAGTTAATACCGGCGATTGGCAATACATTTTCGCCGTCAACGGCACGCGCTACGGAACGCGCGTACTTTTAAAAAGCGTTAGAAGCTTTTAGCGCGTCGAAAATGAAATCCACATTTGTCATAAAAGATTGTGTAATCGACAATTGCAGAAAAGTATATACACGTCGGATACCATTTCTTTCGTTGCGTATGTGTGTGTTTTATCGAGAGGTGTGACGTGCGGATACGCACAACGCGTGACCTTCACGCGTATTCCGTGATACGGAGGAGAAAAACCTCGGAACGCCCCTTGTTTCGCCGGAGAAACAGGAACACACAGCCACACTCACGCACAGGTGGCCATAAAAAAAGTCTCACAATGAATACATTGTGAGACTTTGAGTGATCAGAGCCACAGGTGGGAATTGAACCCACGACCGCGCAACTCAAGCGGTCGCTATCCAGCGGCTAAATCGTTCCCTAGCCGTAACTTACGAGCGGGTTTTCGGCGCGTCAAGCGCCTCACCACGCGGAAATTCGCGGTTCCGACCGTAACGCAACCGCAATCGCGCACATCGATGATGGCGGAGCCGTGGGGTGTATGGGAATGGGGAGCGGCCGCGTGAGCCGCTACGCCGTTCTTCGCGCCCGCGCGACTCAATGCGTCCTGCAAGACCGCCCTGCGCCGAACGAGCTCGTGGCCGAGCTCCTCGATGCGCTCAATAACTGCGAGACGGCGCTCCTCCTATGTGAGGGTAATGCCAAGTCCGAGGCGGACCTCAAGAAAGCCCCCCGATACGCGACCCCCCTCGGCCATCCGTGCGAGAACGGCGAACAGGAGCGCCCCGCTGCGCCCCATCGGTTCGGGGGCCCGCTATGACCATGCGTCACATCACGTTGAACCAGGCGACGCTGCGGGTCGTCGCCATCCTGGACGAAGGGGGGCGGATAGAAGCGCGCCGCATCTATCCCGCGCCAACGCGCTATTGGCTCATGAAGTCGGACGGATTCCGGTATGCCACCAAGCTCAGCATCGACATGGTGAGCTCGCTGCTCCAAGACGGGTTAATCGAGACGATCGCGGATCTCCGCACGCATCCCGATCATTTCGATTATCTGATCACGGATCGCGGTCGCGACGCGGCGAAATACGGTGCCATTCTCTATGACGACGAGCAGCCGTCCTTACTGGGAGATGTCGCATGAGCGCCGTTCCTCCATATGTGGCGAAATCAAAGCGCGCACACGCCGCGCTCACTGAGGAGGTCGGATGAAGTTCGCGGACCAACTCGACGTGTTCGCTGCGCCGGTGCCATCAACCCGGAGCGCCACATCGCGGACTGCGGCCGTGCAGGTGAAAGACACGGCTGCCACCCGACGTCGGCGCCAGGTGCTGATGGTCTTGCGCGCGTCGTCGCATGGACTTGCACGGTTCGAGATCGCCGCGCAACTCGGCGTGCCGGAACATTGGATCACCTCGAGCGTTGATGCGCTGAAGAAACGCGGCGAGATCGAAGAGACGACCGACACGATCACGAATCCCACGACCGGAAAACATCCGGCGATCCTCCGCGCGCGTCCATGGACTGCGGAATAGTGGCCGACCTTTTCTACTTCCCGTTTATCGTGAACGACTGGCTCGGCGGCGAGGCGACCTCGCAGATGACGCCGGCCCAGGAAGGCGCATTCATCCGCCTGCTCGCTATTTCATGGCAGAGCAAGACGGCGCCATGCACGCTGCCTAACGACGACGTCGCGCTCGCGCAGATGTCTCGGCTCGGCGCGCACTGGAAGAAACTCGGTCCCTTTGTGAAGCAGCAGTTCGAACTCGTGGATGGGCGGCTTCGCAATCGCAAACTCTGGGCGGTGTACCAGGACAGCCTCGCCAAGCACGAGCGGCGTGCCAACGCGGGGCGCCTCGGCGCGCAGGCTCGGGCACAGCGCGGCGGGACCAATGCGAGTCACGTCGACGAGCAATGCTCAAGCAATGCTACTGGCAATGCTACCGTATCGCCTCTAGCAAACGGGCAACAAAACCCTAGCAGTCATAGTCATAGTCATAGTCATAGTCAAAGAACTACTACTACATCAGCAGCATCCGCGCAGGCGCGTGAAGCGGAGGCTGTCGAAGCTATAGCACCGCTCTCTGAAAAGCTCCCTGCGGCATACGTCGTTGATGCCGTCCAGCTCCTCGCACGCGTCCCGAGTCCCCAAGCCTGGGCTGCGGAGTGTCTGGGCGCCTTGGATGGGATGCATGGTGTCACAGTCACCCCAGAACAGCTCGGGGTTGCTATGCGCGACTACAACGCCAACGGTGCGGAGCCATCACTCCGTCACTTCCGCGGATACCTCCGCGATGCGACTCGCCCGCCACGCGCTACGAATGACACCCGCGGACGCAAGCCATCCGTGCTCGAAGAGACCTACGCCAACGCCACCGCGGCGATGGAGATGATCCCCGACGACGGAGACGTCACATGATCAACAAGGAGCAGTTTAAGCAGTGGATCACACTGCTCGGAGAGAAGTTTAACAAACCGCTGTCTGCCCCATCACAGCTGGTGTTTTATGACATCCTGAATGCGGAGCTCACGACCGAAGAATTCGTCGCCGGTGCGCGGCTGGTGTACCGGGACAACCAGTTCTTCCCCTCGCCGAAGGAGATCATCGATCAGGCGAAGCCGCAGGGGGATCCTGCAATCGAGGCCGCGGATGTGTTCCGAGACATCCTCACGTGGAACGGCAAGGACAACCTCATGGCAGAAGCGCGGTCCCGAATGACCGATGTCGGATTGCGCGCCTTCCTCGCCGTCGGTGGTCCCGCGCGCTTTCGTCGACTCACGGTCGACGAGGAACTATGGGCACGGAAGGAATTCATTGCGCGATACGTCGAGGCGAAGCGAGACGCCGACGAACGCCATCGGGTCGACCTGGCACTGGCGCAGGCGCACGAGGCGCGCGTTGCTGCCCAGAGCCATCGCACGCAGCACCATCGCCTCACCCGCGACGAGACGAAGCGCATTGCAGGCCCCACGCGCATCGGTGACGATGTTGGCAACGCACTCGCGTCACTCGTCGACGAGGTGCGCTAATGGCGTTCGCCGACACGACGTGTCCACACTGCGGACTGCTCGCGGATACCGTCGTGACCGTCAATGACGGCCGGAACGTGTTGCAGTATCGCCGCTGTGCGCACCATGCCACGCAGTTGGTGGCCGCGTTGCCGCATCTGACGGCCGACGCGACCTGCACCATGACCGCGTTATGACGATGTCCCGCGACACCGCACGCGCGCACGCCATGCAGCAGCGCCATCACCATCGCGCACGACTGAATCGTATCCTCGCGTACACCGACGGCGTCGCCCCGCTCGAAGTCGCGATCACCCTCGTGGCGGAGACAAGTGGACGCCCGCGCGACACGTGGGAGCATATCGTTGGGCATCCACTCGGACGAAAAGCACTCAAGATCGCGAAAGAGATCGCGGCATTCGGTGCCACCGCCGAGTCCACACCGATCCCCGACACAAAGCGCCACACGAGACGCGCGCGCACCCACGCCAAAACCGCACTCAGATCATCCCCTGTAGAGGAGACCAAGACATGAACGAACTGATTTTAACCGTTGGACTCCCGCGCAGCGGCAAGACGACGTGGGCGCGTGCGCAGGGACTGCCCATGGTGAATCCCGACGCGATCCGTCGCGCGTTACACGGACAGCGGTTTGTGGCCGAGGCAGAGCCCATGGTGTGGGTCATCGCCAAGTACATGGTGCGATCACTGTTCTTGGCCGGTCACACGCGCGTGATCGTGGACGCCACCAACACTACCGAAAAGCGCCGCGCGGAGTGGTACAGCGGCGAGTGGGGCACGTCGGTACATGTCATTCCGACATCCCCGCAGGAATGCCGTCGCCGCGCCACCGTGCTCGGAGACACCGAAATCCTTCCTGTGATCGACCGCATGGCGGCGCAGTGGGATGTACCAACCCCCTTACACACAGAGGCTTAATACCATGGCACACCACAGCGCAGATACTTCCTTCCCGCCCGAATTCCTCCGGTCGATGCTTGGGCCGACAGGCAAGTTTCCGGACGGGAAGCTCACCGACAGCGACGAAGGGGAAATCGCGATCGCCGTTGGCAGTAAAGACGGCAAGGTCGTGATCGACTTCGGCAAGCCCACGGCGTGGATTGGATTCACGCCAGCCCAAGCGAACGACATCGCCGACTTACTACGGAAGCACGCGGCAAGTGTCGTCTAGTCCTGCTACCCCCTCCCCCACTCGTGATCACGCATGAGAGACATACCAGAGCAGGAACAAAGCCGAAGTGTCGTGCACCTCTATAAGCGCGGCAAGGCGTGCATACTGACCCTGAACGGCGGAACACTGTTTGTTGACGGCGCGCTCGCCTTAGAACTGGCGACCAAGCATGTGCGCGACTTGGGCTACCGGAAGGCCGTCGTGCAACACCTCAAACTCGACGGCGAATACTACGTCGAGCAAGTCCGAATCACAGTCACTCCGACAAAGAAACCGAAGGCAGCCAAGTCATCTCGGGAGGTCTCCCATGTTGGATAAGTCTTTCCTCGAAGGACTGAAAAAGCTGTGTGACGACGCGACGCCGGGACCGTGGAACTATGACGGATGCAGCCTTACAAACTGGCACGATCGGACCTTCGAGATGGAATGGATTCCCAACGGAGTGGACAGTGAAGGCGGGACGATCAATGCGAACCGTACGATTGACGGGGAATTCATCGCCGCCGCTCGAACCGCCATGCCGATGCTGATCGCGGAAGTCGAACGCAATCAGTGGCAACCAATCGACACAGCGCCAAAGTCAGACGAAATCCTCGTCACGGACGGCACCGCAGTCGCCGTTGGATTCTGGGAGGACGAAATCGACGATCCCGAATCCGGTCGCTGGATGCCTGGGGAATGGGTTCCGCTCGGACACATGGGCGTCATCACGCACTGGATGCACAAACCCACTCCTCCCACTCTCTCAGCAGCCCCTGGAGGACGTCATGGGGAAGCCTAGGTTATTGGATCTCTTCTGCGGAGCGGGAGGTGCTGGGATGGGCTATCACCGCGCGGGCTTCGACGTGGTCGGTGTGGACATCAAGCCCCAGCCGCGGTACCCGTTTGAATTCGTGCAGGGTGACGCGCTCGAATATCTAGCGGCGCATGGCCATGAGTACGATGCCATCCATGCATCGCCGCCGTGCCAGGGATATAGCCGTCTTCGGCACCTTCCGTGGCTCAAAGGGCGAACGTGGCCGCTCCTCATCGATCCGACGCGTGAATTGCTGAACTCGATTGGCAAGCCGTGGATCATCGAGAACGTGGAGGATGCTCCGCTTGGCGGCGTGGTGTTGTGCGGTCGCATGTTCGGGCTTCCGTGTTACCGCCATCGCCGGTTTGAAAGCTCGATGTTGCTGATGAGTCCCGAGCACGTCAAGCACGACCAGGTCATTGGGAACGGACGCCGCATCAATGACCGGCGCAAAGGGACACTCAACGCGAGTTCGGGCAAGGGCGCGTGGGGTGTCTCAGGAATCGTGACCGTCGCCGGTGGTCAGTTCAAAAAGGCGGACGGTGAGCGCGCCCTTGGCATCAACTGGATGACCTGCGACGAGCTCGCACAAGCCATCCCACCATCCTACACCGAATACCTCGGCACGCAACTCCTCTCCCATCTCCAACACCGGATGGTCGCATGACTCCTCTCTCCCATCCCGCTCTGCTGTCTGGGGGAAGCCATGGCAAGTAAACTCAGACACGGCTTCCTCCCAATGAAGCGGGCAAAGCTGTTCGTGGGCACCGAGCATCGTCACGCTCCACAACTCGTTGGCGGCTATTTCGCGCTCGGTGCGTGGCTGGGAGATAAGCTCGTGGGCGTTGTCGTCGTGGGTCAACCGAAGGCGCGGATGCTGAACGCTTTGGGTCGTGCGGAAGTGACGCGGCTCGCCACAGACGGGACGGCGAACGCTTGCTCGTTCCTCTATGGCGCAGCTCGTCGAGTGTGGCAGTCGATGGGCGGTACATCGCTCAAGACCTACACTCTGACGAGCGAACCCGGCACATCGCTGCGAGCTGCTGGCGTTCCTGAGCCCGAGCACACCACCCGCGCCGAAGCCTGGGGCCGCGTGAAACGCCCTCGCACCCTCAAGGCGACGGATTACACCACGAAGTATCGCTGGGAACTGATCCCACAAGTGAGTGCTGTATGACCACCCACCGCGACGAACGAGACGAACAGATGGACCGCATACAGCTTGAGGCGGCGATACAGGCGGATCTTCTGGCACCGCTGTGTATTCAGTGCGAGGCAATGGACGTATATGACAGGTCCCCGGAATCATGCGCGGGCTGTGCTGCCATTCGGGTCGCTGCGGTACTCGCCACGGCACCTCAAGGCCCATCTCTCCCACACGCAGAGCGGGACGAAAAGCTAGCGGACGCCATCGACCGACTGTCGATCGCGATCTACGCGGGTCGTCCTGCGCGACGGGAGTTGCGGCCATACATCGCATTCAGCTACGTCGCTGACTATGAAGACGCGCCCAGCAAGGAGCACGCGCTCATGGACGACCTCGACGTCGTACTGCACAGCATTTTAACCGCCCCCGTGAGCGTCCCGACGCCGGACGTGTCCACCCCCGCCAGCGAGCCGCTGCCAGAGTGGGTACAGAAAGAAATCGCCAGCGCGCGCCATGAAAGCAGCATCTACGATACGCCTGGACAGGAATTCGGCGTCCTGGCCACGATTGTATTCCTCGCAAATCGTCTCAACGGCTCAACGGGGGCAGGATTAGATACGGCGCTGCTCGATGCGCTCGACAATGCGTGTCGTCAGATCGACCTCCGGTTTAATGAGGGAACGCCGAAGAAGTGCTATCGCTGGCAGGTCGAGACCTGGGGAGATGCGAAAAACCGCCCCAGCGTCCGTGACGCAATCCGGGAAACATTCGGACCGTTGCTAGCCGATAGTGCGCTCGACGCCCTCCCACCGGAGTCAGGATCATGACCATCGAAGAAGCAGTCGCATATCTAAAAGAGAATTTCCCCGCCAACATCACCGACCGTGACGTGGCCACAAATGTTCTCCTCACCGCGTATGACGCCAGAGAGGCGGATACAAAGCGTCTGGATTATGCCGAAACGCGCGTACAATGGGTCAACTCGCACGAGGGCTATGTGATGATCCACTTGCCACTGAAGACTGGCAGTGAGTCGCTCCGTGAATTGCTTGACGCTGCGCTGTCCAGCAAGGAGACGCACACCCCATGACGGTTCTATTCGCACTCTTGGCGTTAGTCCTCTACATCTTCGGGTGCATCCTGGTGAGTGAACTCGCGTCTGGAGATGAGACCCGCCTGGATCGTGCCGTTGGCACGCTTCTCTGGCCCGTGGCGGTGTTGTGGGGGTTGCTCGCAGTCCTGTGGGAGGCCTTTTGCTCCCTCCAGAGGCCGTCCGCATGAGTCCCATCGAACTCACACACACGATTTGCATTGCGCCCGTGAGTAAACCTCGCCAGACGCGGCGGGATAAGTGGCTCGATCCGCCGCGTCCATGCGTGGCCGAGTACCGCGCATTTGCGGACAAGCTCCGTCTGGCGTGTGCCGCCAGTCGCATCACGATCCCCCACGCGGGCTTATCGCTGACGTTCCATATCGCCATGCCGGCCTCGTGGAGCCAGCGCCGCAAACGCGAAATGCGGGGCCAGCCACACCAACAGAAGCCGGACATCGACAACCTGACGAAGGCCGTGCTCGACGCCCTCGTTCCAGACGACTCGGTGATCTGGTCGCTCGACAAGCTCGAAAAACGGTGGGCCGATACTGCCGCGATCACCTTCGGCTACACAAAAGCCGTTTCTCATTCCCCACTCGCGCCCAGCCCGGCGCAGGAGACGTAAGGAATGCCCACTGGATATACCGCCCAAGTGGCGAATGGCGCCGTCACCGACTTTCGGACGTTCGCGCTTCGGTGTGCTCGGGCGCTCGGTGCGTGCATCATGCAACGCGACGACGCGGCAAAGGATCCTCCGAAGCTTCGAGAGGAGTCGCCCTTCTACGCCGAGAACCTGGCGAAAGCACAGGCACGCGCCGTCGAGCTGACTCAGATGTCGCTCTCGGACGCGCAGGCAGCCGCGACGGAAGAATACGATCGCCTCTGCCGTGAACATGCCGAATACGAGGGTGCGCGTACGGAGACGCGGAATCGCTACAATGCCATGCTGAGTGCCGTCATCGCCTGGCAACCCCCGACGCCCGATCATCAAGGGTTGAAAGACCTCATGGTTCAGCAGCTCACCGACTCGCGCCAGTTCGATTGCGACTACTCCAGCGCCTACCCTGTCCCGCGTTCGGCTGAAAAGTATCTGGCCGAGGAGCGCGAGAAAGCTCGCCTCGGCTGCGATCTCGCAGCGCAGTCCTTGGGCGAAGAAAAGGAGCGTGTCGCCAAAGCCAATGCGTGGATCACCGCTTTGTACGAGAGCCTTCCCGCCGACTCCACTCCCACCCGCCAGGACTCCCAACGACATCAGCCCGGCTGCATGGCGCTCCAAGCCTGGGACGAACCCGACGCCTGTACCTGTGCCTCCCCCGCCGTCGCCCAGGCGGTCGAGATGCCACACGATGTTCGACGGCTAATCAATCGAGCGAAGGACATTATCGGTACACGCGGTAAGCCGCTGGACTCCTATGAAAGTGTTGTCGTCTACCTCGCTGACCGGGTCGCACACCTCGAACAACTTCGCGATGACGTGTTCCTACTCGCCCATCGGATTCGACGCAATCAAAGCCTCGATCTCGTCCCGCACATCATCCGACTGTGCGAAGAGCGCGGGGCGAAAGCGCAGATTCTCCGTTCCGATCCCTCCCCGAGTCGCCCAGCGGGAGACACTATCCATGGGTAAGATCGAAGCGTTTGATGTGTCTGTCTGCTCGAGGACCGGCGATCCCGGCTGCTTGGATTGTTGCGAAGGACTCTGCAACGGATTGCAGGACAACGTCACCGCCGAGTTCCATCGCTGCACCGAATGTGGTGCCGACGACGTCTACGCCCCCCTGATCCATGCGGAGGCGTGTTCGTTGCATTCCTCCACCCCTCCCTCTCCGAGAGCATGATGACCGACAACGACAGCGGTTGGGTGTTAGATGGTTCGGTGCCGAGTGATATGACGTGGGATCTCGCGGCGAACGAAGTGTCCGAAACAGAGGAGGCTGGCTACTGCGTCAACAGGAAGAGCGACGACGGGGCGACAAGCCCACAGGTTGGAGGGTATCCCTGCTACGAGCGTCGAAGCCTGCCAGTCCTCCGAACACACCGAGGAAACTGCGCATGACGAATCCCCGCCCCCAGGAGCCCACCAGACCCACAAGTCTCTTGGACGACGCCGAGATCAAACGCCGGTTTGACGCCCTCGAACGCGATCGGGTGGCCCGTGAAGCGCAGCACCGCGCCGCGATGACCCCAGAGACTCGCGCGACACGACTCGCGAACGAACTGCTCGCCATGCCTGAGGCCGATCGATGGGAGGTGATCGCGCGACGTCTCATTGCTCTGGAGGATCGACTGTCTCAGCTCGATCGACGGACCGCATGTTCGCAGAGGATTGGATAATGGACACCCAGGAGCCCACCGGAGCGATGCATTACGACCATCAGCTTCGTCGCCTCGACCGCTTCGAATATTCGGACGCCGTCACGACAGCGGAGTGTTTGGTCAATCAGCACGCAATTCGAGACCCGCTCTTCGTGCAACTCGCTCTCGCGCTCCTCATGCTGCATGACGAGCACAAGCCATTCGCTACGCCCACGGAGCCCACCGGAGAGATCCCACAGACGCTCGAAGGAGAGGAAGGCCAGTGGATCCATGAGACGATCCGACGCCTCAGCGTAGAACGCGCGGCAGGGGCGCAACTCAACCGCACCATGCAAGGATGGTTGTTGCTCGCTGACGCATTACGTGACGCTCAGCTAGAAACTGATAACTGGAAGATTGACCACGCCCGACTCGTCGAGGCGCTGGAACAGATGACTCAGAAGCACGAAATGGATGTGAAGATGATCAACTGGTGGCGTAAAGAACTGGCGGAGCTCGATGTCCAACTTGATGATGCACGCCGCGAGATCCGGTCTCTCCAGTCCTCCCTCGCAGTGCAACGGGAAGAACTGGACATGCTCGAACTCTTCGTGAAGGGTCTGCGCGTTGGCGAGCAATCCATGATCGACCGACGCCGTGTGATTGACCACTTGGCCGCGTGGATCGCGACGGCGCGCGCGAAGATACCGTCTCCCACCTCCAGAGCGTGAGCCCATGCGAAAGCTGTTCATACTCCTCCTTGGTTTGACGGCGTGCTCCTCGACGCACTCGCCTGTCCGCTGTCTCGCGATGCATACGGATACCGTTGTCGGCGTTGATGGCGAGGGCTTCGCGCGCCCCGGCGAAGTCAATTTCATTTGCGACAAAACCGAGGCCCCTCCCCAATGACCATGGACGCTGACGATCCCATCATGTCGACACATCCCGACTCTCTCGACACTTCCGCCGTGCCCTGTCCAGAAAACGAGGAGCCCACCGTTGGCCCACACCTGACCACCTTTTCTGGCCAGCGGATTCACTGGACCGATCCGGCATTCCAGAAGATCCTGGCGGACCGCGCCATGCTGAGGAATATGCAGCGGGCGAAACCCAGTTGGTTCGGGATGCCGCCGGACGAGGAGGGCGACGACAATGTCTGACACGACACAGATCCCCGCCACCGGGGACGGAGAACGCGATCATGTACGGCAACAGATTCGGCGGCAGATGGCGACGCAGGCGACGATGCAAGTCACGGCCATGGTGCGATCCCAACTGCGTCGGGGCGAAGCAACGGAGGGAGCAATCGGCACGTCATTGGACTTGCTGATAGACGCAGCCTATCACGACGGCGGTGATGTCGAGGATAAGCGAGCCGCCGTAGTTGCCTACGTCTCTACCGCCGTCCAAGAGGCCCGGAACAAGGATCTTGACGCATTACGTGACCTGCTGCATGGAATGCATCAGCCTCCCGTTGGCTTATCTGGTGGCAGCCACGAGCGGGTGAACGGTTGGAATGTCGCGCTCGACGAAGTGTGCAGGCAAGTGGAGCGGTATTTCGTCACCACTGAGATGGCCAAGGAGGAGAGATGAGGGCCTCTCTCCGAAGCTGTAGTCCCCACACGAGGAGCTCCGCCCAGCATTCCAGCCCACCCCAGTCCCGGGTGACCGCGCACGCAAAGAGCTTCGCCACCACCTCGAGCAATTCCATCTCCGTTGGATATTCCATGGACCAGAGTCTATCCCGGGGCGTCACCACCGCGTCACGGACCCTGTGTAACCCCTCGGCATCTGTTGAGGTATGCAGACCTCCCTTGCTCTCCCAGACTTGGACGTCCTGTGTGTCAACGGCCCCCTGGTGGGACGCTGCTACCCCGTATGTTACCGCAGCGACGACGTGTATTACCTCGACCTCGTCGAGGCGCCCTATCGCCTCATCCAGGGCGAATCGGGCGAATGGTTTTTCCTCTCAGACGATCCGCACGACGTCGGGGCCCGGGACCAGTAACCCATGCGTCGCTACACACCACCGCCTAACGACGACCCGGGCCTCCTCTGCTATCGCCTGCGGGTGGACGGCATCGTCCGCGCGATCAGTAGCCACCTCAACTGGCAGCTCTGGCACCCCGCAAACGCGCACGCCGGCGTCGAACTTCAGTGGCGCGTCATCGACGAGGGCGATCAGTACTGTCGCGCCATTCGTACGGCGATGTATGCCGACGTGGTGTATCGCGTCGAAGAGGTCCGACGACATCCATTGCCACCACCGGGCGAGTATTTCGGGATGGAATACCTCAAGCCGTGAGCGCGATGCGTGCATAGCTAAGGCGTGGGCCGGAGGCGTCCAATGACACTGGCGCCAACGACACCGCTCACACAACAATCCGTGCTCGTCACGGGTGGCACAGGCGCATTCGGTCGTGCCTTCGTGCGTCGTGCGCTCAAGGATGGCGCACGACGCGTTGTCGTCTTCTCGCGCGGCGAGGCGGCACAAGCCGCCATGCGTGCGGAGTTCCACGACGCCAGAATTCGATTCGCGCTGGGCGACGTCCGGGATGCGACGCGCATCTCAGACGCGTGTCGCGGTGTCGACGTCGTGATTCATGCGGCCGCGCAGAAGCGTGTCGAATCCTGCGAAGCGGATCCCTGGGAATCCATCCAAACCAACGTCATCGGCACGCAGCATGTCGCGCGGGCGTGTATCGAACGCGGCATCACGCAGGCCGTACTTCTCTCCACGGACAAAGCCGCGGCGCCGAACACGATCTACGGCACTGGCAAGCTCGCGGCAGAGCGGCTCTGGCTGGGAGCAAATGTCTACGCGGCGGGCACGCCGACGCGGTTCAGCGCCACGCGCTACGGCAATGTGCTGGGCTCGACGGGGTCCGTGGTGCCCATTTGGCGCGCACAGGCTGCTGCCGGTCGCATCCTCACCGTCACCGACGAACGATGCACGCGCTTTTGGATGCACATGGACGACGCTGTTGACCTGGTGCTCCTGGCCCTGCGCAACATGCGCGGCGGGGAAATCTTCATTCCGCGTATTGGGGCCAGCAGTATCAGTCAGCTCGCCGAAGCGATCGCTCCAGGGGCGCCGCTCCAACATATCGGGTTACGTCCCGGAGAGAAGTTGCACGAGACGCTCATCACGTCGGATGAAGCCGCGACAACATACCGCGTCGACAATCATTACGTCATCGAGCCGCCGGCTCGGCCCTGGGGCGAACTGCCGGAACCAGAGGGGCGATTGATGCCTGACAACTTCACGTACCGCAGCGACACCGCGCCACGGTACACCATTCCACAATTGCGGGAGATGATCGCATGAACATCGAAGGTATCGAGATTGGCGAGAACCATCCATGCCGTTTTGTGGCCGAGATCAGCAATAACCACAACGGCTCATTCCAGCGCGCACTACGTCTAATCGAGGCTGCGAAATCGGCGGGCGCGGATATGGTTAAAATGCAGTGCTATACCCCAGACGAGCTGCTGGCACTCCGCGGCGACGGTCCAGCGCCGGAGCCCTGGGGCTCGCAGGGATGGTCCATGCGCACCTTGTATGAGAAGGCGCGGACGCCGCTCGACTGGTTCCCGTCCCTATTCCAACGCGCCCGTCGGATCGGTATTGTGCCATTCGCATCGGTCTTCGGTGCTGAATCCCTCGCCGTCTTGCAATCCGTCGATTGCCCCGCCTATAAAATCGCACGACTTGACAATCATGACGTGAATCTGCTTACCGTGGCGTGCGAGGTTGGCAAGCCAGTGTTGGTCAGTCATTCCGATCTGTTGCACCTGATGGGGATCGCTGGATGTCCGCCGGTGCATCCGTTGTATTGTCCACCTGGCTATCCGACGCCGGCGGAAGATGTGAAGCTGCCCAAGTTCTTCGGCGCCGACCCCTGGCAAAAGCCTGAGAGTGGATGGCTTGGCCTGTCATCCCACTGCCTTGACCCTGCACTCCCGATCGCCGCAGTCGCGCGTGGCGCGAAGCTCCTCGAATACCACTTCCACCTCTGCAACGAACCGTCTGAGCTTGAGGCCAACGTGTCCATGAATGAATTCCAGTTCAACCAAATGGTGCACGACGTTCGGCGCACCGAGGCGATGATGGCATGACCTACCAAGATCGGTTGTGTGCCCTCGTGCACAGCGCACCCCCAGTCGCCGCGGACGCCATCGTTGTCCTCTGTGGCGAAGACGCAGCCCCGCGGCTGACCTTCGCCGCCCGGGCCTTTCATGAGGGGGCCGCACCGCTGCTTGTGGTGTCTGGCGGAAAGCACGCCCCGCCGCGGTGGCTGGGCGGGGACGCGTGCGCCGGGGCGCTGATGGGGATGGGCATTGCCCATGATCGCATCCTCATCGAGGGCAGTTCGCAGAACACGCGCGAACAGGCCGTCGCGATTGTGGCGATGGCGATCGAGCATCAGTGGCGACAGATGCTGCTCGTCGGGTCGCCGTATCACATGCCGCGCGTCGTGCTGACGTTCGTCCAGGCACTGCGCGACGCTGGTCAACATGACACGATCCGTATCGCACCACTAGGCGCGAATCAGACGCTCTGGCATCGACCGCCGGCCGGCATGGATCGCAGCCGCGCGGAACTGCTCGAGGATGAGTTGTACAAGATCGACCGCTATTGTGCCCAGGGCGACGTTGCTAGCTACGCTGACGGAGTGGCCTATCTCGCGCAATGGGAGGGACGATGAGAGCTATCGCGCCACGTATTGACGGGTCGGACGAGATAACTATCGCCGAAGAACAACTCGAATATGCGCCGATCGTTGCCGCGTTGGTTCGATACCGGGACGGTCAGGTGCATCGCGTCTGCCGATGGACGTTTTCACCCGAGGAGCGGCGACGGATTGCGGACGGGGAGGATGTGTATTTCGGAACACCGGCCGGAATTCCACTCACGCCACATTACCTCCAGGTTGGGTTTCCATGAATCTCCTCGACATTCGCCGCGAACATCCTGAGCTATTCTGTCCCGGTCAGGTGTGGTTTGAACAGGAGGCGTTTGCGCACCGCGATGCCACACCCATCTACGTCATGCCGACACGCTCCGAACCGCGCGCGCCGTCAGCGCGGGAGTACTTGCCGCGGGCGGCTGACTTGGCGCACCTCTACGTCCATTCACCCAACGATCCGATTTGGCGCGATTATCTCTGGTGCGTCGACGTGGACGCCGAAGGGCAGCGCGTGTACGTCGGCGGAACGGCCAACGGACGCGGCTTCGAGGTGCATAGAAATCTTGTAATCACCGAACGGTGGGGAGTGTTGTCATGGACGTGAGCCCCCTGTGTATCATCCAGGCTCGATATAACAGCACCCGTCTGCCCGGGAAGATGCTGTTGAAGCTCGGCGACGAAACGCTGATCGCCCGTGCATGGCGCATTGCGTGTGAAGCGTTTGACCGGAAGAACTGTGTGATAGCCATCCCTCGCGACGATCTCCACAGCGCTTTTGGTGATGAATTGTGCCATATCGGCGCGAAGATTTTCGCGTTCGATGGCGACGAGCGCGATGTACTCGGACGCTTTTGGCATTGCGCGCATACGTACCGATGGAACCCCGAGAGCGTCGTGTTTCGCTATACGCCGGACGATCCGTTCAAGTCGCCCATGAAGATGCGTCGCGTCGCGTTCGGCGAGCGCCTTCCGGTCGAGATTGGAGGAGAAGCCTTCACGCTGGCGATGTTGGATGCCGCGCAGCAGAACTGCGATGGCGCATTTCCGCGCGAACACATTACCCACGCACTATTTCCGGGCGCACCACCACCCCCAGCCCCACCCGGCGTCTGGACCATTGATACAGAGGTGGACTATATCGAGGCATGCGTGAGGGTGGAGAGCGTGAGTATTCGCGGATACCAGTGCGTTGGAGGCCCACTGTGAAAAACGGCTCAACTGTCGCCGCCTTCGAGCGTGAGTTCGCTGCGTACGTCGGCGCGAAATACGCCATTGCGCTCTGCAATGGGACTGCAACGCTTCACACAGCACTGATCGCACTTGGCGTGAAGCCGGGTGATCGCGTGCCAGTCCCGCCGCTCACCATGAGCGCGACAACGATCGCGGTGTTGCATGCCGGGGCTGTCCCTGTGTTCTGCGACATAGACAAGCGAACGTGGCTGATGAATCAATTTCCGCCGGACGCAGCAGCATTTCTGCCGGTCAGCCTCTACGGGCTCAATCTTCCGTGGAGTGGCGGGCGCACCATCGTCGACGCAGCGCAGACCTTGCGGGTTGGTGGGACGCAGATGGAGCATCCCCCGGCGTTTCTCTCGTACTCGTTTCAGGCATCGAAGATTCTCCCGCTTGGGGAGGGTGGAATGCTCGTCACGAACGACGAGGAGCTCGCCACATGTGCCCGCGAATTCTCGTCGCTCGGCTACCGCATGCGTGCCGATCAGCCACGCATCGACCCTGCAGTGCTCAAGTCGCCGACGTACGAACGGCACCACTCGATGGGGTATAACTACCGCATGAACGACGTCACGGCGGACTTTGGTCTCCGAAATCTTGAGCGCTACGGGAAGATGGCGCTCGCCGATGCTGCGCTGCACAATCGGCGAGCCGCCGCCGCACTCTACCGCCAATCCGTCGCCGGTTGTTCCTGGATTACACCCCAGCATGTCCCGGATGGCTGGACGCACGACTACTGGTGCTACACCGTCGCACTCGCATCCGCCGACCTCTGGCATCCTTTTGTCGACGCGATTGTGCGGCATGGCGGCGAGCGACCCTATGCCGCGTGGAAGTTGACGTATGAGGAACCGGCCTTCGTGTACCTTGATCCACGCAAGGCCGTGACGCATCGCGTCGGCAACGAAGTCCACTTCTACAGCGAGTTCACAAAAGGCTGCCCCGTCGCCGAAGACCTGCAGCCGCGCCTGGTCCAGTTCCAAACCAACGACATCCGATCGGCGGAGCGGAACGCCGAGGCCATTCGCCGCGCCATCCACGACCTTGGAGAGCTTCCCCATTGACGAACCAGCGCCCGACCCCAATCTTCCACGTAACCGCAACATCCCCGAGTGGTCGCATCCTGGCCCACGTCACGGTAACCGTTACCGAGACGCGGGCCATTGTCTTTTCTTATGCGATCTGCCCTGTGTGCAACCGACGCGTCATGGCAATCCCCGGCTCCGTGCGTCTCGAAGTCGTGGCAGTGGCATCCAACCAGGCCCGCAGTGGGCGTGGCCGCGTCGTCACCTGCGGGGGCAAGCATCGCGGGTGTGGGACGATGTGTGAGGTGATCGAGCACCCGTGACCTCACGTCGGCGTCGCAGCGATTCCGCTCCTCCGCATCCCTCCGACGGTCGTAGTCCGGCCGCGCGCGAGAAGACCCGCCGCAAGAAATTGCTGTTCGCGGCGGAAATCATCGCGTCCGAGACATTCAACGCGACCGACGCCGCGCGCAAAGTCGGCTACGCCGAGAGTCGTGCACGCCAGGAAGGAAGCCGGCTCCTGGCGGACCCAGAGGTGCAGGCCGAAATTGCGCGCCTCAACGCCGCGCGCGCGGAACGCCTGCAAATCACGGCCGACCTGGTCCTCGAGCGACTCTGGATGATCGCCACGGCGGACCCGCGCGAAATCGTCGAGTATCGCCGCACCTGCTGTCGCTATTGCCATGGGACGGACTTCCGGTATCAACACACCACCCAAGAGATCGCACGGAAGCGCACCGCCTGGGAGGCGGTGCAGACAAAAAACAGTGTCGCCGTGTTTGACGAGGAGGGCGGCATTGGCTACAACGGCACGCTGCCCCCCAATCCCAAGTGTCCTGAGTGTTTCGGCGAAGGCGTCGAGCGCGTGTACGTGCATGATACCCGACGACTCTCTCGCTCGGCGCTCTGCTTATATGCCGGCGTGAAGCAAACCAAGGACGGCTTGGAAGCGAAGCTGCACGACCAGCATGCCGCACTCGTCAACGTGGGCCGTCACTTCGGGATGTTTGACCCGAAGGCGCCATCCTCCGCCGAAACCGACGAGGATCGCGCGGCCAAACTGCGGGCCACGCTCGACGCGATGGACGCCGCCACGATTGGGACGACCCCGCAACCCGAGGTGGCGGCGTGACGGTGCTCCAGACACCACCCGCGCTGCATGCGCGGTGGCAACCCCTGCGACCGCATGAGAAGCAGGCGGCGTTCTATGCGAGCCCCCATCGCTTCAATGTCGTTCCCGCTGGGCGTCGATCCGGGAAAAGCGAAATTGCCAAACGACGGCTCGTGCGTCGCGCCATTCGTGGCTCCTCCTTCGACCGCCCGCGATACTTCTACGCCGCGCCGACCTACGGACAGGTCAAGCGGATCGCCTGGGACGATCTCAAACGTCTGGTCCCTAAAGACGCCATGCGCGGCCGGCCGTCCGAGAGCGATCTCACCATCCCCCTCTGGCATGGCGGGGAAATCTTTCTCGTCGGCATGGATCAACCGGCGCGGATCGAAGGGGCGCCGGTGGACGGCGGCATCCTCGACGAATATGGGAACATGAAGCCCGAGGCGTGGGGCGCCAATATTCGCCCCGCGCTCTCGGATCGATTGGCGTGGTGCGACCTGATCGGCGTGCCCGAGGGGCGCAATCACTACTACGATCGCGCGCAGGAAGCGCAGGCGTTCCTGTTGGAGCATGGAAACGCGAGCGAGTGGGGCTACTTCCACTGGGCCAGTGCCGACATCCTCCCCGCGAGCGAAATTGAGGCCGCCCGGCGCGATCTCGACCTGTTGACGTTTCAACAAGAATATGAAGCCAGCTTCGTCAACTTCGAGGGCCGCGCCTACTATGCGTTCAGCGACGCCAATCGCGCGAAGCTGCGCGATCGCTACAATCCGCAGCGTCCGCTGAAAGTCTGCCTCGATTTTAACGTGGCACCCGGTGTCGCCGCGATCGCCCAAGAACTGGAATTTCCAGGCACAAGCGTCGTGGGCACGGCGGTGATTGGGGAGGTGTGGATCGACAACAATTCCAACACCCCGGCCGTGTGTCGGAAGATCCTCACGGACTGGAAAGGGCATACCGGCAGCGTCGAGGTGTATGGCGATGCTACGGGCGGCGCGCGCGGGACGTCGCAAGTCCAAGGCTCCGACTGGGACATCGCCAGAGATCGCCTCCGCAACGGCGATCCGGCGCATGGCCTCGCCGGCTTCGGGGATCGCGTGACGTTCTATCTCAAGGCAGCGAACCCGGCCGAGCGCACGCGGGTCAATGCGGTCAATTCCCGGATCCGCGCCGCGGACGACACGATCCATTTGCTGGTGGATCCGATCGCTGCACCGCATGTGGTGCGTGATCTCGAAGGTGTGCGCACGCTTAAAGGCGGCTCTGGAGAGATCGATAAGAAAGCGGATCCGAAGTTAACGCACATTAGCGACGCGCTCGGTTATTACATCGATTACCAGTTCCCCGTCGTGCGCAACACGGCCGTCACGCAAACCGTGTACATGTAACACCCATGCATTCTCATTCGCATTCTCCTGGTCGCAGCCTGGCCTCTGGATTTTCTCCTCGAGGCCGTCATGACTGCACCCAGCTACGACCCCACGAACTACGGTAACCGTCCCGGCGACGGCCCGCTCCGCATTGGCGGCGTCTCTGCCGAAAGGCCGCGCGACGAACGCGATCTCCCGTCAACGCCCTCCCCCTGCGCGAGAGCGCAGGCACCCGCCGTCGCGCTGATCCGCGACGTCCTGGGGGGCACGCAACGCATTCGCGCCGCCGGGCCAACGTATCTGCCGCAAGCCCCGGGTGAGGATCCGAGAAATTATGCGATCCGGTTGAATCGCTCGGTGTTCTTCAACGCGTTCAAGCAGGCCGTCGAGGGGCTGGTTGGGTTCGTCTTTCAGAAAGACCCCGTGCTGGGCAATGACGTGCCGGTCCAAATTCGCGGCAGCGACACGGACGTAGGGCACTGGGAGAACATCGATCTCGCGGGAACACACGGCGATGTGTTCTGTCGCGAGCGCCTCCAGGACGCGCTCGCGACGGGGCACAATGCGATTCTCGTCGACTACCCCAACACCGGCGCGGCACGTCTCAGTATTGCCGACGAGCAGCGTCTTCGGCCCTACTGGGTACCGATCAGCAAAGAGCAGATGCTGAGTTGGCGAACCGCCGTGATTGATGGGCGGACGGTGTTGACGCAACTCGTGGTGCGCGAATGTACGTCGGTGGCCGATGGCGCGTTCGGAGAGACGGACGACGTGCGCTATCGGGTATTCTACCGCGACCCCAGTAACGGCGTCGTGGGCTATCGACTCCTCAAGGTGGATGACCGCAAGATGGTCTCCGTGGTCGACGAAGGCACATACCCCACACAGGAGGAGATCCCGATCGCGGAAATTGTCACCTCCGGCCGCAAAAGCCTGTTCGAGTCGGACCCCCCGCTGCTTGATCTCGCGTATCTCAATATTGCGCACTATCAGCAGTGGAGTGATCGCGCCACATCGATCCACAAGACGTGCGTCCCAATCTACGTCGAGACGGGCATTGATCCGGAGCCGGAAGGCGCCGCGCCGGTCGTCCTCGGTCCGAACAGCGCGCGCCGCTTTTCGAATCCGAACGCCAAAGCGATGTATGTCACCCACGATGGCGCGGCCCTCGGGGAGTGCACCAAGGCGATCGAGGAGATCAAGAGTGACATGGCGGTCCTTGGTATCGCCATGCTCGCGCCGTCGAAACGCGCGGCGGAAACCGCCAAGGCGAAGCAGATCGACAAGTCGGCGTCAGACTCCTCGCTCGGCGTGACGGCGCGTGGCCTCCAGGACGGCATCGAGCGGGCGCTCGGCTTTCACGCGAAGTATCTCCGCCTGGGCGACGGCGGGAGCATCAAAATCAACCGCGACTTCGACGCGCTCATGATGGACCCGCAGGTCATGCTCGCCTATGTGCAGGCCGCCAAAGATGCCGGCTTCCCGGTCGACATCCTATTGCGAGAATGGCAAGCGGGCGGACGCATCGGCCCCGACGTCGACATCGACACGCTCGCAGCTCAAATGGAGGCGAATCTTGCCGCGGCTGCCGCGCAGCAGCAAATCGAGCGACAGGCCCAACTTGACGCGGCGACAGCAGGGGCGTCCGGCGGGACGGCCGCATGAAGCTCGTCAACGAACGACCGCACCTGGTCGCGAACTGTCGCGATGGCTCCAGTTGGCTCCTCAACATCAGCGAACAGGAGTCATTCGAGGCGGCGTGGATGGCCGGCAAAGCCTTCTGGATCGGGCTCAGTGCCCGAGGCGCCCGCGTCGCGATCAAGCTCGCCGACATCACCGGGACCGCGTTGAACACGGCCGACGTCCTGGAGGAACTCGAGGCGGAGCGCGAGGAGGAGCAGCGGCGCAAGCTCACGTCGGGGGACAGTGACTGACGCCGCGCGCACCTTCTGGCTTCGCGCGCAACGTCGCGCGGCGGCGCTCGAGCCCGAGCTCTCGCGGGCGCTCCTCCGCGCCTTTCAGATCATCCGCGACGCCGTCCCACAAACGGAGCTTGCCCGCATTATCGACAGCGGCCACTTCGAAACACTGCTACAGGCGGCGTTCGCGGACGCGGTCTTGGATCGTGCGTTTTTGCCGGTGCGTGACCGCCTCCGTAGCATCACCGCGGACGCCGTCCGGTATTTCGCCCGGGATCTTCCACGCGGAGGTCGCGTCGACGGGGGGATCGCGGTGTCATTCGATGTCCTCAACCCCCGCGTTATCGACGCCATCCGAGCGCTCGACACGAAGGTCATTCAGACACTCAAGGACGACGTGCGCGAAACGGTACGCGCCTATGTCGAGAATGCGGTGCGTGACGGGGTCGGGCCACGAACGGTGGCGCGCGACCTCCGAGACGTCATTGGCCTCGCGCCCAATCAAGCCCGCGCCGTCGACAACTATCGGACACTACTGGAGACTGGGGATTCTGCCGCATTACGCCGACAGCTTCGGGACAAGCGATATGACCGTACGACCGCGCGCGCGTTCGGCGCCGACGGTGAGGGGCTGCCCGCGGACACAATTGACGCGATGGTAGCAGCGTACCGCAAAAAGATGCTGGCGTTCAATGCGGAGACGAACGCCAGAACCGCAACGCTGGATGCTTTGAAAGCGGGACAGCGCCTGTCGTGGCAGGATGCGATCGACGCGGGGATCGTAGACGGCGCACGACTCGTCAAACGCTGGATCGGCGTCAAAGACGATCGCGAGCGTCCGGAACATCTGGCGATGGAAGGCGAGACAGTGCCCTTTGACCAGCCCTTTAGCAACGGTGAGATGATCCCCGGCGATTCGACCTACAATTGCCGCTGCATTCCTGCATATTACCAAGCACGCCCATAACTCATGTCACAGAAAGCGCACAAGCGAAAACGCCAGAATGCTCTGGCTGCCGAGAAGAACGCCGCAGCCAATCATACCGTCCAGCTCTGCAATCCGGTGGCGGAGCATTACGAAACGTGGATCGTCGGGAACTCCGTCGCGTGGCAAGTGCGGGCCATGGTCGAACTCGAAGACTTTATGACGCCCGACGATTATGCGGAGCTGTGCGCCGAATTCGATCGGTTCCGGCCGTCCGTCGCCTTTGGCGAATCGCGCATGTTCCACGATACAGTTGAGCCCTTCGCGCGCGATCGCTACATGGTCGTCGAGGGCAGCGCCGCAGGGCAGCACCTCGTGTTGTGCGGGGCCGGACCCTCGCTCGCCGAGCATGCGGCCGAGTGGTGCCCACAGGGCGACCAAGTGTGGGGCTGCAATTCCGCGGTCACCTGGCTCGCGGAGCATGGGCATCGTGTGACCCATGGGTTTACGGTCGACCAAACACCCCAGATGTGCACGGAATGGTTCAACGCGCCAGATGTGGAGTATCTCGTCGCGTCGACGGTGCATCCCCATCTCACGGATTTGCTCACAGCGAAGTCGCGGCCGTGGCGCTTGTTCCACAACTTTGTCGGCATTCGGAAGCCTCCCGTCGCGTGGGATGATGCCTCGGGACAGAAGACGATCATGGCGTACGAGGACTGGCTGTATGCCCTGCTCTACCCGACCTGTGTTCGGGCCGGATCCGGGCTCAGTTCCGTAACTCGCGCGTTGGACGTCGCGGCGTATATGGGGTTTGGGCGCATCACCGTCTTGGGCGCCGACTGCTCCATTCGCGTGCAGGGCGAGCCCCGCCACGACCTCACGTTCAACTCTCCCGAGCACCTCGCCTGGCTACGCGAACACACGACCATGCACGCCAATGGGGGACACGCCCTGGCGTCAGAAGCGAGTCCGTTGACCTTCGGCGGCGTGATCGATGGTCGATACTGGATGACGAAAGCGGATCTGGTCATCAGTGCGCGGTGGCTGGTGCACATGGCTCGCGCGAGCCAGGGGAAGATCACGCTGATCGGCGACACGTTGCCCAATGCGCTGATCGACAAGCCGAACGCGTTCCTCGATCGCCTTCCTAATTTTGTCGATGCGCAGGGGCGTGTCGCGAACATCCCGGTCTAGCCCATGCCACTCTACGACTACCAGTGCCCTGCGGGGCATCGCCTGGAGCGCTTACGCAAATACGCTGCGCGCGACGAGCCGGTGACCTGTCACTGCGGGGACGCGATGGCGCGGACGGCGCCGCTCCCCCATTGCGTGCCCGACGGGATGTATAGCTACGCGCCAAACCTCGGGAGTGAGACCGCGTTCGAGAAACGATTAATCGCGATGCGCAACGGCGAGCGCGTCATCGCAAAAGAATCCTTGACAGAGTAAGGTACCCTCCCAATATTGCTGGAGAGATTCGCGCCCACGCGGCGCGGTCGCAGACATTGCACCATGTGGTCGTTCCCTGGCCCTGCAGCGCACGCGCGCTTCAGGGCCTTTTTGTATTCCCTATCGACGGGCCGTGCCCGTCCAGGAGTAGGCCGGTGGCCGATCCGAAGACGTATACCGAGGACGAGTACAACGCGATGATCGCCGAGCGGGACGCCCTCAAAGCGAACCGCGACGAGATCCTCAAGGAAGCGAAGCGCTCGAAAGATGCGCTCAAGAATTACGAAGGGGTGGATCCGGAGCGGTTTCGCCAGTTGGTGGCAGCGGCCGAAGAAGCGGAGCGCCAAAAGGCCACCGCCGAAGGCGACTTCAAGGTCCTTGAAAAGCAGCTCATCGAGCGGCATACGAAGGAACTGGATGGCCGCGATGGAAAGATCGGCAAGCTAACCAAGGCGCTGGAAAAGCGGCTCCGGGAAGACGAGCTGCGGAAAGCGCTCAACGGCAAGGTCGATCCGGATATGACGGAATTGATTGTCGAGCATGGCAGCAAGTTCGTAAAGGTGCGCGAAACCGATGACGACTTCGAGCACTACATCACGGACGAGCGCGGCAATCAGCAGTTTTCGGATGGAATGGCGACGCCCATGACCATGGAATCGTTCGTCGACCAAACGCTCAAGACGAAGTTCCCGAAAGCCTTTCTAGGCACGGGTAGCAGTGGTGGTGGTGCCACCAAATCTCACGCCGGCGGCGGTGCCCCGGGAGTTCTTCCGGCCGGTGACAACATGGGCATGTCGATCCTCCAGAATCTTGACAAGGTCAGGAAAGGAGAGATCGCGGTGCCTGTGACGTAAGGCCGGTCACCCGCCCCGCCGAGGGGCTCCTGACTGGAGTCGTATATGTCAAACACCATTACCAATGTCCTGCCGAAGATCCTCGCCGAAGGGGCGAGCGCGCTTCGACAGCAAGCCGTATTTCCGCAGCTCGTCAATCGGGACCTGCAGCAGTACGCGCAGCGCAAGGGCAACGTTGTCAACGTCCCCATCCCGTCGGCGATTGCGGCCCGCGCCGTCACCCCGTCCGTAACCTTTGCCTCGAACGTCGACGCATCACCGACCAACGCAGCGGTGACACTGGACCAGTGGTACGAGGCGCCGATCAATTTGTCGGACAACGATCTCGTCTCGGTCGATCCGATGTTCCTCGGGATGCAGGCGAGCGAAGCGATCAAGTCGCTCGCGAATAACGTCGACCTGTTCATCTGGGGGAAGCATACGGGCTTCTTCGGGTACACGGGGACGCCTGGAACGACACCGTTCAGCGGCTCGATGTTGAATGCCGCGAACGCCAAGAAAGTCTTGAGCCAGAACTTGGCGCCGATCGACAATCGTCGGTTGGTCATCGATCCGTCGGCCGAAGCCAACGCCATCATGGTCCCCGAAGTATTGCGCTTCGATGGCCGCGGCGATCAGGGCGGGATTTTGGCCGGGACGATCGGGACGAAGCTCGGGTTCGATTGGTACATGAACCAGAACATCACGACGTTCACCCCAGGGACAGGATGGGTCACCGGCTTTGCCGTGTCCACCACGACCGGTGTTGCAGGCGCATCGACATTGCACATCCTGAATGCGACGGCGTCTGGGACGATCAAGGTCGGCGACCTCTTCACGATGTCGACCGACAGCAAGCAGTACGTCGTCACGGCCGCGGCGACGGCCTCGTCCACGGTCGGCATCGACATCAGCGTGTACCCGCCTCTGGCGCAAGCGTATGCCGTCGGGGCAACCCTGGCCGTCGTGGCATCGGCGTACACGGTCAACATGGCCTTCCATCGTGACGCCTGGGCCTTTGCCTCGCGTCCGTTGCAGCAAGCGTTCCAGGCCGGGAACATCTTCCAGCTCCCGACCGATCCCATCTCCGGGATCGCGCTCCGACTCGAGTTGTCGCGACAGTACAAGCAGGAAACGTTGTCGTACGACATTCTGTACGGCGCGAACGTGATTCGGCCGGAGCTCGGCGCCAAGGTGTTCGGCTAACAGGGCCCCACGAGCCCGGAACCCCGGGCTCGTGCTCCACCGCTTTCCTTCGGAGGCGCACGCATGTCGATCACGATCGTGGCTACGGCTGGCGCCTCCACCGCGAACAGCTTCGTCACCGAGGCGGAGCAAATTGCCTATATGGCGACGCGACTCAATGCGTCGGCATGGACCACTGTGTCAGGCACGACCTGCACCGAGACCGAGAAAGCCGCGATGATCGAGGCCACACGCGAGCTCTCCAATCGGAATTGGCAGGGATGCCGCGCCACGGAGACGCAGGCGCTCGCGTGGCCTCGGTGGGATGTCATCAATCCTGACTCCCCGAACACGTTCTACTATCAAACCACTACCGTCCCGCAGCGCGTGAAGGACGCGACGATGGAATTGGCGTTCCAGTTTCTGAACGCCGGGACCACGGACATCGCGTCGCTCGATACGAGTATCGGGATCAAGCGCAAGAAAGTCGACGTTCTCGAAACCGAGTACGTCGATCCATCGTTGCGCGCGCAAGGCCTGCAACGCTACCCGCGCGTGTGGGCGTTAATTCGCCCGCTCCTGATGGGCGCCGGCAACACCGTTCCGGTCATGCGCGGCTAATGGCGAACGGGTCGCTCACCTTCGGTGGTACTTCGACGGATCGCGTCGCGATTGGCGCCACGACGATCATTTCGACGCCGTTCACCCTGCTCGCGTGGATCTATGCGACCTCGCTCGTCAACGTCGCCACGGTGTTCGGCAGTCGCGACAACGTCGCGGGAGGACTGTCGGTGGTGCAATTCCGCCTCAGTGGCACCACGGGCAACATTGAATTACGGGTCCAGCGGGTGACGACCGCGTCCAGTTATATCACGAGCTCGACCCCGATCGGCACCAATACCTGGACGTGCTTGGCCGCAACATTCGACAGCTCGGCCAATCCTGTCACGCACATCTACGCGGGAACGCTGGCGTCTGCGCTCGCGGAAACGACCTACGGCACGACGACGAACGGGAGCGGCGCGGTCACCACACAAGACGGTAGCAACCCGAACTTCTGGGGCGCGCGAACCTCCGGGTCAGCGATTGGCGCGTCATTCAATGGCCGCATTCATACCTGTGCGCTCTTTGGCGCCGTCCTCTCGCTCGCCGACTGCCAGAGTTGGCAAAAACGTCCGCGCGTCACGGTGGGAGCGAATACCGCGTCGCGATTCTATCGCCTCGGGAACGAAGGCACCGGCGCCCAACAAGATTACGCGGGGAGCGGCGTGTCTGGCACCGTGACGGGCGCGACGCAAAGCGATGGCGCACCGATCGACCAAGGCGATCTCCTGTGGCAGCGCGACCCCGCCAACGGCCTTCTGCTCATGGCGGCGTAACCCATGGCGACCTACGTTCCGGCAAAAAATGGCGTCGCGTTCATCACGTACATTGGACTCCGCTCGCAAGCGGATTCGACGACGTTCAAGAGCAATCCAACGATCGCATCCGGAGACTTCAAGGTCTCGATCGACGGTGGATCATTGGCAAATCTGACCAACTTACCCACGGTCACTCCGGCCTCAAGCAAGATGGTGCAGATCTCGTTAACCGCCGCGGAGATGACGGGCAGCAATATCACCGTCGTCTGCTCGGACGCGGCTGGTGCGGAGTGGATGGACGTGATCCTGAACATCCCGACGACCGCGCGACAGATCGATGATCTCGCGTACCCCGCAACGAGCGGGCGGAGCATGGTTGTTGATGCGGCGGGACTTGTCGACGCGAACGCCGTGAAGATGGGGCCCAGTGGATCGGGAACAGCACAGACGGCACGCGACGTTGGGGCCAGCGTGTTGATCTCGGCGGGGTCCGGAACAGGCCAGCTTGACGTGACGAGCGGCGTCATCAAGGCGAATCTCGCGCAGATCCTTGGAACTGCCCTGACCGAAACAGCCGGCCAGATTGCGGCGGCATTCAAGAAATTCTTCAACATCGGCACGCCGACCTCCACGATGGATCACCTAGTGTTGGTCGATACGGCCACGACCGCGGGATCGGTCGCCGGCAACGTCGGGGGCAATCTTGCCGGGAATGTGGCCGGCAGCGTCGCGAGTGTCACCGCCGGCGTCACCGTGACAACGAACAACGACAAAACCGGGTACGCCTTGACGTCGGGTGAGCGCACTGCGATCGCGAATGAGGTCGAAGCGCAAATCGTCGACGACACGGATAGCGAGAAGGTACTCACGGCGATTACCGACAAGATCGCGGCGGTCAACCCATCGCTCTCGGGGCTGACCATTAGCGCCATCGCCTCGGGTGTGCGCACCGAGCTGACGACGGAGCTCGGTCGCATCGACGCCACCGTCTCGTCGCGGCTCGCGACGTCGGGATACACGGCGCCGCTCAGTGCTGCTGGCACGCGCACCGCGATCGGGCTCGCGAGCGCGAACCTCGATACACAACTCGATGCGATCCCGACAAACGCCGATCTCGCGACCGCGTTGTCCGGACTCAACGATTTGAATGCCGCGGACGTGCGCGCCGCGATTGGATTGGCGAGCGCCAATCTTGACACCCAACTCGACGGGTTACCCACCGCGAGCGAAACCGCCGTCGCCGTCGCCGTAGCGGCAGCGGCAAGTCCGATCGCCGCAAATATCAAGCAAGTCAATGACGTGACGGTGAATGGTGACGGCGCATCGACGCCGTGGGGGCCCTGATGGCTGCGATCGGATCTGTGTGGGCGGCTGGCAGTTGGGCGGACGATGTCTGGGCCGACGGAAGTTGGGCAGATCGGGTCGTCTCCACGGCTCCCATCACGCACGCCGGGAAGTATGCGCCTGAGCATGCGACCGCGCTTCGTGACTTAGCCCTTGCGACTGGATTTCAGACGGAGCACGCCAGTGCATCTCAGGATCTGCGCGATGCGGGGGTCTGATGGCCACCACGTTTACGCGGACGTCGCCCGGGACGTACGATCCGACGACGGATACGTGGACCTCGCCGGTGACGTCCACCATCGACGGGTCTGCGATTCAGGTGCGCGGCAATCCGCAGCGCTATGCGGCACTCGGGTTGATCCTCGCGACCATGCCGACGCTTTTGTTTACGCCGGTCGCCTACGGCTTGCGCGCCTTCACGACGGAATTCGTGTTGCCGGGGGACACCGTGGTGTGGAACGGCGTCACCTATACCGCGAAGGACATCGACCCGGTCGCACCCGACGGGCTCGTGATCGTCGCGCGGATCATCGTGAGCGCCTGATGAGTTTCTCGTCGGAGCTCCGGCGCGTGGCCGTCAAAGCGGAGACGCGCACCCACGACATCTTCGTCGCCACCGTCGCGGCCGCTGCGGACTCGATTGTCAACGGGTCGCCGGTGACGGGCGCGCCAGGTCAACCTGTTGACACCGGCGCACTCAAAGCGTCGTGGCAAACCACGTTCGAGAGCCGCACGCAGGCGCTCATCGCGACCAAGTCCGCGTATGCGATCCCCAACGAAGAGGGGATCCGCGAGGACGGTGGACCGTACGTACAGCGTTCCCCGGTGGGTGGGCGCCATAGCGTCAAGCAAACAATTGCGGGGATGCCGCGCCTCATTGCCCAAGCCACGCGCGATGTGACGGGAGGTGACGCCTGATGTTCAACCACACCGCGGCGGTGCTGGCCTTACGCGCTCACCTGCTCACCCTCTCGGTCTGCTCGACGGGCAGCGCGTCGCTGGCCGCCACGGCGACAGGGTACACGCGCACGGTTGGGTCGTTCGTCACCGATGGCTTTGTTGTGGGAGCTGAAGTGGTCCCCGCAGGCTTTACCGACACCACGCCGCGGACGATTACGGCGGTGACTGCCACCATCATGACCGTGAGTGGCGCCGTCACAGCCCAGAGCGCCGCCGGTGGTCGATCACTCAGTGTCACCCTGCCCACGCAGCGCGCGTGGGAGAATGTCGACTTCACGCCGACGACGGGATCGCCCTACGTGACGGAAGAGTACCTGCCGGGCGCGGCGCAGAAAATTACGATCGGTCCCTTCGGGGAGATTGAAGCGCTGCCGATATACCTGCCGCGCATCTTCGTGCCCAGCAATACGGGACGCGCGGCCGTGAGTCAGTACGCCGACGCCGTGCTCGCCCTGTTTGCCCCAGAAACGACGATCACCGTTGGCGCAGACAGTCTTCGCGTCCGTGGCGATGTCGCACCGTTCCTCGGGCAACTGCTCAATCTGGACGCGGGATTCGCGGTGATCCCGATCACCATCCCCCTTCGTTACCGCACTCCCAACGCTCTCTAAGAGGACTTCAGTATGACGTATCAAACTTCCTCCCGCGTCCTCGTCGCGTTGAAGCGCGAAACGACGGCCGGAACCGCCGCCACCACGACGGGCGCCACACAAATGCGCATCATCAGCTCGCCTGGCCTCGAGCTCAAGCGCGCGCAAGTGCAATCCACGGAGAAGCGCACCGACGGGCTCATGACCATGGGTCGCCTCGGGTACAAATCCGTCGAAGGTAACTACGCGACGGAGATCAGCGTCGGCGGGGCGTTCGACATGATCGTGGAAGCTATTATGCGATCGACCTGGGCGACGCTCACGAACATTTCGTTTGCCTCAATGACGTCGATCACCACGGGCACCAATCAGATCATCGCGAATGGCGGGGACTGGGTTGGCGCGCAGGGCATCCGCGTGGGCGACATCTTGACGTTGTCGAACCACTCGACCGCAGCAAACAACGGCAAGAATCTGCGTGTGATCGCCGCGACGTCACTGACGCTACTCCTGCCGGATGGATCGCTCACGGCAGACGCCAGCCCCGACGCGACCGGCACGCTGACACGCCTCAAAAAGGTGATCAACGGGGCGACACCGACGCGCTATGCGCATACGATCGAACAGTACGACGTCGACACAGATCTCTCAGAACTCTTTCTCGGGTGCCGCGCGATCAGCCTGGCGCTCTCGTTCAAACCTGGTGCCATGGCAACGGCGACATGGGCGTTCTTGGGGATGGACCGCACGGTCTTGGCGAGCGGATCATCGCCATGGTTCACGTCACCAACGCTGACGACGAGCCTCGGGCTGATCGCCGACGACAGCTCGATCCGCAAGAACGGCGCGGCGGTCGCGACGTTCACGGGGTTTGATCTCACCTTCGAGATTACGGCGAAAGGCGAACCGACGATCGGGTCCCTCGTCACGGCGGACATTTTCGACAACGACTTGAAGGTGTCGGGATCGGTGACGGGGCTTCGGTCCGACTTCGCGAACCTCACGCTGTATGACGCCGAGACCGAATTCGAAATCTCGATCCTGCTCCAAGAGCCGACGGGATCCCCGCCGGCGTGCGTGTCCTTCTTTATTCCGCGCGTCAAGATCAGCGCGCTCTCCGCGCCGGTCGGTGGGGGCGACGGCGCCAAGATCGAAACGTTGCAGCTCATGGTGGGCCCGAAGGCGGCCGCCACCGGCTACGACGGTACGATTGCCAACATTTGCAGCTCGGGAGCATAGCCATGCGCATCGGTCAACAGGTGCGGTATTGCGATGCGTGGGGAATGTCGCACACCGCGACCGTGCTCGACATTGTCGGCGCGGGACCACTGGGGCTGAAGCGCCTCGATCTCGTGTACACCGTCGGCGATAGTCGCGTCGTGGTCGAGGATGCGCCGCACCAGAGCGATCAGTCCGACGGGAGCGGCTGGTGGACGCTGGATGCGGTCAGTCCATCGATCACACCTCGCGTGGATGTCGCTGATAGGCTGGATGCCGCAGAAGCGCTGCCGATCCCGGAGCATCTCGACGAGAACGACGCGTAGTCTCGCACCACAGAAGGCTCGTCGCCGTGCACGCCGCCGTCGAGCTGCAGGACCGAACACCACGTACGCCATGACGTTCTGCATCCCCGTAAGTCCACTGCCGGTCTTGTCCCGGGCGTGCCAGTGGCTGGGGGTGCAGAACATTACTGAGGAGCACGCACATGCAGGGATTTGACATCAACACCGCGCCGGACATCGCATCTATCGAAGAGGAGGGACAGGTCATCCACCTCCGCGACGCACGTGACGATTTGATGTATTACGGCGAGGGCGATGACCGCAAGCCGGTCACGGTGACTGTGGCCGGAACGTACTCCAACACGTACCGCGACATTGTCAAAACGCAATCGCGGCGCGTGGGGAAGCGGATCGGACATGGCGGCGATTTCCTCGAATTCGCCGAGGAGGACGCGCTCGAGCGGGTGGCGGGCTGCGTACTCGCGTGGGATGGGTTTTTCGCCTCGGGCAAACCACTCCCGTGCACCACAACCAATGTCAGCGCCGTGCTGTCGTCGCCCAAGGCGCAGCATATTCGCACGCAGGTGGAGCGCGCGATGAGCAATCACGAACGTTTTTTCTCCACGCGCTCGGCGAGCTGATGGACGTCGTGACCTGTGACGCACGCGGTGCCCGTCTCGGACCAGACGGGGCGGCGCAGCGTGCGCATTGGGAACTCGCCGCCAAGCGCGGAAGCGCGGAGGCGCTCGCACGATTACACGCCCCTCCGTATCCCGAACCGCTCCGGTATCTCCACCACTGGTTCGGCGAGCTCGCGGCCGCACGCGGCGAAGGGATGAGCGGGCCAGCACCACTCACGCATCAGGACATCGCCGCGTGGGCGAGTTTGACGCACTGTGATCCCGCGCCGCATGAGGTCCGCGCGCTCCTCGCGCTCGACGCCGCGTGGCGCGCGGCCTTGCGTGACGATGAGAGTGCCACGGCTGGCCACGGGACGACGGTGGTCGATGCGGGCGCGGCATGGCCGCTGCCGAATCCGGAGCGTGGCTAATGGACGTGGTCACTCTCGGCATCACGGTCGATGCCACCGGCGCCGTCTCGCAGGTTCGGCTCCTCGGCCAGGAAATGGAGAAGACGGGCAAAAAGGGCGACGAGCTCGGCGAAACGGTCAAGCGCCTCGCCGAGCTCTTCGGTCTCTACGAAGCCGCCAAATGGGCCAGAGAGACCGTCGACCTTGGTGCGCGCTACGAAACGTTGGGCGTGGTCTTGGATGTCGTCGGGCGAACCGCCGGACAAACCGGCGCCCAGCTGTCTGCCCTGCAAGGCGCGTTGATGAAGACCGGCATCAGCGCGATCGAGGCGCGCGAAAATATTATTCGCATGGCGCAGGCCCATTTGGACTTGAGTCAGGCGACCAAACTGGCTCGTGTTGCGCAAGACGCCGCAGTCATCGGCAATCTCAACTCCTCGGAAGCCTTCGATACCCTGATCCACGGGATCGAGAGCGGCCGGACTGAAGTGCTCCGCACGATCGGCATCAACGTGGACTTCGAAGCGAGCTACCGCAAGCTCGCGCGACAGCTGGGCCTGAGCGCGGAGTCGTTGACCGAGACACAGAAAGCGCAAGCGCGGGCGAATGTGGTCCTGGCGTCGGGAGCGGCAATCGCCGGCACGTACGAGGCGGCGATGGGGACGGCCGGCAAGCAAATCAAGTCGACCGAGCGGTACCTGGAAGACATGCGGGTCAAGGTGGCCGAGGCCTTCTTGCCGCAATACACGCAGGCGGTCTTTGCGTACGCGAACACGCTCAAGTTCTTGGGGGAGAAGGCCCCGCTCGTGTCCGGCGCCCTCGTCGGGGTCG
>Ga0105241_10000029_pt1 | contig 125929 bp, 99 predicted proteins | sample KBSC64metaG_FD_80422 | JGI IMG/M metagenome (GOLD analysis project Ga0105241, IMG submission 80422) | Corn rhizosphere microbial communities from Kellogg Biological Station, Michigan, USA - KBS C6-4 metaG | ecosystem: Host-associated > Plants > Roots > Rhizosphere > Soil | place: Michigan, USA... | reverse complement strand
GGACGTCAGTCTGCGCAGGCACTACATTGAAGAGCGCTACCGATTGATGCCTTATCTCTACACGACGGCTGAAGAGATGAGCCGAACTGGCCTGCCGATCATGCGGCCTTTGTTCATGGAGTTTCCTCATGGTGCTGCGGACGGCGGACCTCTCGATTTGAGTACTGGAAATGCATTCATGGTCGGTCCGGATCTGCTGGTCGCACAGAGTCCGTTCCCGGACGAGGTGGATGATTATGCAGTTGCCTTGCCTCCAGCCAGTTGGTATGACTACTGGAGGGGTTCTCGGATCGATCCGAGTTCGGGACGCAAAGGCATTGATAACGCGTCGATTTCACAGCCAGAGGTGCACATCCACCGCACGCTCGAAACTCTCCCAGTGTTTGTGCGGGCAGGATCGATAGTGCCCGAGCAGCCGCTCGTTCAGAGCACGGACGAAAAGCCGCAGGGACCCTTGACGTTGCGTGTCTATCCGCCTACGACCTACGGAGCGGACTGCAGCGGCTCGTTGTACCTCGATGACGGCGTTAGTTACGACTTCAAGAAAGGTGACTTTCTTCGGGCGAAGTTTGCTTGCCGGCTGAGCGCGCAGGGTCTAATCGTGACAATCGCTCCACGAGAAGGCAACTTTGAGCCATGGTGGAGACTCCTGTCGATCGAGGTCTATGGGGCGGCAAAGCCCTATACAAGCGCAAGTGTCACTCTCCTTGATCGCGCAGGCGCCACTCCTGTCTCAACCAACTTCGATGCCGAACACCATCGTGTCACCGCTCTCGTGAGCGACGATCCAAAGGGCGTTCAGCTTCAACTGACATACTGAACAGGTGTTCCGAATCACAAAACCTGATGCCGCACAGATCGACCGCATGATCCAACAGGTTCTCCCTGTTGAATCAGGGCCAGTGCTGCTCGATCCTCTGCATGGACTAAAGGCCGCGAGTCCTCCCGTGGGCTTCTCCCATGATTTGTTGCGGACCGAGCTCGGCAGTGGACGAAATGCCTTTCGAGAAGCGGTCCACGCCTTCCAACAATGGCAGCAATTCGATCTCGGCTGGGTAAGAGTCGCCAATCAGACTGCAACGATTGAACTTGGCCAGATCGTTGCCGTTGAGGTCTATTCGATCGGCCTCTGGTCGGTGAATCTGAGCAGGATTGTGTCTGTGACGCGAGAAACGGGCGCTTTTGGCTTTATCTACAGAACGACTCCCAATCACGTTGAAGAGGGCGAAGAGCGATTCACGTTGACCTTCGACCCAGACACTGAACGCATTCACTATGAGTTGGAAGCGGTCTCGAGGCCGAGGCATTGGATGGCTTCGCTCGCCTATCCTTTAACCCGCGCATTCCAACACAGGTTTGCCCGTGGCTCTCATGACCGCATGCGAAAGGCAGTATCAGAAAGGATCCATTGATCCGGATTGGATCCGTTTTTAGCGGGCAAGCCTCTTTCAACAAACTGATAACCTAGAATCATGAAATTCGGCGTACTCGTCTTTCCGGGCTCGAATTGCGATCACGATACCTACAACGTGATTGCAGAGATTGCTCACCAGCCGGTCACGTTTCTCTGGCACGACTCGGATGACCTTCAGGGCGTTGATGCCGTTCTGGTTCCAGGCGGCTTCGCTTACGGAGATTACCTGCGGACAGGGGCAATCGCGCGATTCTCGCCTGTTATGGGTGCAGTGCAAAAGTTTGCCGCCAATGGCGGATTGGTTCTGGGAATTTGCAATGGCTTTCAGATCCTTGCTGAGTCAGGTCTGCTTCCTGGCGCGTTGATGCGCAATGCAGGCCTCAAGTACATCTGCAAGCAGGTGCATTTGCGGACCGAGACGACGAGCAGCTCATTTACGAACAAACTCAGAAAAGGTGAGGTTCTGCGGATCCCGATTGGGCATATGGAAGGCAATTACTTCTGCACTCCGGAAGAACTGGCTCGGCTCGAGGCAGATGATCGGATCGCGTTCCGCTATTCCACTGCGAAGGGTGATATCACACCCGAGGCGAACCCGAATGGCTCGCTTGCAAACATTGCGGGCATCCTGAATGAAGGACGTAACGTGCTTGGCATGATGCCTCATCCCGACCGTTCCAGCGAAGCGCTGCTCGGTTCCGCCGATGGATGGAAAATCTTTGAATCGATGATCGAAGCTCTCGCGACGCGCTAAATGAGCGGTGAAGAAAGCCGGACCTTGTGATCGACATCCACACACACTTGATCTACGGAGTCGATGACGGCGCACCAGACTTGAAGACTGCCCTTGAATTGGCTCAGACTGCGATTGACGAGGGCGTTACGCACCTGGTTTGCAGTCCCCATGCGAACGATACCTATCCTTATCAAGCAGAGGTTAATCAGGCGCGGCTTGAGGAGTTGCGTGCGGAACTCAATGGGCAGGTTGGCCTGAGCCTTGCCTGTGACTTCCATATGAACGCGAACAATATCGAGGATGCCCTTGCGAATCCGCTGCGGTATTCGATCGACGGCAAGGGTTATCTCCTCATCGAGTTCCCTGATTTGCTGATACCGGCGCAACTCAGTGAAGCGGTACAGCGGTTGCGCAACGCAGGCTACACGTTGATCGTGACGCATCCTGAGCGGAATCGATTCCTTCAGCAGCGTCCGGAGCGTCTTGCGGAATTCATGCGGGACGGATGTCTTGTCCAGGTGACATCGGCTTCCCTCTATGGACGATTTGGGAAAGTGGCGAGAGCGTTCGCAGAAGCATTGCTTGACCGGAATTGGATTCACTTCATGGCTAGCGATGCGCATCATCCCGATTGGCGTCCACTCCATTTGAAGAAGGGTTATGACTCTGTGGCATCGAGAGCCGGCGAAGAAACGGCACGCAGGCTATACATGACGAACCCTCGAGCGGCCGTGGAGGGCGCGAAGTGGCCTGAGCAGCCTGAGCCAATCGGTCTATGGGAAGAGGTTCCGCTCGTTTTGGATAGAGGCGCAGAGAACCGGCGTTCCTCAGGAATCTGGAGCCGCTTCTTCGGCAGATAAGTTCTAAATTACAAGCCCAAACCGCCATCGACAGCGAGAACTTGCCCGGTAATGAAAGTTGGGCAAGACGCAAAGAACACGACAGCTTCAGCTACATCCTGTGCGGTTCCGTTGCGCTTCATCGGTGTTTTTTCGGCGAAATGCTGAGCCGCGGATTGTTCGTCTTCTTCACCGAGGTCGATCCAGCCTGGTGCTACGCAATTCACAGCGACATCCGGAGCAAACGATTTGGCCATCGCTTGCGTCAGCATATGCAACGCGGCCTTCGACGAGCAGTAATGGGCGTGACTCGCCCATGCGTGAATGCCGCCGAGAGAACCGATGTTGATAATGCGTCCCTGCGATTTGCGGAGGTGTGCAATTGCCTGTCGCGCGACCAGAAAAGGTCCGCGCGCGTTTGTGGCGAAAACCGTGTCCCATTGCTCGAGCGTGAGTTGCTCTAACGGAACGCTCTGATAGATCGCTGCATTGTTCACCAGAACATCCAGGTGACCATGGAAGTTGATTGCCGCAACGACCGCATCACGAATGGCGCTTTCCTCGCGAACGTCGCATTCGACTGCGATTGCAAGCCGCCCTAAGTCTTTTATTTTGTTGATAGTTTCTTCTGCTTCGTGGCGCGACGTCCGATAGGTGATCGTGACTTCAGCGCCGGCGGAAGCAAGTTGGAGAGCGATTTCGCGACCGATCCGGCGAGCACCGCCTGTGACCAGCGCCGCTTTTCCTAGAAGTGGCTCGCTAGCCATTGGCGGTCCCTCAGGTATCAACGTTCTGCCGAGGTTTGATGCAGGTTACTTGGATTGCGGTTTTGATTGCTGCTCCGGAGCAGGCTTCTCCTTACAGTCGTCTTTTTGCTTGTCAGAATCCCTATCTTCGTCGGATTCGTTGGGAGCGTTGCCGTCCGCGCCATGATCTTTGTAGATCGAATACTGTTCGGTCGGGCGTTTCATTCGGACGTCAAAAGCCATTTCCGGCTTCTCGATTTTGTAGTCTTGCCCGTACGTCTGGTAGCCCTTGGCGATGATCTGGAGGCGCATGATGGAACCAATCGGCAGGACGTCGATGACCGACTTTCCATCCTCGTTCGTCTTGAGTTCCATGTTCCCCTTGTCACCATCCATGTCGACGTGGAAGATGACGGCCGCGTTCTCAATTGGCTTTGAGTCTGACGCGCGAAGGACAGTGATCTCAATCTTTGCGGTGGGCGGCGGCGGTTTGTACTTGCGGCCACGGCGAGTCTTTTCCTGGGCTGAAAGGCTGATGGCCACCATAACGAGGAGGGCGACCATGATGGTCGAAAAACGAAGAAAACGGCGGGACAACATGCCTGCATTGTATCCGTTGATCAGGTTCGCGGGCGAGGCTGCAGTCCGTGCCAGGACGAGTTCCGAACCAGAACTCTCAAGCAAATCCGCGCATGTTACGTTCTGATGCACCCCCATCCCCCCCGACCCCTTCCGTGTGTTTTCAACAGGTTACAGACAGAGGGCCGTCTAAATATCTGAAAGAAAATGGCTTACAGTAAAGCACCTCGGATAAAGGACTTACGTGAGGACCGCCGCGCCAGCTCGGTGGGCACACCGGCACAAGTCCTATTCTGCGCCAAATCGATGGAACTATATGCAATGACGGGAGCAGATTGTTTGGGCACGCGTTAACAGGGTTCGATCCCGCCATCTTCAGGAACACCCACGGCTGATTGGCGCGTTCCCCACACAGCTGAGGAAAATTCGCAAACAGGTAAACTGAAGAAGAAGAGGTCGACATGCCAGAGATTCAGCGCAGAAAGACACCTACGGTAAAGATCGGCAATGTCCGTGTCGGTTGGGAAGTCCCCGTTGTCGTCCAGTCGATGACCAACACCGATACGGCCGATGTTGACTCGACCATCGAGCAGGTTGCCGCACTGGCGATGGCGGGGTCCGAGATCGTCCGAGTCACCGTAAACAACGAGGAAGCTGCAGCAGCGGTTCCGGCGATTGCTGAAGGGCTGGAGAAGCGCGGAATCCGGGTACCGATCGTAGGGGACTTCCACTACAACGGTCACATTCTGCTGAAGAAGTATCCAGAGACGGCGAAGGCGCTGGCAAAGTACCGCATTAATCCCGGCAACGCTTCGATCGGCAAGAAGGACAACGACAATTTCCAGGTGATGGTGGAGTGCGCCGTTGAGAACCAGAAGCCGGTGAGGATTGGCGTGAACTGGGGATCGCTGGACCAGGCACTGTTGACGCGGATGATGGACGAGAACAACAAGAAGGCCAATCCCCTTCCGACACGAGACGTGATGATGGAAGCGATGGTGGTGAGCGCGCTGGATTCGGCGAAGGCTGCCGAGCACTTCGGGCTACGACCGGATCAGATCATCCTGTCGGCGAAAGTTTCGGGCGTGCGGGATCTGATCGACGTGTATACGAATCTGGCGGCGCGGTCCAATTATGCGTTGCACCTTGGACTGACCGAAGCGGGAATGGGGGCAAAGGGGCTGATTGCCTCGACTGCGGGGCTGGCTCCGCTTCTGCTCGCCGGGATTGGCGACACCATTCGCGTGAGCCTGACGCCGAAGCCGGGTGGTGATCGTACGGAAGAAGTTCAAGCGGCGCAGCAGATTTTGCAGTCGCTCTCGATTCGGAGCTTCATGCCGCAGGTGACAAGCTGCCCCGGATGCGGGCGCACGACGAGCACGTACTTTCAGGAGTTGGCGGAGCAGATCCAAGGGTATCTGCGAACGAGCATGCCGGAGTGGCGGAAGAAGTATCCGGGCGTGGAAGAGCTGAAGCTCGCGGTGATGGGATGCGTGGTGAACGGACCCGGTGAGTCGAAGCATGCGAATCTCGGAATCAGTTTGCCCGGCACGTTTGAAGAGCCGAAGGCTCCCGTGTATGTGGATGGGAAGCTCTATACGACACTACGGGGCGAGACGATCGTGGCAGAGTTCAAGGAGATTCTGGATAAGTACGTGGAGAGCCACTACGGGCAGAAGGCAAAGAGCGAGGAACTGGTGGGTTCGAGATAGCTTCAACTCCAGTTTCAGTTTTGTAAATGAGCGCAAGTGATTGCGCTCATTTTCTTTTAGCAGCGAGCCGGCGTAAGCTGCACTTTCCCGGGAAATGTGGGCCGTGTGAAACGCATAATGCTTCTCGCGTTGTTGTATCCGCTTGCCGCGTCTGCCTTCGCGCCGAAAGCATGTATTCCGATCGAGGAAGCGGCGAAGCTGACAAACCAGGACGTGTGTGTTTCCGCACATGTGTACGATCTGGTTGAGTTGCCGGCACGGAACACACTTGCTGGACGTGTGCTCTCCGGAAACGCCGGATGCGGAGTGCGGGTTTACGGTCGTGAGCCTGCGCGAAGATCGGGAGCAGGTAGGCGAGCTGCGCAGGTATCGTGATGCGGATGTGCGTATTCGTGGAATCGTGCAGAAAATGAGTGGGCGGAGCGGGATGTTACTCAGCCATGCTCGTCAATTCCATGGTGGGCCACCGAAGTTCCGGCCGAATACCAAGCTTCTGCATGGTTCACGGGAGAACAGACCAGACCGCCTGTTGCCGATCCGAACCTAAGGACACGAGGAGGGCACCGCCTCTTTTGAAGACAAACAGGATGATGTCCCCTGTTCGATACCCTCAAAAAATGTCAGCTTGCTGCAATTGCAGACCTGATCGTCTGTTCATCTCGCGATGAATCGCGCTGACGCGGAGTCTTGCGAAATGCTGCAATGAAGAATACCAACAAGATGGCATCTGGCAGAGTGACAATCGCCTGTTGCGCGTTCATCATCTTGAGCGATAGCAGAACCAGGACAGCGGCGAGGAAACCTGCCTTCTCAAGCACCGCCGGAATCATCATTGCACGGTAGCGCACTGGATCCGTTGAAAGCACGAAGAACAGGACCTGCCAGGCAAGGGTGACGCCGAGGAACCCGAAATAGAATTGGGGATGATTCAGGGCCGGGGGGTCGGCACGCCCAATCGCGCCATAGAGGAAGTACATGGGCACGATTGTCAGGAAACCTACGATTGCGGCAATTCTAAAGGTGAGAGCGGCAAACCTCATGGGAAGCGACCTCCGTTGTCAGGAAAGATCTTTACAGAGCAATTATACTGAGTACACTCATTATTGAGTTTACTCATTTTGTGGAGATTTCTTTGGCGGTTACGTCGCGACGAGAACGGGCAAAGGCCGATAAGCGCCGCCGGATCGTTGAAGCAAGCAGAAACCTCTTTGCTCGAAATGGCTACGAGGGAACTACCGTGCAGCAGATCGCGGATGAAGCGGACATTGCTGTCGGAACGCTGTTCCTCTACGTGCGGGACAAGAGCGACCTGCTGATGCTGCTATTCAGCGAGCGGATGGAGGAAGCCGTTGCGGATGCGAGGCGATTTCTTGACGACAAGCGGCCATTGAAGCGGTCCCTTGTGCGATTCTTCGAGCGCCTCATGCACTTTTACGAAGAGAATCCCGAATTATCGCTACTGTTCTGGCGGGAACTTCTACTCAGTCCGCCGGAATCGCGCGCCCGGGTGGACCAGATAACCGGCTCAGTGATTGAGGCTTTGCGAGATCGCGTGGAGATTGCGAAAGCAAGGTTGGAGATCGCATCGGATGTAGATCCATCAATCGCAGCGCTGCACCTTTATGCGATCTTTCACGCCACGATTTCATTTCACCTGGTCCGCTGCGCACCATTCAGTTCGTCGCGGGAGACTCTTACGCGACTAGTCGAGTCCTTCTGGAAGGGATTGAACCGCCCAATATAGGCAATCTGTACCGCAGTGTCAGAAATCGGCGCGCCGGCAAAGTTTACTGGACGAAACGGATTTCACTTACCTGGATTACCGGTGAAATGTCGGTGTACTTGGGGATGTCGCTCTGGAGAATATCGGCATTGGGGAGAAAGGCTTCAGTGAACGCCTGGACCGTCTCGCAGGTGAAGCTGCAGATCGCAGTGAAAGGCGGCAGCTGGTCTGGAGTTCCGCCGAGCATTCCGATTTCGACGGAAACAGCTTTGACAGCAGAGCCGAGAAGTCCGAGCACAAGCGGTATGTGCGTATCGAGGTAATAGTCCACATCGAAGCGGGAGCCGGTTTTGCTGGGGTAGAAGATGGAAACCTTGACCATCTTTCTACGATACGACCCCTGCATTGGTATTTGCTTGAGAGAAGCGGGGATCTTTTCATGGCTGGCTTTGCCGTGCCGCCCGGCGTAATTCATCGAGCGGGTAGAGGGTGCCGCGCCAAACTAAGCCACCCCGGAGCAGGGCGAGAAGCATCGATCGCAGCATCGCCCAGCCGAGAAGAAGAACCGAGGGAGCGAAGGTGAATGCGTACCAGGGCGAAATGCGCGTGGCTCGACGGCCCGCCTTGTATACAAGAAAAAGTCCAGCGTAGGTAAGAATTCCAGCTGCCATATTCCATCCACCGGAGAATATGGCGGCCAGAGGCACCACTGCGTGCACGAGTGGACTGAGGCATGCGAGCAATTGAAGCGGAACCCGAAAGCGCGTGACGGCGAATGCATTCTTTTCGAGAAGCGAGATGATGCCGAATGAGCCTTCAATCCAGTGGAGGCGAACGAGACCAGGACCGATGACGACGCGCTGTGCGAATCCGGCTCGTTTGACGCGCATCCCGAGAAAGACGTCTTCGAGGATCTCGAGTCGCAGTTTCTCAAACCCGCCGACAGCTTCATAGGCTTCACGGCGGATCATGTTGAAGGCACCGGCCCCGAAGGAGTCCTTGGCGCGCGGATCGGCGACTTTCCAGAGGCGGACGATCCAGGAGGCCATGGCCTGCATAGCGCCGAGGACCGCACGTTCACCGGCAGAGTGGAAGATCATTGTGGGCGCCAGTACCAGGTGGTCGGCTTTGAGTTCCAGGGCTTCGCGCAAGGCAAGTTCGAGAGCGCGAGGGCCGAAGAGAACATCACCGTCGGTGAAGAGAATCCATGGAGCGATTCCGCGAGCGGCGCCTGCAGCCAGAGCGTAAGGTTTGCCAAGCCAGCCCGAGGGGAGCTCTGTGATGTGAACGACTTCGAACTGGTGTGGGCAATCGGCAGAGCGCGTTTCGGCAGCGATCGCATCCATGAGCTGTCCGGTACGGTCCGTTGAGCGGTCATCGACTGCGATGATCTGTAGCTTCACCCGGGTGGAGGCAAGCAGTGATCGAAGACACTGGTCGATGACAGACTCTTCGTCGCGGGCCGGGATGACGACGGTGAGATCGGGAGTGACGTTCTCGCCCAACGGAGGGAGCGTTACGGGATCGATGCGGCTCAGGTCGGGCAGACTGCGCATTCCTTGCACCGAGGTGATTCCCTTCCACAACCATGCAGCGGCTAGTCCAAATGCAAGATTCGTGAACTGCTGGCTGGCTGAGAAGAACTCCATACGGACAGTATCGCTGGGCAAAGCGACGATGCGCTTCTTAAACAAGGAAGTTGATTCGATAAAGAACCTTCGTTTGCTCTACCCGGTTCCACGAAACCTTCCGGCATGCGTTCAGGTAGGCTGATCAGTTTTGGCGAGAAGATTCTCACTCAACGGGGGCGCAAAGCCAGAGCCGATGAGCAGAACGATGCAGGAGACAACGAGAGAGATGAGGGTCGCGCCCAGCCCGATTCGAAGGTTGGCGTGGTCGGCGATACGGCCGATGATTTGAGGAGAGAAGGTATCGCCGAAGAAGTGGATGCAGAACAGATTCACGGATACGGCGGTGGCTCGGACGGGTGCGGAGACGGAGTTGACGATTGCCGTATTGAGTGGGCCGGTGTTGAGGAAGAGGAAGAACTCGGCTCCGAGAAGGGCCGGAACGGCGAAACGCGTGGGACCAAAAAAAAGCAGCACTCCGAACGGCAGGGTGAGAGCGACGCTCCAGAAGCTGAGCAGGTAGAGAGCCCGATGGTTGGTACGGAGCCAGCGTTGCGCTATCCAGCCTCCAATGGCGGTGCCGAGGATGCCGTCGACGACGGTAGCTGCGCCAGCAAGTTGGCTTGCTTTGGCGACGGACATACCGACAGGGTTGTGGAGGAACTCGGGAATCCAGTTCGAGATTCCGCCCATGGCAAAGGTGAGCATGGCGAGGCCGAAGGTGGCGCAAAGGAATGCTGGATTGCGAAAGAGGCCGAGGACCGTCGCACGGTCCGGCGTGGCACGGATGTGATCCTGGCCGCCGCGCTCCGGCTCGCGACCGAAGATTCCATATAGAACCGCGACGAGGAGTCCGGGGATGGCACATAGGAAGAAGGGTTGCCGCCATCCCCAGGCTGTCCCCATTTGACCACCCGCGAGATAGCCGAGCGCAGCGCCGACGGGGATTGCGACGTAAAAGATCGAGAGGACACGATTGCGATCCTTCTCGGGATAGAAGTCGGCAATGACTGCAGGAGCGAAGATACTGAACGATGCTTCGCCAATGCCGACGATGGCGTGGCGGAAGTAAAGCGTCTGGTAGTCGTGAACCCAGGCCGTGGTGAGCGTGGCGAGACTCCAAAGAATTGCGCCGGCGACGATGAGCGGCTTGCGACTGAAGCGATCACCGAGCCAGCCGGTCAGCGGAGCGGCGAGCATGTAGACGAAGAACATCGCAGTGGTGAGCGCGCCCATCTGCTCGCGGGTGGCGTGGAACTCATTCTGGATGAGAGAGAGTTCGCCGGGGAGGATGTAGCGGTCAATGAAATTGAGGAGGTTGAGTGCAATGAGAAGGATCAGGGTGGCGAGTGCGGGCGAGACGCGAGTGCGAGATGTCGCAGCCAGGGTTGCCATGGGATCCTTCCGATTCGAGTATCCCATGGACGATGTGAAAAGGACGCATTATGCAAGCCTGCATCCGCACCGGGCTTCGGATTATTCCCCGCGCAAAACTCTCATCGGGTCTACGGTGGCGGCGCGCTGGGCGGGAAGCAGGGCCGCAAGCAGCGCGACCGCAGCCAGCATCGCTGTTGTTGTTCCCAGAACGAGCGGGTTCCCTGCTTTGACGCCGTAGAGTTCAGCCGACATAAGATGGCCTGCAACGATCGCTGCAGGAATGCCGATAAGCAGGCCGAGGCCAACCTGCAGGAACGCTCCGCTCAGGACCAGTCTCCCGACATGACCGCGATTGGCTCCGAGAGCCATGCGAATTCCGATCTCGCTGGTCCGCTGCGCAACGGCATATGCGGTAACGCCGTAGAGGCCGATGGCTGCCAGCGCAAGCGCAATCAGACCGAAAAGCGAAGTCAGCTGAACGATCATATGTTGCTGGCTGAAGCCGAGATTCACCTGCTGGCCGAAGGTTTGGAAGCGAGTGATCATCAAGTTGGAATTGATTTGCTGCAGGGCGGCGCCGACGCGCTCTTCGAGATTAGGCATATTGGCCCGCGTCTCCAACTCGACGGAATCCATGTAGTGCGTTGCGAGGTTGAACTCTCGATTCAGAGAGGCTTTGGGCGCGGTGTCGGGCACTTGGGCCCATTGCCACGCGGGCAGGAAGTACATAGGATGACCAAACTCCTGCGCATCCAGCGGCGACCAGTACTGAGCATGTTCAACCACACCAACGATGGTGTACATGCCTGAGGTCGAGGGATCCCAGTCTCCAAAGTGGGCGCCGATGGGGTCGCGGCCATGGAGATATTTCTTAACAAATGCTTCATCGACGATCGCGACGTTAGCGGAGTTGCGATTGTCGCTATCAGCGAAGGCGCGGCCTTTTACAAGCTTTGTGCCGATTGTGTTGAAATAGTCGGGGCTCACCCGAACCCACGAGGCGAGATTTACATTAGAACCGGGCGGAGGACCAGGTTGGCCCTGGACATAGACATCTTCGCTGCGATTGTTTCCGTCCATTGGGCTCCAGGTCGACCACGCGACGTGCGTGACGCCGGGAATGGACGAGAGCGATTGATTGAGCCTGCGATAGAAGGTGTCGAGATCTCCGGGTTGAAAACCTGCCGTCTGCGCGTTGAATTGAATGATTGTGCGATTCGCTGGGTCGAAACCGAAGTGCTGATGCTCGAGTTTTTGCAGGCTGAGGATAAGAAAGCCGGCAGCAGAAAGCAACAGGACGGAGATGGCAGCCTGGGTCACGACCAGAGTTTTCTGCGCAAGGGTGGTATGGCGGCCGGTAGCACGATGTGCGCCGCGCAACGCCTCGATTGGATCGGCGTGAGCAGCAAGCCACGCGGGCGCGACACCGAACAGCAGACCGGTGAGCAATGAAGCGGCGAATGCAAACGCTATGACGATGGGCGATGGACTGGCGCTGATGCTAATCGGGTCGTGCTCAAAAGCAAGATGAATGATGAGCCTTGCTCCGCCCCAAGCTACGAGAATCCCGGCGAGACCACCGAATACCGCGAGCAAGAGGCATTCAATGAGTGCGCGTTGCACGAGCCTGCTGCGTGAAGCTCCCAGCGCCGTGCGCACCGCGATCTGCTGCCGCTGGGTGACTGAGCGCGCCAGCATCAGGTTGGCCAGATTGGCGCATGCGATGAGGAGCACGAAACTCGCAATCCACATCAGGAGCCGCAGATCATTTTTGTATTGGTCCTGCATGCGCTGCACGCCGCTGCCGCCGGGGCTCAGGCGAAGATATTGTTTTGGGATGAGCGCACGCTCAGGTCCGACGATTTCGGCAGCCGGACTCTCGAGGAATTGGCGAAGTTCTACCTGCATCCGCGCCTGGAGGGCCGCGACATTGGCGCCGGGTGTTACGCGGCCGATCAGGTTGAGCCACTGTTGACCGCCGCGCTCCAGCAGGAAGGCATCAATGGGCCGGATGGCCGGCAACAGCTGAATTGGTAACCAGAGGGCGGGGGGTGTGGGGCTTAGACGCTCGCTGAAGAAACCTGGAGGAGCGATTCCGACGATGGTGACCGGCTGACCATTGACATTGAAGCTGGAACCGATCGCAGAGGGATCGCGCCCGAGTTTTTGCTGCCACGCCTGAAAGCTCAGAACGGCGACTGGCACAGCGCCTTTTACATCGTCGGACGGTTGCAGCAACCTACCGGCGTAGGGGCGGAGGCCGAGTGTTGTAAAGGAATTTCCGGATACAAATTCGCCATACCATGGTTGCGCGGGCTGCCCACTGCCATTGCGCCGCACTGCCATCTCGTGATCGGAAGACTCGAAAGCCGCGAGGCTGGTTAACTCAGGGGTGTGGTTTCTGAACTGCTCATATTGCTTGAACGAGAAGAGAGACCAATCGTAGATGGGTTCCTGGTAGTCGGGCAGCCCACCGTTCTGACAGCATTGTTCGTTGTCGCCTACACGGATCAGAGTTGATGGATCCTGCACGGGCAGTGACCGCAGCAGTACCGCATGAACCAAGGTGAAGATGGCAGTCGTGGCGCCAATCCCGAGTGCAAGCGTGAGGGTGGCGGTGATGGCAAAACCGGGCGATTTGCGCAGTTGACGGAATGCATTTCTCAGATCGCGGAGCAGCGGATACCTCCCGAGGACGAGATCGCCCCAGCTTCTGATTTCGAATAGATGCACTTTGCGTGCCACAGATTGAGCCGTGCGCCTGCTGAAAAGCATAGGCTTGCACTGAACGACAAAGCTCAGGTATGCCCGCTGCGGAGTTTTATTGTGCGAATGCGGACAGCGATCCCTAACGCTTTGGGATTTGATCTTTGAAGAGGCTGATGCAGGCTCCTCGTCCCGCCTACTGCGTGGGGCGAGGCCAACGCGCTTCGACATTGGTTGCGATGCCGCCGCGTGGACGGAACTCACCTCGAACCACAGCCCAGACGGGATCGCAGGCCTTAACCACGTCTTCCAGAACCTGGTTGACGATGTTCTCCTGGAAGATACCGAGGTTGCGGTAGCAAAAGAGGTATTCCTTGAGCGATTTGAGCTCGAGGCAGCGCGCGCGGGGCATGTAGCGGATGGTGAGATGGCCGAAGTCGGGCAGGCCGGTCTTAGGACAGACGGAGGTGAGTTCGGGGTCGTCTATAACGATCTCATAGCCGGGAAACTGGTTCTGCCACGTCTCGATTTCAGGAAACTCAAAATCAAGTCCGGCTTTTGCATGATCGTCGGTATAGCGAGGTTGCTGGGGCATGACCTTATTGTACGGGGGACCAAGGTGAACACCGTGCAATGCATTTTTCCGCGACGGAGAAGCGAGTGATGAGTCTTATATACTGACTCTGGTCGCCCGCATGGTAACGGAAAGAAAGCAATTGAGCCGCCGATGGCTGTGGTTAGGGCTGGCCGTCGTTCTAATTGCGGTCTACATCATTGTTCGCTCGCTCACGCGCGATCGCCTGCCGGTTCACGCCGCGCAGGTGGCCCAGGCTCCATTGGAGAGCACAATCGCGACAAACGGCAGAGTAGAGCCTGAAGAAAACATCGAAATCCATAGCCCGGTTTCGGCCGCGGTAAAGGCCGTATATGTTCAACCGGGAGATCAGGTTCCGGCGGGCAAGTTACTGATGCAACTGGATGATGTCGAGGCCCGCGCCAAATTGGCGACTGCAGAGAGTGGGGTCAAATCCGCACAGGCGGTCCTGGAATCCACCAGCCAGAACGGGACTCTTGAACAAAGACAAGCAAATGCTGCAGAAATTGCTCGCAGCCGCCTGGAGCGAGATCAGGCGCAGCACGATCTCGATGCGCTGCAGAAGCTGAACGCAACGGGAGCAGCATCACCAAGCGAAGTTGCGGCAGCCAGGCAGCGACTTGCGACGGCGAATGCGAACCTGCAAGCGGCTGAACAGAGCTCGAAAAGTCGGTATTCACCAGCGGAACTGGCACGAGCGCAGGCGGGCCTCCAGGACGCAGAGGCGAATCGCCAGGCGGCACAGCAAGTGCTTGCTCAGACGGCTGTGCGTGCTCCAAAGGCCGGTACCGTCTACAGCGTGGATGCCAAGGCAACGGAGTTCATTGAGCAGGGCAAAATGCTGTTGCAGATGGCCGACTTACACAAATTGCGAGTACGAGCCTATTTTGATGAGCCCGAGATCGGCCGTCTTGCACTTGGACAGCGGGTGATCATCAAGTGGGATGCCCGCCAAGGTGTGGTGTGGCACGGTCACATCGAACGCACGCCGTCGACCGTGGAGCAGTATGAAACCCGTCGAGTCGGCGAGACGCTTATCCACATCGACGACAATCCGGATGGGCAGCTACTGCCAAATACGAACGTCACTGTGACTGTAACGACCTCGAGCCAGGCAGATGTGATGAGCATCCCGCGAGAGGCGCTGCGGTCGGAGAACGGCAAGACGTACGTCTTCAAGGTCGATGGCGATGAGCTGAAGAAGACCTACGTAGTGACGGGAGCAATCAACATCTCACAGGTGGCAATCACGTCGGGGCTGAAGGACGGAGAGTGGGTCGCCACCGGAACAACTACGGGGCAGCCACTACAAGCCGGTGTCCCGGTAACGAGAGTGCCGTGAAGAGCATCATGGCACTGGCGATGCTGTGTGCGTGCTTCTCTGCATCCGCAGTTGACTTGCCAAAGAGCGAATTTGCGCAGGCTGACGCCGCGTTGCGAGCCGGCGAAGCAGACCGTGCGCTTTCGATGCTGAGCTCGATGCCCGCAACCGCAGAAACGCACCAGTTGCGCTGCCGGGTGTTCTTTATGAAAGAGCAGTGGGATGACGCCGTGAATGAGTGCACCACCGCGGTGCAGCAGGACGGGCAGAATGCCGAAAACCACCTGTGGCTTGCCCGCTCGCTGGGCGAGAAGGCGGATTCCTCCACGTTTGTGACTGCGTTCAATCTCGCAAAACGCGCGCGTGCCGAGTTCGAGCAAGCAACAAGCCTTGACCCACAAGATGGCGAGGCGCTGTCAGATCTCGGCGAGTTCTACTCATCGGCGCCGTCCGTAGTTGGAGGCGGGAACGATAAAGCGCAGGCGCTCGTCGCTCAGTTACAGAAGATCGAACCGGCTCGCGCGCACGTACTGCTGGCACGAATCGCAGAAAGCCGCAAAGACTATGGAACCGCGGAGCGTGAGTACAAGCTGGCCACGACCAACAACGAGCATCCGGCGTTCGCATGGATGACGTTGGGGAGTTTCTATCGCAAGAGAGAACGCTGGGATGATATGCAGGCTGCGATTGAGAGTGGATATAAGGCAGCCCTTCGCGACAAGCGGGCGGGAGCTGCCCTGTACAACGGGGCAGCGGTACTGGTGAAGGGTAAGCGCAACCTTGACCTCGCGGTAAAGATGCTGGACCTGTACTTGAGTGATTACCCGAAGACTGAAGAGGCACCAGCATTCCAGGCGCATACGCGTCTTGCTCGGCTCAAAGCGCAGCTGGGCGACAAAGCGGCGGCCCGGCAGGAGCGCGAAGCAGCCTTGAAACTCGCACACGATTACAAACCGGCGCTGGGGCTTTCATTTTGAGTTGGCGAATCAGTCCATTGATAAACCGACAGCTGCGAATCGCGCGGTCCCTGGGACTATTCCTTCCAGTGGCGCTGGCTACGCACAGGGCAGAAGCACAGGTTTCTCTTTCGACGGTGGTGGACCTCGCGCAGCGCAACAGCACGAGCGTGCGGGTGGCGGCGGCTGATATCAGTAAGGCCTCCGCGGTTCTGTGGCAGAGCAGAGATGCGCTGATACCGTCGATCAATTTCGGCACCGGTCTGCCCGTGTTTCCCGAGATCGGCTTCACCGGCCAGCCGCCGTCCATCTGGACAGCCACAGTACAGTCACTGGTCTACAGCTTTCCCCAGAAGCGTTATATCGATGCGGCAAACCTGGGTTTACAGGCTGCAAAGGCACGCCTGAAGGATGCGCGCGAGCAAGTCGCCCTCGACGCTTCGCTCGAGTACCTCGAGTTGGACAATGTCAATCAGCAATTGGCGGATGCGCAGCAGCAGGAGACTTTTGCTGCGAAGCTGGTGGACATTGAGCAGCAACGGAGTGAGGCCGGTGTGGATCCTCTGAGCGAACTGCTCCAAGCGAAGCTCACCGCGGCACAGATCAAGCTGAGCCGTCTGCATCTGCAGGCTCGTGCAACGGTACTGGAAAAGCAGCTCGCGGAACTTACCGGCTTGCCGCCCGGCTCGATCAAGGTGGACCACTCCAGTATTCCGGAGATACCTAAGATTCACGGCATCGATTCGCAGCTCCCCTTACATGGAGTTCAGGCAGCAAAGTTTATCGCTCTCTCAAAGGCAACACAGGCAACAGGAGACCGAGAGTCCAATTACCTGCCAGAGATGCGGTTCTTTGTCCAATACAACCGCAACACCACGATCCTGAATGACGTAAATCAGTTCTTCGCCAAGCCGCTGCCCGCGAACAACTTTGCTTCTGGCGTTTCCGTCCAGATCCCGCTGTTCGACATGGGCCGATATGCCCGCTCTCGCGAGTCAGCGGCGGATGCTCTTCGTTCAAGGGTAGAAGCCGAGCAGGCGCAGAAGCAGAATGATCTCGCAGTGGCTGAAGCGAGCGCGAGCATAACCGAACTGGATGCGCAGGCAGAGGTCGCCAGCCTGAAACAGCAAATTGCCACAGCGCAGCTGAATACCGTCCTTGCGCAATTGGAAACCGGCAATGGATCGGGGAGCGGCGCCGGATCGCAGCCGCAGGCGAGCCCCAAGTCCGAGCAGCTCGCTCGCATTGACGAGCGCCAGAAGTTCGAAGATGCCCGGGCGGCGGAATTTGATCTGAGCAAGGCTCGGCTCAACCTGCTAAGGGCTCTGGGCCACATGGACGACTGGCTAAGGGAACTGCGCGGAAAATGACCGTGCCGGGTTCAAAGCAAGTACTTGCAATGTCGAGAGTTGGGCCTGTGTAACCAGCTCAATACACAGTGCAACCCGTGAGAAAACATCCCAGATGGTAAAATTGGAAGGATGCCTATGCCCCTGAAAACCCTCTTCCTCAACCCGCCTTCGTTTGAGAATTTCGACGGTGGCGCAAGCTCCCGCTGGCCCGCTACGCGCGAGATCGAGTCCTATTGGTACCCCGTTTGGCTTACATATCCCGCGGGTTTGCTCGAGGGGTCGCGACTTCTGGATGCACCCCCGCATCACGTGTCGGCCGAAGAAACAATCAAGATTTGCAAAGACTACGAGTTCCTGGTCCTCTTCACCTCGACCGTCGGATGGGAGGGCGACCAGCGGCTTGCTCAGGCAATCAAGGCGGCGAATCCGTCCATTCGGATTGCGTTTGTTGGACCGCCGGTGACGACGGATCCCGATCGGGCGCTCAATGAATGCTCGGTCCTGGACTTCATCTGCCGGCGCGAGTTTGACTACTCTGTTGTGGAGTATGCGAACGGCAAGCCGCGGAACGAGATTCTTGGCATCAGCTACAAGGAAAATGGGAAGATCTTCCATAACCCCGACCGGCCGCAGGTAGAAGACCTGGATGCGATGCCATGGGCGACGAAGATTTACAAGCGCGATCTGGACGTGACGAAGTACAACGTGCCGTTCCTGCTGCATCCCTACATTGCGCTGTATTCGACGCGCGGATGCCCGGCACAGTGCACATTCTGCCTGTGGCCGCAGACGCTGAGCGGACACGCATGGCGCAAGCGCTCGACTGACGACGTCGCGGCCGAGTTGAAGTGGGCGAAAGAGAATTTCCCCTACGTCAAGGAGTTCTTCTTCGACGACGATACATTCAACATCCAGAAGGCTCGCACGATTGAGCTTTGCGAAAAGCTGAAGCCGCTCAACCTTACCTGGAGCTGCACTTCGCGCGTGACGACGGACCGCGAGACGCTGAAGGCGATGAAGGATGCCGGATGCCGCCTTTTGATTGTGGGCTTCGAGTCGGGCGATCCGCAGATTTTGAAGAACATCAAAAAGGGCGCAACCGTCGAGCGGGCGCGCGCATTTGCGAAAGACTGTAACGACCTTGGGCTGGTGATTCACGGCGACTTCATTCTTGGGCTGCCGGGCGAGACAAAGGAGTCGATTCGCAACACGATCAACTTCGCAAAGACGCTGGACTGCGAAACGATTCAGGTTTCGATTGCGCACGCGTATCCCGGTACGGAGTTCTACGAGTTCGCGAAAGCCGGCGGATTCATCACAAACGAGAAGATGGAAGACGGCGGCGGCCACCAGATGGCCCACATCGAGTATCCGGGACTGCCCGTCGACTACGTGATGGAGATGGTTCACCGCTTCTACGACGAGTATTACTTCCGTCCAAAGGCCGCGTTCCGCGTGGTTTGGAAGGCGGTTGTGAATCGCGATGTTCCGCGTCTGTATACAGAAGCGAAGGCATTCCTGAAGCTTCGTGCGGAGCGCAACAAGATGGTGAAGGAAGCGCGAAGCAAGCAGCCCGCAGCAGGCGCGGCAGCGAGCGCATAGGAACTACGGTAGCGACGACTTCAAGGGCGGGACCGCCGCAGCGGCTTCCGCCCTTTCTCATTGGTGCTGCGGAATGGAGCTTGATCCAAGAGCAATGTCGCACATTCGGCCGACTCCAAAACAGTACATGATTCTCGGATTGGTAGCGCTGGGCGCTCCGCTTGGCGATACGTGCCTGTCCAGAGGCATGACTTCCCTTCCCCCCATTTCGCTGGCGCATCCGCTCTCTCTCGTGAGTGCAGTATTCACGCCATGGATCGGCGCGGGCATTGTATTGTTGATCGGATTCTTTGCCAGCTATCTGACCGCATTGTCCTGGGCTGATCTAACGTACGTATTGCCGGCAACAGCGTTTGGGAACGTGATTGTGGCGCTGTTCGCGCGGTTCTGGTTGCATGAGACAATTTCGTGGCAACGGTGGGCAGGGATCGTGCTGATCACCGTTGGAGTGGGTTTTGTAACACAAGGGCCATCGCTGACCGAGCGTCCTCAACGAGTTTCGGAAGCGCCCGAAGGTGTGTCCCGTGGAGCATCAGAAGGACGGGCGCAATGACGCCGGTACATCCCGCGGCAGCGGGGATGATTGCAGCGGTTGTGCTCACGTCGACAGCGGGCGAGGTACTGACAGCGGCCGCGATGAAGTCGGTCGGGGACTTGGACGAGATTAGAGCCAGATCGGGGATGAAAGGCGCCATCCGGGCCGTTGTTAGCTGCCCGACGTTCTTTGCCGGCGTGTTCTTTCTGGCACTTTCATTCTTCTCGCTGCTTTTCGCGCTCAACCACCTTAGCCTGAGTTTCGCTGCACCCGCTTCCGCATCACTGACGCTGATTACGAATGCGATCGCGGGGAAGATCTTTCTCCATGAGAATGTGGACCGGCGGCGGTGGCTCTCCGCGGGGCTGGTGTGCGTTGGAGTTTACCTGCTGGCGCATTGAAGGACGGCTTTGTCTCAGCCACCCAGCTTTCAGTCACGATGTTCCGGAGCGAGTAATCAGTCTCATCAGGCCTTGCGGCTTGAGGTCGGGGGCCAGGAACTTGCGCACGTCGCCGGATTGCGCGCAGAGCTCGTCGGCGGCCATGTGGCCGGAACGGGCGGCACTTTCCATGGTGGAGGGCCAGCCTGTAGCGATCCAGTCTCCGGCGAGGAAGCAGTTTGACCACGGGGAAATTGCACTCGGACGAAGTCTATCGATGCCGGGCGGCACGCCAAAGGTCGCGCGGACTTCTTTGATCAGCGCTGCCTTCTCAAGCTTCACTTTTTTTATCTTTGGAAAGAATTCGGTGAGTTCCGCGAGAGCCTGATTGATTGCCTCGTTGCGCCCGCGGGCGGCGAATGCGCGCGAGGCGGACTGCACAAGTTCAAGGTAGCTGCCCTTGTGCTGCCGCCAGGGCTGCAGGACACTCTTGTTATACATCCAGTGGATCTCGCGATCGAGCAGCACTGCGTGTGGCAATTCGGTGATCTTGCGATCGAACCACAGATGCACGCTGCAGATGGGCCAATGCGTTAAAGCATCTGCCTGTCGCGCGAGTTCTTCGCCGTGGGTTGCCGGAGCCATCTTTGGCAGCAGCTTCTGCATGGCTTCAAACGGGAGCGCTATGACCAGAAACTCGGAGACGAGCGTGCCGCTACGCGTTTGAACGGACCACTCGGATACGGCTTCGTCCCACTCCGCGGATTCGACGTTGGTGTTGAGGTGGACGGTGCAGCCGTGCTCTTCCAGAAAGGATTTCGTCGAGCCGTAGAGTTCGCTGAGAGGGACAGAACTCATGCCCAACGCCCCGGCTTCAGCTGAGTTCATGAACAGCTCGCGGATGACTTTGGCTGCGTATGGGACCGCAATCGCGTCGAGGTCGGCATTGAGCGCGCTTGCGATCACAAGACGCCAGAAGCGTTCGATTGCGCCTGGCGTCTGCTTGTGGCGAACGAGCCAGTCGGAAAGGGATTCAGTGCTATCGGGCTTGATGGGGTTCATCATTGCCCGGAAGGCGCGCGCGAGGGCGAGTTTGTCTGCGGTGGAGAAGGCGGATGATGAAAGGAGCTTGGGGGCCCCGTGAAGCGGCGCCGGAAGCCAGGACGACGGACCAAGTTGGGAGCGGCGTCCTCCTGGCTCGATCATGGTCATTTCGCTGGTCCAGTGGATTTTCTTTTCGACGCCGATGCGGCGATAGAACGACAGGAGATTGGTACAGCAACCGAAAAGGACGTGCTGACAGTTGTCGATGACTTCGTTCACGCCCGGGTGGTGGTAGGAGGAGGCGCGCCCGCCGAGGTAGCCGCGGCGTTCGATAAGTTGCACACGGTAGCCCGCTTCAGCGAGGGCGCAGGCGGCGCTCATACCCGCGACACCGCCGCCGATCACGGTGACGGTACGGGGGGCGGGTTGGGAACTCTTAAGCAAAGGCGATATCAGAGACTCAAGCCTCTCCTATTTTATGTGGGCAGAATTCAGCTCGACTGCAGTGGTGCCCTGATAGAGATCGACGTTGGAACGGGTCGAAGGAATCAGTCATCCGGTAATCCTGGCAACGGCAAGGCGGGCAATTCCGACGCTGAGGATGCTGAGTTTCTGGATAGTGGGAACGCTGGCGCGTTTCGAGTAAACATCGTAGTTGGCGCGCTCGATGCGGCGGAGCAAGGCATGGTAGATCGAAACCAGCACCCAGAGCGCGGGGCGGCTCTCGGGATTGATGAGCGGAAGGAGTTTTTCAGCAGAGGAGTAGTAGTTTTCGGCGCGTCGACCAATGTCGGCAAGGAGCGCGCGCTCGTTCGGTGTGGGCGGCCTGTGCACGGGCCGATTCAGGAGCGATTCGAGCGTGATGTTGTGAGCTGCGAGATCCTCGAGCGGGAGATAAACACGTCCTCGCTCGGCGTCTTCGGCAACGTCGCGCAGGATGTTGGTGAGTTGGAAGGCGACGCCGGTCTCTTCGGCGAGTTTTTCGGCGGCATGATCGGTGTAGCCGAAGATGCGGATACAGACCAGCCCGACTACAGAAGCCACGAGGTAGCAGTAACGATAGAGGTCGGCGAAGGTGGGGTAAGTGTCCGGCGTGTCGTGCGGATTCGCTTTGAGGTCGGACGTGGTGCCAGCGATCAGTTCGTCGAGCAGGCTGAGCGGAATGGAATATCGCTGGATTGCATCGCGGACGGCGATGAAGACGGGATCATCTGTCGGGAAGCCTGCGGCGGCACTATGCCAGGCCGACTGCCATTGCTCGAGGTTGTGTCGGCGGGCCTCACGTGAAATGCTCTCGTCGTCGGAGAGATCGTCGGCCTTCCGCATGAAGGCGTAAATGGCGCAGATTGCGTTGCGACGCGGTTCGGGAAGTGCGACGAAAGCGTAGTAGAAGTTTTTTGCTTCACGTTTTGCGATAGCCCGGCAGATTGCATAGGCCTCGTTCAGAGAGATTGATTGCGTTGTGCCCTGCGGCATCACTTGAGGCATCATTTGAGTCAGGCAGCCTTACCCCTTGTGCCCGCCAAACGCACAAACGGGAGAAACTTACCCATTACCGCGCGGAGGGCAAGCTGCAGTTTAGTACGTTTCCCGATCGATGGCCGTGATGTGAGCACGTCGAAGTCTTGCTGCTCGATGGCATTGAGGATCTCAAGACCGCCGCGGCTGAAAAGGTCCAGATCAACAGCCAGGTCTCGATCGACCATCCCAATCAGTGAGAGACCCTGGTGAAATAGGCTGCGGGCGTAGTCAACCTCGTATTTGAGCAGCGCGCGAAACTCGGGGGTGGCGATCCCATGCTGGAGAGTCGCGTCGGTGACGCCAAAGCGCTTCATGTCGTCTTGCGGAAGATAGACACGATCCTTGGCCCAATCGACACGGATGTCCTGCCAGAAATTGGCAAGTTGCAGAGCGGAACAGGTTGCGTCGGAGAGGCGAAAGCGCTCTTCGTCAGAGTAGCCACAGGTGTAGAGGACGAGCCGGCCCACCGGATTCGCCGAGTAGCGGCAGTAGCCCAGCACGTCCTGCATGGTGGCGTAGCGGGTGACGACCTGATCCTGCTTGAAAGCGGTCAACAGATCAGCGAAGGGCTCTTTGGGGATGGAGCAGGCGCGAATGGTTTCCGCGAGCGCGACAAAGACGGGGTGACGGGCCCGGCCTTCGTAGCAAGCATCGAGTTCGCGGCCCCATAGCTCGAGCAGCGCGAGAGACTGCTCGGTGTTGCCGACCTCGTCGCCAAGATCGTCTGAGACCCGGCAATAGGCATAGATCGCGTGAAAGTGCGGGCGCAGACGCTCGGGAAGAAACCAGGTAGCAACGTGGAAGTTTTCGTAGTGGGTTTCAGCGAGGTGCTGGCACCAGGCACGGGCTTCAGCGAGGGTCGGGACCTTGTCGGGAAAGAGATAGCTGGCGGGAAGGGCGGCCCAGCCCTCTGCGAGCAGGCGATCGGTTTGCGAATCAGGGATTGTTGTTGGCATCTTCGCGTTCATTGTGCAATCTGGTCTCTGGCAGTTTCCGACGACCCGATAGAGTGAATCGGACGTTACCTACGGACTGAGACTTTCTAGCGATCATCTCCCTGAATTTTGCTGCGCTTCATCCTGAGCTATTTCTCAGCGTTCCTGCAGGTACTTTGAGGACTACCGTCCGCCCGGGTCGATTTGGATTATCGACTGATCCTGAATCGACCGTTCCGGATCTCTTATCACGGAACAATGGCGGTCTTGATTTCTGTGGACCGCTTCATCAGCTTCTCGAAGACACGGTTGAGCTCATAGAGATGTGCGCGACCGGTAATGAAAGCGGAGGCTTGAAAGCGGCCGCTGGCGATAAGATCGAGCGCCTTGCGGCACATCGCCGGCGTGTGATGAAACGTGGCGCGCAGAGTGATGTCGCTATAGTGAATGCGATTGGTATCGAGATTGACGTGCGTGCCGACAGCGCAACCCCCGAAGAAGTTCACTGTGCCGCCTTTGCGGACCATTTCTACGGCTTCCTCCCATGCCTCAGGAACGCCGACGGCCTCAATAGCGATGTCGACGCCACGATCATTGGGTGTAAGAGCGCGCGTATCGCGAATGGCCTTCCGGATGTTGCTGGCTTGAACCACATGGGAAGCTCCAAGCTGACGGGCGGCCTCGACCTGGCCATCGTGCTTGACGACGGCAATGGTCTGGCATCCGGCAAGAGCCGCAACGTGGAGCATCATCAGACCGAGTGGGCCTCCACCGATAATGGCGACGGTTGCGTCAGGGTAGGGCCTGGAATCTTCGAATCCATGAACGGCGCAGGCGAGCGGTTCAGTGAGCGCGGCGTGCTCCAGAGGAACATGGTCGGGAACTCGAAGTGTGTTCTTGGCGACAATGCGGGCCGGAATACGAATAAATTCGGCGTAGGCTCCGTTGTTGAAGAGCAGGTCGTCGCAGAGGTTTTCCTGATTGTGCTGGCAGAAGTAGCAGTTGCCGCAGGGAGCCGAGTTAAGCGCAACCACGCGATCGCCTGACTTGAAGTCCGCAACTCCCGGGCCGGCCTCAACCACGGTTCCTGCAAGCTCGTGTCCGAAGAGAGCAGGAGGAACAATCATCCGCGCGTGATAGCCGCGGCGAAACACCTTGAGGTCCGTTCCGCATGTCAGGGCTGCTCCGACTTGAACGATGAGTTCACCGGGTTCAGCCTTCGGCACGGGAACGCTTTCGATGCGGATATCTTCCCGGCCATGAAGGATCGCCGCCTGCATGGTTGCCTTGCCATGGTGGATTGCGGTTTCAACGGTGGCACGCCCGTGATGGAGGGCGCTCTCAACGGTGGCGCGGCCATGATGAAGCGCATCTTCAACTGTGGCCTTACCGTGCTCGATGGCGGTTTCAACCGTGGCGCGTCCGGCCTCGATTGCGGTTCCAACCGCCGGTCGAACGCGTTTGATGACGTCTTTTACGGAGCCGGGCATTCGGATCCCCCTACTCTGCCCCAGAACCCACGACCGGCTCAATCATAATCTTCATCGAGTCGGATTTGGGGTGCGATGCTACATCGATTGCCTCGACGGCTTGCTCCAGTGGGAAACGGTGGGAGACAAGTTGGGTCAGGTCGAATCCGTTACGGAACCCGTTGAATACGAGGTCGGTCACCTCGTCCAAAATCGCGAATGACGACGAGTAGGAACCCATGAGGGTCTTCTCGTCCATACAAACCACACCTGGATCGAAAGTTGCGTCGCCTCGCTGAGTTTGAGCAAATAGCATCACTTTGCCACCACAACGAGTAGCATCCATCGCCGGCTTGATAAGCCCGTTGCCGCCAACAGCCAGGATGACTGCATCCGCTCCTCGCCCGTCTGTTTCCTGAAGCACGCGCTCTACGACGTTTTCAGTGCCTGCATGAATTGGATCTTTAAGGCCATAACGGGCAGCGATGGCGTGACGCTCGGCGTAAAGGTCGGATGTGAGCACACGGGCGCCGGTGCGGCGAGCAAGAGCAGCATGCATCAAGCCGATCGGTCCCTGGCCGATGACCAAGACCGTCTCGTCCGGCTGGAGGTTGAGCATCTTCACGCCTTTGAGAACGGTGTTCACAGGCTCCACGAACGCTGCCTGCTCAAACGGGACTCCGTCTGGAATGGGGACGACACCGCAGCTTGAGGCTACCCAGTCCATCACGCGAATGTACTCCGCAAATCCCCCACCTGAGGGCTCAAATCCGGCCGTAGCGCCGACCTTCTTGTAGAGGGGACACTGGGCCGGCGTGCCCTTCCGGCAGTAGTAGCATTCGCCACACGGGACGTGATGGTGGACCACCACGCGTTCACCGCCCTTATAGCGGGGAACGCCCGGTCCGACTGCAACGACAGTCCCCGACATCTCGTGGCCGAAGATCCGCGGAGCGGAATGAGAACCCGTATGGATTTTCTTTAAGTCTGTGCCGCAAACACCACATGTGGCGATCTTTACAAGAAGCTCGCCGGGGCCGATTCTCGGGACCGGAACCGTCTCGATGCGCATGTCGTTCACACCGCGATAAACCACGGCGCGCATGGTGGCAGGGATCCGGGAATCGACATGGCTTTCAGCGTTCGTGATTTGGGTAGCCATTCGTGGTTTGTTTGACCTCACTCGTTATCGGTTCGTCATTCTTCCAGCAGTTTGTGGAGCTGCTCCGCCATGCTCTGGGAAGCCTTTCTACTATTCTCGCCCATCTGGATGAGTGCAGGCCATATCCAGGGTCTGAGGAGAGCAAAAAGAACAAACTTTGGGGTCTGGAACTGTCCGCTCGAGTCGATAAAACGGTTGAAATCAGGGAGCTTGGCGTTGTGAGCGTCGCTGACGCCCTTGATGCAATAGAACGGGATGCCGCGCATGGCGGCGAGACGGGCAATCCCTGCTGCCTCCATGTCGACCAGCGCGGCTTTGTAGGTAGAGGCGAGCCGTCGCTTTTCGGTCTCATCGGCAACGCGTGGGCTAGTAACGAGCCATTGCGAACCAGCCCCCGCATCGCAGTTGAAGCGTTCACCTGTTCGGGAGTCGAAAACTCCGGCAGCGTTGTAGGCTTGACCCACTTCGCACTCTGGCGTGAGTGCGCCCGCCCAGCCCAGAGAGATTACAAGGTCGATGGGACCTCCATCCTCGATTCCGGCAAATGCGCGCGTGGCGGCCGTCTGACCTGCACCGGCGCAGGCAGCGATCCATTCCTCTTCTTCGTTACGCAGCGCCCAAAAGTGGATACTTCCACGCGTGGAATGCGGCCATCCTCTTACGAGGGGTTTGAGCTCTCCGGGCAGAGCGGCAATGATGGCTACGCGAGTCATCTGCTATGTGATGCCGCGTACTTCAGAATGATCCTGGAAAGTCGTGAGCGATGGCAGCGGGACTCATCCTCGCAAAAGCAGCCGATGCTGATGGGAGTCCTCTCAGCGATGTGAGCGATGAGTTCGACAGTCTGACGGCCGGTGGCGTCAGACAGGAGTTCGCGCTCGTAGCGGTCAAAGAGTTTTTCGCGTTCTTTTGTTTTTCCCGGATCAAGTTTGAGGATTTGCGAGACGAGTTTGGCTTCGGGAGCGAGCGTGGGAAGCCAGACATCGAAGTAGCCGTCGCTCGTCCAGCGGTCTTTTGGAACTCCCCGAGGGGGGTGGCGCGTCACTCCGATGCGGAGACCCTGCTTTGGAGCAACGGGTGTACCGATCTGAAAGGTTGAGAGGCGGATTTTTTTCGTCATTGTGCGTACCCGTTGGCTCGGAACCAGTCGATGGCGGCCCTCATCGCCGGATAAACCGGCAGGATTCTGAAACCCAGTTCCTGCTGGGCGCGTGCGCTCGACGCGAACATCTTCTTGCGCCCCATGCGCACTTCCTCCAGCGTGGCCCTTGGCTCTTTGCCACGGATGCGCCCGGTAATCCACTCCTCAAAGAATGCGTAGGTGGCAGCGATGCCGAACGGGATCTTCGTTGTCGGCGAAGGTATGCCAGTGATAGCGGACATCTTGTCGAGAATCTGTTTGAGGGTGAGGTTCTCGCCTCCGAGGACGTAGCGTCGGCCGGGCTTACCTACGTCGAGAGCAGCAACATGGATGCGGGCGATCTCTGAGACGTCGACAAGGTTCAGGCCAGTATCAACGTATGCGGGGAATTTACGATTCAGGAAGTCGACAAAAATGCGACCGGTCGGTGTCGGCTTGGAGTCGTTGGGGCCGATTGGCGTGGTCGGGTTGAGGATGATGACCTGCTGGCCGTCTCTGGCAGCGGCAATAGCCTGTTGCTCAGCTAGAAATTTGGAGCGCTTGTAGTGGCCAACCATGTCGTTGATCGAAACGGGCGTGTCTTCGTTGACGACAATGCCATCCGTGCGGAAAGCCATGGTCGCAACCGACGACGTGTATACGACACGGCGGACACGGGCTTCGCGTGCAAGCTTGAGAAGATCGCGCGTGCCATCGACGTTCGCGCGGTACATCGTGTCAGGATCACGGATCCACAGGCGGTAGTCCGCGGCCACGTGTAGGACTGCGTCACATCCCTGTAGTGCGGGCGCGTAGGAATCGGGCTTTGCGAGATCGCCAACGACTGTGTCGCCTGCGATGCCTTCGAGGTTAGAAAGCTTACTGGATTTGCGAACCAGCAGGCGAAGCTCCGCGCCGCCATCGACGAGCGCCTTAGCGACGTGGTGGCCGACGAATCCGGTTGCGCCTGTGACGAAGATCTTCATGCGTAGGTGTGCGAATCCCATTCTACGGTGTTGGGCTTCGCGCACACGCAAGGCGGCGAACAGAATGAGGCTACCGGGATGAAGCTTGAGTCTGCTGCTCGCCGAGAGTCCGCATATGTTTGCGGACCAACGCTTCACCATCCGAGTTTCCGATCTCGTGGAAGAGCCCTAGCGCACGCCGAAAGCTGAGCCCAGCCATCTCAGATTTGCCAAGCATGTGCCATGCGACCCCCATTTGATCGAGGGCGCCGGCCTCGGATGCGCGATCGCTGAGAAGGTCAAGTTTGTTGACCGCCTGCTGAAGAGCGGATACGGCCTTGAGCGGATCGTTAACAAGATAGGTGTAGGCGGCTCCAAGGTTCGCGAGCGCGAGGGCTTCTCCATGGCGGTCCTGGAGTTGCCGGAAGATGCCCAAAGCCTCGGCGAGACTCTCAAAACACTTTTTACGGTTGTTGAGAGAGAAATAGGTCAGGCTCAGGTTGTTGAGTGTAGCGGCGCGTCCCGCTTGATCGCCCTGCGGATAAATTTGAAGCGCATCCCGATAGTAGCGGTTGGCCTGCTCGGGGAAGCCCCAGAGCCGATAGACATCACCGATGTGAGCAACCGTGGTCGCTTCGTGCTCGCTATCGCCGGCTGCGTGCCAAATGGTCCGTGCCGCCTGAAACTGCTCGACCGCTCGTTGCTGCTGGTGAAGCGCGTTATAGGAATTCGCGATCGCTCCAAGGAGGTTCGCTTCCGCCTTTCGGTCTCCGGCCTTACGCGTTTGTTCGAGGAGATTCAGCAGTGAGGAAAGGGCGCCCTGGATTTGAGCTGCGCTGGTTGTTGCAGTCCGCGCCGGAGTGCGCTCGCCCGAAATCGGTTCTTGTGCGCGTGACCGAGGGGCTGTGACGAAGGCGGTTGCAAGGAATAGCAACAGTAAGGCTGCTGCAAATGAGTTTCGCACGCTATAACCTCCGGGGAGTCGTGGCTTTGGCGGTCGGGAAGGGTTGCGAGCGGGACCGGGTCGTGCCTCGGTTATTGGTGAGATGCAGAAAATGCAACTGCTCTCGGGGAGTTTGGAGTTTTATTCTGAGGCACGGTTGGCTTTAACATCAATAGGAATGTCTCTTCCTGCACCAAAAAGAAAAGCGGTTGTACTTTTGAGTGGCGGCCTGGATTCGGCCACGGTGGCGGCCATTGCGCTCAGTGAAGGATTCGCTGTCAACGCGCTTTCGTTCTCATACGGGCAACGGCACAGCTTTGAGTTGGAAGCTGCGCGGCGGGTGGCACAGTCGTTGACTGTGGCTCAACATCGCGTGGTCAATATCGATTTACGTGCGTTTGGCGGATCAGCGCTGACGGCTGATATCGCTGTTCCCAAGGGGCGCAGCAGTGGCGAGATGGAGCATGGGATTCCGATCACCTACGTGCCGGCGCGCAACACGATTTTTCTGTCCTTTGCGCTGGCCTGGGCCGAAGTGCTGGGATCACAAGATATTTTCATCGGAGTAAATGCTCTTGACTACAGCGGCTATCCCGATTGCCGGCCAGAATACATCCGGGCCTATGAACAGATGGCAAACCTGGCGACCAAAGCCGGTGTGGAAGGTAGGCAGAGGCTCACCATCCATGCTCCCCTGATGAATCTGACCAAGGCTCAGATCATCAAAAAGGGAATGGAGCTCGGTGTCGATTACAGCCTGACAAGCAGTTGCTACGATCCTGCGCTGGATGGAAAGCCTTGCGGGCAATGCGACTCGTGTTTATTGAGGAGAAAGGGATTTGGGGAAAACGGAATGGCAGATCCGCTTCCCTACCCTGCACGATGAGCTACGCCGCCAAAGAGATTTTTTATACGCTGCAGGGCGAGGGCGCACAGAGCGGTCGCGCGGCGGTCTTCTGCCGGTTTGCGGGGTGTAATTTATGGTCGGGGCGCGAAGCGGATCGGGCCGCGGCAGTTTGCCAGTTTTGCGATACGGATTTTGTTGGCATGAATGGGCCGGGTGGCGGGCGGTTTGAGACGGCAGAAGACCTGGCGGAGGCGATCGCAGCGCAGTGGCCCCCTGAGCATCCAGCAGGAACTCGGTTCGTAGTCTGCACAGGCGGAGAGCCGTTGCTGCAGCTCGATCGCAATCTGATCGACGCATTGCACGTCCATGAGTTCGAGATCGCAGTGGAGACGAACGGCACGGTCGTAGCTCCGGCTGGACTGGACTGGATTTGCGTCAGTCCAAAGGCGGGAGCGCCGCTGGTGCAGAATTCAGGCGATGAATTGAAGCTGGTGTTTCCGCAGGAGAAGGCGCTGCCGGAAAACTTTGAGGGGCTAGAGTTTCGGAACTTCTTTCTGCAGCCGATGGACGGGCCGGAGCGGGAACGCAATACGCAATTGGCTCTGCAATACTGCATGGCCCATCCGAAGTGGCGGCTGAGCTTGCAAACACACAAGCTGCTCGGAATTCCTTAATTCGACTTCTTCCTAGCAAAAAAAAGCGCGAGGGCTGATTGACCGTCGCGCCTTTTTCTGTGTTGCTGTTTGGCTAGAAGACGAACTTGCCGCCGAATTGCAATTCACGCGGATCGTAGGTGCTGGTTACCTGTCCAAAGTTGCCATCGGTAAAGCCCGTATCGACACCGTTGAATTGCGTGTGGTTGAAGGTGTTGAAGGATTCGACGCGAAGCTCAAGATGCGGGTTCTCTTTGCCCGAGAACGGAATGCTCTTGAACAACGCGAGATTCCAGTTGAAGAGTCCTGGACCGACGACGGCATCTTTGCCAGAGGTGCCATAGCCCTGGTTTGCGCCGCCCTGCCAGGGAGCAAGGGGAGCCGCGAACGCAGAAGTGTTGAACCACTGATCAACTGTCTTCGGCGCGTTGCGTGGGTTTGCGATACGATCGGGCCGATTCGTTGTCCCGCCGCCGAGGCCGAGGGTATCAGGCGAATAGGTCACATTAATCGGAGATCCCGCTTGTGCAACCGTGACGCCGGAGAGTTCCCAGCCACCGAGGATTCCGTGTTCAAGGAAGTTTCCACTCTTCTGCCAGAACGGCAGGCGGTAATCGTAGTTGGCGTTGAAGATGTGACGCCGGTCAAGAACACCGGAGCCGCGATCGTAGCGCAGGTTGAATGGATTGGAAACGGTTCCTCCCGATCCTGCGATATTGGTCGATCCGAGATCGCCGCTCTGGATGTCGATCTCATGCGACCAGGTATAGGAGAACTGCATGGTGAGGTTGTGCTTGTTATCCCACCGCAGACTCGTCTGGACTGAGTTGTAGTTCTGATTGGTCGCGCTTTCGATCTGCGTAATGCTGGAGTAGCCGAGGTACTGACGGTGCAGGTTTGCATTCGTCAGACCGTTGGCGACTGCCTGACGATTCGCGATGTCGCCCAGCGGCAGCGTGTTGATGTTGCGCTCGTCGGACTGGTTCCAGCCTGTTGAGCCGACGTACTGCATCACGAAAATGACAGAGGGCGCGATTTGTTGCTGGATTCCCAGGCTGTACTGCGCAGTAGCCGGATTGGGGTAGTAGTAGCTCAAGCTTTGCATGCTCGCCGGGAAAGTCGGCGTTGCCGCCGTACCACCGGTAATCGCGCTCGTTGTCGGACTCGAGAAGTAAACCGCGTTTGCTGAAGGATGGTACGCAAACGGCGGGTTGGTGGCAGCGCCATAAATGTCGTTGCCCTGGATGCGCTCGTAGAACTGGCCGAAGCCGGCACGGAGAACGGTCCTGCCCGAACCGAATACATCCCATGCAAAACCGATACGCGGCTGGAGGGTGAAGTAGTTGTTCTTCACGATGCCACGGGGGAATCCATTCTGTCCGGCAAGTTGAATGCCGTTCAGGTAGAACGTTCCTCCGTTGAACGTGGAGAGGGCCGGGCTTACAGCCGGGCAGCCGGCCGACGTTGCCGTGCAGATCGCACCGGAGTTGTCGAGGACTGCTGCTGCAGCCGGGTTGTAGTCGCCCGGTACAAAGTTCGCAACCTGATTGTTTTTCTCGTAGGCGTGCGGCAGAAGATCCCACCGCAGACCGAGGTTGAGCGTCAGCCGCGGCGTGACGTGCCAATTATCGAGGCCGTAGATGGAGTAGGTGTTATTTAGCCAGTGCTCCGTATTAAGGCTCTGGAGCTGGCTGTAGCTGTCGGCAAATCCGAGCAGGAAATTCAGGTACGAGTCGCCTGAGAAATCGGTGCCGAAGGAGTAGTCCCCCTGCGTATCAGCCTGGAGTTGCTGGTTCTTATCGATGCGCATATAGGAACCACCGAACTTGAAGCTGTGCTTACCGCGGTTCCACGTCAAGTCGTCGCGGATCTGATAATCGAGGAACGAGTTGTGCCAGGGCCAGTAGATTTCGGTCCACGTAGTGCCCAGCGGCGCGCCAAAGCTGACTTGCGGAAGACGGTTCAGAGGATTGTTGCCCTGGAAGAAGCTGCCGGCGTTCCATCCCTGGGGCTGAACGAAAGAAGCTCCGCCAGCTGAGATGGGCGTGATGTTGATGGTGTTGCCGTTGACGTCGAGCGAAGTTTCGTTCAATAGGTTAGGCGAAAGTGTCTGAGAGAGTTGAATGACGGATGACCAGGACGGATTCTGGAACACGTCGCCAATGGTGTCGTAGCTGTCGCCGCTCCACATCGTGGGAATGATGGTCTGCGACATCTGGTCATGGATCCAGTGACCCATCAGGTGCATTTTCTGGTTGAGGTCATGATCGATGCGGACCACGTCTTCGCGGACATACGTGGGCTGCTTGGGCGAGGCGATGTACTGCGGATTGTCGGCAGTGCCCGTGTTTGGCTTAGGAATGTTGCCCGTCTGCATAAAAAGCACGGCGTTCGGGTCGAGGAGGTTGGCGGGGATTTTGTTTCCGGGAAACGGCTGTCCGGGAGTCAAGCCGTCCTGCGCATAAATGGCGAGCTTAGCTGGGTCGCTGGTGACCGGGACAACAGGAGTCGTTCCCTTTCCCCAGGGCGTATAGACGAGATCCGCTCCGGGAGTTGGAAAGTTCGATGCCGGCACTGTATTTGCAGGGCTGGGGTTCACTCCGTTAATGAAGCGACGCCACTCCTCATTCACGAAGAAGAAGGTCTTGCTTTTGTCCTTGGGATAGATTCCCGGAATGAACGCCGGACCGCCGATATTGCCCCCAAAAATGTTCAGGCGGAGTTCCGGTGTCGGGCTGTGATTGCGCTTGGCGAAATAGTTGGTAGCGTCGAAGGCATCGTTACGGTTGAACTCCCACAGCGCGCCGTGAAAGCTCTTCGAGCCTGACTTGACGACCATGGTGACAGTGCCGCCGGATGCAATTCCGTAATCGGGGCTGTAATTGCTGCTGAGGGTCTGGAACTCAGCCAGAGCATCGGGCGATGGCATCAGATCAAACTTGCCGCCACTTCCGCGGTCGTAGGCTTCGCCACCGTCGATCAGCCAGTCATTGTGATCCGGGCGCATGCCGTTGAAGCTGAGGCCGAATCCGCTGCCCTGCGCGGTGACGCCGTTAAACGATCCGAGATTGTTGGAGACACCCGTTCCCAGCGTCGTAAGCGAAACCATGTTGCGCCCATTGGTCGCGAGTTGTGTGATCTGCTGCCCGGTGATGAGGTTGCTGACTTCATTGGTCTCGGTTTGCAGATGCATCGCGTCCGCTTCCACTGTGACGGTCTGCACACCAGCGCCGATGGTCAAGGTCACGTTCTGCTGAACAGTCGAGGCGACATTCATGACGATGCCGTTGGTCTGGGCAGGATTGAATCCCTTGGCATCAGCCTTGAGGTTATAGGTGCCGATATGCAGATTTGAGAAGTCGTACAAGCCCGCATCGTTGCTCTTGGTTGTTTTCGTTTCTCCGGTGGAAGTATTGGTAATGGTAATGACGGCTTGGGGCACGACGGCGCCGGACGGATCGGTGACCGTTCCCTTGAGTTCTGCATTCTCCTGCGCCCACGTTGATACGGCGCACAAGAGACTCAGCAGCAACACGCTGAGTACATGTTTTGCGACTTTCATTCGTCCTCCTGAAAAGCCCGATTACAGGCAAGACTTCGTCCCAAACCGGGTGTATGGGGCGGAGCAGGCACACCGCCGGCGTATGCGCAGAACCTTTTCCGCACACGCCAAAATGCGCCGCGAGAGGCGACGCCGTGAGCCGCAGGGGAATGCATAGCCCCGCCGCGGGTTCTTAGCTGTTTCTTGAGAAAATACCTCCGCTAAGCAGTGGAAGCTGCCCGCAGACCTGCCGGGACGAACTCACGCTCAAGCGGATCTTCTTGTTGTTTTTGATCGTTTGCGTTGGCGAACAGCCGCGGCCCTTTAAAAGGCCGAAGCACTGAAGGGAGCATCTTCCAGAATTGATCAGCATTTTCAGACACTCATCAACTTGCTTGGATGTTGCCGTGATACTGCCTTCGACGGACGAGGATGGGTGAAGGTTTCGCTCGCGTGAGAGCCAAAACAAAGATTGTTTAAATATTCAGGTAAAGGGTTTTACTTCAATGGAAATGCGAGTTCACTCGAAGATAATTCGAGTAAACGCTATCTAACCGTGTTCGTGGTGCGCTTTCATTCCTGCGCGCGATTGCGAGGAACAGTATGCTCTCGCATTTGGCGGAGCTCGGCTACTGTCGTCCCCAGCGAGCGTCGCCCGGTACATTGTGAGAAACTGGAAGCGCAGCAGTTCTTGAGGGCCAGACTGATTAGCGCGCCCTGAAACTCTGACCCATTTTGATATCGATGCGGGCCGACGGCGCCGATGACGGCGTGCGGTTCGCGTACAGGACAGCCAAAACAGATGCTGAGTGTAAGCAATGTAGAAATGCGGTACGGCTCGAAGGTGCTCTTCGAGGACGTATCGGTGACCTTTACTCCCGGGCGGCGCTATGGCCTGACTGGCCCCAACGGTTCCGGCAAATCTACCTTTATGAAGGTTCTTACCGGAGAGCTTGAGGCGCAGAAGGGGACGGTCGTGCGACCCCGCAAGCTGGGAGTTCTGCGGCAGGACCAGTTTGCGTTCGACAACTATCGCGTAATCGACACCGTGATCATGGGGAACAAGCCTCTGTGGGCAGCCCTTGAAGAGCGCGACCGGATCTACGAGAAGGCCGAGATGACCGATGAAGACGGGATGCGACTCGGCGAACTGGAAGGCATCATCGGCGACGAGGATGGTTACACCGCTGAGAGTGACGCCGCGGTACTGCTGGACGGACTGGATATTCGCGAGGATCTGCACCACCGCAAGATGGGTGAGCTGCAGGGCGGACAGAAGGTCCGCGTGTTGCTGGCGCAGGCGCTCTTCGGAAAGCCCGAAGCGCTGCTGCTGGACGAGCCGACCAACTATTTGGATTTGGATTCAGTGCACTGGCTGCAGGATTTCCTGAACGGCTATGACGGAACGCTGATTGCCATTTCGCACGACCGCCATTTTCTGAACAGCGTCACGACGCACACCGCCGACATCGACTATCAGACGATCATCACCTATACCGGCGGTTACGACGAGATGGTGATGGCGAAGACGCAGATCCGGTCCACGCTGGAATCGCAAAATGCGCAGCGAGAGAAGAAGATTGCGCAGCTGAACGAGTTCATTGCGCGATTCGCGGCCGGCACACGTTCGTCGCAGGTGACTTCGCGACGCAAGGAAGTGGAGCGGTTGCAGACGAACGAACTGGCGCGGTCAAACATTCAGCGCCCGTTTATCAAGTTTGACCAGGTGAGACCCAGCGGCAAGCACGTTCTCGAATTCAAGCACCTGACGAAGTTCTACGATGACCTGAAGGTGATCGACGGATTCAGCGCAAATGTGCTGCGGGGCGAGAAGGTGTGCCTGATGGGTAGAAACGGCGCGGGCAAGACAACCCTGCTGAAATGCCTTCTGGCAAACTATCCCGGGCTGGCAGAAAGAGATTTCACGCTCGACTCAGGCAGTGTGTTCTGGGGGCACGAAGCGCACATCGGCTACTTCCCGCAAGATGTCGGATCAACGATCGAGCATGGATTGACGGTGAATGAGTGGCTGCATCGCTGGAAGCCTGATGCACACGTTGAGGAAATTCGCGGAATCCTTGGACAGATGCTGTTCTCCGGCGAAGAGGGTGAGAAGCCGACGAAAGCTCTCTCGGGCGGCGAGCAGGCGCGGCTGATCTTCTGCAAGCTGATCCTGACCAAGCCGAACATCCTGATCTTCGACGAACCGACAAACCACCTCGACCTCGAGTCAATCAACGCCCTGAACATTGCTTTACAGCGGTACGAAGGGACGGTGCTGCTTGTGACGCACGATCATGACCTGATCGATGAGGTGGCGACGCGGTTGTGGAACTTCAGGCCGGAGGGAATTGAAGACTTCCAGGGACCGTACTCGGAGTGGAAAGGCAAGCACAACTAAGAGGCGGCTCCCTACTCGTTGGCCAGACCCTCTATGATTGGCCTGCATGGATTCTGTTCTCTCGCACATCCAATGGTTCGATGTCGCCGACCCGGCTTCGCCGGAGCTTGACGAACTGGCGCAGCGGTTTGGACTGCACGAGTTGCAGATCGAGGACTGCCGGCACCGTCCACAGCGACCCAAAACGGAAGAGCACGATCACTACATCTTCACCGTGCTCAAGCACATTCACGATGCCGGTGAGCTTGAGTTCGACGACATTGATTTGTTCCTCGGATCTGACTTCCTGATCTCGGTTCGCGATGCTGATGCTGTTGTGATTGAGAGCGTTCGTGCCCGTGCTGGAGAGGAACAGACAGACCGCCTCGACCGGCTGTTCTACATGATCGTCGACCAGATTGTCGATGGATATCAGCCGGTCCTGGACAAGCTCGCAGATGAGATTTCCGAGATTGAAGATGTTGTCCTGGAGCAGCACGATCCCGAGACACTGGCGCGGATCTTCGCTTTGAAACGGAAGCTGATTGAGTTCCGTCGCGTCGCGGCAGGCATGCGAGAGGTGGTCAACGCTCTCATCCGCCGCGAAAAAGGCTTGCTGGGCGATGATCTCGACCCCTACTTCCGCGATGTGTACGACCACATCATCCGCACGGTCGACATGATTGAAACTTACCGCGACCTGCTTTCGGGAGCGCTCGACATTTACCTGTCAGCAGTTGCGAACCGGACAAATGAAGTGATGAAGGTGCTGACCATTTGGGGAACGGTTGCGCTGCCGCTGGTTATCATCACGGGGTTCTTCGGTATGAATCTGAAGGTACCCTGGCTGAACAATCCCTATGGCACGGACTACGCGGTGGCACTGATGGCGGTATCGACCATCGCAATTCTGGTTTACTTCAAGACCAAGCGCTGGTTCTGAGTTCGGCCAGAGATGCTGCCCCGCGACGGGATCAGATCGACGCGAGGCAGCGATTCGAGGAGAGCCTTACTCCTCCCGAACGTGTAACTGTTCGCAAGTGACTTTGTTGTTCCAGTCGACGAACGCGCCGTTCGGATTGTCGCGCCATGCCCAGACATGCAGTTCGAAGAAGTCAGGAAGCTGGAAGCGATTGGGTGCAGCGACGAACTGGAAGTCCTGACCATCGAGTGTCGGAGGGGCAGGGTTGTACTTCATCCACGTAGCTGCGTCGACGATGTATTCAACACCGACGAGCTTGCGCGCGTTGCCGACGGGCTCGTAGATCAAGGCCTCAGGGTTCTCGAGTTCGATCTTTCCGTCCCCGACAAGTCCGCCGTTTACGTAGTGAATGCCCATCGCTCCATGATCGGGTCCCGTAACGCAGCCGAACGCGGGCCCATAGCCCGCCGGACCAGCATTGTTGACATCGAGAAACCGCTCGGTCGCCCGGCGTACGTCCTGTACGAGCTGGGCTGAAACGTGGTGGGACTCGTGAGATGGCTCCTGCGCGATCGCAGGCTTCGCAGTTGCGAAACTGACGACGATGGGAAGCGCAAGAACAACCTTTGCAGAGTTGCAGATCATTTGCTTGAAATGTGACATGGTGGTTCTCCTTCTTCTGTTGACTTGTTTGATTACGGAATTCTTCTGGCCCGGTCGGTCAATGGGGACACCTCTGCGGTCGTGGTGAGGGTTCTGCCTCCCGATATGTTTTCCGGATTGTGCGAGATTGGTTGTGACGGCTAGAGCCGTTCAGCCGTGAACGACACGGGCACACCGTTGGTCACCGTATCGAAGACGGGAGAGAACTTCGGTCCAAGCTTTGCGATCATTTGCAGCTGTTCATCGGGCACATCCGCCTTGATTTTGAATTTGACGCGAATGCCCTGATACCCCTTGCGCACATCGTTATTGAGGTCAAGAAATCCATGCACATCGATGTCTCCCTCGAACGATGACTCAACTGCTTCGATGTGAACTCCGCGCGCGGCTGCGTGATAGACCATTGAACTGGTCATGCAGGCAGCGAGTGCGTGAAGAAGGTATTCGACTGGGTTGGCCGCGGTATCTTTGCCGAGAAGAATAGCGGGTTCATCAGCCTCGAGAACAAATGGCTTTGGCCGCGACTGCTGCTGCCCGGCTCCATGGAACTCATTTACAGTTGACGAGTTTTGACCCGCGTCTTTCCATTTGTTCTTGATGTTGAATTTGAATTTCGCAATCGCGGGAGTTGCTTTCACCGCTTCGATGGTTGCATTGAGACCGTCGACATTGACGCCGTTGATAAGCGTACAGGTTTCGTGCACCGTAGCCATTTGGACAAACCTCTCTTGCAGAATCTGCTGATCGCAGATCCGGGGGGGATGATTCAAGATTGCTGCACAAACGGCCTTGCGACAAGATGGCAGATATGCCATTGTAAGTAGGTTCTTAGGCCATTCCGCGCTGATCCCCGTCCCGGCCTTTGTTCGCGCCTCTGAGGTCGACACCCATGAAAGAGATCACCGTCCTCCTTCTGGACCAGATGTTTTCGTCTACCGCGATCGGTCCCATGGAGGTGTTTCGCCATGCGGGCTCGTTGTGGAACTCGCTCACTGGGGTCAAGGTCGAACCTCCATTTCGCGTCGCCACGGCGACAGCAGATGGTGGCCCGGTCACATGCGATGGCGGCATTCGCATTGCGCCGAATGTCTCGCTCAAAGATGTGCGGAAAACTGATCTCATCTTCGTTCCGACCACCGGTGTAAGTGTCGATGACGTGCTGGAGCGCAACGCAGACATCGTGCCATGGCTGAAGCAGCGCAGCACCAAAGGAGTGGCAATCGCAAGTGTCTGCTCCGGCGTCGGACTCGTCGCAGCCGCGGGATTGCTCGACGGCAAGCGCGCTACAACTCACTGGGGTCTGGCAGAGCGATTCCGCGAGAAATATCCGCTCGTGAAATGGATGCCAGAACTCATGGTGACTGAGGATCGCGGCTTCTATTGCGGTGGTGGCGTGAATGCTGCCCTGGATCTGGCCATCTACCTCGTGGAGAGATTCTGCGGGCATGAAATTGCAATGCAAACCTCAAAGGCGCTCCTGATCGAAATGCCGCGTGCCTGGCAGGCGGGATTCGCGATCGTCCCGCTGAAGACGGACCACTCAGACGACGTAATTTCGCGAGCCCAGGACTGGATCCACACAAACTTCGCAAAAACGTTTCCACTAGAGGATCCCGCGGAGCGCGTAGGCATGAGCGTGCGTAATTTTGTCCGGCGGTTCAAGCAGGCCACGGGAGACAGTCCGCTCATCTATCTGCAGAAGCTGCGAGTTGCCGCAGCCAAGCGCATGCTGGAGAGCAATCATAGAAATATGCAGGAGATCAGCTTCGCCGTCGGCTATCAGGATGTTGCTTTCTTCCGTTCTCTGTTTCAGCGACACGCGGGCATCTCCCCGAGCGAATATCGAGAGAAGTTCGGAATTTAAGGGATCTGGCACGATAGAGATCGTTGTTATTTTCGGGAGGTCTGGTGAGTAGAAAAGTGATCGATCTAAGAGAATTGCAAAAGCCTTTCAAGCAGCAGTACAGAGCTGATCCCCAGAGTTCGCAGATCACACTCACCGCGCGTGGAGGAGAGACAGACACTCCATTGTCCTGCTCAGTGGATATCGGGCGAGCGATCTATCAGGCGGAGGCGCATAGAGGAGTTGGCGGATCAGGAGCCGCCGCGTGTTCCGGCGACCTGCTGCTTGGCGCGCTGGCTGCTTGCGCGCAGCTCACGTGTCAGCTTGTAGCGACGGCGATGGGAATTGAAACCCGGCATATTCGCGTGACTGTGGAAGGCGACATGGATCTGAGCGGGACTCTGGGCATATCCAAGGAAGTTCCCGTCGGCTTTGGCTCGATGCGCGTCAAATTCGAGATTGACGCTTCCAATTCCACTGTTGATCAAGTCCGGCTGCTCCAAGAGAAGACGGAACAGTATTGCGTGGTGCTGCAGACGATGCTGCATCCGCCAAAAATTGAGACCGAATGGATTAGCAGCTGACTGACTGTTCGAGCCCCGCCACAGAACACCATCGCCGAAGCACTTGAATGCAGGCCGGAGAGCTCTCGCGGGGTCCCGAGCTCCACTTCCTGCGGAATCTACAACGACTAAGCCCATTCCTTCAGTGCATTTCCGCGAGGCGTACCGCAATACAGTACGCCTGTAAATTAGATGCCGGCGGGGAGTGCCATGTGAACTCCGTCACATCAAACCGGTAATACCCCGCCTAACATTCGAAGCATGACAGCCGTGACCCTCATATTGGTTGCGCCGTGCTCGTTGCTGTTGGGTGCTATTTTTCAGCTTCTGATCGCACGCCTCAACTCTGCAAAAACCAAGGGTATTTTCGCAGTTCTCTTTTCGATCCCTTCCCTGCTCGCGGTGATTGCAACGGCGTCGTACGTATATGGTGGTCAATCAATCGACTTCACCGTGCAGCAATGGGGATTGCCGGCGACGATCGCGGTTCACGTTGACGCACTGAGCATCTTGTTCGCACTGATGGGAACCGGCATTGGTGGGTTTGTACTTATCTACTCCGTCGGCTACATGGCCCATGACAAGTCTGCGACACGCTTTTACGCAACGATGCTGCTGTTCATCGCCGGGTTCGTAGGACTTGTCTACAGCGCAAACATGTTCCTGTTGTATGGCTCCTGGGAACTTGTGGGGCTATGCTCGTTCTCGCTCGTCGGCTTCTGGTACACGAACGCCGAAGCGGTGAACGGCGCACGCAAAGTGCTGCTGATGACGCACATTGCCGGATATGGACTTCTGGTTGCGATCCTGATCATTTACCACCGCACCGGAAGTGCCCTTTGGACCGATCCGAAGGTCGCACAAGCTTTCACGAGCGGCGTATTTGTTCTCATGCTGGTGGCACTTGTGGCCAAGTCAGTCCAGGTGCCGCTGCATACATGGATTCCGGAAGCAATGGCGGCTCCTACTCCCGTCAGCGCCCTGTTGCACGCGGCGTGCTACGTGAAGGCCGGGGTCTACCTTGCGGCGCGCATGCACAGTTTCGGAGCGTGGCCTGAAGCGTGGGGTACTACTCTCATGTGGATCGGCACTGTGACCATGGCAGTCGGCGTGATGTATGCCATGGTGCAGAGCGACCTGAAGCGCATGCTCGCCTATTCGACCGTGAGCCAGATCGGCTACATGATGATGGGCATCGGAATCGGGACCCCGCTGGCGATTACAGCCGGCCTACTCCATTGCTTGAACCATGGATTCTTCAAGGGCGGGTTGTTTCTTACCGCGGGTTCCGTGCAGCACGCATCCGGCACTCGCGACATGAATCAGCTCGGCGGGCTCGCTGCCCGAATGCCAAGCACGACCCTCAGCTGGCTGATCGGGGTCGGTAGCATGATGGGTATCCCGCTGATGAGCGGGTTCGCAAGCAAGTGGATGCTTTACGCTGCTGCGCTGCAGGCAGGCGCAATGGTTCCTGCAATGATCGCGTGGGCGGCGAGCCTCGGCACAGTGTTTCTGGGCGTAAAGGCCACGAGCGCCGTCTTTCTAGGTCCGCCTACGGAAAACACCGCAGAAGCTCACGAGTCCCCTGCTTCGATGTTGTGGGGTATGGGACTGCTGGCGGCCGGAAGCATTGTGCTGGGTGTAGCGCCGCAGCTGGCAGTGAACTACCTCGTAAATCCGATACTGCGAGCGCTCAGCCTTGGCACGGGAGTGCACGTGACATGGCTCGGGTTTTCAGCGGACGCGGGAAGTTTCTCAACAACCGGCGGCCTGCTGCTGGCGCTGGTCAGCGTGGTGGTGGGCGGCGCGATCTACGTCCTGGCTTACGTCGCGCGACCCGTTGCAGCAACCGCAGGCGGGGGCGCAATGCTGGCCACGGCTGGCGGCGGCGTGTTCACAGGTGGTGAGCCGCTCTCCAAGCGGGCACGCCTGACCGCAGGAGACTTTTCTGACATATTTCTCCATAACTGGCAATCGTTTTTCCGCTGGACCAACGTGGATCGAGCCTATCTCGGCTTATGGAGCGGCTTGCAGGCAATTGCCCGCGTCGTCGGAACGATCACGTGGTGGTGCGAAGGACAAGCGCCCGTCATGCTGATCGTGCTCACAGGCGCGGTGCTTGCGGGCACGCGGTGGCTTCTACCTCCGATCGCCGGAATTCTGCCCGAAGCGACCCAGCCCATTTCACCACTGATGATTGCTGCGTGCGCAATCGCCGCTGTGGCACTGATCATTTCGACCTCCGCCCTAGCTAGATGGCGACGGCTGATACCTGCCGTGCTTGGAATCAGCGCGATAACACTCTTCGGCTTGATCTCAACCAGTTCCTCCGTCCGGATCGGGATGCTGGAAACCGCAGCGGTGCTGACCATTCCACTTGTCTGGATGAAAGCGAGGACGCAGGCGGCCCGGCTGTCCTATTGTGCCGCCGTCCTTATCTCCGCGGCTTCGCTCGTCTCCAGCGACGTTCTGCTGGAGAACGGACACTCCGCATGGGCCCGGGCATTGCTTCTCACCAGCGTGTGCGTGAAATTTGCGGTCATACCAGTCTCCTTCTGGCTGCTTCGATTGGCAGAAAACGTTCCGGCTCTTGTCCTCGGATTGATCATCGCAGTCGTCGACATTGCGGCATTTGCGGAGGTGCAGACTGCAGCTCTGGCGAATCCATTACTATTCACTCCGCAAGCCTTCGTGCTCGGCACCGCGGCAGCAACATCGCTGATTGCAGCGCTTCTCATGCTTCGGCAGTTGAGCTTAAAGCGGCTGCTTGTGCTTTCCACGATTGAAGACGCGGGATTCCTGCTGCTTGGCATTTCATCAGGAACTGCACTGGGAACAAGTGGCTCCATTAATGCAGCCGCTACACACGCGCTTGCAAAAGCCTTGCTGTTTATCTGCCTGGCCGCACCTGAAGCAGATGACGCACTGGCGGTTTCGCCCCAGGCCCTCGCTGTGAGATATCCCGTCAGCGCTTTCGGCTTCCTTTTCGGCATGCTCGCGATGATCGGGGTTCCGCCGACCTTCGGTTTCCTGGGGCGCTGGCGCCTCTATGAATCGGCGTTCGAAATCTCTCCATTGCTGCTGGGAGTTTTCGTATCGTCTTCGATACTCGCGCTGGTTGCTTACGTCCTGGCGTTGACGCGCTGTTGGTGGGGACCGCCAAATGACCCTGCGGCGGATCCCGTGCGTAGATCATGCGAGCCAATCGCGTTGCGAGGCACAATTGTCGCGCTGGTCGCCATTCTGCTCATCGCCGGGGTGTGGCCCAACGTTCTCGTTCTGCTGCAGTGGGGGCGTTTATGAAACTCTGGAACCGTCTGATGTGCTACTGCCGGCGCCGCAGTCCTTGGCTGTTTCATCTGAACTCCGGCAGCTGCAATGGCTGTGACATCGAGATCGTCGCGGCCCTGACACCGCGCTATGATGCCGAGCAGCTCGGCGTTCGTTTAGAAGGCAGCCCGCGTCATGCCGACATCCTTTGCGTCACTGGCCCGGTAACCAGGAACGCAGTTTGTGCAATCAAAACTGTCTACGGTCAAGTGTGCGGGCCCAAGGCAGTCGTAGCCATTGGTTCGTGTCCCGCAACCACAAACGTTTTCATCGACAGCCGCACGCTGGACGGTCCCCTGAACAAGCACATTCCCGTTGACGTGTTCGTTCCGGGATGCCCTCCCCGGCCCGATGCCATCATCGAAGGCGTCGCCAAAGCGGCAGAAATCCTTGCAGAGCGCGGCAATCAAGCTGTACCGGAATCACGGCCGGAAACGCCCCTAGAGGTGCATGCATGAGTCTGCTTACTGCTCTCGCGCGCCTGTTGATCTTTCCTGGAATTCTCTTTGCCGTTCCGGCCGCGTGGTTCTTCCTCTGGGTAGAGCGCAAGTCTGTGGCGATGATGCAGGGCCGCATCGGACCGCCGTTCATGCAGCCCTTCTATGACTTCATCAAACTGCTCGGCAAAGACACGCCTCAGCGTGTTGGCGTAGCCGGTGGCCTGATGCGCGCGTGGCCGCTCATCGCAGTTTCAACCGCCGTAGGCGCAGTGGGACTGTTGCCAGTGCTTCCCTCCTCAGGTGGTTTCCAAGGAGACCTGATCCTGTTGCTTGCACTGCTCGAAATGCCGTCGATCTGCATGATCGCTGCTGGTTTCACATCGCGCTCGATTTTCGGAGAGATAGGGTCGGCCCGGGAGGCGGTGCTCAGCATCTCGTACAACGTCGTTTTCCTGCTTGCGATCATGTCCGTCGCGGCTTCACTTCATACATTCCGTCTTGAAGCTTTGGCGCAAGCGCCATCGACTCCGTTGCGCTGGGTAGGGATTCTGGCGATCCTGATTTGCCTTCCGGCCAAGCTGCACCTCAATCCGTTTTCCCTGCCAAATGCCGAGCAGGAAATCTACTCAGGACCGATGGTTGAATTTGCGGGCCCGGAGTTGGCAATGTGGGAGCTTGCTCACGGACTGGAGTGGGTCGCAGCCACAGGTCTGGTAGCAACACTAATTGCTCCTCAGATGACCTTTTGGGGACTGTCCGTACTGGTGTTTGTCGCTCTCTCATTCGGCATCGTATTACTGCTCTCGGCCCTTGCCGCGGCGACAGCTCGGCTGGCCATTGACACCACGGTTCGTTTCTATTGGCAATGCACCATCATCTTCGCGGTCCTTGCGGTCTCCTCCGCGCTCTTCATGAGGCTTAGATCATGAGTATCCTCAGCATGCTGTGGAAGAACTTCTGGGGCGGCTCGCGAACGCTGCTCTTCCCCGCTCGTCCCAAGGTTTCACAGCGGTTTCGCGGACTGGTGCAATTTGACCCTGAGCTCTGCACCGGTTGCGCCATCTGCAAATTTCGCTGCACTTCGCGTGCTATCACCTACCAGGCCGGGAAAGGCGAATTTACATGGGGCTATGATCCTGGCCAGTGCACCTTTTGTGGTCGCTGCGTTGAGGGTTGCGCCGAGCACGCACTGAAGGAAGGACGCGCGGACCATGCTCTTAGCCAGGAATCTGCCTGCCCTCCCATTTACCTTCAGCAAGGCGAACTGAAAAAAACCTACACCGTAAAGCGGAAGGCGCCCGCTCCCAAGGCTTCTGCGAAGCCCGCGGCTGCCACGTCAGAAACAACTCCTGGAGGCGCGCAATGAGCACCACCGAAATCATCATCGACACACCGCTTGAATCTGAAGTCGCCGCATATGAAGAGAAGGGCGGAGTCTTCTGGTATGACGATGGAAATCTAAACGTTCGCGACGTTGCGAGAGCTTTGAATTCAGTGGGTGCCCGGTTCATCACCATCACAACCTATGAGTTGCCGGCAAACGGCGGTTTCCGCTTTGAATACCACTGGGACCTTATGGGACGCCTGCTTGGCTTCACCTTCGCCGTCGCGGGGAACACAATCGAGACCATCTACGACCTCTGTGAAGCAGCGGACTGGATCGAGAGAGAGGTTCACGAGGAGTACCGAATCGATTTCACGGGACGCGAGTACCAGCCTCTGTTGCTGCGCGAAGGCGGCGTGTGCGGAGTGAATCTGCAGAAGGAGGTCGTGCAATGAGCTACGAAATCCCCATGGGTCCTTACCACCCTGGCCTCGAAGAGCCTTACAAGCTCAGCATGATCTGCGAAGGCGAGACTGTTCGCGACGCGAAGCTCGAAATTGGTTTCAACTTCCGCGGCATTGAGCATCTCGCCGAAACGCGAAACTACATCCAGGTCATCGCGCTAATGGAGCGCGTTTGCGGTATCTGCTCGTTCATCCACACACTCACGCTTTGCCAGGCAATGGAGAAGCTGACGGGGTTCACGCCGCCACCGCGTGCTCAGTACATACGAGTGGTGATGGGCGAGCTTGAACGGCTCCACTCCCATGTTTTGTGGGCGGGCATAGCTGCCAAGCTGATGGGCTTTAAAACCATGTTCATGACCTGCTTTGAAATCCGCGAGAAGGTAATGGACGTGCTGCAGGCGATCTCGGGAAATCGAGTCAACTACTCCATGAACAGGGTAGGTGGCGTGAACCGCGATATCGAAGATCCGCAGTCGATTCTGAGCATGGTGGATGCTTTGGAAAAGGAGATGACGCGAACCATCATTCCCATCTTCACCACCAGCAAAACTGCAACCTCCCGATGTGCGGGTATTGGCGTGCTGACAACCGAAAAGGCTCGATCACTGGGGGTCGTTGGACCTGTCGCGCGCGCGTCCGGCTTGGGGCAGGATCTGCGCAAAGAAGCTCCCTATGCGGCTTATTCCGAGATGGATTTCACGGTTCCGGTTGTTCCTGACGGCGACGTCCGAGCCCGCCTGCTGGTGCGTGCCTTGGAGATCATGGAGAGCTGCAAGATTCTCCGTCAGGCTTTGAGCAAAATGCCTCCGGGCGAAGTGGTGTGCGGAGACGGTAAATTCAACTTCCTGAAGCTGACGGCTTCCACCGCAACTGCGCGCGTCGAGGCTCCCCGCGGGGAAGTGATGTACTCGGTTTCATGGAAAGAGGGAGCACGGAATCCGAGTCGAGTGCATGTGCGAACACCCACTTATGTGAACATGCCTTCAGTTCGATTCATGGTGCAAGGCGCGAGACTGGCGGATACGCCCCTGATTCAGGCTTCCGTGGACCCGTGCTATTCCTGCACGGACAGATGATTTAACTCCGGAGTCACTTGACACCCGATTCAGAAGCGCCGTGTAATAGAGGCAGTGGTAGCGGTGATGGAGTTCGCCGCGCAGGCTAAACACCTGTTAACCGCTGTCCTCCAAATAGCCGGACAGATGATGACTCCTGACAGGGGATCCTGTCGCGGAGTCATACCTCGGCGTGATCCCTGCAAAATCAGGCAAGCGTATTTCCATCTTCATCTGTCATTGACATGATGATCTGGTTTGACCTTGCTGTCTGCTCTGGAGGACGAGACTTTGCAGAAATACATCCTTATCGCAGTGGGCGGAGCTCTGGGATCGGTTGCGCGGTACAGCATCGGTACATGGGTGGCGGGACGCATGGGAATCCGGTTCCCCTACGGCACGTTGATCGTGAACATCACAGCTTGCGCAATCCTTGGCTTCACCATGGCCTACGTAGGTCGTCACACAGACGTCAGCCCTGCCTGGCGCTTCCTGATTCCGGTCGGCTTTATCGGGGCATACAGCACTTTCTCCACCTGGGAGTGGGAAACGCTGGTGGAGCTTCGCGAGGGCGCATTTGGAATCGCTGCGCTATATGCAGTCGGAAGCTTCGCCGCAGGGCTTGGTGCTGCATGGGGAGGCTCGGCGCTTGGTGATCTCTTCAACTGATCGGGATAGTGACGGGCGAACGGAAGTCCAGTGAGATGGGTTGCTGTCTTCCGGGCCGGCATGACCGGGGCGCGTGATTCCTATCACGGAGCAAACGGAAGTACATCCCTACACTCACACCATAGTTCAGTTAAAGAAAGAAAAGAGAACTATGGTTGCTACTGAGAACGAATATGCAGTGAGCAATTTGCTAGCCGCTTACGAAGGCGAAATGAATGCCCACGCCCGCTACAAAGCTTATGCGGCCAAAGCTGAATCAGAGGGGTTACTCGGCGCCGCCAGCCTCTTCCGCGCAGCTGCGCGGGCTGAGCAGATCCACGCCGGCAATCGTGCTCGCGTGATCCGCCACATGGGCGGAAATGCGGAAATATAGAAGCTGAGATACAACCCTTCCGGGTCAGGTCCACAATTGAGGACCTCAAGTCCGCCTTGGGCGTGAGCAACACGAAATCGACTCACTCTATCCTGAGTTCCTGATGCACGCCACCTCGCAGCTCGACACCCATACGGTGCACTCCTTCCTATGGGCCATGGAGTCAGAAAAGACCCACGCCCGGCTGTATGAAGACGCGGTCGCGACAACCGAGGCGGGTCCGGGCTGGACAAACGAGCAAGTCGATTTCTACGTGTGTACGTTGTGCGGGTATACCGCCAAAAGCCAGGAAGCAGAGAACTGCCCAGCATGCAACTTCGTCTGAGACCGCTTCGAAGTCATACGCTGACAATCCCGTAACTGATTCTGCGCGCGGCGATCAACGGTTTCGCCGGTCCTGCATCTAAGCCTTCTGGGAGCTGGGGCAATGGCTGCAGATCCGGTTTTGGCACGGGCACTCGGCATTGAAGACCTGACCGTAATCAGGCACTTGGAAACCGCCCTCGGTGAGGAAACCAAGATATATTGCACCTACCGGGCCCATGCGGAGCATGCTGACCAGCACGGTTATCTCGGAATAGCCAGTCTTTTCAGGGCTCTTGCGCGCGCTGAGCAGATCCACGCCAACAATCATGCTCGCGTTTTGCGCCACATGAGCGGCCCCACCGGAGTGGAAATCCCAATGCCGCACATTCAGGATCCGGTTGAGAATCTACGCTCCGCGCTCGTCGATCAAAGGTTTGAAGTCGACTATTTGTATCCCACTTTCCTGACCGCCGCAGTTCCGCTGGTGGATTCGACAGCAATTCGCACCTTCCACTGGGCTCTTGAAGCCGACAAGTCGCATGTCCGCCTGCTCTGGCAACTAATTCCTCGAATCGGGACCGACAAGAACGGCTGGGCATTCACACCGCACCACTTCTTCGTGTGCGCCTTATGTGGATATGCCGCGCAGGAGACGGAATCAGACAACTGCCCGAGCTGCAACTTCGGCTGGGAGCGATTTGAGACCGTCGAGTAAGTGAGCTCCGCTGCACACACGATTCCCTGCTCGCGGGCCTGCTCGCATCGAAAGAGTCAGGCCGCGAACGCACAGGGTGCGGTCGCGGCCTGTACGAACAACTAGCGTCGGCCTTTTCCTGATTTGGATGAGCCGGAGCGAGACGAACTCTTCTTTGCAGAACGGGAAGATCCACGCGAGCTTGAGCCGCCACGAGACCCGTTGCTGCTGCTCTCGTTTTCATCCTCCTCAGAACCTTCTTCTTCACCACCCTCGCTCAGGGCCTCAGAGTTGACTGATTGCGCTACCTGGGTCAGACGCTCGTCGGTCTCTTTCTCTTCTTCGAGAGTCTCGCCAAGCAGTTCCTTCACTTCGTCCTGCCCCATCGCTTCAGCCAGAGTCGCAGCAGTGCCGTAGGCTGCAATCTCGTAGTGCTCCACTCGCTGAAGGGCGCCGATGATTGCACAATCGAGAACTGGCCCCTTGTCAATTTCTTCCAACTGGGTCTGTGCTTCTTCGATTAGTCCCTTCATGCCTTCGCATGTCTTTCCGCTGGAGCGCTTCTCCAGGATTTCGAAGATACGCTCGAGGCGCTCGATCTGTCCCTTGGTCTGTTCGAGGTGCTCCTGCATTGCCTGCTTCAATTCTTCCGACTGTACTGCCTTGGTGAGGCGAGGATAGGCTTTCACCGCCTGCTTCTCTGCTGAATAGATATCTTTCAATTCATCTACGAATAGCTCTTCGACTGTTCCAACACTCATGTACATTCCTCCGCTAACATGATCGTTCCCAACCACGTTTCGACGGCTTAGATGCACGAAGTTCCTTTAGGCTTGCCTGCTTGAATGGAAATCCGGATTGCGCCCTGAGACATGTGCGAAGACGAGGCCAGTACTGATGGAAATCTATCGCTCTGATGTGAACGGTGATGCAGGAAGCCCGTCACCATTGAACAAATTGCACACCGGACTGTTATCCCAACCGTAGCGGACGTAAACCGGCGAAGGCACCTCCGGAGACGATGCAATCACAGTGTTGCCTTCGATCGCCACACTCGCGGGCAGGTATTTTCCATCGCGGCCGGCAATATCAAAGCCTGTGACAGCCCCTGCCTTGGCATTCAACCCGTTTGCGTGGTCGAACCATACACGAATCGACCCCGCTTCACGAGTAGCCTGGCGGAACATCGGACCGGAGTACTCGATGCTCTCGCCATAGGTGAGCACCCGCGCCGCCCGTGCGAGGCGCAACCCGACATCAAGCTTGTCTGTCGGGTGAACGTCGTCAGGGTTGCCAATGTCGATGGTCACCGCCATTGCAGTGTTGCGCATGGCCAGTGTGTGCACCTGCTGCTCCCGAAGCTCGGCCCAGTCCTCGAGCGGAGTCGACTTAAAATTCGAGATCTGCACGTACAGGAATGGAAAATCTCCAATGCCCCATTGCCTGCGCCAATCTTCGATCAGCGTGCGCATGACGCGATCATAGGAATGCACCCGGGCGAGCGCGCTGTTACTCTCCCCCTGGTACCAGAGCACGCCGCGAATCGGAAGCTGAGTGAGAGGCGCGATCATTCCGTTCCAAAGAAGGCCTGGACCCCAGCTGTTTAACGGCGGATGCCAGGGAAACTGCGGAATTGGCTTTCCGGCTGCCTTGGCCTCCTCCTGCTGGCGTTTCTCGTATGCCTGCTCGGCCCCAGCGTCTGCCGCCGTGTCCGTCATCTTCCCCCGTGCTACAAAGATTGGTGCCAGGGAGGCATCTTCTCCAAGTGCGGTGAGGCGCACCCACGACTCACCAACGGTTCCACCCCAGGTTGCGTCAATCAGTCCGATGGTTGCATGCTGCCGCGCCGCGATGTCACGAGCGAAATACCATGCCACCGCGGAAAACTCCTTTGCGGTTTCCGGGCTCGAGAGTGTCCACCCATCTGTATCGGGATCCGGTACCGCGTAATCTGCCGCTCGTTTTCCGACCATCAACAGACGAATCTCGGGGTTTGTCGCGTTTGGCAGATCCTGCGCGGCCGTATTAGCCCGGCTCAGGGGGAATTCCATGTTCGATTGCCCTGAAGCTACCCAGACATCGCCGACCATAATGTCCTCGAGCGTGATTGCAGCCTGAGCTGAGGCCTGAGCCTGAGTGGCGCCGGGAGTAACGGTAAGAGAGAACGGCCCGCCCGCCGGCCCGGGCTTGAGATAAATGTTCCAATGCCCGAGTGGATCGGCGCTCGCGCTGCGCGATTCCCCACGGAAAGACACAGAGACACTCTGTCCCGGCGTCGCCATTCCCCATACATGGACAGGGAGATCGCGCTGCATAACCATGTGGCTGGACAAAATCCTGGGCAACGTCACCTGAGCGGAGAGCACGATGGATGTGGCGAAGACGAAAGTCGACAAGATGAAATTGCGCACGAGACCCTCACTCAAAGCTGGATGTCCGAAGATAGGAACGTATTTTGAGCTCCCCTGGTCCGGAAAGAGAACGTTATCAAACATTTCTCCAAGCCGCTGCGTCCATTGACATAGGAGCTGCTGTTTTTCCACAACTCTTCCAGATTGTCGGTGTCTATTCAGAAAATAAGCATTCACCTCTTCCTACGCCTGTTTGAGCGCTTCAAGACATGTCGAACACTCCATTACCGGCGATTGGGACAGAATCACAATCTGACACAATTCACTTTCTTTTTCTGCTACTTCCGCCATACTTGAGTAAGAAATTTACTGCAACGGAGTTGATGGGCTCGATGATGCGCACCCCCCGCAGAATCGTGTTGATACTGAGTGTGCTTGCGCTTGTCCTGTGCTATCCGACGAGGTCGCGAGGACAGGCAGCTCTGCTCATGGAAGAGCCGTACGGGTTCTTCGGTACTCTGAATCCCACTGGTCACACCGCTATCTACTTCGCGCGGATCTGTGCGGAAACTCCTACGAAGCTTCGACGCTGTGAGCCCGGCGAAATGGGCTCGGTCATTTCAAGATACAGCGATGTTGCTCACCATGACTGGGTCGTAATCCCGCTGATTCCGTATCTTTACTCTGTTGAGGATGTGTCGGAAGTTCCCGAACGAGTCAATCGTGAGAACGTGCACCGGCTGCGCAACCAGTATCACGAAGCGCATCTCCTGGGTCTCGGCAAAGATGTGCGCAAGGGAGACTTCTGGCATGGAGGCTGGACGCAGCTTGTCGGCGTCACTTATGAACGTCGGCTGTATGCATTTCGCTTTGATACGACGGAAGCACAAGATGACGCTTTTATCGAGCGCATGAACCGGGACAAGAACCGCTCGCATTTCGAGCTCTTCTACAACAACTGCGCTGATTTCTCACGCAAGGTGATGAACTTCTATTTCCCGCGGAAGTTCCGCCGGAGTTTCTTCCCCGACGCCGGGATGACGACTCCCAAACAGATCACATACAAACTCGTTCGCTACGCGAAAAAGCACCCGGAGCTGCATCTGGAGGTATACGAGATTCCGCAGATACCGGGATACAGGCGGATGAGCCGAACAAACAAGAGTGTTTCCGAATCGCTGGTGACGACAGGCTACGCGTTGCCGATTGCGCTACTCAATCCCTATCTGGCAGGTGGATTGTTTGCAGACTATGTCGTGCATGGGCGATACCACCTCATCCCCAAGGACCCGAAGAAGCTGCTCCCCGATGACCTGACGACGTTGACAGTCCCCGCCGCGCCAGCCGAGAATCTGCCTAACGCCAGTGAACAGGTCCACAGCGTCGCGGCTGCAAATGCAGAATCTAATGTGCCCGCGTCTTTAGCGGACGATCCCGGCCTGAAAGAACCGATGGCCTCTCATGAGTGAGCCCCAGAGCCTGAAGAATCACGCCCGTTTCGATCCTGCATATCACTTCCTGCTTCTAGCGGTTTACCTGCTCAACTTGATTTATGCTGGCTTTCACATCTACAAGGAACCAAGCCTGGCTTCAGGTTGGTACCTGGTTTTGTCCCTGGTCGCGATTGTTCCTCTACTGAAGCTGCGTACGTATCCACTGAAGGTGCAGGACCGTGTCATCCGGCTCGAGGAGCAGCTGCGGCTGCAGGCTTTGGCGCCGCAGGAGTGGCACACACAGCTGTATCGTCTTACGGAGGATCAGTTGATTGCTCTCCGGTTTGCCGCGGATGACGAGGTCGTGAATCTAGCGAAACAGGCGCTCGGAGAGAAACTGAACCGCAAGCAAATCAAGGAGCGGATCAGGACCTGGCGTGCCGATAACTGGCGGATATAAAACCCTCCTGTAGAACGCAATAGATCACTCACCGAACGCTCCCTCGCACTTGTCTGGAAGGCAACCCCGTTTCGCCTGCGTGCTTCCGATCTCGAGAGGCGAGAGTGCATGAGCGAAGAGCAGCAGAACAAGACGAACGGCGATGATTTCCGACCCAACCGGGAGAATGCAGAGCAGGGCCGCGGTCCTGATTCTCTCAAGGGCGCGATCGAGTTTCCGGCTATACGGCACATCGGAAAGACACTCGAATCTGACCCCGATTTTCACGCGGTTGCTACGCCGGGGTATTCGACTCCAGAGGCCCAGATAGCGGCCGAGGCGGGCCCGGTAGACGTGGATCAACGCAGGATGGAAGAAGATGACTTTGATCCGCTTTCCGGTCGAACAAGCGAGGTGCTACCTGAACCGCTGAAAACACGCCTGCCCGGCGACACCAGCAGTGATCCACACACCGACGTGGGTCCGGACAATGCAACGAGCCTCCAGGAACGTGAGCCCGTACCGAACCTTGGCGAACCGAATCGGCGTTAGAATAAGCATATGAAGATCAGGGCCGCATTCGCGTTGGCGATCGCATTGGCGCTGCCCGTCTGGGCGCAACGACAGGCAAGCCAGGGCAGTTACTCCGCACACAGCGGAGGAGGCTCTGCTCATTACGGGGGCATGGGACACGGCGGCCCGGCGGGACGCGGCGGGTTCGCTGGCTACACAAGAGCTCCCAGCTACGCTGGCCTTTATGGGCTTCAGAATCCTTCTAGTTTTTCACCCCCCGGCAGATTTCCCATGCCAGGCGGACTTGAGCCTCCTGCCCGCGCAGGATCTTCTGTCACTTACGGTGGAAATGGCTTCTCAGGTGGATCATTCTATCAACGGCCCGGCTATCCAGGCCGAAACCCTCATCGCGGACCGTACCGCGGACACGATCACGACCGTCACCATCGCGGCGCGTGGGGCGGCGGGTACGGATATGCTCCGGGCTATGTATACCCCTATCCGTACGTCGTCGATCCTGGCTTCTACGACTGGGGTGCAACTGACTATTCTGAAAATGAGCAGCAAGGATCGAACGCAGATATTCCCCCCGGACAAGGGCCTGATTACGGCCCGGATGCGCCCCCTTCGGGATACGCCGATACATATCCGGCGCAGCAGGTGAATCCGGAGCCGCCGTCCCCCGCTCCAGCTACCCGCCAGGAGTATCACTTCGCAGCGACTTCTCCATCGAACCCGGCGCCTGTCGCCTCCAAGCCTTTGACCGTAATCTTCAAGGGTTCTCGCGCGCCAGAGAAGATCCAGAACTACATGGTCAATTCGTCTTCATTGACGAATCTGGACAGCGATCATTTCGAGAAAATTCCGCTCGATCAGATCGACGTTGCTGCGACTCAGCAGGCAAACCGTTCAACCGGAATCGACTTTCAGGTGCCGGTGGCGACGCGCGACTGAGTGCGCGTAGGCCTCGCTACATTCAGCTAAAGCTGGAACAAAGCGAACGGATGCTCTTCTCCAAGCTGGCGGAGAATAGGCAATGCCACGTTGCATACGCGGACACCCGACTTCGTTTCCGCCGAGAATGTTCCTTTGTGCGCGTGCCCGTGCAAAGCCAGCACGGGTCTGTGCGTTTCCAGAGCGCGCTCCAGTCTGGAACTGCCGAGAAACGGGAAAATCGGTTCGGGCTCTCCGACAATCGTCTCTTTGATCGGTGAGTAATGTGTGATGCTGACTTTCTTGCTCGCATGGGTCTGGGCGAGCCCATAGTCCAGCTTCACCGCTTCACGCTCCGCAATTTCGACGAAGGTCTTGATTCCCTGCTCGCCAAAAGGCATCAATTCGTAGGGCGCAAACCCTCCGCAGAATCCCTTGGTGCCTGCGAAGCCAATTCCATCAACCTCGAAGCAGTGGCCGTCGAGCAAGTGAACGCCGGCAACCCGCAACATACCGGCAATTTCATCCTGGTGACCGCTTTCGTGGTCGTGGTTCCCCAGCACCGCGATCACGGGAATACGGATGTGCTCAAGGACCCCGAGAACGAACTTCATCTCCTCAGGATTGCCGTGATTGGTTAGGTCCCCGGCAATTACCAGCGCGTCTGCCAAGTCGTTTACCGCTGAGAACTGCTTGATGTCACGCTCGTGATTTTCAGCCTTGAGATGGATGTCGGCAACTGCAGCCAGCCTCATTCCTTGCTCCTGGTCGTGTTGTTCTCCTGTAATGGATGCCGGTAGTTTTCCCAGAGTTCGCGGTAGACATCATTCTCGCCCCACTCATTTACGTCAATGGCAAACATTTTTGGATCAACCAGGGTTCCACGGAATGAACCATTCGTTGCGGGAGCTGCGACTGATTGATTGAAACTCTCTGTTAGCTCGCGCCATACTCCCGCCGGAACATCGCTTGCAGAGGCGGGATAGATATAGGCGAACAGCACGAGATGCCAGTAGAGCATCTGCCAGTGCGGTTCAGTCAGCTTTCGCAGCCGGTCCCAGTCCAGGCTTGCGGCGCAAGCCCTGAGCAGATGTGCTGTATCGGCTCCATCGAAACGCTCACGACGCGTAACGAAAAGTTTAGAGGCAATCATCTCCTCGGCAGGCAAAACCCTGCAGCGCATCCCAAGAACTTCGTCGTCCTCCGCGCGGTCGATCCACGACTGTTCAACGGTAAGGGTCGCGTTGCCAACTCCGGTTATTAAATCGACGAAGTATTCGCCGCGCCGAGCCTTTGCCAGCCACACTGGATCCTGTACGTAGGTTTCGAAACCTTCCTGGACCAGTACCTCGAAGGCCCGCGGAACGGCGTCTGGAGGCAACACAAGATCGAGATCCTTGGTCGTGCGCCAGATCCCAGTATGGTGATGGAACGCAAACCCGCCGCTGACGGCAAAAGGTACCTGTGCCGCCGTCAGCCCTTTGAGAACGCCCTGATAGCACTCGTAGGCCTCGGGAGCCCAGCTTGGCTCCTGCGAGGATGTCACTGGCAATTGAGCTTCATCGTCCGCCATAACACTGTGAGATGCAGGTTCAGACAACGAGGACAGAAAATTGGCAGCTCATCGCGATCGGCGCATGGACGTAGAATTAGACCTCAGGAAGGCATCTGCTTTGACCTGGTCGAGCATCGCGGCAGCATGGATTCTGGGGCTTTCAATGGTAGGTTTGACCGCTCAGACGAACCGGTCATCGGCCGTCCCCCCACAAATCCTGGAATCAATCCGAACTTCAGCGCTGCAATACACGAAGAGTCTGCCGAATTTTATCTGTACGCAGACCACGCAGCGACGAGTTACAGACGCTTCAGGCGTGGCGATGGGCATGACCGGAGTCAGTTCGAACGGACGCGGCGTTCTGGGATCCCCCAGTGGAATTAGCTCCGTCGGCAACGACACGATCGAGGAGCAGCTTGCCTTTTACGACCAGCGCGAACACTATGATGTGCTCTCAGTGAATGGGGAGAAGTCAACCGGTCTGGATCACCTTCAGTTCACCGGAGCGATCAGCGCGGGTGAATTCGGTTCGGCTCTGGAGAACATATTCGATCCAGCCACCGGCACCACATTCTCATGGGACCGTGACTCGACTGTAAAAGGTCGGCGCGTGCATGTGCTCAGCTTTCGAGTTCCAAAGGAACACGGTAACGTCGTGGTTTACCGCGGCAGCAATCAGCAGATCCTTGCCGCTTACTCTGGCCGGGTCTCGATTGACGCTGAAAACCTAAAAATCCTGAAGATCGTCTCGAGTCTCGAACTGCCGATTGGCTTCCCAATCAAGATGGCGCAGACAACCGTAGAGTACCGGCCTGTTGAGATCGCGGGAAGAGACTTCAATCTGCCCTACGGATCCGAAGTCCGGCTTGAGGACAGTTCACACCTGTTCGTGAATGAGATAAAGTTTCGAAACTACCATAAGTTCTCGGTCCAATCGACCATCCATTATGACGGCGAATCGCAGCCGCAGAACTAGCTGCCCGCGGGGCGACGCTGATCCATCCTATGCGCAAGCGAGCAGCGGCGAATCTAAGTTGAGGAGCGCTGCGAGTCTGAGTCGGTCTGTTTAGGCCCTTGAGCCTCACCCGCGACAGATTCGATGTCCAACTCGTGTTCGTGATGGTAGTGGTCCACCGGCATCTTGCCATCCCACCACGCCCAATTCATCGGATAAACATCGGGATCACCGAAGACCTGATAAAAATGCCAGACAAGGATTGCGAGTGTCGCCAGGATCGCCTCATAAAAATGGACTGCGGTGGCAACATCCACCCACCAGCGCGCCAGCAGGTTCCCTACCCAGACCTTGGCCCACATCATGACACCGGTGACTCCCATGAGCGCGGTGCCCCAAACCAGCGCCCAGTACTCGGCCTTCTCTCCGTAGGTGAATCGACCGAACTTCGGCTTGGTCCCTCCGAGTCCCAGGTAATACCGCATCGCCTGAAATACATCCGAGAGGTCCTTCGGCCGAGGAGCGATATCACGCAACATTCCCCGGCCTTCGTCCGCAATCGCGAGGTAGAAGACGTGGTAAAAACCTGCTGTGATCAGCACGACGCCCGCGAGCCTGTGAACCACGCTGCGCACGGACTCAGTCATTCCGAGCAGATTGGCGAACCACCAGTCCGGGAATTTCAGCGCGAATCCGGTGAGCACCAAAATGATAAAGCTCAGCAGAAGGACCAGGTGCTGCCAACGCTGATTGATCGACATCCGTTGCATCATCGGGTTTTGCAGTCGCCGCCGCGCAACAGCCTTACTGCGCCAGATGATGAAGTTGTGCAGGAACATGCTGCCGATAATTCCAAGGATCAGCACCGTATATATAACGCGTACCCAGAGTGTGACCTTCGATCCGATATCGGTAGACTGGGCGCCAATTGCCAGGTGTACGGGCGTCAAAGTGAACTTCTGGGTCACACCCTTGTGACACTTCCCGCAGGTGGCGTCGAGGTTTATCCGGTGAATGGTTGAACGCGGATCGCTCGATGGCAGAATGTTGTGCACGCCGTGGCAGCTTGAGCAGTTCGCTGCGACGACCGATCCGCCTTCCGCTGCCAGTCCGTGGTAGCTGTCCAGATAAGTGGAGACTCGATTCCCGGGCACTCCGAACTCACTGGAAAGCCGCACGCCTTCGTGACAGCGTGCGCAAGTATCGCGCGAGAGATTCTGTTCTGCAACCGGCGAGTTCGGGTCCTTGTGCGATTTGATGGAATGGATGCCGTGGCAGTCGGTGCAGACCGGCGAAAGCAGGTTGCCGCGCGCGATGGCCTGCCCGTGGATGCTGGCATTGAACGTATTCTGAACGTCGGAATGGCATTGGCCGCATGTCGCGGGTACGCTGAATTTGTAGATGGGTGATTTTGGATCGTTCGCAAGTAGGATTGCATGCGCACCGTGACAATCCGTGCAGACAGCAGCCTTCATCGAGCCGCTCCCAACAGCCCGACCGTGGACACTCTCCTGGTAAGAGACAAAAGGCTGCGTGCTTACCCCGTTCGACTCCATCAGGAATTTCTGCCCATGGCAGCGCCCGCAAGTAGCGGGGATATGCGCATGGTTTACGGGTGAATCCGGGTGGCCACCCGCAAGAACCTCGTGCGCATCCCCGTGACAGTCCTGACAGCCAGCGCTGACGAGGCCTGCATGAGTGACTTTCGCGTGCATGCTGCGCGCATAAGCATCACCCGCCGCGGCATGGCATCGAATGCAGAGGACCTTCTGTGGCTGAACATCGTGCGCGAGAGTCTTGACATCGTTGTGACAGTCCACGCAGGCAAGCTTCATTGATCCGTGAATCGAGTGCGCGAGCTTCTTACCATCGACAAAGAGCGACTTGGGCTTACCGTTGACATCTTTCGTCAGCGTTGAATCCCCATGGCAGGTGAGACAATCTTCGTCCTTGGGCATGTGTTGGGCGCGAGTGGGGATGACCGAGCCCAGCAGAAACGGCACGAGCGTACAAACCAGAATCCTGCTGGAAACTTTCACGCTTAAGAGGAGACGCTTAGCGCCCACAACATCGCGGTGACAGGAATCACGGCGTGTGGCGAATCGAATCACAGATATCGTGGAATTGTTTGTAATGCGCGGCGGCGGAACGGTAACAGCAGCCGCCGCGCATCCTTCCTCAATCGAAGTACGCTGTCAGCGTAAGGATCAGTAGCGTCACTCCAATGAAGATCGCGGTAAATCCAATCGCGCGCGCGAGGCGAACGAACCAGGCGGCAGGCGCCTCGCCGAGCCGTCCTTCGAGCTTCCCCTCCCGCGCCATCCGGGCATACTCCTGGGGGCGCTTGTGCTCGAACTCTTTCTCGCTCTCCACGCCAGTAAAGATCACCATGTCCATCGGGAAACTGTCGGGCCGCAGGTGAGTGTTCACAAAGTGGATGGAGAAGATGAAAAGAATCGCCAGCAAGCCTTCCTCGCTGTGGATTACCAGTGCGGCATTGAGAGCCCAGCCAGGTAGAAATCGCGCGAAGAACGGAGCGAACCACATGGCGTATCCGGAGAAGCCGATCACAATCATTCCCCAGAACACGGCCCAGTAGTCGAACTTCTCCCAGTAGGCATAGCGCTCGAACTGCGGCTTCGGCCCCATACCCAGAAACCAGCGCATGTGAGCGAGCAGGTCTTTTACATCCTTCCAATTGGCGACCATCGAAGTCGCGCCCCAGAAGATCCCTTTCTCGCGGCGGTAGATTCCGCGTGTCACAATCTCCTTCACGTGGACCAGGAAGGCGATGCTCAACACGAGAGCGCAGAGCTTATGAAAAAACAGAATCGCGCCAAAGCCGCCAACCGCACTCGCAAGTCCACGCGCCCAGATGCTATCGCTGAACCGCAGAGGCAGGCCCGTCCCTGCCAGTCCGAGAAATGTCGTGAATAGGACAGCGTGCATGTACCGCTGCTCACGGGTAAAGCGAACGAAGAATCGTTCCCTTCCAGTCGTTTGCGACTGGCTCACTTCGGTTGCCGCTTGAGCCAGTTCAGGCATGGTTTCCTCCATTTCCGGAATTCCTTCGGACCTGGTCAAAGCGGGATCGGATTAGCCAAAGCACCGTGTGAATCACAAAGAATGTCAGCACGCTGATCAGCAGCAGGTTCATAAAAAGCCTTATGTAATAGAGCGCAGGGTTCAGCTTACGGTCGCGAGCGTTCGCGTGCGGCTGGTATTGGACGAAACTCTTATTTGCGCCTTTGTGGCACTTCCCGCAAGTAACAATCAGGTTCGCCTGGTTGACTGCGGAGCGAGGATCGTAAGATGGATGAATCTCATGCGCGTCATGACAATCCCAGCACCGGGCAGTCTCGACGTACCCGCCCAGCAATCCCAATTGGGAGTGGAAGGTGTCGTGATAAGTCGAAAGCTTGTCTTTGTGGCAGGAGCCGCAGATCGGGGTGGACTGCATGCGGAACGCAGACTCTGTGGGTTGCAGAATTGCGTGTGCCGTATGGCAATCGCTGCAGACAGGCGCTTTCAGGTCCCCTTTTGCGATTCCCTGCCCGTGTGACCCGCGCTGAAACTCGTCGTTGATCTTTGCGTGGCATGTGCCGCATGTCTTCGGGATATTCGCCTTGAAAGTCGGGCTCTTCGGATCTTTGTGGCTGAGGATACCGTGCGAACCGTGGCAGCTCTGGCAATTGGCCGCAACCAACAGACCTTCTTTGCTCAGTGCAAAGCCGTGGATCGAATCCATGTAGTGCGGATAGACGCTGGGCAGTCCTTTGCGGGTAGCCATGGCGCCGTCGCTGTGACATTGTCCGCAGGTCTTGGGTATGTTGAGCGGATACACCGCCGATCGTGCGTCCGTCTTCGGGAAGATCTCATGCGCGTTGCCGTGACAACTGGTGCACGGATGCTCTTTCGAAGATGAGTGCACGCTCGTGGCAAGTTTCGATCCTTCGTCGGCGTGGCAGGTCTTACAGTCGACTTTCGCGATGTGATCGGGGTGCGGGTATTCCTTGATGTCAGCATGACAATTGCTGCACTGCAGGCTGCCGTGGATGCTGGAGCTGAACTTATCTCCATCGACCGATATGCTATGCCCCGCGGCGTTTTGCATGGTCTTATCAGCGTGGCAGGCGAGGCACTCCGACTGTGCAGCAACTGGCCTGGGAGTCAAAGACATTGCAACAACAAGGCTCAGTGTTGCGATAGGATGCCGACGGAATATCTGAACAAAACTTGTCAACCGGGATGGTGCAAATAGGGCTGCAAGAAAGAAAGCAGCGATTCGCGCGGCTCTGGTCATGCTCTGATCTTTCTCTTCACGACGCGTGACTTCAGTTCGCGTGCGCGTGGCTTCCCCGTAGCGGCTAAGCCGCTCGCACTAAGAACTCTCGCGGGGATTGCACCTCGAGAAGACTCCTTTTTGTACATCACGGGCAGTGATTGTGATCACAAGTGCAATTAAAGCCATGGCGCTGAATTGCTTTCACGTTGTGACGCGAACCACTTCACACATCGCACATTCAATTCGCCCGCTGCATTATGCAGAATCCTTGTCACAAATGATGCGGTTTCGACTCCGCAGTCTAGACGCATCTAGTCGTGATGCGAGTCACATGCCAGAGCACATTGTTTTCAGGACAATTATTGCCGCCGATTGAGGTGTGCTTTATGGCCGCATCTGCCACAGCTTTCAGTTCAACGATGCTCACCCTACCTACTGATTCAATCCGCCAGATCCAGTGGCGATTCGCGGACCGTTACGATCTTCAAATGCTCGTGCAATCCGCGCGCGCAGTGGCTCGCGGAACGGTCGCACACATGGTCGCCGCAGGAGAGCGTAATAGCCACGAATGGACTCCAGCAAAGAACGAGATGCTCGAAGCTTTCGATCGAGCTGGCATCACCGCTGCCTTCATGGAGCCGGAAGAGGGTGGATTCATCTCCGGCCCCAAGAACCTGGCACTTGCGCTTGCGGCATTTGAGCTGGCGTGGGTGGATGGAGGAGCGGCAACAGCAAGCCTCGCAGGGTTTCTTGCTCTGGCGCCGATTCACGAGCGCGGCACACCAGAACAGTCGAGGCACTACAAGCTTCTATCCGCCCCACCTCAGCCCGGAGAAGATCGTAAGCCCTGGCGAGGCGCATTTGTGCTGACCGAGCCGATTCCCTACGTTGGCGTCGACACAGGAATGCTTGGCGGCAAGGTTCGGGTATCCGAATGGCGCGACGGTGAGGAGCCGTGGTTGCAGGTAGAGAAGCGGGGGCGCTTCATTACCAACATTGCTTTTGCAAATTTCGCCACCGCGGCAGTGATGTCAGACGATTCCCGGATCAAGGGAAGCTGCGTGATCATTCTCGAAGAAACCGATGATGGGACGTTCGACCACGGCACGCCAACGAAGAAGCTTGTCCATCAGCTCTCCTCAACCGGCGATCCCATCTTCAATCTCAAAGTGCCTGCAAGCCGCATCGTAGGTGGTTACACGATCAAGGATGGGGTGCTCGTCCCCAATTTCAATCACGGTGAAGTGATCGAAGCTGTTTTTCGTCGAACCCGCGTCACCGTTGGCCTGATGACCGCGGCCAAACTTCTCTCCGCTGTCGAGCCTGTCATTCGTTATCAGCGGGGCCGCTTTCGCGGTGCTGACGGCGCGAAGCCGGGAACGGTTCGCTACGAGCAAGGCATTCAGCAACGAGAGGACGCGCTCCACAGGCTTGTCGATGTGTGGGCTGCCGGGGAAGCAGCTGCCTCACTTGGCTTTGCGGCAGCGCGTCTGTTCGATGAACTGGATCCGATCGAAAAACAGAAGAACGAGATTCTCGCGCGCCGCGGCATTCATGATGGACGCGGCGAAATCAAGGCTCTTCGTGCTAGTAGACAACGAGCGGCGGAACTGCTGGAATTGAAGGCTGGTGATTCGCAATGTTCTGAGGTCGACTCAGATCCGCTCCTTCAATTCGTTCTAAAAGACGCCGAAGCGAATGTGCTCTGCCCCGCGACTAAGCTTTGGAATACCGGGAACGGCGCCAACATGATGCGCGAAGCCGTGAGCCTGATGGGCGGATACGGGATCACCGAAGACTGCCCCGGGTTCCTCGCCAGTAAGTGGATGGATGCGCAGCTCGAAGCAACGTACGAGGGTCCTGAAGCGGTGCAGCGTCGTCAGCTAACCGTCACGATGACATCCGAAGTCTTTCAGGCGGAGTTCCGCTCCTGGACTGCGGAGATGCGCAGGATCGCCTCGTCGCATCCCGGTACGGGAGCCTGCACGCTCGCCACGGCAATGAGAATGTGGCAGTGGACTTTCGAACACCTGCATAAAGCCACTGATGCATCGGGGAGCAAGCTCTACCACGGGCAGCGGCAGGGCGTGACATTCCCGATGGCCGACGCATTGTGCTGGCTGCTTGCTTCGCGACATCAGATTTTGGACGTGATGGAGCTAGAGCACCGCGGCGCAGCCGATCCGTCTATCGCGGACGGTCTGGCGGGCACACTGCAATTTCTGAGCGACCTCTGCCATGTTCAAGCCGCTCGCACAGCGGGCGAAGTCTCGAGGATTTGCGCAGAACTTGTCTTTGGCTATAACGAGCATCCTTCATGGGCGGACCAGTCCGCATGTGCCTCTTGCTGTTTCTCGAGCGATGAGCTTGATGATTTGGAGAACACGATGCCCGGAATTGCTGCGATGGCAGTCGATTTACTGCAGCCCAATGGAAGCCATCCGCTCAAGGCGGGCCCCTGTGCGGGATGTGCAGGAGCAAGCGATTTCCTGCAGCTTCAGAACAAGCTGTGCAGCTGTCTGAGTGGATCGCGCCTGGCAAAAGACCGCGCTGCTGACGCAGTCAGTAAGGTGATGATTCCCGAAGCATTGGATTACCCCGCATGAACCAGATCGGCGGCACGGGCGAGAAAACAACGCCTGAGATTGAGCGGCAATCGATCGAAGCAGATATCGTGTGCGTCGGGTTCGGACCGGCAATGGGCGGCTTTCTGACGACGCTCAACCGCGCGTGGATCGATAACCCTGCTGACCCAGTGTTCGAGAGCGAGATAGCTCCCGGGCTTCCACTTCAGGTTCTCTGCTACGAGCGAGCTGACGACATAGCTGCGGGCGTGAGCGGCGTCGTGACTGCAGCACAAGGAATCCGAGCGAGCTTTCCTGGCCTGAATCCGGCGGACATTTCCATGGCAACGCCGGTGACCTCAGAACGGATGCTTTACCTTCTTGACCCAATAGGGGCGAGTCGCCGTCCTTTGTCGCTTCGCATAGCTGATCGAATTCTTCGCGGACTAAGCGGCCATTTTGGGGTGCGTGACAGCGCATACGAGTTGCCGTGGACACCGCGGTTCCTGCACAAGACCGGCGGCCTCGTTTTGTCGATAGGCCAGTTCAACCAATGGGTCGGTGCGCAGATCATGGCATCAGGGCTGGCGCAAATCTGGCCGGCGATGCCAGTGAGTCAACCGCTCTTTGCGGAGAATGCTGACCGAACAGGTGACCGGGTGGTCGGAATTCGGCTCACCGATCAGGGAGTTAACAAGCATGGCGCGCCGGAAGCTGGGTTTGTAGCCGGAATGGACGTTCGCGCCAGTCTCACCGTGGTTGGAGACGGGCCATTCGGCCCAGTAGGACGCGCGATCGATCAACGCGTGGGCATGCCGACAGGCCGTGATAAGCGTGAATGGGCTCTCGGAATGAAGTTTGTCATCGAACTGCCTGCAGAGACGACGCTCACTCCCGGCACTGTCTGGCACACGTTCGGCTATCCCGAACCGGAAATCTTTGGGTTCCTTTACGTGCATCCCGAACGACTCGCCTCGGTTGGCATCTTTGTACCATCGTGGCTCAGCGATCCTAACCGAACGGGTTACAGGTATCTCCAGCACTTCATCCAACATCCCGCCTTGTGGCGTCACTTGAAAGCGGGCACGCTGCGGTCATGGGGAGCCAAGTCACTCGATGAATCTGGTCTGCACGGCGAACCATTTCTCGTCGGAGACGGGTATGCACGCATCGGCGAAGGCTCCGGATCAACAAACATGCTGGCGGGTTCTGGCGTCGACGAGGCCTGGACTACAGGTGTCCAACTCGCCGAATCAGTGATAGAACTCCTTCGCAATAAGAGCAGCTACACACAAGAGAACCTTGCCGCTACTTACGAAGCACGGCGACGCGCCAGTTGGATTGACCGCAATGCACGCAACGCGATGAATGCGCGCAACGGGTTCCACTTCGGGTTTGTTCCGGGCCTCATCGGAATGGCTGTCGCAGGAATGACGGGGGGTACCATCTCGCTGGGTGCGAAGATCCCCCCTGCCCACCAGCAAATTAAACGAAGAGGAAAGAAGTCGTTCAAAGAGATGACTCGGCGGGAAGCAGCAATGCTTGCAGTCGAGGATGGCCGTCCGCTGCATGATGCCTTGATGTCCGCGCGCGGATGGCCGGAGATTGAATTCGACGGCAAACTGCTTGTCTCGCAACAGGACGCACTTTTAATCGGCGGCAAGGTGCAGGCGATGGCGGGCTTCGCCGATCATGTCGTCTTTCGTGAGGCAGGCCTTTGTATCCACTGCGACGACAAGACGTGCATCGCCATGTGCTCGGGGCAGGCCCTGACCCTGGGTGCTCAAGGCGTCCCGGAATTTGAACGCGAGAAATGCGTCCATTGCGGCGGATGCTTGTGGAATTGCGAGCACACCACGGCCGAAGGACTCACGAACATCGAGTTTCGAGCAGGAGCCGGAGGATTTCACTCCGTCGAGAACTGATACGCAATCTGGAGTTACAAGTTATGCCTCTTCATATCGTCGTCTGTGCCGGAATTGTCCCTGATCCGCTGCAGACTCTGGAACCAATTACGGGACCGAATGGACCAGCGCTCAAGAATGAGATGATGCTGCCCGCAGTGCTCGATCCCTGGGCGGCCAGCGCGCTCTATGAAGGTGCGAACCTGGCTGGAAAGAATCAGGGCAGCAGGCTCTGGCTTGTCTCGCTCGGGCCCAAAGCAAAACTGCAGCAGGTGCTGATGACAATCGCCCAGAAGGTCAGCTTCGAGTTGTTCGCCGTCGATTCGCCTTCGGGAGGATTTGCCGACGCACATGCAACCGCTGCCGCCCTGTCGGAGGCAATCGCCGCCATTCCCGGTTTAGACAATTCAAGATTGCTTCTCTTCGGCGGCTGGGAGTCTGCATCACGCGGTGCGGGAGTCACTCTGCAGATCATTGGAGAGCGCCTCGGTATCACTGATCAGTTCATGGGAGTCGACCAGATCGATTTCCGGGAAGACGGCTCGTTCGAAGTGCTGGAGCGCGTCGAGGGCGGAAGGCACCAGGTCTCAGTCTGCTCTGGCGCGCCAGCGGTTTTGGGATGGGCAACTGGAAATCTTCCCGAACCACGCAACAACCCACAGATTGGAATGGCGAATATGCGAACGGTCATGCCCGCACTACAAAAGGCTAAACTGGCTGCGCTTTCCAATGGTAGCCTGCAATATCTTTCTGCCTCTCTGCCTGCCCAGCAGCGTCAGACACGTGTAGTCAAAGACATGCCTCCCGAGGCTATTGCTCAAGAACTCGCGGAATGGATTGGGGGGGAGTGATGCCGGAATCAATTCTTGTTTTGACACACACTGACGAAAGCGGCTTGCTCACAAAGTGCTCGCTGGAAACCGTCAGCGCAGGAAAGGAACTTGCCGAAAGGCTCGCCGCACCGCTCACCATCGGAATCATTGCTGCGGAACCCACATCCGCGGCCCAGGCTTTGAGAGGATGCAAAGCACGTGTGCTGAGTGTCTGCGGAGAGGTCTTCGCACAAGCGAGATATGCCACAGATGTCGCCGGTTGCGAAGCACTGTATAAAGCGACCGACGCAACGCTGATTCTCGCTCCGCAGAGTTCACGGATCGCCCGCGTCGCCGCCGGATTCGCCAATCGCATCGCAGGCAGCATCGATACCCACATCAATTCCATTCGAAGCACAGATAGCGTTGAAGTATCGCGCTGGTTTTATCGGCAGCGCATCGAAGCATCCATGACCCGGAGCGCACGACCCTGGATTCTGTTGATCGAAGGTGGCGTATATCCGGCATTCACGCCCGGAGAAGGCGAAGTTTTGCCGGAGAAAATTCTTGTTGAGCTACCCGAGATTCACACAACAGTCATCGGTACGAGGGCACCTGCCCAGGATGCTCAAACAATCAGGCCGGATGCGAGAATGCTCTTCGTTGCCGGAGCGGGCTGGACGAAGAAACAACCCGATGGCGAAGTGCATACGTCGCAGGCAGGCGATCTTATTCTTACCTTCCTCGATCGAACCGGAGCGTCCCTTGGCAGTTCAAAATCTCTGGTCGACCAGGGTGGAGATGGACAGCCGGTCCTTCCCTTCCTTACCCATATGAACCAGGTCGGCCAGACAGGATCCACACCCCGACATCCGCGCGGGCTTGCAACCTGCTGCCATGGCGAGGAACCGCATGTTGTCGGTTGGCGTTTCATCAGTGAGCGCAGAGCTATATCGCTCGATCCGAACTGCGGGTGGACGCGAGGCAAAGCTGATGTGGTCTACGTGGCCGACGCATTCAAGGTGATGGCCCAATTGAATGAACTCCTGGGATCAAAGGCCTGACCACGTGTGATCTTACCGACGGGCGAATTAGTTGCTCAACGCCCGTCAGTCGACCGGCGTTCACGGGTAAGTTGATACACGAGCAGGACGATGAACCTGGGAATGTTCTTGAAGTAGCGGCCCGCTAACCGCCGCGGTTCTGTGGCAAGCCGAAAAGCCCACTCAAGGCCTGTGCGCATCATCCATCGCGGTGCCTGCAGTTTGGATCCAGAGATGAAGTCAAACGCCGCTCCAACTGCAAGCATCACAGCCGGGATGCGCCCTCGATGCGCGAGAACCCACTTCTCCTGCTTGGGACAGCCTAGACTGACAAACAGCCACCTTGCCCCACTGCTAGCGATCTCTTTTATGACGATGTCGTCTTCTTCAGGAGTCAAAGGGCGATACGGCGGAGACATTTTGTACACGATTTGAATGCCCGGGAATCGCCTCTCGATTTCAGAAATAAACTTCGCGAGGGTCGCTTCATCGCTCCCAAAGAATCCAACCGGAATTGCCGATGCCTCGGCCGCTCGCAGCAACTCCAGAGTCGCGTCCGGTCCGTAGACCCGGCTTGCATTATCCAGACCAAGTGCCCGAAGTGCCCAGACCACCGGCATGCCGTCCGGATTCGCCATATCGGCTTTGTTCAACTGGTCTCGAAATTCATGATCGTCATGCGCTTCCATCAGGCCGTGCATGCCCACGAAGAGTACCGCCCTCGATTCGCGCTCCAATGCCCAGTCCCGGCACTGACGCACCACTTCTCCGTAAGTAGAAGCCGAGATTGTGACCCCGAGGACCTTGGGCATTTCAAAACCTTAGTGGGACTGGATTTAGAGCAGTATCCACCCGGCGGCATAGGCGTAGCGACCTACGGGTCGAGGGGAATACTCCTGGATTGGACGCAATTGCCTGAACCTCTGAAGCACTTTGAGGGCCCCGTGGGCAACCCGCCAATTAAGACCAGCATCTACTAACTCGCTGCAATCCGCCAAATGTGAGCACGAGGGAACACCATCCCCGGGGGAATCGCGCACAAAGACCCAGGCCGAAATGCAGAACCCACCAGGAGCACAACAGAATGTCCACGAGCATTGAAACGCCCGTGAGCGGGCAAGATGGGGATAACCGGTATCCAGTCAGCTCGTTAGAGCCTTCGATGGCGGAGTGCCTGACCACCATCCTTCAAAGTCTTCAGACGATGAAGAACGGCGACTTTAGCGTGCGGCTGCCTGTCTCGTGGACCGGTTTGCCGGGCAAGATCGCCGACAACTTTAATGAGATCGTCTCCGCCAACGAGCAGATGGCCTCCGAGTTGAAGCGCGTCGGCCAGGCAGTCGGCAAAGAAGGAAAGACCCGTGAGCGAATCCGTGTGGAGCACCGGAGAGGTGCCTGGGACGACATGGAAACCTCGGTCAATACGCTCGTGGAAGATCTCCTGCGGCCAACGACCGAAGTAACACGTGCGATTGCTGCTGTGGCTCAGGGCAACCTGACCCAAACGGTACGACTCGATGTGGATGGTCGGCCGCTGGAGGGCGAATTCCTCCGTTCAGCGAACATCGTGAATACGATGATCCAGCAGCTCGGCGTCTTCACCGCTGAAGTGACCCGCGTGGCCCGCGAAGTGGGAACCGACGGAAAACTTGGCGGCCAGGCCGTGGTGCCGGGAGTAGCGGGAACGTGGAAGGATCTCACGGACTCCGTGAACTCCATGGCCTCCAACCTCACAGGACAGGTCCGCAATATCGCCGAAGTGGCAACAGCAGTGGCCAGCGGTGATCTCTCTCGCAAGATCACGGTAGACGTACGCGGCGAGATTCTGCAGCTCAAAGAAGCCATCAACACAATGGTGGACCAGCTTCGCTCATTCGCATCAGAAGTGACCCGCGTGGCCCGTGAAGTGGGAACAGACGGAAAGCTCGGCGGACAGGCCGTAGTGCCCGGCGTGGCCGGAACGTGGAAGGATCTCACAGACTCCGTCAACGCGATGGCCGGTAACCTGACGGCACAAGTCAGAAACATTGCCGAAGTGACCACGGCCGTGGCCCGCGGCGACCTCTCCCGCAAAATCACCGTCGATGTGAAAGGCGAAATCCTCGAGCTCAAAGACACCATCAACACGATGGTGGACCAGCTGAATGCATTCGCCGGCGAAGTGACGCGCGTCGCTCGAGAAGTCGGAACAGAAGGCAAGCTGGGCGGCCAGGCTAACGTGCCCGGTGTCGCCGGAACCTGGAAGGACCTCACCGACAACGTCAACTTCATGGCCGGCAACCTTACCGGACAGGTCCGCAACATCGCCGAGGTGGCAACCGCCATCGCCAACGGCGACCTCTCCCGCAAGATCACGGTGGACGTCCGCGGCGAAATCCTCCAGCTTAAAGAAACACTCAACACCATGGTGGACCAGCTCAACCGATTTGCCGGCGAAGTGACGCGCGTGGCCCGCGAAGTCGGTACTGAAGGACGCCTCGGCGGTCAGGCAAATGTGCCTGGTGTGGCCGGTACCTGGAAAGATCTTACGGACTCTGTAAACTCGATGGCCGGCAACCTCACGGCACAGGTGAGAAACATTGCGGAAGTGACAACCGCCGTGGCTCGAGGCGACCTCTCCCGCAAAATCACCGTCGATGTGAAAGGCGAAATCCTCGAGTTGAAGAACACCATCAACACCATGGTGGACCAGCTGAATGCGTTCGCCGGCGAAGTGACGCGTGTCGCCCGCGAAGTCGGTACGGACGGAAAGCTGGGTGGACAGGCGCAGGTGCCGGGCGTTGCTGGCACTTGGAAGGACCTTACCGACAACGTCAACTTCATGGCCTCGAATCTCACAGGCCAGGTGAGAAACATCGCCGAAGTGGCTACCGCGGTGGCTCGTGGCGATTTGTCGCGCAAGATCACCGTCGACGTAAAGGGCGAGATCCTCGAGCTCAAAGACACCCTGAACACCATGGTGGACCAGCTGAACGCGTTCGCCGGCGAAGTGACGCGTGTCGCGCGTGAAGTCGGAACGGACGGAAAACTCGGAGGTCAGGCGGTCGTGACCGGCGTGGCCGGCACCTGGAAGGATCTCACCGACTCGGTGAACTCGATGGCCTCGAACCTCACAGGCCAGGTAAGAAACATCGCCGAAGTTTCAACCGCCATCGCTAACGGTGATCTTTCCAAGAAGATCACCGTGAACGTCAGTGGCGAAATTCTGTTGCTGAAAGAAACCATCAACACCATGGTGGACCAATTGAACCGGTTCGCCGGTGAAGTGACGCGCGTGGCGCGTGAAGTCGGTACCGAAGGACGTCTCGGCGGTCAGGCAAACGTGCCTGGTGTAGCCGGTACGTGGAAGGATCTGACGGACTCTGTAAATTCCATGGCCGGCAACCTCACGGCTCAAGTCCGAAACATCGCCGAAGTAACAACGGCCGTGGCCCGCGGAGACCTCTCCCGCAAAATCACGGTGGACGTGAAGGGCGAAATCCTTGAGCTGAAGAACACCATCAACACCATGGTGGACCAGCTCAACGCATTCGCCGGTGAAGTGACTCGCGTGGCCCGCGAAGTCGGAACAGACGGCAAGCTCGGTGGTCAGGCACAGGTTCCCGGAGTTGCCGGAACGTGGAAGGATCTTACAGACTCCGTCAACTTCATGGCCGGCAACTTGACGGCGCAGGTGAGAAACATCGCCGAGGTGGCGACTGCAATCGCAAACGGCGATTTGAGCCGCAAGATCACGGTGGACGTCCGCGGCGAAATCCTCCAGCTCAAAGAGACGCTGAACACGATGGTCGAGCAGCTTCGTTCGTTTGCTGCTGAAGTGACCCGTGTCGCTCGCGAAGTCGGCTCGGAAGGTCGTCTTGGCGGCCAAGCCAACGTGCCCGGTGTCGCTGGAACCTGGAAGGATCTCACGGACTCCGTAAACGCCATGGCCGGCAACCTCACGGCGCAGGTTAGAAATATCGCCGAAGTGACAACCGCCGTGGCTCGCGGTGACTTGTCGCGCAAAATCACCGTCGACGTCAAAGGCGAGATTCTCGAACTCAAAGACACCATCAATACGATGGTTGACCAGCTCAACGCGTTCGCCGCTGAAGTGACTCGCGTAGCTCGTGAAGTGGGAACGGACGGCAAGCTTGGCGGTCAGGCCATGGTGCCGGGTGTCGCAGGCACGTGGAAGGATCTTACCGACAACGTCAACGTCATGGCGGCGAACCTCACAGAACAGGTCCGCGGTATTGTGAAGGTCGTTACCGCCGTAGCCAATGGTGCACTCAACCAGAAGCTCACAGTGAACGCAAAGGGCGAAGTCGCCGCGCTCGCCGAAACGATCAACAACATGACGGATACGCTGGCTACCTTCGCCGACCAGGTGACTACGGTCGCGCGCGAAGTCGGCGTGGAAGGTCGCCTTGGCGGACAGGCGAACGTCCCCGGCGCAGCGGGTACGTGGAAGGATCTTACTGGCAACGTAAACCTGCTTGCCGACAACCTTACCAACCAGGTCCGCGCTATTGCTGAAGTGGCAACCGCCGTAACCAAGGGCGACTTGACGCGGTCAATCCAGGTAGAAGCCCGCGGCGAAGTTGCTGAGTTGAAGGACAACATCAACACGATGATTGATAACCTTCGCCTCACTACGGATCGAAACACTGAGCAGGACTGGCTCAAGACCAATCTCGCGAGATTCACCGGCATGCTGCAAGGCCAGCGAGATCTGGCAACGGTCGGTCGCATGTTGTTGTCAGAACTCGCCCCGCTCATCAACGCGCAACAAGGCGTGATCTACCAGATGGGCCCCGAGGAAACGAACCTCGTTCTGCTCTCAACTTTCGCGGATACGCCTGAAGGATATATCAAAGAAGTTCGCATCGGAGAAGGACTCGTGGGGCAGTGCGCTGCCGAGAAGCGGCGCATGCTCATTACCGAGCTACCGAAGAAGACTGCCCCGATCCGCTCCGGCCTCTTCAGAGCGGTGCCCAAAAATGTCATTGTGCTGCCGGTCCTGTTTGAAGACCGCGTAAAAGCCGTCATCGAGTTGGCGAGCTTGAGTTCGTTCACCGCTTCGCATCTTGCCTTCCTCGAACAGCTCACATCCTCCATCGGCATTGTGCTCAACTCGATTGAAGCGACAATGCAGACTGAAGCCCTGCTCAAGCAATCGCAACAGCTCGCGGCAGAACTGCAGACGCAGCAGAAGGAACTGCAGCAGACGAACGAGCAGCTCGCTCAAAAGGCGCAGCAACTCGCCGAACAGAACTACGAAGTGGAGCGCAAGAACCAGGAAATCGAACAGGCACGTCGCGCTCTCGAAGAAAAGGCCCGCGAACTCGCACTCACCTCGAAGTACAAGTCAGAGTTTCTGGCCAACATGTCCCACGAGTTGCGCACGCCCCTTAACTCGATCCTGGTTCTTGGTCAGCAGCTCGCCGAGAATCCAGACGGCAGCCTCTCACCCAAGCAGGTTGAGTTCGCGCGCACCATTCACGGTGCCGGCACTGACCTGCTGAACCTTATCAGCGACATCCTCGATCTCTCGAAGATCGAGTCCGGTACCGTATCCGTCGAGGCTGAAGAGGTCTTTTTTGGGGCGTTACTCGATACAGTCGCGCGGCCATTCCGTCACGAGGCGGAAAACCGCAGGCTGGCATTCGATGTCTCGAACGATCCAAAAATGGGTCGAAGCCTTGTTACCGACTCGAAGCGCCTACAGCAGGTCCTCAAAAATCTGCTCTCGAATGCGTTCAAGTTTACAGAGCAAGGCACCGTCAGACTCACAGTCTCCTCTGCAAACGGCGGGTGGACTCAGGATCATCCGATTCTGAGCGGGGCTGGATCAGTCATCGCCTTCCAGGTTTCGGACACCGGTATCGGAATTCCGCCGGAGAAACAACGCATCATCTTCGAGGCGTTCCAGCAAGCCGACGCAGGTACGAGCCGCAAATACGGCGGAACAGGTCTTGGCCTGGCGATCAGCCGCGAACTCGCCAACCTCCTCGGGGGCGAAATCCAGCTCAAGAGCCAGCCTGGGAAAGGGAGCACCTTCACTCTCTATCTTCCGCAAACATATGTGGGACCTGCTGTGCCGACCGTTGTCAAGCAAGAGAAGGCTGGCGCGAGCATCAGCGTTCCAATGTTCCTGTCCAATGTAGCCGCTGCTGAGCAGGAGTCGCGCATTGACGACGATCGCAATTCGCTTGAAGAAGGCGATGCAGTTCTACTCATCGTGGAAGATGATCCCCATTACGCGCGCGTTCTCTGCGATCTCTCGCGCGACAAAGGATTCAAGGTGCTGGTCGCGACCAACGGCACTGAAGCTCTGTCTCTCGCGCGCGAGTATCGCCCTGCCGCAATCTCGCTGGATGTGATGCTGCCCGATATGCTCGGCTGGACGGTGCTCAATCACTTGAAGCAGGATCCAAAGACCCGGCACATTCCAGTGCAGATGCTCACGCTCGACGAGGATCGCCACCATGGCCTCTCACGGGGTGCATTTGCATTTGTGACCAAGCCTACTTCAACTGACGAGCTCAACTCCGCGCTCTCCCGCATTCGCGAGTACGCCCAGCCAAGGCGAAAGAAGCTGCTGGTGGTAGAGGATAACCCTGCCGAGCAACTCTCCACGCGTGAGCTGCTATGGCACGAAGACATCGACATCGATGTTGCCGATTCAGGCAAGGCAGCCCTTCAGGCAATGCGTCAAAACGCTTATGACTGCATTGTGCTCGACCTGCGGCTGCCTGATATGAGTGGGTTCGACGTGCTCGAGAAGCTTGGCACCGATCCAAAGTTGAAGGACCTTCCAGTCGTCGTCTTTACGGGCCGGGAACTCTCGGCGGAAGAAGATGCACAACTCCACACGCTCGCTCGCAGTGTTGTGGTCAAGGATGTAGAATCGCCGGAGCGACTGCTCGATGAGACCGCTTTGTTCCTTCATCGGGTCGTCTCTGAACTACCAACAACCAAACAGCAGATGATCGATCGGCTTCACCAGTCTGACGACGCACTCGCCGGACGCAAGGTGCTGGTCGTCGACGATGACGTACGCAACATTTTCGCTTTGAGCAGCGTACTCGAACGCCGGGGCATGACTGTGCTCTCGGCGGGAACCGGGAAGGAGGCAATCGAGACTATTGAGAACACACCAGATCTTGCCATTGTCCTCATGGACATCATGATGCCGGAAATGGACGGCTACGAAACAATGCAAGTGATCCGACAGAACGCCTCTCTGCGCCGCCTTCCCATAATCGCCCTTACTGCAAAAGCGATGAAGGGCGATCGTGAAAGATGCCTGGAAGCTGGTGCTTCGGAATATCTTGCTAAACCGGTCAACACCGAACAATTGCTTTCTGCCCTGCGCATGTGGCTGCACCGCTAACTCCGATTCATAGGTTGGCGTGGAGACAAATTGATGAATCAAGACTCGAAAGTCAACATCCTGATGGTGGACGATCAGCCCGCCAAATTGCTCAGCTACGATGTGATCCTCTCCGAACTTGGCGAGAATCTCATCAAGGCCACCTCTGCAAGCGAGGCGCTGAGCATCCTGCTGAAGAACGACATTGCAGTGGTGTTGATGGACGTGAGCATGCCCGATCTCGATGGATTCGAGCTCGCCGATGTCATCCGTCAGCACCCCCGCTTCCAGAAAACGGCGATTATCTTCATCTCCGGAGTTCACCTTACGGATACAGATAAGATCCAGGGCTATCGGAGTGGCGCAGTGGACTATATTTCTGTGCCCGTGGTACCTGAGGTCCTCCGCGCAAAGATCAGTGTCTTCGTCGATCTTCATCGCAAAACGCGCATGCTCGAGACTCTGAATAACCAGTTGGAGCAGCGGGTGGCTGAACGTACTGAAGAGTTACGTCAGCGTGAAGAACAATTCCGCTCTCGAGCGCAGTTGCTGGAACTGGCGACTGAAGCCATCGTCATGCGAGATATGAGCGGGAGATTGCTCTACTGGAACTCCGGCGCCGAAAGCCTCTATGGCTGGAAGCGCGAAGAGGTAATGGGAAAAGAGTTGCACATTCTCTTAAAAACCGAGTTCCCCGTTTCGCGTGAGGCCGTTGAGAATACTCTTCTTGAGCGCAAGGTGTGGCAGGGAAATCTCGTCCAGACCAGAAAGGATGGGTCTGAAGTTATCGTCGCATGCCGCAAGACGATGAACCACGAAGGAGACGCGGTCCTTGAAGTGAATCGCGACATCACTTCCCAGTTGCAAGCTGAAGAAGCCTTGCGAGAGACTGAGAAGCTCGCTGCCATGGGTCGTGTGGCGGGTATTATCGCCCACGAGATCAACAACCCTCTCGCAGCGATCACCAACATCTTCTTTCTTCTTCGTAATCATCCATCACTCGACGAAGACGCTCGGCATTGCGCGACACTCGCAGAGCAAGAGCTGCAGCGCGTCTCGCATATCACTCGTCAGACTCTGAGCTTCTATCGCGAATCCAAGACTCCTATCGCGGTTACTCTCACCGAGCTGCTCGATGACGTGCTTGGGCTGCAGGAACGGCAGGTTCTTAACAGCCATATCAAACTACGGAAGCGCTACTTCGCGCCAGGGATGGTGCATGGCTTCCCCGTCGAGCTACGTCAGGTCTTCCTCAATCTCATTAGCAATGCAATTCAGGCCATGCCGGACGGAGGCAACCTTCGACTCACTGTTCGGGAGGTCAACGACTGGACGCTGAGAAGGCGAGGGATTGCCGTGTCCATCGTCGATACCGGCGCTGGAGTTAAGCCTCAAGACTCCAGGAAACTATTCGAGCCATTCTTTAGCACCAAATCTACTAAGGGTACAGGCCTCGGTCTCTGGATCAGCCGAGGCATCATTCAGAAATACGATGGGCGGATTTCTTTCCGCAGCCTGCGAACCACGAGAGGATGCTCAACCTGCTTCCGCGTATTCGTGCCGACGAGCAGCAGCCTTAATCTTGCGAGCACGGCAGCTACGGAGATTTCCTCCAGTTCTATCGAGACCAGCTCAAACGGTCACGGAACGGCGACGGTAATTCACGCCTGACCGTCAGCGAGCTCTCATCAACTACAAAGCCGAGCAAACCTACAGACCGCCGATTGGCGGTCTGTATTGTTTTTAGCCCAACCAATGCTGATCTGCTTTCGGTTTCGCTCCGGCCCCGAATCTAAACTCACCCGTTCCAACCTCGTATACTTTGCAGAAGCGCAGCATGATCAATCACTATCCTGCTCGAATAGATGTAATCGACTCGCACACCGCCGGCGAGCCGACGCGGTGCGTCGTTTCTGGAGCTCCGGATTTGGGTTCCGGACCAGTCCAAGAACGCCTGCGGCGATTCCGCGACAGATACGACTACTTTCGTCGGGCTGTTCTCTGCGAGCCCCGTGGATCTGACGTGCTTGTCGGAGCTCTACTGCTTGAGCCGTTCAGCCCCGGATCTTCCGCAGCAGTCATTTTCTTCAATAACGCCGGGTACCTCGGCATGTGCGGGCATGGGATGATCGGGGTAGCAGCAACCCTCGCTCATCTTGGGCGTATCCAGCAGGGCGACCACCAGATTGATACACCCGTCGGCACCGTGAACGTCCGTCTTCAATCGAACTCGCAGGCAACGATTCGCAATGTTCCGGCTTACCGATATCTCTCCGGCGTCGCGCTCGACCTGCCCGGCTATGGCGCCGTGGTAGGAGATGTTGCATGGGGCGGGAATTGGTTCTTCCTCGTTCGCAAACATTCCTGCGAAATTGCACTTACTCTACGAGACGTCGAAAAACTGACCGCGTTCACATGGGACATCCGACTGGCGCTCCGGAACGAGGGAGTGACCGGCTGTGATGGCGCTGAGATCGATCACATTGAACTCTTCTCCGATGCAAGCGATCAAGCCAACAATAGCCGCAACTTTGTATTGTGCCCCGGCAAGGCCTACGACCGCTCCCCATGCGGAACGGGTACGAGCGCGAAGATGGCTTGCCTGGCGGCAGATGGCATTCTCAAGCCGGGACAAATTTGGCGCCAGGAAGGAATATTGGGGACGGTATTCCAAGGATCCTTCGTTTTTGAACCTGAAGACAAGCCACGAGCGCAAGGCCCGACGATTCGTCCCGAGATCACTGGATCGGCGTATATCACTGCCGAAGCCTCGCTAATCTTCACACAAGATGATCCATTCCGCTTCGGAGTGTCGGAATGATTTCTGCGACGCCGCGCAATTACGACGTAATTATTGCGGGAGGCGGGATTGTCGGCGCGGCATGTGCACGTGCCTGCGCACGTGCGGGTTTCCACGTTGCGCTGGTCGAGCGGGATGTTCTGGGTGGAGGCGCTACTGCTGCCGGCATGGGCCACATCGTGGTAATGGACGACTCCGAAGCGCAGTTCGCATTGACGCGCCGCTCTCAGCGGCTGTGGCACGATCTTGCGGGAAGCCTTCCGCCCGGTGCTGAATTCGAAGCCACGGGGACCATATGGGTAGCCGCCGATGATGAAGAACTTGCGGAAGCTGAGCGCAAGCATGAGTACCTAACGGGGCGGTCGGTCCCCTCACGAATGCTTTCGCGCGATGAACTCATAAGAGTTGAGCCGAACCTGCGAGCCGACCTTGCCGGAGGCTTGCTCGTCACAGAGGATGCAGTTGTCTATCCGCCGGTTGGCGCCTTGCACCTCGCTCAGGAACTTACAACGCTTGGATCCGAGATCATTCTTGGCCATAGCATCCTTCGCTTTGCAGACGGAGAGGCGCACCTCGATGACAGTACCCTCCTTCGCGCACCTCGCCTGGTGAACGCACTTGGTGCACATTCACCCGACCTCACGCCATCAATTCCCGTGAAGAAGCGCAAGGGCCATCTCGCAATCACCGATCGCTATCCGGGCTTCATTCGCCATCAGATCGTGGAGCTTGGATACCTTAAGAGCGCTCACGCCATCACCGCCGATTCCGTAGCCTTCAATGTGCAGCCGCGCCAGACTGGCCAAATCCTCATCGGCTCCTCGCGTCAGTACGGAAACGATGATCATGCCGTGGACCAGGAGATACTTTCTACGATGCTGAAGCGTGCTGAACTATACGTCCCGGGCATAGGCGACCTCAACGTTCTTCGAATCTGGACGGGGTTCCGCGCCGCCACGCCAGATAAGCTACCACTCATCGGTCCGCATCAGGGAGATCCAACCGTGTGGCTTGCGACAGGCCATGAGGGATTGGGCATCACCACGGCATTCGCGACCGCAGAGTTGCTTGTCTGTGCATTGACCGAAACAGCCCCACCGATCGCACCGGAGCCTTACTTCCCTTCCCGATTTGATTTGGGAAGCGCCACCAACACACTCACACACCAGGAGACAGCATGAACTGGAACGGCGTCATGCCTGCAATGACAACCGCGTTTCATCCCGATTTCAGCATCGATCATGAGTTTGTCGCACGACATGCAAAATGGCTTGTCGAAAACGGTTGCACCGGCATCATCTGCCTGGGCTCTCTCGGCGAGGCTGCAACCTTGACGTTCCAGGAGAAGCTCGACCTGTTGCGCACTGTTGTAAAGGCAATGAACGGCAAAGCGCCAGTAATTTCAGCCGTTTCAGCACTCTCAACTGCCGAGGCCATTTTACTTGCGAGGGCGGCACAAGAAGCAGGCTGCTCAGGGTTGATGATTCTGCCACAGTATGTCTACAAGGGCGACTGGCGTGAGAACAAGGCGCACGTCGCTGCTGTGCTGAAGGCGACTTCTCTTCCCGCAATGCTTTACAACAATCCGGTCGCTTACGGAGTCGATTTTCTGCCTGAGCAGATCGAGGAACTCGCCTTGGAGTTTCCAAATCTGGCCGCCGTCAAAGAATCATCGACGGATGTACGTCGCGTGACGGCTATTCGCTCGTTGATCGGCGACAGGCTTCAGATCTTCGTCGGCGTTGACGACGCTATCGTCGAAGGAATTACAGCGGGAGCTGTTGGGTGGGTGGCCGGACTCGTCAATGCGTTCCCCCGGGAATCCGTAGATCTCTTTCATCTCGCGCGCACCGGCAACACAAATGCGGCTTTCGAGCTTTATCGCTGGTTCCTTCCTCTGCTGCGTATGGATACTGTTCCGAAGTTCATTCAACTTATCAAGCAGGTACAGCAGGAAGCTGGAGTCGGCTGTGCGCGCGTACGTCCGCCGCGTCTGGAACTCGATCGCAGAGAACTCGAAGAGACTTCCGCAATCTTCCAAGCTGCTCAAGCCGGTCGTCCATCGGTCGCCGTGCCCAGCACTCCATTTTCTCGCTAGCTCGTGTGGTCGACGGCTGCTTCATGGCTCGATGTATCTTGGAGACTCGCGGACAGCGTTGACAGCTTCGCCGGAAAGATCGGTGGCCGTGAACCGGTATAGCTCCAACCGAAGAGAAACTCCGCCTGGGGCCCGCAGATGCGCCCCTGGCACGGTCCCATGCCGCATCGCGTATGAAGCTTTGCCTCGCGCCACGACCTGCTCGCATGAACAGCCGAATAGGTCACATCTTCGCACCGGCACACGATCGTGTCGCTTGACGGCAAGGTCCGAAGTTCCTCGCGCAAAGCAAAAGCTTGGTCGAGACGCCAAGCAAACCTGCGCATACCCTTGACGCGGGACGCGAGTTCGCGAGCCTTCCGTTGGTTCCCTGCCGCAGCCCATCCTGCGATCTCACCCTCGAGCAGAGCTTTCTCCAGCCCGCCAATCCCCGTCAATTCACCGACGCATGCAATACCCCGGACAGAACTTTGCTGCATTTCATCGACGACTGCGTAGCCATGGTCGATCGCACATCCTGTGAGCATTGGCAATTCGAGATTCGGAACAAGATGAAAGCCGCACGCAAGCCAATCGCATGTATGAGACCATTCGGTCCTGCCGTTTGTGGCAATTAACCTCTCTAGCCGATGTAAACCCTCGGCTCGCCGCACCCAGCATCCTTTTCGATACGGAACGCCTCGCAGCTCACTCAGGTACCCCGCGCCCTCGCCAATCTTTGAAGGAGATCCAACGAGAGTCAGACCAAACTTGACCAGACTCCTCATCGGTGCCTGCTCGTAGATTGCAACGATCTCCGCTCCCGCTTTCGCCAGCCCTGCGGAGACTGCGAGCAACAAAGGTCCCGTCCCGGCGACGACGATGCGCTTTCCTCTTACATCCAGTCCTGACTTGACGAGTGCCTGCAGCCCGCCCGCGCCGGCAACCCCGGGCAAAGTCCAACCGGGAAACGGCAAGAACCGCTCCCGCGCACCGGTGGCGAGAATGAGCGACCGGTACGAAATGTCTCGGACTTCGCTGTTCCGTTCGATCCGGAGTGTTCGGGTGGAAGGCGCTTCGATGGCCTGCCAGCCTGGCCATACCTCGCACTTCGAGCGGCGAAGCCTCTCTGCCCACTCCCCAAACTTGCGGCTATGCGGACCGTTCTTTGAACTCGGTGCGCTCAGTCCGCGCCAGATCTGACCGCCCGGTGTTCTGTTGTCGTCGAGCAAACAAACACTCAGTCCTGCAGCGGCTGCAGTCGTCGCGGCGGCTATTCCGCCAGGCCCGGCGCCGACTACAACGACATCAAAATACCGGCTCACTCAGTCACCACTTCCATTTGAGGAGCGCACATTATCTGGCAGGTTCTTTGGTGCTTCACGCCATTCACCGTGGCGCGGCACTCCATGCAGATGCCCATTCCGCAGAGCGGACCTCTAGCTTCTCCGTGAACCGATCTCCGGCATGGATCGCCAAGCATCATCATCGCTGCGGCGACACTCACCTCCGCCGAAACCCGGTACTCCCTGCCGTTCACAATGATCGAAAAGCTATCGTTCACCGCTTCATCATTCCTCGAAAAGATTAGATCACATTGATGAACTCGCCGAATTCTAGTAAGTGCACTCAGAGGTATGCTCTTACAATCGAAGCTTCAGCGGAGCTCAGTTCCAGCCCATTTCGCACCGTTTCCCCGACCCGCTGCAGGTTGGTGCATGCAGCAATCACACCGGCTTCAACATCGAGATTTTGCGTCTCGTCCGAGAGATTTACAACTACGATGAATCTTTGCCTGCCGTCAGACCGATCAAACCTTAATACTCCATTACTCGACGATAGGTTCTCGAGCTTGCCAGAGACCAGGACTGGCTCTGCCCGCCGCGTTGCTAGCAGTTGTTGGTAGAGCATCAACATTGAATCGGAGATTCTCTCCAACAGCTCCACGTTCACACCCCTATTGGCATCGCCGATCGGAAGCCACGGGGATGCCGATGTAAATCCACATTGCGCCGATCCATCCCACGGCATTGGAGTGCGTTCCGGATCGCGTCCCATTCCTATCCCCGGCTGCCGCTTTTCCGCAGGATCCTGCACCTCGTCTGGCGGAATCTGCACATCCTGCATCCCGAGTTCTTCGCCGTAATAGACCGTCAACGTTCCGGGAAGCGAGAACAGCAGCAACGCAGCCGCTCGAGCTTTTTTCTGGCCAATCCGCGACGCGATTCGCGGCTGATCGTGATTGCCCAAGACCCAGTTCGGCCATGCTCCAGCGGGTAGCGCTGCCATGTAATCTTCTACCGTCTTCGCCAGGTCATCTGCTGTCCAAGGACATTGCAGAAGTTGGAAGTTAAAAGGTAAATTCGCGCCGCGCAGTCCTGCTCCGTAGTACTGCATCAGCCGCGGAATGGGCAGGTAGATCTCCCCAATGAGCACGCGATCGCCAAACTCCTCAAGCACCCCTCTCATTTCTCCCACGAGTTCCAACACCTCCGGACGGTCCGCATCGTACACAGGCAGGAACTGCGCGCGAGAACCTTGGCCGGCCGTGTACGCGGGATTTGGTGGATTATCGCGAAACTGATCATCCTTGATCATCAGCCACATCACATCCACGCGAAATCCATCTACACCCTTGCGCAGCCAGAAACGGAGCGCATCGAACATCGCAGCTTTGACCTCGGGATTGCGCCAGTTCAGGTCGGGCTGTTCCTTCAGGAACTCGTGCAGATAATATTGCCCGGTCTTCTCATCGAACGCCCATGCAGATCCGCCAAAGTGGCTCTGCCAATTATTCGGCTCATCCCGCCAGATATACCAGTCGCGTTTCGGACTGCTGCGGGAGGAGCGGCTCTCGAGGAACCACGGATGCTGATCGGAGCTGTGGTTTGGGACGAAATCCAAGATTATCCGCAGCCCACGCTGGTGCGCGTCCGCCAGCAGGCGATCAAAATCGTCCATGGTCCCGAAAACCTTGTCGATGCCGCAATAATCTGCGACATCATATCCAAAGTCCGCCATCGGCGACGGATAGATCGGCGAGATCCATATCGCATCGATTCCGAGCTCGACAAAATAGTCCAGCCGGTCGCGGATCCCGCCCAGATCCCCGATTCCATCGCCATCGCTATCCTGAAATGATCGCGGATAAACCTGATACACCACTGCGTGCTTCCACCAGCTCAAATCCTGCATCCCACCTAATACTCCCCCGCATGGCTGTTCGCGGACGACACGAACCATGATTAACGATCTCTGGTACAAAAACGCAATCTTCTACTGTCTCTCTGTCGCCACCTATATGGATGCAAATGGTGACGGAGTGGGTGACTTTCAGGGCCTCCTTCGCCGCCTCGACTACCTTCAGGGCATGGGATTCACCGCACTGTGGTTGATGCCCTTTCAGTGCTCGCCCGGTCGCGATAATGGTTACGACATCAGCGATTACTACTCAGTCGATCCACGCTACGGTACATTGGGCGACTTCGTCGAGTTCACCCGGGGCTGCAAGCAGAGAGGGATGCGCGTCATCATCGATCTTGTAGTGAATCACACTTCCGACGAACATCCGTGGTTTAAACAAGCCTGCGCCGATCCGGAATCAAAGTATCGCGATTGGTACGTCTGGTCCGACAAAAAGCCGAAAGATGCAAACAAGGGCATGGTTTTCCCAGGAGTGCAGAAGACGACCTGGACATACGAGAAAACCGCGCGCAAGTACTACTACCATCGCTTCTACGATTTTCAGCCGGACCTCAAAACAACCAATTCTGATGTTCAGGCGGAAATTCTGAAAATCATGGGATTTTGGCTGCAGCTCGGAGTCGATGGCTTCCGCATGGATGCCGTTCCCTTCGTAATCTCACAGAAGGGTCCCGACCTCAAGCGACCGATTGAACATTACGACATGCTTCGTTCATTCACCGAGTTCCTCTCATGGCGCCAAAGCGGCGCGATGATACTGGGCGAAGCCAATGTGACTCCCAGACACGACATGCAGTACTTTGGCGACGCAGGCGAACGACTTCAGATGGTTTTTAACTTCGACGTAAATCAGCATCTTTTTTATGCGCTGGCTTCTGGCGATTGCACCAGCCTGATGAAAGCCATGCAAGACACCCGCTCGCGTCCTGCATCCGCGCAATGGGGACACTTCCTGCGCAATCACGACGAACTCGATCTCGGCAGGTTGACTGCTGCGCAGCGTCAAACTGTTTTTGATGAATTTGGACCGAGCAAAGAGATGCAGCTCTACAACCGCGGCATCCGTCGGCGGCTCGCTCCGATGCTGCAAGGTGACCGCCGCCGGCTCGAACTCGCATATAGCCTCATGCTCACGCTCCCCGGAACGCCAGTAATCCGCTACGGCGACGAAATCGCTATGGGTGACGACCTTTCCCTGCCTGAACGCCAGTGCGCCAGAACGCCCATGCAGTGGTCGACAGAGCCGCAAGCAGGATTTACGAAGAGTGCAAAGCCTATTGTTCCCGTCATCAGCGACGGCCCTTACGGCTACGAGCACGTAAACGTAGCTGCGCAGCGGCGCGATCCCGATTCGTTGCTTAACTGGATGGAGCGCATGATTCGCATGCGGAAGGAAGTGCCCGAGATCGGCTGGGGCGACTTCTCTTTCCTCAAGGTCAAGACGCCGCAAGTGCTCGCCATCCGCTATGAGTGGCGCAACAACGCCGTCGTTGTGCTTCACAACCTGTGTGCAGAACCGTGCGAGCTGCAACTTCGCCTGGGCAACAAGAGCACGGGCGATCTTGAGCTGATCAATCTGCTTTCAGAAGATCACAGTCTTCCTACCGGCACCGGAACCCACCGCATTCTTCTGGAACCGTATGGTTATCGCTGGTATCGTGTCGGCGGCTTGGATTACCTGCTCAAACGATCGGAGTCTTAGAGGTTCGGTGGTGGGTTCCCTGAACTCACTTTTCGCGCGCAGCCTGCAATGCTTCCTTTGAAGCGAGTCTTAGATAGCGTCTGCGTTGCTCACGAGATAATGCCTCGGGGTTAAACAATGAGTTCAGCGCAAGACCATCGATGATCGCGCCGACCTCAAGACTCAGTTGTCGGCGTTTCTGAACCGCCGCACCAACCAGTTCCGGGAACAGCGTGTTGATCTTCGTCATCGAGCAACGCAAGCTCATTTCTGAGAAAAGCTCCATCAGACGCTTCCTCTTTTGAGGGTGACGAATCACATACATCTTGAACTCGAGATTCAGCATGATGCGCTGCTTATCACGAAGAAGTTCTTCCAGATGCTCCGATACAACTGCAATCCTGGCATCGAGGTCGGGAGCCGCGGTCAACTCTTCAATGACTCTTTCCTGATCCCGCGCAATATCTTCCTCGAAGATTGCGAAGAAGACATCTTCTTTGTCCTTGAAATTGTCGTAAAAAGCGCCGCGGGTCTTTCCAGCCTGCGCGGCAATGTCCTCTATTCGAGCGGACTCGAAACCGTCGCGGGTAAAGACCTCTCGTGCAGCTTTCATCAAGTGCTGGCGAGTAACAAGGGCGCGCTCTTGCTTGTGCGCAGAAATCGTCACAAATTCATTCCGTTGCGCGAAAGTTCTGAATCGAAGCAGCATCTTCGCGCGTCTGTTCAGAAATATACAGGTCTGTATCTTTTCTGTACAGATTCTGATCAGGACGCGGAGGTCAACTGATGCAGCGCGCCACTCCCCAGCAATTGTTCATTCACCGCCATTGGTTCCCTATTGTAGCTCTAAGTGCTTTCCTTTCTGCTGCCCCATTCCTCACCGGTTGTGCGACCACGCACGCGAGCACCGGCGGGGCCAAGCCGATGGCAATGCCGGTCTCCGTGGTGAAAGTCAGGCAGATCGATGTCCCCTTGACGGGTGAATGGGTGGGCACGCTCGACGGGTACGTGAACGCACAGATCCAGCCCCAGGTGAGCGGATACCTGATTCGGCAAAACTACCGCGAGGGGACCCCGGTCGCCAAGAACGAGGTCCTCTTCCAGATTGATCCCCGCCCCTTTCAGGCTGCGGTCGATCAGGCTGAAGCAGAAGTCGGACGCGCTAAAGGGCAGCTTGCACAGGCCGAAGCCCAGCAGGGACTCACCCAGATAAATCTGAAGCGGGACACACCCCTTGCGCAGGCCCGCGCTATCGCGCAAAGCCAATTGGACAATGACAAGCAGCAGGCTGCCCAGGCCGATGCCGCGGTTGCTGCCGCCAAAGCCGCGGTTGGTGCCGCGCAGGCTGCTCTCACCACCGCAAAACTGAACCTTGGCTTCACTCAGGTTCGATCTCTGATCGGCGGTGTAGCCGGGCAGGCAACCACGCAAGTCGGCAATCTGGTAAGCCCTCAGTCTGTCTTGACTTCCGTATCGCAGCTCGACCCGATCAAGGTCTATTTCTCGATCAGCGACGCGGAGTACCTTGCTCTCACCTCGCGCGCGCGCCAGGCCGGTGGAGACCTTCTGAGTACCAAATCTGACATACCGTTGACGCTCACGCTGGCGGATGGCACTTCGTATCCGCATAAAGGACACATCGCGTTCGTCGACCGGCAAATGAATCAGCAAACCGGCGCAATTCGTATCGCCGCGTCCTTTCCAAATCCCGGCAACGTACTTCGGCCCGGTCAGTTCGGTCGTGTATCCGCACCGACCGAGGTTCGGCACGGTGCCCTTCTCGTTCCGCAAGTTGCCGTACAGGAGCTGCAAGGCATGGAGCAGATCTACGTTGCAGGTCCTGATAATCACGTGCACGTGGTGAACGTGAAGCTCGGGCCGCAATCGGGCAGGGACTGGATCATCGATAGCGGTCTGAAGCCGGGCGACCGGGTGATTACGGACAACGTACAAAAGCTGCAAGACGGCGCTCTCATCAGCCCACACGAGGTTTCGGCGGAAGCTGCGGTCCTGACCTCCAACCCGACCGGCGGGAGGTGACCCGTGTCAAAATTCTTCATTCGTCGCCCGATCGTGGCGATAGTGATCGCCATTCTTACGGTCATCATCGGCGTAGTTGCGATGCTGACTTTGCCCACGTCTCAATACCCTGACATCGTCCCGCCTGAAATCATGGTGCAGGCCACCTACCCCGGAGCCGATGCGCGCACGTTGACGCAGGCGGTTGCCACGCCGATCGAGCAGCAGATGAACGGTGTGGACAACATGCTGTATATGTACTCGGTCAACGCCAACAATGGCCAGGCCACGGTCTACGTCGATTTCGATGTAAAAACTAACCCCGACACTGACCAGGTGCTATCACAGCTTCGCGTTTCCCAGGCACAGGCGCAGCTGCCCGCTCAGGTCAACACAGCAGGCGTCACAGTTCAAAAATCGCTGACTTCACCCTTGATGCTGATCGGGCTCTCCTCTCCCGGAAACAAGTACAGTGTCGATTTCCTCACGAATTACGAAATCATCAACCTGCAGGATGAGCTTACGCGCGTCCCTGGTGTGGCCCGCATACAGGTCTTTGGCGGACAATACGCGTTGCGCGTTTGGGTAAAGCCGGATCAGCTGGCCAAGCTGGGCGTGACGGCGACCGATGTTATCAACGCTCTGCAGGTGCAAAACAATGTGAATCCCGCCGGCCAGATCGGCGGCGAGCCTGTGCCGAATGGACAGCAGTTCACCTTCACTGTGCGCACACAGGGTCGTCTTGTCACCCCGGAAGAGTTTGGCAACATCGTCATCCGTGCCAATCCTGACGGATCGATTCTGCACCTCCGTGATGTGGCTCGCGTTGAGCTCGGGACGCAGACCTATAACTTGACTGCTCGATATAACAATGCGCCAGCCGGCATTATGGCCGTTTATCAATTGCCGGGATCGAACGCAGTGAAAACCGCGGCAGCTGTTACAAAGCGCCTGCAAGAACTATCCACGACGTTTCCCGCGGGAATCCGCTACGATATTCCGCTCGACACGACAAAGGCCGTTACCGCTGGCATTCACGAGATCGTCGTCACATTGTTGATCGCTCTCGCCCTCGTCATCCTTGTGGTCTACATCTTCCTGCAAGGTTGGCGCGCCACCCTGATTCCCCTGATGGCGGTCCCGGTCTCGCTGATCGGCACGTTCACGATCTTTCCTCTGCTCGGGTTCTCCATCAACACGCTCTCGCTCTTCGGGCTTGTTCTGGCAATCGGTCTCGTCGTCGATGACGCCATCATTGTGGTTGAAGCCGTTGAACACCACATTGACGAAGGCATGACGCCACGCGATGCAGCGTTCAAGGCGATGGAAGAGGTGGGCGGTCCGGTCGTCGCAATTGCCTTGATCCTCGCGGCCGTGTTTATTCCCACAGCCGCAATTCCTGGCATCACGGGCCGTCTCTATCAACAATTCGCGATCACGATCGCCATCTCCGTCCTAATCTCAGCATTCAATGCCCTCACCTTAAGCCCGGCATTGGCGGCGGTCCTGCTGAAACCGAAAGATCCAACACGCCGCGCCGGCCCTCTGCGCCGCTTCTTCAACTGGTTCAACCGCATCTTCGGCCACACAACCGAAAAGTATGTCTCCACCTCCGGAGTGCTGATTCACAAATCTGGATTCACCATGCTGGCACTCCTCGGAGTCGCAGTGCTCGCCGTGTTCGTTGGCGGGCGCCTGCCTACCGGATTTCTGCCGCAGGAAGACCAGGGCTACCTGTTCGTCGCCATGCAATTACCTGACGCGGCATCGCTGCAAAGAACCGATTCCGCCGTTCAGCGCGTAACGAAGGCACTGCTTGAGACACCAGGAATCTCCGGCGTGGTCGGCGTCGATGGCTTCAGCCTGCTTACTCAGACACAAAGCACAAACTCCGCCTTTTTCTTCGTCTCACTCAAGCCGTGGGAGGTCCGAAAGAGCCGCGCCGAGCAAATCCAGGCGATTCAGGCAAGCGTGCAGCAGAAGCTTGCCGGAGTCAGCGAAGGGTTGGCCTTCTCCTTCCCACCCCCGCAGATCCCTGGAATCGGTACGTCAGGCGGCGTGACCATGATTCTTCAGGACCGCTCCGGAAACGACGACCCGACCTTCCTCACCAAGAATGTATTCGCGTTTCTTGGAGCAGCCTCCAAACGGCCGGAGATCGCCGCAGCCATACCGTCGTATCTGCCGGCTGTTCCGCAGCTCTATGCTGACGTCGATCGCGATAAGGCCTCGCAGCAGCAGGTTGAGCTTAGCTCCATCTACACCACGCTTCAGACTTTCATGGGCGGTTACCTGGTGAATTACTTCAACCGATTTGGCCGTCAATGGCAGACCTTCGTTGAAGCCGAAGGCGATTCCCGCACAAACATTGAAAACATCAACCAGTTCTATGTTCGCAGCGCCAATGGGAGCCAGGTCCCCCTTGGGTCCCTGGTGCATGTCAAGCAGATCACCGGTCCGGAATTCGTTCTGCGCTTCAATGAATACAACGCGGCCCAGATAAACATCTCTGGCGCTCCCGGCTACAGCTCAGGCCAGGTACGCGCCGCACTGGAAGATGCATTTCGTCAAAGCATGCCGCCCGGAATGGGCTTCTCCTACCAGGGCATGAGCTACCAGGAACAGCGCGCGGCTGAGGGTGTTCCCGCGTGGATGGTCTTTGGTCTTTCGCTGCTCTTCGTCTTCCTGATTCTCGCCGCACTCTATGAGAGCTGGACGCTTCCATTTAGCGTGTTGCTCAGTACGCCTGTGGCGATCCTGGGCGCCTATCTAGCCCTCACGATGCGTTCGCTCGAGAACGACATCTTCGCTACCGTTGGGCTCATCATGCTGATTGGCCTCTCTGCGAAGAATGCGATTCTCATCGTGGAGTTTGCGGTCGTGAATTATCGCAAGGGCCAGAGCATTGCCGAATCAGCTTTACATGCCGCTCGACTGCGTTTCCGGCCGATCGTGATGACAGCGTTTGCCTTTATCTTCGGTTGCTTGCCGCTATGGACGGCTACCGGCTCTGGCGCTGCATCCCGCCGCATTCTCGGAACCGTCGTGATCGGCGGCATGACCCTGGCCACAGTTATTGGAGTTCTCATGGTCCCGGTAACCTTCTCCGTTGTCGAGTATCTCTCGCAGCGGTTGCGAGGAGGCGGAGCTGATACAACCATGGATTCAACCCATCCGCCAGAGCCGGGGAACCGCGCACCCGCGCTTGCTCGTGAAGCGCAGGAGGGACAGGCATGAAAAGGCTTCCTCTAACAACATCGATTCTCGCAACCAGCTTCTTCCTCATGTTGTCGCTCTCGGCATGCAAGGTGGGCCCGAACTATGTTCGCCCTCAAGTCACACCTCCACCGGTGTACCGGGGTGCGGACAGCGCAGCGATTTCGAGTCCCGACCCAGACTCTCTGGGCGACCAGGATTTCGCCAGAGTCTTCGGCGAACCCGAATTGCAGAACCTCATTCGGACCGCACTCGAAAACAACTATGACGTCAGGATCGCCGCCAAGCGTGTTCTTGAGCAGCAGGCGCAGGTGCGCATCACGCGCTCGCAACAGTTCCCGACTGTAAGTGTCGGCGGAACGGGCATTGGTGCAGACCTGCCGAGTTCTCTCGGAAGCGGGCTTCCCAGCGGAGCGACGACAACCGGCAGCTTCAACGTCTCAGCTGCATGGAATCCCGATTTTTGGGGGCTCTACCGCAGGCAGACTGAAGCTGCCCGAGCCCAACTGCTGGCGCAGACCTGGGCGCAGCGTGCAGTACGCATGACACTGGTGCAGCAGGTGGCCACCGCCTATTTCCAACTCCGCGCGCTTGACGCACAGCTCGAGATTGCGAAGGAGACACTCAAGACGAGACAGGAGTCCGTCGCGCTCACCAGGACCCTTGAATCCGGCGGTTCGGTTCCCCTTTCGGATCTCCGCGAAGCTGAAGAGCTTGAGTACACAGCCTCAGCGCAGATCCCCCAACTCGAGCAGCAGATTCAGCAGCAGGAGAATGGACTTCGGCTCCTGCTCGGACAAGATCCAGGACCGGTGCCCCACGCCGATCCCAACGCACTCAACCCTCCTCCACAAGATCTCCCAGTGGGTCTGCCCTCACGCTTGCTCGAACGCAGGCCCGACATCCTCGCCGCGGAACAACAGCTAGTGGCCGCGAATGCGCAGATCGGCGTGGCTCGCGCTCAATTCTTTCCGCAGCTCGCTATCAGTGCCTCCGCAGGCGTAGGTGGTGACAGCCTTTCGTCCATCTTCGATCCGGATAGCAAGCTGATCTACGGGATCGGCTCCCTCACTCAGCCTCTGTTCCAGGGCGGGAAGCTGCGCGGGCAGCTACAGCTATCGCAGCGGGAGAAAGAAGAGATGGTGCTGAACTACCAAAAGACAATTGCGGGAGCCTTCCGGGATGTCTCGAACGCACTGATCGCCGTAAACAAGCAGCGTGCAGCCCGAGAGCAGCAGGAAAAACTCGTCACCGCAGCGCGCGACGCAACCCAATTGGCGCGCGTACGCTATCAAGGCGGAGCCACCAGCTATCTCGAGGTGCTTACGACCGATTCAAATTTGTTTTCGGCCCAACTGAACCTGGTGAATACGCGCGAAGGAGAGGCTCTCTCGCTCGTCCAGCTCTACAGCGCTCTTGGCGGAGGCTGGCGATAAGTTCAGCCAGCCTCACCATGAGAGAAGATCCCGGTTCGGCCTCTTACTTGGACACGTCCATCTCGTTGTCATCGCCGTTCCGGTCGATCAGCTTGTTGAATGGATCGATTCCCGCACGCGAAGGCATCTGATCCACAACAATTTCGAACGTCTGTTTGCCTTCGTGCACCCAATGCTTCTCCAGGTAGAGCGGCTTTTCCTGGTCCTTGGTCCCCGTGAACACACCGATATCGATCAGGTCGTTCACCTTCATCGGGGTTTCATTGCCGCTGCCGTCCGACTTCATCTTGCGTGATTCGACCACAAGAGTGACCTTGTATTTATGATCCGCAGTCGGTGCCACTTTGGCCGATTCAATGCGGTTGTCATACAGGACGATGTTTTCGAAAGAGTCGTCGATAAAGTAGTGGAGATTCTCCGGGGTCTGCTCCCGCAGTGCCGCCACCAATTGCCTGGTATCGGGATAGGGCTTCGACTCCGATGTTCCCGCGTTTGCATATCTGTACTGCATGAGGAAATTGTGTAGCGCAAGATTCAGCTTGTCTTCGCCAATGTAATCAGAAAGCGCGTACATGATCTGCCCGCCCTTCTGATACCAGACATAGGCTTCCTGTTGGACCTGAGCGAGAGGCTCCTCTCGACGGACTTCAGTTCCCCGCCCACGTAGGTAGCGATCCAACTCGTACTTCAGAAACTTGTGCATGTGTTCATCGCCGTAGCGGTGCCGCATGGTCATCAAAGCGGAGTATTCTGCAAGCGTTTCTGACATCATGTTGGAACCAGCGACACGCCCTCCAATCAACTGGTGTCCCCACCACTGGTGAGCAAGCTCGTGGGCAGTCACGAAGTAAGTGAAGTCGATATCGGTTGGCTTCTTCATCCTCTCAATGAAGCCGATTCCCTCGGAGTACGGCACTGTATTAGGAAACGATTGCGCGAAGCTTCGATACCGTGGAAACTCCAGGATCCGAAATTGCCGAAATTGGAACGGGCTGAATGCCTTCTCATAAAAAGCGAGGCCGGCTTTCGAAGCATCGATCATATCCTGCACGTCGAACCTATGCGCAGGCAGGTGGTAAACCTCAATCGCAACCGGACCATTGGCTCCCTGATAGGTGTCGCGCGTCACCTCGTAGGCACCTGAGATGTATGCGAAGAAATCTGACATCTCCACTTCGCCCATGTCATAGCTGAAGTAGTGACGGCCGTTTGCGTGCCAATCCTTTACGAGGTAGCCAGGCGACAGTGCGATCTGATCATCTGACGTGCTCACCGTCGTTCGATAGTGAATCCAATCCGCTTGTGGCGAAAAGAGGTTGATCACGCTCCCCTCTTTGTCACCCCTTGTCGGGAGCAATTCCAATTCGCCAAGGTGCTCCTCGCGGCGACGGCGCGGATCGGTCAGTTCGATGTTGGCGTCGTACCCAATCGTCGGGAAATAGCCGGAATCAACAAAGGTCCCGTTATACGCGAGTTCAGCACGCTCGTGTCCGTCATTGAAGCCGCGGCTGATTTTGCTCACCTTGAAATTCATGCTGACGGTTTCACCGGGGGCGAGCGGTTTCTCTAATTCGTAGATCACGTATAGATTGCGAGCGCTTGCTGACTGAGTATGGAATGGCCGATCGAAGGTGACGTCGCTGATGGACTGCTGCTGGTTTGTAATGTGGATCTGCCCAATCGGTTGCGAACCCTTGTTCTCAAGCAGGTAGTGGCCAGTACCTGAAAACGAACGGCTGTCGGGCATGATGTCGATCTGCGAATCCACCTCCAGCACCTTAGGTTGCGGCAGGTGTTCGTAACGCTTGAAGTTCTTCTCGTAATCAGCCTGGATGTCACGTCGCTGTTTGTTGTTAAGAAATTCATTCACGACATGGGTGTTGTAGTAGAACCACCATCCGCTTCCAAATGCAATCAACAGAAAAACGACCGCCGCGGGTGCTACGCCCATCGCATTTTGCCTGAGCAGGTGAAGTCGCGCTCTCATCGAGTTTTCCGCACCGCGCCGCGCCAGGCCAATAGAGATAACGCCGAGCAACGCAGAAACGCTCAGCCAATAAGTGATCGACCAGAAAAGCGGTTGTACGAAATGACCGTACCCGTTCATATCCGAGTACGTGTATGGCGGGATAGCGCCAAAAAGGTAAAGCGTATTTTCCCACCCATAGTTGAATAGCAGGATCTGCATGACGAACGTGCCGATTACAATGGCATGTCCCACGAATTTGTTGTTGACCACCGTCTGAACGAATAGAGCAAAAAGCACGAAGATCAGCACCTGGGGAAAGGTGATGACGTATAGCTCTTCGAAATACTGCATCAACTCATAGTGGAAGTAGCCCTCAACGGTCTGCATAATGATCCCGCAGATTCCGGCCACCGTCAGCAGCACCAACTCCACCATGCAGAGTGCCGTGAATTTCGATAGCCAGTCAACCGTCTCTCCCATCGGCAACGCGTCGTGAATACCTTCAAAGCGAGTGTCCCGCTCTCGCCAGATCAGTTCTCCTGCATAGAAGGTGGCCACGATAAAGAAGAACAGCATCGCGCCGCCTTCAACCGCCTGCAGCATTAAGTAGGTGACAGGCCAGACATTGACACCTTCAACCCGCCCCGCGAAATGTCCGTTGTTGAGCGCTACCCCCGCCATCAAAACAGACAGCACCCAGAACGGAACGTCCCGCACAACATTCCGAATCCGCAACCGCGTGAGAGAAAAGTATTGCGCAGTCGAAGTGCCAAACCCGAATACCTGGCGCACCGCCGGAATTCTTGCGACGGCACGGCTCCGTGCCGGTTGCATCTCCTCCTCCAGCTCAGCCTGCCGTGCCCGCTTTCTGCTCGATCGCGCAGTCAGCGCCTCAAGCGACATCGGAAAGAATCGCCATAGAAGGACAAGGCAGACGGTACCGACCCCGAGCCACAAAATCCTGTTGTATAGAAATACGCCGTCAGCTGCGTGAATCGACCAGGAATACAGCTGCGAATTCTTTTCAACAACCGTCCAGTATCGCGTGATCGAATCATTCAAGATCACACCGAGCGGATCTAAAACACCCGGCCAGAATAGAGCTGTAGCGCGAGTTGCACTAAATGCCGCAAGGCTCATCAGGTAGATCATGAACAGAGCAGCACCCTGGAGATAGACGATGAAGATCCGGCGGGTAAGCGCAGCGACCGCGAAAAACAATGTCCCTGCGAAGAAGATCTGGACCAGTACGATGGAGAAAAAGGGTTGAAGGTACCACCACAGGTGGGTCGGCGCCACTCGGCTCTGGTCGGCCGTAGGAGCAAGCGTTCCCGCCATCTGGCCCAGAATCAGCCCAGAAAAAGTGAAAGCCGTGGTAACAAATGAGCCCGCCCACCTACCCCCCAGATATGCAAATTTTGTGATCGGCTTCGTGAAGAGAATTTGGGTAGTATCGCGCTGGAAGTCGCGGAGGACCGAGGTACCGAAGATGGCTGCAATCACGATCAGGCCAAAGAGGCAGGCGAACGTATCGTTATAAACATTCGCAAATGGACCGTTCAGCAGAACTTTGCCATTGCCGGAGGCGATTGGGCCGAAGCTCTCCGATGCTATGCAAAGGAAACTAAAGAAAAACCAGATTCCAAAGTAGACATAGGTGGAGATACTTTTGAGCCGGAACTTGATCTCGAACCGGAAGAATTCCCAGAATAGTTGCATCTCTCCTCCGGGGGGGGCTAGTTGCTGGTGTTTCGCGACAGGCTCAGGAAATATACGTCTTCAAGTTCCGAGTCAACAGGCTTGAATCCCTCTCCCGGATTGGAATCGGAGTAGATGCGCACCTCGTGTTGGCCCGCAATTAGATGAGTTGACACCACCTGCATCTCCGCCTCAAGTGCCTTCAACTCCTCGTCGCTCCCGGCCACTTTCGACCAGATCTTCCCGTGCAAAGCGGTCAGAGATTCTGAAGGCGCTCCCTCCAGCAGGACTCTTCCTTTCGCGATGATGGCCATTCGCGGACACAGTTCGCGAACATCATCAACTATATGCGTAGAGAGAATCACGATGACATCTCGCCCGATTGAACTAAGCAGGTTCAAGAAACGATTGCGCTCGGCAGGATCGAGCCCTGCGGTCGGCTCATCAACGATGATCAGCTTTGGTTTACCTAGAAGCGCCTGCGCAATTCCAAACCTTTGCTTCATGCCCCCGGAATACGTCCCCAGTGATTTCTTTCGTGCATCCCAGAGGTTCGTCTGCTGCAGCAGAGCATCAACGATCTCGCTGCGTTCTTTCTTGTTTGTGATTCCTTTCATCACAGCGAGATGATGAAGCATGTCGAGCGCAGAGACTTTTGGATACACTCCGAATTCCTGCGGCAGATAGCCGAGAATCTTGCGGACCTCTTTTTTATTGGCGAGGACGTCGAGGCCGTCGAGGCTAATTGATCCGTCGTCGGGCGCCTGCAAGGTGGCTATCGTACGCATCAGCGTGCTCTTCCCGGCTCCGTTCGGACCAAGAAGGCCAAACATGTGGTTTCCAATGCTCAACGAGATGCTCTGGAGAGCTTTCACTCCATTGGGGTAGGTCTTTGAAAGACCCGAGATAGTCAGAGCCAAGGCTTTGATCCTTCCGAGTGTTCTACTTGAAGCAGGTAAGGGGAGACTGGGAACGTTGGACGAAATGCTATCACAGCTCCTCTGATCCCAATCCAGGCGTATCGGCTGGGAGCAGCATGCCACCCGGGCATATTCGCTGCGATTGTGCGCAGATCGATTGAGATCGCGATCCGACTGAGGGCCTAAAAGATACTCATCCTCAAGATGGAGGCGACTTCCACACGCTTCCATGAATAATCGTCCAAAGGTTTGGCCCTCCCCCAAATAGCTCAGTCTCACGACCAAGCCTTCCAGCCAAGCACTCAATACTTCGTCCGCAACAGAACTGAGGTGAAGTAATGGACCGACGTACGTTCTTGTCCTCTGGCAGCCTGCTTCTTACTGGCGCGGCCTTCGCGAAGGCTCGTCCTTCTCATGCAGAAGAGCTATCGAGTGGTGGATGGCGCACATTCGAGGTTGTGACCAGGGTCGAACTGCTGAAACCAAACGGGACGAGTCATATTTGGCTGCCTGCGGCCCTTATCATCGATACTCCATATCAGAAGACAATTTCTAACCGGTATGCCGCCGACGGGGGCGAGGCCACACTGCACCGGGACAAGCGCAACGCGCTTGGAATCGTCTCGGGTACGTTTGCTCCTGATGCGAAGCCCCTTCTCACATTGACCAGCCGTGTTGCACTCCGAAACCACAGTGTAGATATGTCGGCGCGCAGGCCGGGACCGCATGTCACTCAGGCTGAACTCAACTACTTCCTCCAGCCGAGCCATTATGTTCCAACCGACGGCATTGTGAGGACGACGGCGCTCAAGGCGATTGCTGGAGCTACGACAGATGAAGAGAAGGCTCGCTCGCTCTACGAATGGGTAGTCAAGAATACCTTCCGCGATCCTAAGGTCCGCGGTTGCGGCCGGGGTGACATCCGCTTCATGCTTGAGTCCGGTGACATGGGCGGCAAGTGTGCTGACCTGAACGCTCTCTATGTTGGTCTGGCACGCTCGGTGGGACTTCCCGCACGTCACGTGTATGGTCTCCGGATCGCGAAATCAGATCTCGGATACCAGAGTCTTGGCATCCCTTCGGATAAAGCGACCAGAGGTCAGCATTGCCGGGTTGAGGTCTATCTACGCGAACATGGTTGGGTGCCGGTTGACCCAGCTGACGTGCGGAAAGTTGTCCTCGAAGAACCGCCGGGTAATCGGCCTCTGAGCGATGAACTCGTCTCGAAGGCTCACAACCGTCTATTTGGCTCGTGGGAGATGAACTGGATGGCCTACAACTATGCCCACGACGTGAACCTGCCGGGTTCAACTGGCAAGCCGCTGGTGTACTTCATGTATCCGCAGGCAGAAACATCCGGGGGACGGCTGGACCCCTTCGATCCAGACACATTCAAATACGAAATCACAGCAAAAGAGATCATTTAGAGCGCCATCTGTAGCAGTTGCAGGCGAGAAGGGAGCGGCCGGAACCTATCTCAGTTCTGGCGCTCCCTTTGCGTTGTTCAACAGAGATTTGTATACCCTCAAGCCCGCAATGTTCATCAGGCCCGGTGAATTCACTTCTCCGAGTCTTCGAGTCTGTAAGCGGTGTGCACGACGCAGCCGCTCGAGATCAGGTTTCCGTTGGCGTCGAAGTCCTGCACGCGGCCAACAGAGGTGTAATGACCTGCATCGTTACCCAGCGTGATGGTGTCGGTCCCATGAGCGAGAGACGCGAATGCGCCGGTGCTGGTGTAGCGGTAGAAGTAAAAGCTGTCGCTGTAGGTGCCACCGCCGGCGGCGCCCCAAACCCCCTCACTGGGGCCACGCAACGCGGTATTTGCGGTCTCGGCGACCGTGCCGTCGTGGTGGTATGCCTGAATGGAGTGGACTGTTCTGATCACGGCCCCTGTATTGCAATCCGTGACGGTGACGCTGACGTTCCAAACTCCTTCGAGCGTGTGCTGAGCTTGGAGGCTGGGGATGGCAGTTGTAAGGCTAATGGCGGCCATTGCGCAGATCCGGAACAAATTGGTCTTCATTTCGATCTCCTTCGAGGAATGAAATAGCTAACCAGAGGGCCGGCGTGTTCCGGACCGTTTCTGATTGCCTTTGCTCTCTAGGCGCAATCCGACGAAGGAAACTGTCAACCCGCAGAGATTTTCTGAAGAATAACTCAGCCTTCGCTCAGTTCGGCATGGAGCCATGACCTGGCAAACTTCCAATCGCGCATCACAGTTTCCGGCGAGATTGCCAGCACTTCCGCAGTTTCCTCAACGCTAAGGCCTCCGAAAAACCGTAGCTCGACCACCCTTGCCTTCCGGGGATCGTTCTGGGAAAGCGCATTTAACGCATCTTCAAGAGCGATCAGTTCTCTTGCTCTACTCCCACTCAGATCGGGCATCTCATCCAGGTTCACGCGCTCAGCCGGTCCGCCACGTTTCGCCGCGACTCGCCGCCGCGCTCGATCGAGCAGAATGTGGCGCATGATCTGCGCGGAAACCGCAAAGAAGTGTGCCCGGTGCTGCCAGCTAACGTTCTCCACGTCGATCAGTTCCAGGTAGGCCTCGTGCACCAGGGCGGTGGCCTGCATTGAGTCCCCGGCGCGCTCGTGCTGCATCTGGTATCCCGCGATTCGACGTAGGGTCCGGTATACCCGGGGCGTCAATTGCTCCAGAGCTCCCTCATCGCCCTCGGCCCATGCGCGAAGCAGCTGAGTCGTTTCAGAAGTTTGGCTGTCCGTCGGGCTCACTTCAGGATGATCGGGCAAGGTGCAGAACCTCAGTCCATGCAACGGATCGGGAGACGCAAGATGACCGTGTACAACGCCTCACTGACGGCGTCATAATACCACTCACTATCCTTCCCGGTGAGGTAAATCCTTGTCGTCCGAGCACTGGCGGCGAATTGAAGAACTGTATCACTCTGCATGCGAGCACGGTGTAGCGGTCCTCGACAGCGCCGACCCAGAGATCCGCAAAGAGGTCGAGCGACTGCTCCTGCATGCCTCGCAAAGCGGAGGTAAGCTGCTCGATCAACGGGCGGCGGACCTGATCTCCGATGCCATTCCCTCTCCAGTGACGCCGGGGTCACTGATCGGCCCCTACAAAATCGAAGGGGTGCTCGGAGAAGGAGGGATGGGGCAGGTATTCCGCGCCAGGGACACACGTCTGAGTCGGGCCGTCGCCATCAAGATCTGCAAAGAGGAGTTCATCAACCGCTTTGAACAGGAAGCTCGCTCAATCGCGGTCATCAGCCATCCCAACGTGTGCACGCTCTATGACGTAGGCCCGAACTACCTGGTCATGGAACTCGTCGAAGGCGAAACGCTCGCGGCCAGGTTAAAACGCGGCAAGCTCTCCACCAGCGATACGATCCGGTTCGGATCGCAAATTGCTGAAGCACTCGCTGTGGCGCATGCCCAGGGGATCATTCACCGCGATCTAAAACCGGGCAATATTATGCTTACCAAGAACGGCGTCAAGGTCTTGGACTTCGGCCTGGCGAAGTCCACCGTTGATCCTTCTGTCACTGCTGCCGGCGCCGTCATGGGAACGCCGGCGTACCTTGCTCCCGAACGGCTGGAGGGAAAGGACGCGGATTCCCGGTCGGATATGTACGCACTGGGGTTGATTCTCGCTGAGATGTTGAGCGGAAAGCGCTCTGTAACTCCTGCGGACCTGCCTTCGTCCCTTGATCGCCTCATCAAGAGATGCCTCGAACCTGATCCCGAAGAACGGTGGCAATCCGCGCGTGATCTGAAATGGGAGCTGGATTCACTCGCGCTCGCTCCGCCCGGGCCTTCGTCTTATCCGCGCAGCAGGCTCCTGGCTGCAGGTTTGGGAGCTGTCGCGCTTGTGCTGGCTGCGGCTGCAGCGCTGCCCTACTTCCGTACAACAAACGAGCCGCAATCGGTTACTCGGCTCAACGTTTTGCTTCCGGAGGGTTCCCTGGTTCGCTCGCTCGCCGTTTCTCCCAACGGTCGCTATGTCGCCGCCGTTTTGGTAAAGAACGGCAAGCAGCAGATCTGGGTTCGATCTCTCGATACCTTCGACATAACACCTCTAGCGGGAACAGACAATGCTGTTGATCCATTCTGGTCCCCAGACAACCGCTCCATTGCCTTCTTCGCCGACGCGAAGCTCAAGAGGATTGATCGTTCCGGAGGTCCGGTTTCAATTCTTTGTGATGCTCTTGCGGCTGTAGGCGGAACTTGGAATCGCAATGGTGACATTCTTATAGGCGCCCTGGACCAGGTGCTCCGGGTTTCTGAGCAGGGAGGTGCTCTGACCGGGCTGTCCGGCCACTCGCCAATCACAGAACTCTTCCCTTCCTTCCTCCCAGACGGTCGCCACTATGTCGCGTATCGGGGAGCCTACACCGGCGGCAACACCAATGAAGCAGGCATCTGGGTGAGCTCGATAGATGGAGGTCAGGCAAAACGGATACTGCCGGATATTACTCGGGCTCAGGTTGTTGCACCTCCAGGCAAACGCATTGGTGCGGTCTTGTTTACCCGAGCCGGCACGCTAATGGCTCTGCCTTTCGACATGCAACAGTTAGAACCCGCCGGCGACCCATTTCCCGTCGCTCAGCAGATCGCACAGGGAACAAACCAGGCATGGTTGGCTGCGGCATCTTACAGCGGTGTACTGGCTTATGTTTCCGGCCAGCGAAGCCATCGTGAATATGTTCTGCGGGACAGATCTGGCAGGAATTTCGGAAACCTTGGCGATGCCGGCGGCGTTGTCATGATTTCCCCGGATGGAAAACGGCTGGCAGGCGACCCGGCTGGAAAGATCACGATCCAGGAATTTGGTCGAGCCTCGAGCACACAGCTGACTGTAGGGTCTGCCAGCGGGATGAACCCGGCCTGGTCTGCCGACGGGCGCTACGTCGCTTATAACGGCTCAGAAGGCATCTATCGCAGAGAGATAACTGGTGATCGACCTGCGGAACTGCTGCTCCGTTCGGATACATTGGCAGTTCCCAAAAGCTGGTCACCCGATGGGCGCTACCTGATCTACGCTCAGATCAATTCGGTCACAGGTGCAGACTTGTTCGCGCTACCGCTCGGACAGCCTGAAAAAGATCCGCTCGTTCTGGCCCATACAACTGCCACTGAGGACCAGGGACAGTTTTCGCCCGATGGTCACTGGGTCGCGTACACCTCCAACGAGTCGGGCCAGAGCGAGATCTATGTTGTTCCCTTTCCCCCAACTCCGAACGGCGGTCGATGGCTGGTTTCGAGGGGCGGCGGCGTCATGCCTCGATGGCGGCACGATGGCAAGGAACTCTTCTACATCTCTCCCGATTGGAAGATGATGGCGGTTGAGGTGAGCACCAAACCCTTCCGTTCCGGGACACCGCACGCGCTATTTGATACGGAGATGGTAGACACAGGGATTCGCACTGGCCCAATGAGTTGGGACGTAGCTCCCAATGGCAGGCAATTCTTGATCGTCACCGAGAACTCCTCTACTGCCTCGTCACTCAACCTGGTTTTGAACTGGTCTCCCACAGTCCAGTGACCCTGAAGACTACCCGACTACATTGAATCGGCGATGCTCACTCAGCTTTAAGCACATCTGCAGGATTGATGGTGGAAACTCGAGACGCCGGCAAGTAGCTGGCGAGCGCGGCCGCCGCAACCATAACAAGAGCCATCATGGCGAAGCTCAGCGGGTCCAGCGGTTGGACCCCAAACAGCAGGACTCGCATCATTCGCGCGACTCCTGCGGCTGCCCCAAGGCCAATTACCAGACCGATACCCGTGAGCGCCATTGCGGAGCGAACGAATAGCCAGCGCAGTTCGCCTTTCTGAGCGCCAAGAGCAATGCGAATGCCCATTTCTCGCATGCGCAGTGAGACAGAGTAGGAAATGACTCCATATATCCCAATCACGCCGAGTGCCAGAGCTAAAGCGGCAGCGATTCCGAGCATAGTGAGCGTAAACGAAGTTCGCGCCAGCGATTTCGAGTCGACTTCCTGCATTGTGCGGAGTCCGCTTACAGGCAGCTCGGCATTGATTTGCCAAACCGCCTGCTGCATCTCCTGCGCGAGGCTTTCGGATCCGGCGCTAGCGCTGCGCACAACAAACGTAACTGCGCGCACCGCATCGAGGGGTTCCGGGCCATAAAGATTCGCACTCATCGTCGGCCAATAGACGATGGCCGGTGCCGGGGCGTCCACTCCGTTGTGCCGCGCGTCCTCAACAATGCCAATTACTTCGTGCCACGGCATCGGTTGGAAGTAGGTGACTTGCCTGCCTACGGCGGCTTGAGCCGAGCCAAAAAGTTCGCGCGCGAGATTCTCCGAGAGAAGAACGACCGGCCGCTGCCCATACACGTCGTCCCACGTAAATTCACGGCCCGCGATCACTCTGGCGCCCATCGTATGAAAGTAGTTGGGCGAGGTGTAGTTGAAGAGGCGCATGGGAAGTGTGCTCTTCGCGCCCCACCCATCTCGTCCCTGAACGAAGATGCTATTCCAATTAGGTTCGAGGCCATCCATCGGCACGTTCGCCGCATACCCCACAGAGGAGACACCAGGCAGTTGGGCGAGCTTGTCGGCGATCTGATTCTGCATCCGTGTAACGGCGACTGGATCGGATGCGATGGATTGCAAAATCGCGACCCGCATGGTCTGAAGATCCTTCGGATTTGAAAAACCCGGCTGGGTATTCAGCAGCACGGCGAAGCTGCGCATCATCAATCCGGCGCAGACCAGCAGAACAAGTGCCATAGCGACCTGCGCCACCACCAGTACGTTTTGCGAACGATGCCGATCGCGCCCCGCGCTTGCGGTACGGCTCGATCCGCGCACAGCTGCGCCCGGCCCTACTCGCGAGTATTTGAGCGACACGATGGATCCCAAAAAGATCCCGGAAAAAATCGACAGTCCTGCGGTGAAACACATTGACTCGAGATTGAGTGAAATCTCACTCAGGCGAGGCAGATCTACCGGCCCAATGGCTGATAGCAACCGGAGCGCCGCGTATGCCACGGCTATTCCGCCCGCTCCGCCGACTGTTCCAAGCACCAGGCTCTCGAAGATCAGCTCGCGGGCAATGCGGCCGGGGCCGGCACCCAGCGCCGCTCGTACTGCCAGTTCAGATTGTCGCGAGTCAGCACGCACCAGCAGCAGGTTGGCCACATTGGTGCAGACGATCAGCATCACCATGCCGATCGTGCCCATCACCAGCCAGAGCACATTACCAATGCTGCCGATCACCTGCTCCTTAAGCGGCTTAATCGCTCCGGTGATGCGCCAGGTTTCAAAAAAGTGCGAATTTGAAGCGGGGCCATCTGACCAGGAATCCATCCAGACGGGAATCAAGCTCGTGATATCCGCATCGGCCTGGCTGATGGAAACACCACTCTTCATCCGCCCCACACCATACCAGCCGAACCCCTCCATGATCTGATGGCTGGGATCGAAGCATGATGGGCATGGCCGCAAGACGTCGAACTCGGTGTCAACCACTTTGAACCCACGCGGCATGATTCCGACAATCTGCCACGATTGCGTATCCAATCGGATGGTCTGTCCGATGGCACTTCTTTGCCCGCCGAATTGCCGCTGCCAGAAGCCGTAGCTGATCATCACGCTTCTGCTCCCGTTCGGTTTTTGATCGTCGGCGTTCAACCAACGACCCGCTAGCGGCGGTACCGCAAGAGTCTCGAGCATCCCGCTGCTCACAACAATCGAGTGGACCTCTTCCGGCTGTGTAATTCCGGTAAGGTTCGCCGTGCCCGCTCTCCACACCCCAAGCGACTGGAAAGTGCGATTGTGCTCCGCGAAAGTGAGGAACAGGGATGGAGACAAGAGCAGGCCGTCGCGGAAGCTCGTCAATCCAGCGGCTCCAGGAGCCTGAAGAGAAAGCGTAACCAGGCGGTCCGATTGACGATAAGGGAGCGGCTTCAGAAGGACACTGTCTACGACGCTGAACACGGCCGTATTGGCGCCGATGCCGATGGACAAAGTAAGAAGAACGGTGACCGCAAAGCCAGGAGACCTCGACAGTCGACGTGCAACAACTTTGAGATCCGTGAGAAGAGCCTCAAGCCTCGACCATGCCCAGACCTCGCGACTTCGCGTCTCGACCAGTGTGGGATTACCAAAGGCCCGAAGGGCGGCTTGACGAGCATCGGCTCGCGACAGACCTTCCAGACGCATGATCTGCTCGGTTCTCTCGTCGATGTGCCCCTGCATCTCTTCACGTAGATCGCGGTCCACACGACTGCGGAGAAGAAGTTTCTCAAACCAGTTCATCCCGCGACCTCCTTAGGTATTGGTGGCTCGTCGGGGCGATCCAAGCACCATCTGAATGCCCTCGAGCATCCGGTCGAAACTCGATATCTCCTTCTCGAGGTGACGCAGACCGGCCTTGGTGATCTGATAGACACGCACGCGGCGGTTGGTCGAGGAAGATATTGCCCATTCTGCTTTGACCATCTTTGCTTTGAGAAGCCGCTGAAGTGCCGGATACAACGAGCCCTCTTCGACCTGAAGGAGGTTCTGGGAACGCTGCTGAATGTGCTGTACCAGCGCGTACCCATGAGCAGGTTGACGTCGAAGAGATTCGAGAATCATCATCTCCAGGGCTCCCGGGAACAGGTCGCGCGATGTGTCGATGCTAGGTACCATAAGGCATGTCTCGAACATGCCTAGACTAAACAGGTATCGGCTATGGGTCAAGAAAGATGTGACGAACTGCGAACAAAACCCATCTGCTCCAGTTTCACGGTCGGGTCCATTGCTATGGCGATCGCCGCAGGCGGCAGATGTGCTGAAATCAATTGAAACCAACGGACCGGGGTCACGGTGAACATTGCGCAGGCAACACCGTAGAATCTGTGTATGTCGAACCAGCTCTTTTTCGCGGATGTGGATCCCCAATTGAGAACGGTCTTTGATGAGCTGCGCTCCCGCGAGCCTATCTTTCATACGGAAAGATTTGGACGAAGCCTCGCTGATTTCGAGCGCCACACAGCACCTGATTTCTGGGAAGTCGGTGCTTCGGGCCGTCGGTACTCCCGAAATTTCATTCTCGAACTACGGAAAAGCAAAGCTCTGGTCGATGCGGATGAAGCTGGTTGGAAGGCGACAGGTTTTGGGTTTCGCCAGCTTGGCAAAGACTGCTATCTGCTGACCTACACGCTTGACCAAGGCGGACGCGTGACACGGCGTGCGACCATATGGGAGCAAACCCAGGGCTGCTGGCGGATTGTGTATCACCAGGGAACCGTTGTGACATCAGATGAAGATGACGCTCTCCCCCTTCCCGAACAGAAGCAATCAGCTCCGCGGGATCGCCTATAGTCCGGCCATCGCCTGCACGAGGAGAATCATCGCGTGTCCAAAAGCCGTTTAGAAGCTTTCAGCGATGGCGTGCTAGCCATCATCATCACGATCATGGTTCTGGAACTGCACGTTCCTCATGGTCACGATCTTGGGGCATTGCGGCCGATCGCGCCCGTGCTTCTCACTTATTTGCTGAGCTTCGTGTATGTCGGAATCTACTGGAACAACCACCATCACCTTCTTCATGCAACGAGGCGGGTGAGAGGCAGCGTCCTGTGGGCGAACCTCCATTTGCTCTTCTGGCTGTCGCTGCTTCCTTTCGCTACCGGATGGATGGGTGAGAGCGGATTTGCTGCTGATCCAACTGCTCTGTATGGTTCCGTGCTGATGTTGTCAGGTATTGCTTATTGGATACTGGTGCGCACCATCATCGCAGGAGAGGGTGAAGGATCGCTGGTGCAGAAGGCCATCGGCAAAGATCGCAAGGGGGTCATCTCCGTCGTCCTGTATGCCGTGGCAATTCCGTGTTGCTTCTTTGCGCATTGGATCGCGAATTGTATCTATATCCTCGTGGCCTTGATCTGGCTCGTTCCGGACCGCCGCATCGAGCGCCTGATCTCATCTGAATAGTTCTTGTAAATAACGATTGGGCCTTGACAGGCAAGGTGTGTCTTGCCTATTGTGTAATCTCAATAGGCAAGCGATCACTTGCCTGTTGCCCTACCATGACCGACATATTTGAAGCCCTTGTGGCACCAGTGAGAAGAGCGATCCTCGATGAATTGTGCGAGCGGGATCGACAGACTCTCTTCGAATTGTGTTCCCGTTTAACGATGAAGCACCAGATCAGCGTGACTCGACAGGGAATCTCGCAGCACCTGGACGTCCTTGAATCGGCAGGTCTGATCGAGACGGAGCGGGAAGGTAGATACAAGTTCCACTATGTTCGAGCGGAGCCATTGAAGGAACTCGCTACTCGATGGCTAGCCAAGGCAGACAGGAGCCAAAGGAATGATCAGAATCGTACTCACAAGCATTCTCGTAGACAACCAGCAGAAGGCGCTCAGGTTCTACACAGAAAAGCTGGGCTTCCAGAAAAAGACCGAAGTTCCGCTCGGCGAACACAGTTGGTTGACCGTGGTGTCAGGCGCCGACCCTGACGGCGTGGAACTTGTCCTCGAACCTGACGCTCATCCCGCGGTCGGGCCGTTCAAGAGAGCCCTGGTCGAAGATGGAATTCCAATCACATCCTTCGGCGTCGACGACATCCATGCGGAGTATGCGAGACTCACGGCCGCTGGCGTTCATTTCACGCAACCCCCTGTCTCCATGGGGCCCGTTGTGACCGCCGTTCTCGACGATACCTGCGGAAATCTGATTCAGCTGACCCAGAAGAGCTAATTGAGCGAGAAGAGTTGGCGTCCTCGAAGTCTGTGCGCACTATGAGAGCCATGAAAACGGGCAATGATCGTTTCGTCGATCATTGCCCGTTTGATCCCGGTGCTGCTTTGTATTCGAACCGGGGCTTACGGAATGGCCACGGTGGTTGTGTTTGACGGCTTGCTCTCGCCTCCGGATGAGCCGACGCTCGTCACGTAGTAGTCGTATCGTTGACCGCTTTGCACGGCTGTATCGGTATAGGTCGTTTGGCCCGTCGTAGCCAGGTTCTTGAAGGATCCTGTTCCACTTGCGGAGCGATAGACCTTGTACTGCGAGACCGATGTAGTCGGGGCATTCCAGTTCAACTCCACCTTGTGAGGTGAACTCGTTCCCGTCAGACTGATGGTCAGAGTTGGATTTGTGGAGGAATCGCTCGTGATCACCAGCTTGCCCGTTGCCGAGCCTGTCTGCGTCGGGTCAAAGATGATGGTGAGCAAAAGTGTCTGCCCGGGATTGAGAGTGGCGGGGAAGTTTTCTGATGACAGAGTGAATCCAGCGCCCTGCACGGCAGCGGACTTAACCGTTACGGCAGCTTTTCCGACCGACGTGAGTGTCACAACCTGCGTTGTGGCATGGTTCAGCACGACCGAACCGAACGAAATGGTCGTGGCATCCACGCTCAATTGGGCCGACGCTGGACTGAGTTGCAGTGAAATTGATTTGGATGTGTTTCCGCTGCTTGCCGTCAGCTTCACCGTCTGCGTGGTTGAAACTGCTGAGGCATTCGCGGTGAAACTCGCTGTGGATGAAGTCGCGGGAATCGTGACGGAACCTGGCACCGCCACCATTGCGCTGCTGCTGGCAAGAGCCACAGTTACGCCACCCTGGGGAGCAGATCCAGACAGCGTTACCTTGCATGCGTCTGAAGCAGTCCCGGAGATCGTCGTGGTGCTGCAGGATAAGGCGCTCACCGTCGGAGCCGAGCTCGCACCAGTGCCGGAGAGACTTACAGTTTTGGTCCCCGCACTTGTGGAAAGTGAGAGCTGGCCGCTGAATGAACCAGCACTTGTGGGATTAAAGTGAACCGTCACTACCATCGCCTGCCCTGACGTGAGAGTGCCAGGTGCAACACCACTGACCGAGAAACCAGTTCCCGTCACCGACGCCGAAGTGATGGCCACCGCAGCGTTGCCAGTGGAGGTGAGTGTCACAGATTTGCTTACCGCTGTTCCAACTGAGACGTTGCCGAAAGCAAGCGACGACGTGCTCAGCGTCAAAGCCGAGGTGGAAGGCTTCAGTTGAAGGGCGATGCTCCGCGAAGATCCGTTTGCAGCCGCAGAGATGGTTGCGGCCTGGGCAGTGTCGACAGTCGCGACATTTGCATTGAACGAAGCTGCTGTGGACCCGGCCGGAACCGGGAGAGTAGCTGGCACGGCAACGCTTCCACTGTTACTGCCGAGCGCGACAGTCACTCCGCCTGCGGGAGCGGGCCCTGTCAGGGTGACACGACAGGGATCGGAGAGCGCTCCTGTAATGGAAGTACTGCTACAGGAGATTGCGCTAACGCTTGGCACAGACCTGGGTTCGGTGCCCGTGCCGGTGACACCGACGCTCACCGCTCCAGCATTGCTCGAAATGACGAATTGACCCGCAACCACGCCTGCGCTGGACGGCTTGAACTGAATCGTGAAGGCCATCGTTTGGCCCTGCTTCAACGTCGCCGGAGTGATCCCACTTGTGATTGAAAATCCTGCCCCGTTGATGGAGCTCGAGATGATTGTTGCAGCGGCCTTGCCCGTTGATGTGACAGTAACGGATCTTGTGACTGCCTTCCCTACGAGAACTTCTCCATATGCGAGCGATGACGTACTTAGTGTCAACGATGGAGCAGATGATTTCGAACCCTTCAACTGGAAAGCCACCGTCTTCGATGACCCGTTCGCAGTGGCGGAAACAGAGAGAGTTTGCGCGGAGCTCACAGCGGCGACGTTTGCGATAAATGAGGCACTCATCGCTTTAGCCGGAATCGCCACGTTCGCAGGAACTTTCACTGCGCTGCTACTGGAAGCAAGGCCCACCATTACCGCCGTGGGCAACGCAGTAGTCAGCGATACCGTGCAGGTCGTTTTGCCTGATCCAATGAAGGAAGTGTTCGCGCAAGTCAGGGCCTTGAGTTCAGCCGCAAGGATTCCGCCTGACGGCGGAATCAGAGCGAGCGAGAATGTCTTTACGACAGCACCTTGGGTGGCGCTGATGATTCCCGCTTGGTTCGACGCCACCGACGAGATTGCAACCGTAAACTGAGTACTTGTCTGGCCGGTCGGAACCGTGACCGATGCCGGAACCTTAATGGAAGCAATGTTGCTCGACAACTGTATGAGCAGTCCGCCTGAAGGCGCGGCGGTGCTCAAGCTCACGGTGCAGGAGTCCGATCCTGTCCCGGCAGCGCTGGCATTCGCGCAAGTCAGACCGCTCAACTCGGCTTTCGGGGCTGAAGTGGAGCCCTTGCCGTGGAGACTGACGGTCGCTGCTGGAGAGGCTGATGCACTGCTGATCACGCTGAGCTGACCAATTCTGTCGCTTGCGTCGCTCGGGGAAAAATGAACATTGAGAGTCAAGCTTGTTCCGGCCGCAACAGTGACAGGAAGCTTGCCTTGACCGTCCACCTGAAAGGAAGCGTTCGAGACCGAAAGCTGCGTAATCTGGACTGAGTTCGACCCATTGTTTGCGATCGAAATCTTCTGATTCACAGAATTGCCGACGTTCACAGACCCGAAATCAATTGTGGCGGGTGTTGCCACGAGGTTGACGGTGTCGGTTTTAGTGGATCCTGAAGGAGATCCCCCCAGAGCAACGACTCCTCCACAGCCCGAAAGCCCAATCGTGGAGAAGCAGATCACGAGAACTGCCATCAGCGTAAGAACTTTTGTATTGGAATCCTGGCAAGAACTAAATGATCGCGGTGCAATATTCCGCCGACCGGATGTCGGCTGCATCTCGATTCCGTGCATCTATCACTTCTCCCAAGCAGGTGTTTAGCTGTGAATTTTGCCAAGGAAAAGTGCAGCAGTAGGGCGAGCTGCTTCATGCAGTACCCGGAACACACGCGGAATAAACGCCCTGTCGGCCACAGGGGTCCGCGAGAATAGATTGTGTCTTGCTTTTGGGAATTGCCGACGTGCTGTTGTGTCCGAGCGATGTCAGCCACTTTCGAGACAGCCGCCAGACGCGTGAAGCGTGGAAGTTCACCGATGAGGGTCTAGCTTCTTCACCGATACACAGAATGAGCCCTGAAACTGCATGATGGGATGCACGAAGCATGCCAAATACCTGTCCAGCGGTTTGCGATGTGAGACTGTGTTTGGCCTGTTGAGTTTGCGGCTGCCGCTTCAATGCTGAAGAGACGGAGATCGAACGCTCACGAGGTAAATGTTTCCAATGTGAGTAGTATTTTCCGTGTAAATAGGTGATCAATTCTGGGAACTCAATCAAAGCGGCGCAACGCTACTCGGGAACAAGAACGAAAAGGCCGCTCCGAAGAGCGGCCCTCAATGTAAAGCTATGGGACGAGACTACGCCGGGCTCGGAGAACCTTCGGGGAAGCCACCACCGCGGGTATCGGGCTTGAGGACGGTCTGACCTCCGCTACCCCCGTCGGAAGGCGAAGCGAGCGAGGAGCGCATCGGAGGTAGTTCTTTGCCCTCGATCAGCATCTTCACTTCTTCCGCGTCGATGGTTTCCCGCTCCAGGAGAGCCGCAGCGATCCGATGCATCGCATCTTTGTGGTTACTCAGGATGCTGTTCGCAGCCTGGTAAGCCTCGTCGATGAGGCGACGAACTTCCAGATCGATCTGGCGCGCTGTCTCTTCCGAGAAGTCGCGGTGCTGTGCGATCTCGCGGCCGAGGAAAATCTGCTCTTCCTTTTTGCCGAAGGTCAGCGGGCCAAGGCGGCTCATGCCGTATTCGCACACCATCCGGCGGGCGAGGTCGGTGGCGTTCTCGATATCGCTGCCTGCCCCGGTGGACATCTGGTTGAGGAAGATCTCCTCAGCGACGCGACCGCCGTATGCCGTTGCGAGATTCGCTTCGAGATATTCACGGGTATAGTTGTGCCGATCGCCGGGAAGGAAGATCGTCACACCGAGTGCCATGCCACGCGGAATGATCGTCACTTTATGGATCGGATCCGAGTGCGGCTGCATGATGGAGACAAGCGCGTGTCCTGCTTCGTGATAGGCCGTGACCCGCTTTTCTTCATCGGTAAGCAACATCGACTTGCGCTCGGCGCCCATGAGCACCTTGTCCTTAGCAAGTTCGAAGTCATACATCGTGACCTGCTTGCGATTGACGCGGGCAGCATTCAGTGCAGCCTCGTTGACCATGTTGGCCAGGTCGGCGCCACTGAAGCCCGGTGTTCCGCGAGCGAGGACGTTGAGATTTACGTCGTCGGCAACAGGAACCTTCTTGACGTGAACGCGGAGAACTTCTTCGCGGCCACGAACGTCGGGAAGCCCGACCACTACGCGGCGATCAAAGCGGCCGGGGCGGAGCAGCGCGGGATCGAGAACGTCGGGGCGGTTAGTCGCGGCGACGAGAATCACGCCATCGTTGGATTCAAACCCGTCCATCTCGACGAGGAGTTGATTGAGCGTCTGTTCGCGCTCATCGTGTCCACCACCCAGGCCTGCGCCACGGTGACGGCCGACTGCGTCGATTTCGTCGATGAAGATGATGCAGGGCGCGTTCTTCTTCCCCTGTTCGAAAAGATCGCGGACACGGCTTGCACCAACGCCGACGAACATCTCGACGAAATCAGAACCGGAGATGGAGAAGAACGGAACATTCGCTTCGCCCGCAACGGCACGAGCCAGGAGTGTCTTGCCGGTTCCCGGAGGTCCGACGAGAAGCACGCCCTTGGGAATGCGCCCGCCGAGCTTCTGGAATTTTTGCGGCTCACGCAGGTACTCGATGATCTCCTTCAGTTCTTCCTTGGCTTCATCCACGCCGGCCACGTCTTTGAAGGTGACCTTCTTCTGCTGCATCGAGAGCAGGCGGGCGCGGCTTTTGCCGAACGAAAGGGCCTTGTTGCCGCCGGACTGCATCTGGCGCAGCATGAAGAACCAGATCGCACCAAGCAGCACAAACGGACCCACGTTAAAGAGGATTGGGAGAAGGAGATTGCTCTGCGCGTCCTTCTTGGAGAAGTTGACATGAGCGGCGAGCATCGCCTTCTCAAGATCTTCGTGCTGGTCACCGACCGACGTGTGGAACTGCTCCTTCGGGGTGGCTTTCATATGGCCACGAAGGTCAGTGCCCTGAATAGTAGCGTCCTGAACGAGTGCCTGCTGTACCTTGTCGTACAGCTCGGAGTAGGGGATCTCTGTGTCCTTCGCTCCCATGCCTGCGCCCTTCTGGACTACGCCCCAGAGCAGCACAAGGCAGATCAGGATAAAGACCCAGAACATGATTGTTTTAACGGTCGAATTCACCAGGATTCCTCTTTTCCCGGCGGGGAGAAGCCGCTTGAACTTCAAACACCGCCCACAACACCCTTTTTAGACGCCCGAACCGCCCCTGAAGTCACAGAAAGTACGGACTCTGTGGGCGGAGTACACTTCTCGCTCCTGCCCGGATGTGCAGTAACTCCGATTGTACTCCGAAGTCCAATCAAGTTAGGAAGAGTGAACGTGACGAAAAAATGGGAATCCGGCACGTTAACCGGCAGACTCACCACGAGCCTAGGCCCCAGCCAGGTCGTCCGTGCCACCTTTTACTCGTAGCGGTTCCGCGATGACGGTGATATTCGGGTCTGGTTCGAGCTCAACACCGCGCATCCACAGGATGCAGCCACCAACCTCGAGAACCGGCCATGTGCTCCGGTCTTGGCCGCTAACTTTCATTCGTTCAAGCACTTCCTTCACCTTTCTCGGCCCGGATGAGTAGCGGAGTCGTACGCGATCGCCAGGTTTCCAGCGGCGAAGAACTGCAGTCGGAGAAGTTTCAGCCGAGTACGACGAAGCCGGATGGAAGTCAAGTCGAATGCTGCAGCCAAACCCAGGTGCGTCCAGTACGCCGGGCACTACACATTCGTACCGTAAGGTTTCTGATTCGAGGTTTTTTCCCCCTGCGAACGGCCCGCGCGTCAGGCGCAACTCACGGTGTGTGCGCTCAGCATGAAGATCGTGAGCCAACTCGAGCTTCTGTCCGGCCCTTCCGGAAACTGCGAGGGCGCGTAACGACTCTGTGGCAGCAAAATCTGGGCTCGACTCGAGAAGTGAAGCGGCGTAACGGAGGACTCGTCGCTGAACGGCCGGCGGCTCGGCGATCAGGCGCGCGATATCGAGGGCGATTCCATCGGCCGTAGTCGAAGCGCGGCCTCCACCTCGAACAGGGCGACCTCGAAGGATAACGCTCGAGGCGAGCCGCTGGATCTCAGATTGCCACCAGGATTCCTCGTCACGGGCGAGCTCAGCCATCTGCGCCAGGTGTTCCCTGAGCTGCTGATTCCAGCTTTCAAGTTGAGGAAGAAGTTCGTGGCGGATGCGGTTTCGCGTGAAGGTGAGGTGGCGATTGGTGGAGTCTTCGCGCCAGGGCTGGTGCTTTTCTTGCAGAAAGGCCTCAACCTGGAGGCGAGTGGTTTGAAGGAGTGGCCGGAGTATCGAGCCCTCCGGGTAGTTGAGAACGGGATGGATACCGGAAAGCCCCTCAGTCCAGGCGCCGCGCAGGAACTTAGCCAACACAGTTTCGGCCTGATCGTCGAAGGTATGCGCCGTGGCAATCGCATCCAGAGGCACTTCACGCAAGAGTTGGCGGAACCACGCGTAGCGTAATCGCCGCGCGGTGCCTTCAATCGAATCGGCGAGGAGATCTCCCGGGGCAGTCTCGGAGATTTGTGAGGCTTTCGTGACACGACGGGCTTCCGCAGCAATATCAACTCGAGCTTCGTGAAAGGGAATGTTGAGCCTCGAAGCGAGTTCTCGCGTGAACTCAGCATCGGAATCTGCTTCTTCGCCGCGAAGGCCGTGATGAAGATGGGCAGCATGCAACACGAGGCCCAGTTCGCCGCTGCGATCAGCAAGGGCACAGAGGAGCGCGACGGAGTCGGCTCCGCCAGAGAGGCCAACGGCAAGACGCATGCCGGGCTTCAACAGCGACGTGTCGAGCGGCAGCTTGGAGCGCGAATGGGGCACGAGAGGATGATATTGCAGTTCTCTATACTCGACTCATGCTGACAATTCGAAGAGCGACCGCTGAGGATTCCGAATTGATTACTCGGCATCGCAAAGCGATGTTCGAGGATATGCGCGACGCTCCGGAACCTGTACTGGAAGAAATGGCGCGGAACTTCGAGCCCTGGGTACACCGGATGATCACTGAAGACAAATATGCCGGCTGGGTCGCCAGCGACGGTGAGCAATCAGTCGCGTCAGCCGGCTTGCTCATTTTGGACTGGGCACCGCATTTCCTCGATCCACGATGCGAACAACGGGGGTACATCCTGAACGTGTTCGTTGATCCTGCATACCGGGGACGAGGCATTGCGAAAACTCTGACGCTGCATTGCATGACCGAGGCGAAGCGGCGCGGGATCGGAGTCGTCGCGCTGCACGCATCGAAGAAGGGACAACCAGTATACGAGCGGCTCGGGTTCAAGCCGAGCAACGAAATGATGTTCGTCGAGCCTGCCTCCTGAAGACAGGCTCTACGAGCTCACTTTTTTGAATTTGCGCAGGTGAAGTTCTCGGCCTTGTTCGGATCGCCGGAGCCCTTGTATTTGGCGGATTGCGGATAAGGGCAGAGTGGCCGAGTGATTTCGGGGGAACTCGCCGTGGCAGCCTTCGACACGACAAAGGATGAGGGGGCGGTTCCCTTCTCTACCCAGTTCTCCAGCGTGATACGGATATTATGCTGCGGATCCGTTGAAGTCGCGTCCAGTGCTTCGCCGAAGTTCTCCGGGCCGGGACCACCGCCGCAGTGCTGCATTCCTGGAACCATATAGAGGCGCGTGAAGGACTCGGCAGGGGAGCGACCCATCTTACGAATTACGCTCTCGTAGTAATTCACAGTATTGAGAGCCGGAATCGCCGGGTCATTCCAGCCGTGATAGAGAATCAGCTTGCCTCCTCGAGACCGAAACGCACTGAGGTCGGGATTGACTGCATTGAGCACCTCGGCAGTCCTCTGGGTGGCGGTTTTCAGGCCGGGATCGATCGCAAAGGTCTTGTAGTCCCAATCTTTGTTGTCGTAGACCATGTTCGCGTAATAACCCAGGCCGAAATACGCCATGAGGCTCTTGGCGGGAGCAGGTCCGGTAATCCATACCCCCCATCCCCCGGGGCCTTCCTCAGCACCCGGAAGGTAGCCGGGGAAGATGATCTGGCCGCTCGCGTCCTTGATACCGGCATAGATCGTCTTCAGGGCCGTCACTTGAGGTGCTGTCAGGCAGTCGTTGCTGTCCGCGCCCTCCCTGCATTCAATCGAGGCCGGATCGAAGTGACACTGACGGGGATCGTTCAAAACACCGTCGGCAACTCCGTCAAACTTGTCGCAGGCCGCGACAACAGACTTGCCGATCGTGCCAATTTTGGCAGCAGGAATAAAGCTGCCAGATGTCGCCGTAAGAGCCTGTGTATCAACAACGGCAAGGGAGAGCAGACCAGTCCAGTAGTTAGCGGGCGCACCGGCGAGGATTCCGTCGTAGTCCTCCGGATAACGCTGAGCTTCCATCAGGGCTTCGCGACCGCCATCCGAACATCCGGCGAAGTACGAGCGTTTTGGCGCGGAGCCGTAGAACTGCGGGATGAGAAGCTTCGCGACGCGAGTCATCTCGTGAATACCCCTATACCCGAAGTCAATGATCTTCTCCGGATGGCCGAGTGCCCAGGCAGCATCGATCGGCGAACCGGTGTGGCCGGTGTCAGTACCAGTAGCGACGTAGCCGTGCTGGAGTGAGGCCCCGAGTTCGAGATAGTTGATGGCGCCGGCGAACCCGCCGTTGGCAAGGCCTTGAAGCTTGCCGTTCCACTTCTCAAGCGGCAGCCAGACCTCGATCACAATATCGGAGTCTGCCGAAGGGTGCGCTCTTGCGATAACTCTGCAGAAGGGCGGCAGGGTCTTATAGAAGGACGTCAGATCGGCGCCGGTAAATGGATGCCGGGGGCCGGCGAATTCTCCGGCGGGCTCGGCTTTCGCCGTACCGATAGTGACGTTGGGCAGATCCAGCTTGGCCAGGGCTTCGCACTTCTGCGAACTGGAGGCGTCGGGCTGAGCAGCGAGAACAGCTCCCCCGAGTACGAGGGTGGCCGAGGCAATCAGGACAGGAATCCTCATCGTGCACTTCCTTCGAATGAGATTGCGACGCGAACATTCTATGCCTTGCGAAGGAGGTGTCACTGTGACCAGATCATCTAGGTTCAGCAAGGTTGTATACTCGCCAAGACATGCAGGTGTTTGCAATTCTTCCCGCAGCCGGGCTTGGAACGCGAATGGCCGGGCCGCAACCGAAACAGTTCCTATCGCTGGATGGAGTTCCAATCCTGATTCACTCGCTGCGTGCCTTCGCCGCCGTGAACCGAGTCAAAGCCATCTACGTAGCGGTCCGAAAATCAGAAATGGAACGAGTGCAGGCGCAAGTGGCAGAGCATGGCTTTGGCGATCGCGTGCATGTGGTTGAAGGCGGCGACACGCGCCAGGATTCGGTCGTTCATGCTCTGAATGCTCTGCCAGCCGAGGAGGATGACGTCGTTCTGGTGCATGACGCGGTCCGGCCGCTGATCGATAAGGCGACCATCGATCGCACCATCGATGCCGTCGCAGAGCACGGTGCCGCCATTGTGGCATTGCCGGCAGTCGACACCATTAAGCAGGTGGAACGCACTGCGCACGGGGCACTCATTACTTCGACGATACCGCGTGAGTTCATCGTCCAGGCCCAGACACCGCAAGGCTTCCGGTTCGGACTACTGCGTAAAGCGATGAATGACGCGGTAGAAGACGGATTTGTCGGCACAGATGAAGCTTCGGTTGTGGAACGTGCGGGTTTGCCGGTAGCGGTAGTACACGGTTCTCAGGTTAATCTGAAGATTACGCAGCCGGGCGATATCGAACTGGCAGAGTTCTACCTCCGCCAGCGCGAGCGATAATCCGGCATTCATCTGGAAGGTTCCCGCACGCAGGACACTGGGCGTGGCGGGTGGGGACAGGGCAAGAAGAGCATGGAGACACGCATCGGATTTGGCTGGGACTCGCACGCATTCAAGGCGGGCATCCCGCTGCGCATCGGTGGTATGACCCTTGACTATCCCGAAGGTCTGGCCGGTCACTCAGATGGAGACGTACTGCTCCATGCAATCACGGACGCTCTGCTCGGTTCAGTGGCGGCCGGAGACATCGGGAGTTTCTTTCCCCCGGGCGACCCCCGGTGGAAAGACGCGAACTCAGCAATATTCCTAAAACTGGCCATGGAAGAGATTCAGCATGCCGGATTTCGGATCCTGAACGTGGATACGACTTTGATCCTGAACGCTCCCAAAATCGGGCCGGTCGCGGGAGAGATGCGCTCATCCGTCGCCGATCTGCTCGGCCTCGAAATGGACCAGGTGAGCATCAAAGCCAAAACTCCAGAAGGGCTCGGGCTCGATCACGTCGCGCAATGCCATGCAGTCGTCCTGGTCGAACGGTCTGTCGATCCCGATGAACTCAAAAGCATGAGTGCTGTCATTGAGAGCCAGCGCCAGCTCGAAGACGTAGTGGATGACCTCCTGGCATCGGTCCATGGGGTTCCCAAGAAACGCCCGGTTTCGCCGGTCTACGACACAGAGGACATTACGTAGCCTGGAATTGCATCGACATAAGGGCAGCGCTGTGCCTGCAATTTTTTGACTTGGTCAATTTTTGTTGCCTGTGCACTGTGCGGACGCGTATTCTCGCCCCATAATCCACGGCTCGATCAATAGACCTCGGGCGGGGCGAGGGCTACTTCCCAGATGCGTTTTGTGTCGCGAACACTCAGGACCGTGCTCCTGCTGACAGGTGTCGGCGCCACCGCGGTGTGTTCAGTCCCTGAGATTTCCGCTTCTGACCAGCCGGCAAATGCGTCGCAGCCCACCGGTTCTGAGCAATCCCCCTCCCACTGGGCCGAGCAAGTCGTCCTAGGGTCCTCATCTGTCGAACTGAATGGCCCGTGGAAATTCCACAAGGGTGACGACTTGCAGTGGGCAAAGCCCGACTTCAACGATTCCGGTTGGGCATCGATCGATCTGACTCCTCCTGCGGGTTCATACGATCCATTTTTGGGAACCACCGGATTTATGCCAGGCTGGACCGCGCTCGGGAATCGCGGATATTGGGGCTATGCGTGGTATCGGCTCAAGGTCAACGTTCAATATGATCCAGGACTGGCAGCGGGCGGACTTGAGCTCAAGATGCCCAACGACGTGGACGACGCCTATCAAGTCTTTGTGAATGGAACGCAGATAGGCGAATTCGGGCAATTTAAAAAAACAGGAGTCAAGACCTTCCTCTCATTGCCACGAGCGTTTCCACTCCCGCAAAACATTGCAGGCGGGCAGATCACCATTGCAATTCGCGTCTGGATGGACGCCTCAACGCAACTGACGAATCCTGACTCGGGCGGCCTGCATGGGCCACCCATCCTCGGTCAGTCGGGTCCGATCAGCCGCATGCTCCGCCTGGACTGGGATGCAGTCACGCACTCACAGTTGAGCCGCTTCCTGGAATTGCTGGTCCTGTTCCTGGCAATCACTGTGTCCGCGGTACTGTTCTGGCTTGACCGGAAAGAGAAAGCATATCTTTGGCTGGGCTTGACCTGCTGTGCAATCGCCGCCCAGGTCGCCATATCGCTGACCGGCAATTACACCACGTTGTTACCCGGTTGGCTGAACTTCATTCTCATCGACGTCATCTTCGGGCCCCTGGTGATCTCGCTGTGGATTCTCTTCTGGGCTTATTGGTTCCGCATGGGCCGCATGGTGCGGATGCAATACATGGTCTGGGGCTTCACTGCGGCGCTGGTGGTCACGCTGGCAATGATGCGAGCGCCACTGTATGGAAGAGTGATTCCGGTTCATTGGCTGCTGGTCCTCGCACCCCTGGCAATCATCTTGAAATTGCTGCTTGGCAGCCTGCTTCTCTGGGTTGCGTGGGAAGGTATGCGCAAGGACCATGCTGGCGCGTGGCTGGCTTTGCCTGCGCTGGGACTGGTAGCAGTCTCGCTCTACCAGCAGGAACTACTCGTGTTGCATCTGCCGATGATGTTCTTCCCGTTTGGAATGGCATTGAACATCAGTCAGATTGCCGTTGTCGTTTCTCTCAACATCATCACTGTGCTCCTGATGCGGCGCTTCCTCCAGTCGCTCAAGTTGCGCCAGCAGTGGGAGGCTGAAATTGATCAGGCAAGGCAAGTTCAGCAGCTCCTTATTCCGGAAGCAATCCCAACCGTGCCTGGATACGTGCTGGAGACCGAGTATCGGCCCGCGCAGCAGGTAGGCGGTGACTTCTTCCAGATCATCCCGGATGGGAGCGGTGGCGTACTGATCCTGCTGGGCGACGTCACAGGCAAAGGATTGCAGGCCGGCATGCAGGTGGCACTGATTGTTGGCGTGATTCGGACTCTGGTGGAATCCAGCTATGAGCCCCGCGTTGTGCTGGAAGGGCTCAATCGAAGGCTATGCGGGCGCGGGCAGTCCTACGCCACCTGCGTTGCCATGCACATCGATGCGGACGGCAAGACGACGATTGCGAACGCAGGTCATATCGTTCCTTATCTAAATGGCAAAGAGCTGGCAATGACTGGCAATTTGCCGCTGGGATTAAACCCCTCGGTCACGTTTGATCAGGTGACGATGCACTTGAAGAATAAGGATCGCTTGCTGGTGATTACTGATGGAGTGATCGAAGCGAAGAACGCCAAGAACGAGCTTTTCGGCTTCAATCGCGCACGTTCCATCAGCCACCTGCCTGCTGCATTCATCGTCAAGGCTGCAGAAATCTTCGGCCAGGAAGACGACATCACGGTCGTCTCGATTGCACGGATGGTCCAGGAGAAAGAAGGCGAGGGATTGCCCGCCGATGCTCCTATGAAGTCCGAAGTGGCGTAGCTCCGCATCCAAATTCGGTCCCTTCCGCAGCCACTCAGACGATTACATACCCTTTTTCCTCTGAGATTTTCGTTGCGAAAAGCCGTGATTCGACGTAGCTTGACTCAAAGTCTCAAACGACTCATGGGGAGCACAGCTATGCATTTGCTTTTAATGATGTTGCAGGAAAATCAGCCAAACCCGGAAATGATTCAGAAGATGGTGGTCGCCATGATGGCGATTATTCCGATTCTGATCGTAATCGGAATAGCAATTGTGATGGTGCCCTGCTGGTTCATTCTCAAGAAAGCCGGCTTTTCACCGTGGCTTGCGCTGTTATGCATCGTTCCATCCCTCGGCACGCTTGTCCTGCTGTACATCCTTGCGTTTGCGGAGTGGAAGGTCGTCCCATCTCCGCAGATTGCAGCTTATCCGCCCCCGTATCCACCTCCGCCGCCGCCTCCGTATCCTCCTCAGGCGTGAGACCTCTCACCTTTTGGCAAAGGAGCGGAATGCTAGCATCGTGACTGGAAGATATTTACGCGATGCCTGATTCCGCTCCCTCAACAAATGGCGCTTTACGAGTTCGATTTGCACCTTCGCCCACTGGTTTTCTCCACGTGGGCAGCGCTCGCACATTCATCTTCAACTGGCTCTTTGCACGCCACAACCAGGGCACGATGGTGCTGCGGCTCGACGACACGGATGTGGAGCGCAACACGGACGCGAGCGTCCAGTCTATTTTTGAAGGACTGCGCTGGCTCGGCCTGAGCTGGGACGAAGAATACAAGCAGTCGGAACGGCTGGCTCTGCATCAGCAGGCAGCACAGGCAATTTTCGCCAAGGGCCTGGCGTACCGTGATTTCACCCCCGCTCACGCTGGCGATGATACCCAGTCGTCAACTCAGGGTGCATGGCTCTTCAACCCTGGAATGCGGGATCTGTCACCGGAAGAATCAGACAGGCGGGCGGCTGCGGGCGAGCCATTTGCGTTGCGATATCGAGTGCCAAGGGGACACGACCGGACTCTTCGGTTTGTTGATGGTGCCTATGGAGCACAGGCGAAGGCTGCCGATGAGGTGGAAGATTTCGCTCTGCTTCGGTCAGACGGAATGCCGACCTATCACCTCGCCTCGTGTGTTGACGATGCGGATCTGCGGATCAGCCACATCATTCGCGGCCAGGATCATCTCACCAACACATTCAAGCACCTGCTGATTTTCGAGGGACTGGATAGAAATGCGCCGCAGTTTGCGCATCTGCCGCTGCTGGTCGCGCCCGACGGTACCAAGCTGTCGAAACGCAAGCATGGGCCGGTGGTAAGCGTCACAACCTACCGGGATGCGGGCTTCCTGCCTCAGGCTTTCGTGAACTTCCTTTGTCTGCTGGGCTGGTCACCCAAGAATGATCGCGAGTTTTTGACGATCGAAGAGTTAACGGGATTGTTTTCTCTGGAAGGTGTAAACCGCGCCAACGCAGTCGTGAACTTCAAAGAAGAAGACCCGTTCGATCCCAAGGCGGTGTGGCTGAATTCCGAGCATATTCGAGCCTTGCCGGTCGAGCAGCTGAGCGAGTTGCTCCTGCCCTTCTTTCAGCGGGCGGGCTTGAAGGCATCACGCGAGAAAGTTGAAGCCGTGACGCCATTGATTCGAGAGCGAATCAAGTTACTGGGCGAAGCTGTCGCGGCTGCGGACTTCTTTTTTGCGGATGAGCTTGCGCCTTACGATCCGGCTGAACTAATCCCGCAAAAAGGCGATGCGGCTCTCGCTGGCCGTGTATTGGAGAAAGCATCGCAGATACTCCCCGGCACGGAGTTTTCACACGATCCGCTGGATGCTGCCTTGCGCGGTGCTGCGGCCGAGTTGGGCGTGAAGGCCGGACCGATGTTCCAGCCGATTCGGGTGGCGGTATGCGGACGTAAGAACGCGCCGCCGCTGTTTGAGACCATGGTAGTGCTGGGACGCGATGTGTGCTTGAAACGTATCAAAGAGGCGGAGGCGAAGCTGCAGCAGATTCGTTGACGATCTTCACCCGATCACCCTCACACGTACTCGCATGCCGAGAAGCGCCAGGGCGTAACATCCTGAATCAATCCCGCTTTGACCGGATCTTGGGGCTCACAACATGTCGTGCCCTGAGTGTCCTAGCCTCGCTCAGGACTGTATTGAACGGCTGGGGTCTTCCGGCACGTGATCATCGATGCAGATGCTTCGCGTACACGAACCTGAACGGCAAGTCACCGCAATTCCGTGGAACAATAGATACATGGCAGCCACGACAAATATGAATACCGAGACCCCAGAGGTTCGTTCCAATTTTCTAAGCGAGCGAATCGCCGAGGATGTGCGCACGAAGAAGTACGGCGATGCGGTCATCCAGACGCGCTTTCCTCCGGAGCCGAACGGCTATCTTCACATTGGGCACGCAAAGGCCATCTGCCTCGATTTCGGGCTCGCCGATGAGGTCGGTGGCAGGACAAATCTCCGCTTCGACGATACGAATCCTGAAAAAGAAGAGCAGGAGTACGTCGATTCAATTCAAAAGGACATCCGGTGGCTGGGTTTCGATTGGGAGCGCCTTTGTTTCGCTTCTGACTACTTTGGGCAGCTTTACGAGTGGGCCATCAAACTGATCAGCGACGGCAAGGCCTACGTCGATGACCTTACGGCGGACGAGATCCGGCAGTATCGAGGAACCTTGACGGAGCCGGGCAAAGACAGCCCTTACCGGAATCGATCAGTCGAAGAGAACCTGGACCTCTTTGCGCGAATGAAGAAGGGCGAGTTCCCCGATGGCAGCCGGGTACTGCGCGCAAAGATCGATATGGCCTCGCCGAATCTGAACATGCGTGACCCCGTGATGTATCGCATCCTGCATGCGACGCATCATCGCACTGGCGATGAATGGTGCATCTATCCGATGTACGACTACGCGCACGGGCAGTCAGACTCGATTGAGAATGTGACGCACTCGATGTGCAGTCTCGAGTTTGCGGACCATCAGCCGCTGTACAAGTGGTTCATCGAGAATCTCGGGATTTTTCCCTCGCAGCAGATCGAGTTCGATCGCTTGAGCATCACTTACACGCTGCTGAGTAAGCGGAAGCTGCTGCAATTGGTGCAGGAAAAGCGGGTGAGCGGATGGGACGATCCGCGCATGCCTACGCTCTCTGGCCTGCGGCGACGGGGGTTCACGCCCGAGGCGATTCGAACGTTCGTTGCAGTTGCCGGGGTCTCGCGCACCAACGGCAGCACCGATATTGAAATGCTCGAACACTTCCAGCGCGATGACCTGAACCGGCGTGCGCAGCGAGGAATGGCCGTCCTGCGGCCCTTGAAGGTTGTCATCGACAACTACCCTGAAGGTAAGGACGAGCTTGTCGAGGTTGCAAACAATCCCGAGGACCCGGCGGCTGGTACGCGGCAGGTTCCGTTTTCGCGCGAGATCTACATCGAGCAGGACGATTTCCGCGAGGTTCCTCCGCCAAAGTATTACCGGCTCTCCCCGGGAAAAGAAGTACGGCTGCGGAACGCGTATTTCGTCACGGCGCAAAATGTCGTAAAGGACGCGGCAGGCAATGTTGTCGAGGTGCATTGCACCTACGATCCTGCCAGTCGCGGAGGCAATTCTCCAGATGGACGCAAGGTGAAATCGACAATCCATTGGGTGTCGACGAAGCATGCGGTTTCGGCAGAGGTGCGGCTGTACGAAAAGCTGTTCACCACGCCGGACCCGAACGACTACCCCGAGGGCGGGAGCTTCCTGGACAACCTCAACCCGGACTCGCTGGAAGTGATTTCTGACGCAAAGGTAGAGCCTTCGCTGGCCAAAGCGAAGGTTGGAGAGCCTTTCCAGTTCGAACGCGTTGGTTATTTCTGCCTTGATCCGGATTCCACGCAAGACAAGCCGGTCTTCAATCGGACGCTGTCGCTCAAGGATTCCTGGGCAAAGATCGAGAAGAAAGCAGGCACATAAGCCTGCAAATGCCGCGAGCCCCCGCTTTCTCGTACTTCATAGAGTTCTAGCCCGTCGCGAGACCAACGCCCATGTGCTTCCAACTCTACGCCGGAACTGCCAGGCCAATTCCCAGGAGAGAATGGGCCATGGGCGATCCGCGCGTGAATGTGCAGGATTTGAAAGAGCCAGAGTTATGGACCCGGAAGATCTTCAGTAAGCCTGAGATTCAATACATCGGGTCCTCTACCCACTGCGGGTGCGCGTTCCCTTCCGTGATGCAGGACGATTCTGGGGAATGGTCCTACTGGCTCGACCCGGTAAACGATGCCGAAGTGATCGCGAGCAGCAAACTGGAATGCGAAGATCTATGCAATCTTCTTGCCCAACTTGATGAAGATGAGATTGAACTCTATGGAGTCTGGGCTGGGAATGAAGACAAACAGCCCCTCATTCGCGAGGAGATTTCACTCGAGGACATTCGAGCAGATTGCTTTCGCTTCAAAGAGGGAGGACTTTACCGCGTTAAGCTGCGCTGACTCGCGGCGGAAACCTTCTGTTCACACTCGACAAGCCTACTTCCCAATAACGTCGATGGGCACCGTGATCGTCTTCGGCGGCAGGCACTGCGTCTGATCGCAGGCCTGGTAGCGGAGCTTTGCTTCGACAAGATGATTGCCCGGGCTGCTGATGAGTCTGGCTTGAATTGCAAACTCACCGGTATAGACCGAGAGCTTCTGATCAGGATCGGCCGGCAATGTGAAGTCAGTGCCGGCCGGATAGACGGCGTTGGCGAGCTTTACACCCGAGGTCTCAGGCACTGAGAAAACTGTCGGAATCAGATACTCCGCTCGCGGCGTGTGGGAATTGATATGCAGGTTCTGCTGAATGCGAAAGTGAAGCGTGACCGGAGCAGGCTTACCGGCGGGCACTGAAACTTGTTCGGGGTACAGATATTCGACGGCCTGCGTCTTCGTTGCGGCTTGCCGTGGAAGACCGGCGAGAGGGTCCTGCTGAGAAATTGCCGCGGAAGTCGAACCCGCAATAAGTACGCAAATAAGCAATGGATGTCCCCATCGCTCCAGTGCCATCACTGCCCTTCTCCCATCGCTTTGCGAATGTGCGCTTCCATGTCGTCTTTGGAGCTGATACCCAGCTGCATGGCTACCACCTTGCCGTCTTTATCAACGTAAACAGACGTCGGCATTGCATCGAGTCCGCCGTATTCGGTGGCCAGGCTGTCGCCATTCACCAGGACGGGGTATTGCATGTGCTCCTCTTTGACGAACTTCGCGATTGCAGCTTTGTCGTGAGCCCAGCCTTCCTTGTCATCCGGCTTAAGGTCGTCGCCTTCCGTAGAGATGCCGATGATCTGCAGACCCTTGGGGCCATACTCCTTTTGAAGATCGACCAGCCAGGGTGTTTCGATCTTGCATGGTCCGCACCACGTCGCCCAGAAGTTAATGAGAAGCGGCTTGCCCTTATAGCTGGACAACGAGACCTTGTTGCCGCTAAGGTCCTCCAGGGTGAAATTCGGAGCCGGCTTTCCGGTGAGCGATGTGCCCCCGGCAGGTACGTCACCGGGTGCGGTGGGGATGAGTTCGGCATGCGAGGCCG
>Ga0105241_10000028_pt1 | contig 128473 bp, 98 predicted proteins | sample KBSC64metaG_FD_80422 | JGI IMG/M metagenome (GOLD analysis project Ga0105241, IMG submission 80422) | Corn rhizosphere microbial communities from Kellogg Biological Station, Michigan, USA - KBS C6-4 metaG | ecosystem: Host-associated > Plants > Roots > Rhizosphere > Soil | place: Michigan, USA... | reverse complement strand
GTTGACGACCACCAACTACGGACTCCGCGCGAGCGGAAATACCGGATTGCTGTACCCGTCGGTGTCCAGCGATCACACCCACCAGACGGGCGCGTTCGTCCAAACGCAATTCGGCTTCTTCGATCAGTTCTTCATCACGTACGGATTGCGGGCCGAGTACGACCCGCACTTCGGATCGCAGGACAACCCGAACATTACCCCACGCATCGGCGCCGCCCTGACCCACGAGATGGGCGACGTGACCTTCAAGCTCCGCGGCGCGTACGGGAAGTCGACCCGTACCCCGGGCCAAGGGGTCAAAGATGGCTACTACGAGACCTATGGGCCGCTCGTTGCCCTGTACGGCCGCTACCAGAACACCATCGGTAACACCAACATCGGCCCCGAATACAAAGCCGGCGGTGAAGGTGGTTTGGAAATCAACGTCGGATCGCGCTCATCCTTGGTGATCACGCGATACAACGAGACGGTCGACAACTTGATCTTCAACGTGTACCCGTACGACAGCGTTCGCTCCGTTCGTCCCATCATCAGCGGTGTCGACGATTATCTCTGGGACAGCAAAGATGCCCAAGGCTATGGATACAAGCGCGTCAGCACCAACGTGAACGCCGCCGCGATCCGGAACCAAGGGTGGGAGCTCCAGACGAGCAACAACTTCGGCCCCCTGGTCGTGAAAGGGACATATACCTTCCAGAAGAGCCGCAACCTGGGCGTCAAACCGCAATATCTCACCGCGCTCCCGTGGGTTCCCGCCAAGGGCGCCATCATCGGCGGTGGACTGACGGAGCACACCTGGATGTTCGGCTTCAACTGGGCACAGCGGAACAACAACATCGGTGTGACGTTCAACGGTGTCGGCAATCTCTACCACTACGATACGCCGCCACTCTGCGGCTATCGCATCAACGTCGGCGCCAACGCGGGCTGCGATCGGATCGACGATCGTCGCGGCGCAGTCAACAACGGAAACTTCCTCGTCCCTTCGTACGTGATGTCGTACATCAACGCGGCGCACCGCTTCAGTTCGGAGATCGAGGGCATCTTCGCGATCGACAACGCCGGGAACAGCTACGTGAACGATCGCGCCGGCCGCATTCAGGTCGAAGGACGCATCACCAAGGTGGGACTGCGCGTCCGGATGTAAATCCCGATGTAAATCCGGATGTAAACGACGCAGTGAATCGCGCGATGCCTTCGAAACGCATCGCGCACTGGCTCTCGAAACGGGGGCGGCTACTCACGAGTAGCCGCCCCCGTTTTCCATAGGAAGATACCCCTCGGAGTTCCCACCGGCCGTACCATCACGCCTCGGTCACGATCCGGTGACACTTCGCGATTGTGAGTAAACTTTCTCGATTCCTTGGCCGTCTAAGAAGCATGAGAACCCAACGTTCTCAGTGCACCAGTCGTATCGTAAGTAGAGCGTCATGTTTCGATACGCTTGCAGTCCAGGAATTGAGGAATAAACATATGAAAAAAATCGTAGCCATTACCTTCACGTTGCTCCTGAGCGCCCCGGTCGTTGCCGCGCGCGCTGACAATAAAGTTGCAGCTCCTTCAGCCGCTCCATCCCCGGTTACCTCTCCGATCACCGGGGTGCACAAAACCGCCACCGTCCACGGCGTCGTCGTATCTGCCACGGGCGAAGCGGTCCAGAACGCCATCGTCTCCGTTTCCATTCCGGGGACGACCAGCACCATCGCCTCGGTGCGGACGAACAAGAATGGTGAGTATACATTCGCCATTCCAGAAGAGGCACAAGCGCTCGCCGTCCGGGTGATCTGCTTGGGATTCTCCCCAGTCACCACGTCGATTGACGGGCAGGCCGCGCCGTCCAACGGGATCGCACCAATCACGTTGACGCCGTTGGCCCCGTTTCCGGACGTTAGTTCGAAGTAAGTAGGGCACCGGAAACGGATGGCGCTCCCGTGCAGAAATCGCACGGGAGCGCCCACAACGCGTGGCGTGATCGCCACAGCGCCCACCGCACGATCCTAGACAGTGCGGGTTTGGCAAGGGATGTTTCTGAGTCAATTTGTCAGAAACAAATGCCCTGACGCGAGATTCCTCGCGATTCGCCCTTGAGCCCCGGTGGCACGTAAACCGCAATACAAGACGGCAATGATTCCAGCCGTCTTCGGGGCCGATTCGGTCCTCCCATACGCTGTGTCAGATGGCGACGGACGCGCCACATGGGCAGTTCGTCATCCCCGACTCCGGCCACTCCGCCGGTGGGGATATGCCATGATGATGCTCGCATCCGGCGTCTGCATGACGCAATGGGCCATCTATCGGCTTCGCGCGCTCCACGCCTCTGCGACAGTCGCCCCGGTCGTCGTCGTTGCACCAGACCGTGCGGAATGGAAACGCATGATGCGTAGCGATAGTGTTGCCACGGTGCTCGCACGCAAGAATGTCGATTCAGCGACGGCGGCAGAATGGGCGCGCGCGTTCGTGATGTACGGCGAACAAGCGCACGTCAATCCGCGTATTCTGGTCGCGATCGCGTATGCGGAATCAGAGTTCAATCCGCGTGCATACAGTCGTGCGGGCGCCGTGGGATTGATGCAAGTTGTTCCATCACGCGCCTCGTGGTCCGAATACGAGCCGCGCTGCGGACCGATGACCGAGCAGAGTTTGCATTCACCCACGGTGAACATCTGCTTCGGCGCGCACATCTTCGCCGAATTCTTGAGCCGGCATCGCGGCAACACCGAGCACGCGTTGGCGGCGTACAATAACGGATCGGGTGAGCTGAATGGCTATCCCGACCGTGTGTTCGCCAGTCTCGCGAAACTCAGTCTGTAATACGAGTCGCTAGCACGGGCGTGCGCTAGCGACTCGACGACGACTACAGCGACTTCAACACTCGATCGGCGACCGGCTCCGCGCCACCACCGACGATTGCCGCGAAGTGATCGAGACACTCGCGCATGAAGTCTTCCTGCTTCCGATCCTGCGGAAGCCGAACGACGACACCCAACATCAACAGGGCAGGTGGAGCACCTTCCTCGGGCTCTCCTTGCCACGGCTCACGCGGAAGATCCGCCGCGGGGATCAACGCCGCGAGCTCCGCGTACAAGGTTCCACCTTCGGCTTCCTTGCCACGATAGACGAGGTGCCGCGGAACGTCGAACAATCCGCGATCATCCTCCGGCCCCCACTCGGGCGGCGCAACACTTCGCGCGATCAATCGCCCGTCGAGATACGCACCGATGATGGCCGCGTTCGGCGCTAACTCTTCGTCGTCCTCGAGCCGCCGCCGTTCGAGGTTGACAGGTGTCGCGGTGGTGAGATCGAGCGTCGGAGTCCGCTCGGCCTCGTCGTGCTCCTCTTCGTTTTCATCTTCGAACATGGCTACACATCACTGGCTGAAAACACATCGGCGAAATATCCCGCCGGAATCGTCCCCATGCGCATGAACCGCTCATGGAACGCGCGGCGAGAAAACTGTGACCCTTCGTGCCGCTGCACGCTCTCACGGAGCCGGCCGATCGCGCTTTTGCCGAGGTTGTACGTGATGGCCTGCGTCGGCCATTTGGAATAGCGGTAGATCGCGCGCAGCGCTCCATCCGCTGACGCACGCGCGGCGGGATCATGTGCCGCCCGCTGTCGCGCATGCGGGATGAAATCCACGTGCTCCGTAAAGTAGTCGATGGCGTCGTTGAACGACATGCGCCCGGTGTGAATCCCGACGTCGACACGCACGCGCACGGCACGTAAGAGTTGTCCTTGCAACTCGTACAAATATTCTCCCGCGTCGTAAAAGCCGTATGGTTTTCCCGGCGCCGGTTCCGCCATCAACTCTTCGGCGTAGAGCGCCCACCCTTCCGCCGCCATCGAATCGCTCCACATCGACGACGAATCTTCCACGGCGCCTGGCGTGAGCCACCGCACGTTGGAGATGTCGCGCGCATGCTGGGTCATGTACTTGTAGTGCCAGTCATGACCGGGAAACCCTTCGTGCACCGCCGTATCGGCGACCGATGCGCGATTCTGTGCGCGAAGCGCGGCGGCGTCGTTCCCCGTCGGCGTCAGATAAAAGCGTCCGACGCCGGTCTTCTTGAACGGCGGAGCAGGGTAATACGCCGCATCGATTGTACTGCGCAACACCGGCGGTGTCGGCACGACGTCGAGCTTATAGTCGGCGGGGATGTCGAACAGCGCCCGCTCACGTCCATACGCGACGGCGCGCACGCCTGTCTCACGATACCAACGGAACAGCTCGTCATCCGTCCGCGGCGCATCGTTCGACAGGTGCTCCATCACACGACGGACGCTCGCGGCGCGTTCCGCGGCCGTCCCGAAGGTGAGACGCAACTTGGCCGACGTCGCGTACGCGCGCGCCACGTCGGTGATGCGATCGGTGTACAGCGCGACTTGCTCGGCACCGTAGGCGAAGAGTGCCGCCGGCGTGCGCGAATCGCGCAAGACGTGCGTGACGCGCCACGCATATTCCTGCTCGCCACAGGCGAACCGATCGCGCGTTTCATGGATGTTGAACGTCGCCGCCATGAACACGGCGAACCGATCCCACGCCGTCGCGGCTGCCGCACATTGCTTCGTGAGCGCCGTCAACGTGCTGGAGGCAAACGCGCGGTTTCCCATGGCATCGCGCGCCAATTTGGGGAGCGTCGTTCGGAAGTAGTCGGCGTTCGCTTTGGCCCCCGCGATCCCATCGCGCTCGATCATGCGATGGTCGGGGAGATTCCCGGCGCGTTTTCCCGCGAGTAGCTGTTGCTGTGCCGTGGCGAGATACGCGGGCATCGCACCAACACGATGCACCACCAACGCCCATTCGTCGCCGGTGCCGAGCTGCGTCCCACTGCCGGGAGTCATCTGCTGAATGAACCAATCCACACCGCGAAACGGTTCGGCGACATATGTGTCGACCGCACGCTGATAATAGTGTCGCTCGGTGATCTCACGCAGCATGAAATCGAGCTGCGCGAGCACGAGCGCGCGATCGATGCGCGCCCTCGCGCTCAACGACGCGGGATCGACCGCCGAGATGGCGGTGCGAAGGTCGCGGTACGATGCGACTTCGGACGCCAGCGCGTTCGGCGAGTAATCCCGCAACCGGCCGTTCGCCTCGACGAGGCGCGACGAATAGCCGTCGCCGCCGAGGTAGGTCGAAGTGACCGGGTTGAGAGTGAGATGTTGGAGGAAATAGCGGTCGCGGAGCGCGATGAACCGCGCATCGTCGGCGGTCCCGGCGCCGTGGATCGCGCCATGGATACCGCCATGGTGCGACGGCCACGTCAGGGAGGGGCGGCGGAAGATCCCAAAGGCCGCCCCCAGACTCGCGGTACGAACGAAATCACGGCGGAGCACGATACGCCCCGGTCAGACGTGGCCCATGGCCATCATGACGTCTTCCGCCCGCGAATGACGTGCAACAGGAACGAGATCACCGCGACGATCAACAGGACGTGAATGATCGCGCCGACCGTTTTGAAGACGAAAAATCCCAACGCCCACAGGATGAGCAGTACCAACGCCAGCGTCATGAACACGTGAAGCTCCGGGAAGAGGTGCAATCGTGAAATATCTGTGTAAATCGGTGGGCGTCTACCCCTCGGAGGGCCCCGACGAGCCTATTGTTCCCCCTCAACCCACTCCCCCTGAGCGCCGATACTTCGACGGAGAACGCGCCGGCGATTCGCGCCGGGGCGTCGTACGTTTTTTACCCTCGAGGGAGACGGAGTGAGAACAGGAACGCCAGCCACGATGCAATCGGTCTTCCGAGAGCTGCGCGACTGGGGAACGACCCGTAATGGGATCGCCGCCGCCGTCACGGCGACGGGCGTCCTTGCGGTCATCCTGTGGCTGGCCATGATCCCCGCCAACGCCGCCCGGTCGCCCATCTTCGCGGCCGTCAACGTGCTCGTCCCCGCGGTGGCCGTTGTCTGCGCCTTCCTCGCCTCTCGTCACTCGGCGCTCCCTCATCGAGCCCGGCTCGCCTGGCGCTGCTGCGCCGCCGCTTTCGCGGTAACCACCGTTGGTCACGCCGCCTGGCTCCTGGCTGACCATGCCCCCCACGCATCCGGCATGGCGGCGATCGGGGAAGCGGGGCACCTCCTCTATTATCCGTTCCTGTTGACCGGCATTCTTCTCTTTCCGTCCGCGCGGCGGACCCGGTCGGCGGTCCTCAAACTGACCACGGACGTAGCGATCGTCGCCGTGGTCTGCGGTGCGATGCTCTGGTACCTCGTCCTCCGACCGGCGATGACGGATCACCCGGTGACGGGGATCGCGGCCTTCCTCGCCATCGCGTACCCGGTGCTCGACTTTGTCGTGCTGTTCGGGATCTCGCTGGCGCTCCTGGGCTCCGTCTCCCCCGCGACGCGGCGCCCGCTCCAACTGCTTGGAGTCGCCGGTCTCGGAATGTTCCTCGCCAACGCGGCGTACGGACACGAGATCGTCTGGACGAGCGCGTTCAAACGCGGCCATTGGACAGACCTTGGATGGACTCTTGCCGCCACGGTGTGGGTATGGGCGGCGCAATATCAGCGCTGGCGCGCGACGAAGCAGGCGCAGGCACCGGACGACGTGCGGGCGGAGCGGGAGCCGAACGTCCTTCCATATTTGGCGGCGCTCGTCGGTTACGGGCTCTTGGCGACGGTGTCGTATCCCTATTGGGACGATCCGATCGGTCCTGTGATCGGCGCGACGATCGTCTTGACCTTGGCGGTACTGATTCGCCAGATCGCGGTCACGCGCGAGCATGCGCGCATCGCCGAAAAACAACTCCGCTACGAAGGGCGGTTTCGCTCGCTCATTCAGCATTCGTCGGATGTCATTACGGTGATCGACGCCGAAAATGTCATTCGGTTCATGAGTCCCGCGGTCGAGCGCGTCTTCGGGTGGACGCCCGAATCGGCCGTCGGCCGCAACGTGCTCGAGATTGTGCACCGCGACGACACCCACTCCGTGCTCGATTTGATCGATCGGCTCCATCGCGAACAAGGGGCGAGCGCCTCCGCAGTGTGGCGCTGCCGGAACAGCGCGGGTGAATGGCGCCACATCGAAACCGTCGCGACCTGTTTGCTCCACGATCCCGCGGTGCGTGGCATCGTCTTGAACACGCGTGACGTCTCGGATCGTATGGCGATGCAAGCCGAGCTGTCGCGTCAGGCATTTCACGATCCGTTGACCAATCTCGCCAACCGTGCATGGTTCCATTCGCAAGTGGAACAAGCGTTGGTGCGGGCCGCCGATACGCCCGAGAACGTCGCGGTCTTTTTCCTCGACTTGGACAACTTCAAGCACGTGAACGATAGCCTCGGCCACTCCGAAGGCGATCGCATGTTGAAGATCGTCGCCGAACGGCTGTTGAACGCGACTCGCGGCTCCGATACGGTCGCCCGCTTGGGTGGCGACGAATTCGCCGTCCTCGTCGAGCGGATCGATCATCTCGACGGACTCACCACCATCGCCGCACGCATCACCAGCGCGATGCGCCAACCGTTCAAACTGGCGCAGGGCGATGTGTTCTCCGGGGGAAGCATCGGGATTGCGCGCGGTGCACCGGGCGATCGTGTCGACGACGTGTTGCGAAACGCCGACGTCGCGATGTACGTCTCGAAGCGCCGTGGCAAGGGGGCGTATACGGTGTTCGAGCAACAGATGCACGACGCCGCGCGGCTCAGGCTCGGGATCGAGACCGATCTGCGCCTCGGCATCGAGCACGAGCAGTTCATGTTGTTGTTCCAACCCATCGTATCACTCGACACCGAAGAGCTCGTTGGCGCCGAAGCCTTGGTCCGGTGGCGCCACCCCAAGCGTGGCTTGCTCACGCCGGATCAGTTCATTCCCATCGCCGAAGAGTCGGGACACATTCTCGCGCTCGGACGGTGGGTGCTCGAGCATGCGTGCCGGCAGGCGATGCAATGGCGGTCGTTGATCGCCGTCGATCGCCCGTTCACGATCGCCGTCAACGTGTCGGGGCGCCAACTCCAACAACCAAGCTTCGTCGACGACGTCGCCGCCGCGCTCTGGACGACGGGGCTTCCACCGGAAGATCTTCTCCTCGAAATCACCGAGAGCGTCATCATGGACGACGTCGAAGCAACGGCGATGCGATTGGAGATGCTCAAAGGACTCGGCGTGCGCATCGCGATCGACGACTTCGGAACGGGATATTCCTCGCTCGGAGCATTGCAACGGTTCCCGATCGATGTCATCAAGATCGACAAATCGTTCGTGAACGGGACCGCCGAGGACGAGAACAGCCGCGCCCTCGCGCGCACGATCGTCGCCCTCGGCGCCAGCCTGTCGCTGCAAACGGTCGCCGAAGGGGTCGAGCAGGCACAGCAAGCGCGCGTGCTGCACGACATGGGGTGCTTCGTGGCGCAAGGGTTCCATTTCTCTCGCCCGGTCGATCCCGATACGATCAGCGAAATGGTGCGTACCCGCTGTGTCCGGCTCGAAGCAACACCAAGCCAGCAGACGCCAGGGCATACCCCGACCCTCACACTCGTCGGGTAGCCGGTGCAAACCGTCCTCGTCCTCGTCGCATCGACGATCCTTGGCAGCGTGGGATGGTGGCTGGGTGGCATGATCGGCACCATGACCGCCTTCATGCTCAGCACCATCGGCACCGGGGTCGGTGTTTACCTCGGCCGCTGGTTCGCGCGCGAATATCTCCCCTGAGGCGGTCCGCGGCGGACGCGCACGCGCGGATATGCACGCGTAGGGCCGAACCTACTGCAGCGTAGAGAAGAGGGGCGCTAGTTTTAGACTCCGTTCGCAGCTGCTCGTAGTTGCTCGCATCCGTTTGCTGGAGAGATCGGTCCATGGCCCAACAGAGCTCGTTCGACGTCACGACCGGCGTCGACATGCAGGAAGTCGACAACGCGGTCAATCAATCGCAAAAAGAGATCGCGCAGCGCTACGACTTCAAAGGGTCGAGTGCGTCGATCGACTTCAAGCGGGCCGAAGCGCAGTTGGTGCTCACGGCAGATAGTGAGCTGCAGATGAAGGCGCTCATCGACGTCCTGTGGGGGAAGCTCGTGAAGCGCGGCGTGTCGGTGAAGAACCTCGACGTTGGCGAGGTCAAGCCGGCCGGCGGCGACACCGTCCGGTGCGAGATCGGTCTCAAGACCGCACTCGATAGTGACACCGCCAAAAAAGTTGCGGCCGCGATTAAAGAGGCCAAAATGGCCAAAGTGCAGGCCGCCATTCAGGGCGAGCAAGTCCGGGTCAGCTCCCCGTCCAAAGATGCCCTCCAGGATGCCATCCAGCTGCTGCGTGGGAAAGACTTCGGCGTCGAGCTGAAATTCGGTAATTATCGGTAAATAAAGCCGTTCCCGGGCGTCACCGGGGATTCAGGAGGGCGCGACAGCCGCCGATACTTCAAGTCGGTAGTCGTATGTTTCTCGATCCACGTCGCCTCATGGTATCCCCCTCCGCAATGGCACTCCCGAGCACGTCGAATCCCGCGTCCGAGACGCGGCTCGCGGAGGGCGTCGCATGATGAAAGTCTTGTTCGTGGACGACGAACCGATGGTGCTCGAAGGGTTGCAGCAGGCGTTACGGCCCCAGCGGCGCGAATGGGAGATGGTCTTTGCGTTGGGCGGTGGCGCGGCGATCGAGGCGCTCGAAGATACGGCATTCGACGTCGTCGTTTCCGACATGCGCATGCCCAAGGTCGATGGATCGGCGGTGTTGCGTCGCGCGGCGGAGCGGTCGCCACAGACCGTGCGCATTGCGTTGTCGGCACAGACCGACATGGGGGCGATGCTCCGAACCGTCGGCTTCGTGCATCTCTTTCTCGCCAAGCCGTGTGACACGAAGGTCCTCGTCGACGCCATCAGTCGTGTGCGCCAGTTGCATGCGCTCCTCGATAGTCCCGCGTTACGCGCGTTGGTGGGTGCCACCTCGTCGCTGCCGACGCCGCGTGGTGTCTATGCGGCGCTCGAACGCGCGGTGATGTCGCCGACGACGGGACTCGATTCCATCGCGGAGATCGTCGCGCAGGACGTGGGGCTCTCCGCCAAGATTCTTCAGCTCGTCAATTCCGCCTTCTTCGGTCTTCCGCGGTCGAGCACGCGGATCGAGCACGCCGTCAATTATTTGGGATTGACCGTGCTCCGTGCGCTCGTGCTCGCGCACGAGATCGCCACCGTCTTCAATGACGACGCGGAGTTTCCGCTCGAGGCATACGAGCGCCACGCGCATTTGGTTGGTTCCATCGCGCGCCGGCTCGTTCGTGAGCGGACGCGGAGCGAGGAAGCCTTCGTCGCCGCATTGTTGCACGACGTCGGGAAGATGATTCTGGCGAGCCAAATGCCACAGCAGTATCGTGCGGCCATGCATCTCTCGATGGCGAACGCGATCCCGATGCACGCCGCGGAGCTCGAGCTCTTTGGAACGACGCACGCCGAAGTCGGCGCGTATCTCCTGGGATTGTGGGGCATTCCATTCACCATCGTCGAAGCGGTGGCGAATCATCATGCGCCGGGACGCGTGAGCATGGATGGTACTCACGAAGTGCTCACCGCCGTGCACGTCGCCGATGCGTTGGCGCACGAGCTGCGGAGCGGCGAGCGTGCGGCGCTCAACCGGCTCGACATGCAATTCCTCGAAACGCGGTCGGTCGACATGGCGGCGTGGCGCAACGTCGCCGCCGATTGCTACCAGGGCTAGCGTCCCGCGCTGGCGGCCTGCGCTAGCGGCCTGTGCCGAAGCTCACGCTGAACGTCGATCCTTGCCCGATCACCGTGGAGCGCAGCTCCAGATGATGTCCCATCATCTCACACAACGCGCGTGAGATCGGCAGCCCCAACCCGGTGCCGCCGTATTGGCGTGTCGTCGTCGCTTCGGCTTGCTCGAACGCCTCGAAGACGGCGTCGACACGGTCGGCCGGAATCCCGATCCCGGTATCGGTGACGTCGATGCGGCGAACCACACCGTCGGCCGACGAGTGTACGACGATCGCGACCATTCCCTGCGCGGGGGTAAATTTGATGGCGTTGCTCATCAAATTCAACAAAATCTGCCGGAGACGAACTTCGTCGGCGCGGACCGGACGCAGCGGGACCATGTGATCGACGGTGACAGTGACCTGCTTGTTCTTGGCTTCCACGTCCAATGACGACACCACGTCCCCGATGACCGCTTCGGCGGCGACGTCGGTGATGTGAATCGGCATGTGGCCGGCTTCGATCTTCGCGAGGTCGAGAATGTCGTTGATCAAGCCGAGCAGATGCCGTCCGTTGCGCGAGATCCGGTCGAGCATGTCGAGCTCACGATCGTCGGCGGCGCCGGTACGTTTCCGCGCGAGAACCATCGACAATCCGATCACCGCATTGAGCGGCGTGCGGAGCTCGTGGCTCATGCGGGCGAGGAAGTCGCTCTTCGCGTTATTGGCGGCTTCGGCAGCTTCTTTCGCGGCGCGTAGTTCGGTCGTGCGCTCTTCGACGCGCACTTCGAGATCTTCGCGCGCGGCCTCGAGCTTCATCTCCGCTTCTTTGCGCGCCGTGATGTCGGTCGACGAGACGGCCAAATTGTTTTCGAGCCGGATGACGGTGAAGTGCATCCATCGCGGCGCGTCGTCTGGGCCATAGCGATACTCTTCGCGAAGCGGGACGCCGGTCACCGCGACCTGGATGTATTTCGCGAACATCCCTGTCTGCTGCATTCTCGGGTGCGTCTCGCTCAGCAGTCGCCCGATCGCCCAGCCGGGACGCATGTTCCCCGCACGTTCACCGGCGGGGTTCACGTAGGTCCATTCGAAATCGGACGGACGGCCATTCGCGTACTTCACGCGAAAGATCGCGAACCCATCCGGCGACGCATCCTGCACGCGCCGAAACAACTCTTCGGCGACGCGGCGTTGTGGAGGGACGGCGACGAGGGGAGAGAGCGGACGTCCTTCGCGCATCGAGACGGCGGAAGGGTCGGTGGAGAGTATCATCTCTCCCTCAGTTATTGGGGCTGACACGATCCCTCGGGCCTGCCCGCGCGTAGATGTTGATCGACCGTCGCAATGAAGGCGTCGACGTCGATGATCGGCTTGGAGACGTAGTCGTCGCACCCGGCGGCGATGTACCGGTCACGGTCGCCTTGCATGGCGTGCGCGGTGAGCGCGATGACGGGAATGGCGTGGAGACGCGGGTCGCGCCGAATCCGGCCGACGACTTCGGTCCCATCCATCCCGGGGAGCGCGATGTCGAGCAGAATGAGATCGGGGACGTCTCGTTCGAACGCGGCCAGTGCGCTCGGTCCCGTCTCATAGTCGGTGATGTCGTACACGTCCTCGAGCATCACGCGGACAACGAACCGGTTGTCTGGATTGTCCTCGATCAGGGCAATGCGACCAGCGCTCATGTGTTCAATGGCTGAAAAGTTCGCCCGTGCGCGACTTCCAAATTTTTCGAGACGACGCGCCCCTTCGGTGCTGAGTATCGGCCGAGAGAGGGGAAAACTGTGGTTACACTTTCGCGAAGGAGCGGGCAGCCCGGCGCCGTTCTTACTATTATTAGCTGCGTCGCAAATTCACTTGTTTGCGGGTCGCCGGTTCACGTCATCTTTTCCCCCCTCATCGCAGTGACTTCCTCCTCGTTCAGTACTCTCGTACAACTGTTCGACACACATCACTCGGAATTACTCGAGGCGTGGGTCGCACAGCAGCTCCAAGTGTTGAGCCGAACCGGAAAAATCAGCCGCTCCGAGCTGGAAGCACAATGCCAGGAATTCCTCGACGCCTTCCGGGCCGCGCTGCGGAGTGGCGTCACCGCCGACATTCAGGCGCTGCAGTGGTCGAGAGTTCGAGAGATTTTGGGTAGTGTTTCCCGGTCCCGCGCAGTCCAAGGGTTCACCCCATCAGAAACGGCGATGTTCATCTTCTCGCTGAAGCGTCCGCTCGGGAATCTGATTCAAGGGGGGGCGGCGAACGCCAAGGAGATCAATACGCTCGTCTGGCCCATCAATGAGCTGCTCGATATGCTCGGGTTGTACACGACCGAGGTGTATCAAAAAGGACGCGACGAGGTCATTCGCCGCCAGCAGGAAGACATGCTGGAATTGTCGACGCCGGTCGTGCAGTTGTGGGATGGTGTGTTGGCGCTCCCGATCATCGGCACGCTCGATAGTGCGCGCACGCAGGTGGTGATGGAAACGCTCCTCCAGCGCATCGTCGAGACGGAATCGGACGTCGCGATCATCGACATCACTGGTGTGCCGACGGTCGATACGCTCACCGCGCAGCATCTGCTCAAGACGGTGACGGCGGCGCGGTTGATGGGCGCGGATTGCATCATCAGCGGTATCCGCCCGCAGATCGCACAAACGATCGTGCACCTCGGCGTCGATCTCGGTGACATCGTGACCAAGGGGACACTCGCCGACGCATTCAGGGTGGCGTTGCAGCGCATGGGACCCAGTCTTGCGCGCCCCACTCGTCCGGGCCTAGGACGGTAAGAGCACCATGGAGCGAATTCCGATTCTGCGGATGGGGACATTCCTCCTGGTCACGATCCAGGTGGACATGCACGATCGGTTGGCGACGGCACTCCAGGACGATCTCACGACGCGGATCGCCGAAGTGGGAGCGCGCGGCGTCTTGATCGACATTTCCTCGCTCGAAATTGTCGACTCCTTCATTGGAAGGATGCTCGCGAACATCGCGGGGATGGCGCGCGTGCTCGACGCCGAGACGGTCGTCGTCGGGATGCGTCCCGCCGTCGCGATTACGTTGGTCGAGCTGGGGTTATCGCTGACCGGCGTCCGAACGGCCTTGTCGGTCGAGAAAGGGATGGCGATCCTGCAGGCATCGCAGCAGCACGCGTTCACCATCCCGGAGCTCGACGCGCCGGAGAACGAAGAGACCGACGACAGCACGGAGCATGCACGTTCGCAAACGTGAAGTCTTCGAGCTCCGCGCCGACGCAGACGTCGTCGCGGTCCGCCAAGCGACGCGTGTTTGGGCAGTCGAACAGGGATTGAGTTTGGTCGATCAGACCAAGCTCGTCACGGCGGCGAGCGAGCTGGCGCGCAACACGGTGATCTATGGTGGCGGCGGAACGGCGACGCTCGAAGCGTTCGACGATCTGCCGCGCCGTGGATTGCGCCTCATCTTCGAGGATCGTGGTCCAGGGATCGCCGACATCGAGAAGGCACTGCAGGACGGCTTCACCACCGGGATGGGGATGGGGCTTGGCCTCGGCGGCTCGCGCCGGTTGGTCAACGATTTCAACATCGAATCAAAACCCGGAGAAGGGACCCGCGTGACGATCGCTCGGTGGAAGTAGGGACGGCCGAGTGACGCCGTTCCGGGATGCGACGGGCGGGCCGATCACGACGGTCATCCCCATGACCGATCAGACGCGCATCGGCGAGGCTCGGCGCTTCGCGATAACGTTGGGAGACGGGGGAGACGAGACCGCGGTTGGGCGAGTGGCGATCGTCACGACGGAGCTGGCGACCAATCTCATCCGCCATGCGAAAGATGGCGCCATGCTGCTGCGTCGCGTCGCAGGAGCGGAACGGTCGTTCGATTCCATTGAAGTCGTCGCCATCGACCGCGGCCCGGGGATTGCCGATGTGAGTCGATCACTTCGGGACGGATTTTCAACGCACGGCACTCCTGGAACCGGGTTGGGAGCCGTCTCACGACTCACGGAGAGATTCGACATTTATTCACTCCCCGGGAAAGGGACGATCGTATCCTGCCAGATTCCTCTGGCGGATAACCAACGTGCGCGGGATGCTGCGAACGGTGACCCCATCGACGTCGGGGTGACTTGTGTTCCGATGGGGCATGAAGTCGCCTGTGGTGATGGATGGTGCACACACCTGGGACAATCCGGGACCATCCTGGCGATGGTCGTCGACGGATTGGGACACGGACCCCAAGCCGCGCAAGCTGCCGATGCCGCGAAGGAGGCGTTCCGGCAGGCGGTGCAGCGTCACGTGACGCCGGCGGAGATTGTGCAACTCGCCCATCTGGCGCTCCGTCCGACGCGTGGCGCGGCACTCGCCGTTGCCGAGATCGATGTGGCGCGCGGAACCGTGCATTATGCGGGGATTGGAAACATCTCTGGGGCGATCATCGGAGTCGGGCGCACGCAGAATCTCGTATCGTTGAACGGGATTGCAGGGCATCAAGTCGGACGGATCCGGGAATTCGCGTATGAGTGGACGGACGGCGCGACGTTGTTCATGCATTCCGACGGGATCGCCACGCGGTGGACACTCGACGAATATCCCGGACTGTCGTCGCGCCACCCTTCCATGAGGGCGGCGGTCATTTGGCGCGAGTTTTCACGCGGGCGTGACGATGCCACTGTTCTTGCAGTGCGTCCTCATACGCCCCAAACGGTTTCGTCCGGTCATTCCGTTAGCGCTCCGCCGATGGAGGTCCTGTGATTCCTGTCGTCACGGTTACGCTCATTCAGGAACAAGACGTCGTCAACGCGCGGCAGCGTGCCCGGCAAGTCGCTCACGCGCTCGGATTCGACATTCAGGACCAGACGCGATTCGCAACCGCCGTCTCGGAATTGGCACGCAACGCCTATGAGTACGCGCATGGGGGGATCGTCGAATTCCTCGTCGATCTCACAGCGACGCCATGCTTGATCGCCCGGGTGACCGATCATGGTCCGGGGATCAAAAATTTGTCGGCGGTCTTGGCGGGGACGTACGTCTCACCGACGGGAATGGGCGTCGGAATCATGGGTGCGCGCCGGTTGAGCGATCATTTCGCGGTCCACTCGTCGGTGGACGAAGGGACGCAGATCGAGATCGGCAAGCTCGTGCCGCGCCGGTGGGACATCGACGAAACCGAAGTGCGGCGCATCGCGCAAAGTCTGAGCCGGCAGCCGAACGACAACCCGTACAACGAAATCCAACGACAGAATCAGGAGCTGGTGCTGGCGCTGGAAGAAGGGCGCCAACGTCAGAGTGAAGCCGACCGTCTCAACGCCGAGTTGGCGGAGACGAATCGTGGCGTCCTGGCGTTGTACGCGGAGTTGGACGATCGTGCTGCCGATCTCAAGCGAGTGTCCGAAGCGAAAACGAGCTTCTTGTCAGAAATGAGCCACGAGCTTCGGACGCCACTCGCGTCGATCATGAGCTTGACGTGGCTGCTGCTCGATCGCGCCGACGGCGATCTGACGACGGAGCAGGAAAAACAAGTGTTGATGATTCGGCGTGCGGGACAATCGCTGAGCGACTTGGTCAACGATCTGTTGGACCTGGCCAAGATCGAAGCGGGGGCGATGACGCCACGGATCAGCGATTTTACCGTCGTCGAGCTCTTCGCCGCGTTGCGCGGCATGTTCCGTCCGCTCATGCTCGGATCGTCGGTCTCGCTGATCTTCGACGAGGGGCCGGAGACGATCATCATGCACTCCGACGAAGGACGGGTGTCGCAGATTCTGCGCAACTTCGTCTCGAACGCGATCAAGTTCACCGAGCGTGGCGAGATCGTCGTGCGCGCGGTCCGTGACGGGACGTTCGTCCGCTTCGAGGTGCGGGATACCGGGCTCGGCATTGCCGAAGAAGATCGCGCGCGTATTTTCCGCGAGTTCGAGCAGGTCGACAATTCGGTGCAGCGGCGTGTGCGAGGGACCGGACTGGGGCTTCCGGTGTCGAGCAAATTGGCGCGGCTCCTGGGGGGCGCGATCGATTTGCAGAGCACGCCGGGCGTTGGATCGACGTTCTCGTTGCGAATTCCGATTCAGGCGCGTGGATTGGATGGCGCTGAGCGTCGCGGCGCGACGAATGTAAGTGGCACGAGCGCGAACGGTGCGGTGATGATGGGCGATGCTCCAGAAGTAGGGAACACGGTGGAGGACTTCGCGTGACCGGCTTACAGGGAACTCCGTCTCTCGATGCTGCAAACGCGCGTTCACCGCGCGTGCTCGTTGTCGATGATACTGAAGGAAACCGGTACGCGGCGAGTCGTACGCTCCAGCGCGCCGGCCTCGACGTCATCGAAGCAACGACGGGGATCGAAGGGCTGCGATTGGCGCGGACCGGGGTGGATCTTGTCGTGCTCGACGTGAATCTCCCGGACATGTCAGGGTACGATGTCTTGCGGCGGCTCAAATCGGCCGTAGAAACGTCGCGAATCCCCGTGTTGCATCTTTCGGCCAGTCACGTCGCCAACGCCGATCGCGTGTACGGTTTGGAGGCGGGGGCCGATGGGTATTTGACGCACCCCTTCGATCCGTCGGTCTTCGTCGCGACGGTGCGCGCACTGTTGCGGACCGCGGACGTCGAGCGCCAGCTCACCGTCGCCAAAGAAGAGGCGGAGTCGGCCAACCGGGTGAAGAGCGAGTTCCTCGCAACGATGAGTCACGAGCTGCGGACCCCGCTCAACGCGATCGCCGGATACGTCGATTTGCTCTTGCTCGAGATTCGTGGGCCGCTCACGGGGGGACAACGCGAAGATCTGGAGCGCATTCGGCGGAGCCAGACGCATTTGCTGGGGCTGATCAACGATCTCTTGAACTTCACGCGCATCGAAGCGGGACAAGTGCAGCTTCGATCGGAGACCGTGCAGGTCGAAGCGGTAATCCGACATGCTGGCGAGCTGCTTGCGCCGCAAGCCGCGTCGAAGCACGTCCAGTTCACGATCGCCCCCTGTGACAAAAAATTGGTCGTGTGTGGTGACGTCGAGAAGATTCAGCAGATTCTGGTGAATCTGCTCGGCAACGCGGTCAAGTTTACGCCGCCTGATGGCTCCGTGACGTTGCATTGTCATGACGCGGGTGACGACGTCGACATTCAGGTGAGCGATACCGGTCCTGGGATCCCGAACAACCGGTTGGACGAGATCTTCGAGCCGTTCGTGCAGATCGATCGGCACCAAACCCATCCGGGACAACAAGGGGTAGGGCTCGGGCTCGCGATCAGCCGAGAGCTCGCGCGCGGGATGCACGGAGAGCTGACGGCGGAAAGCACCGTCGGTACCGGCTCCACGTTCACGCTTCGCCTCCCGAAATCCACGCCGAAACGCGGCGGACAATAACACCATGCCGCCGCTCGCCTGGCTTACGGTGTTCGCGGTGTTCGCGGTGGTCGTGTTGGTGGTCGTCGTCACCCTTCAAATTTTGTTGTTGCGTCGCACCGGTCTCGACGCCGAGCGTGCGACGGAACGCGTCACCGCACGTGTTGCCGAACGGGTGACGCAGCGGCTCGTGCAAGAGCAGGAGCGCGCCGAGCGTGCGTGGCGGGAGGAGTTGGGGCGGAATCGTGAAGAGTCGGCGCGGCAGGCGGCGCTCCTGCGCGATGAAGTGCAGCGTGCGCTCAAACACGCGACGGATACGCTCGTGCGCGTCGTCAGCGAGTTGACGACGGTCCAACGTGCGCAGCTCGAAGAAATGCGGCACACCGTCGACGAAAAGTTGCAGTCGACGCTCGAACAGCGGTTGAGTGCGTCATTCGAGCATGTCACCACACGGCTGGAGCTCGTCCACAAAGGGCTCGGCGAGATGCAAAGTTTGGCGAGCGGCGTTGGCGATTTGAAGCGCGTGCTGACCAATGTGAAGACGCGTGGAACGTGGGGCGAAGTGCAGCTCGGGGCGCTATTGGAACAAGTGCTGTTGCCGGAACAATACGCGTTGAATGTCGCGACCAAGCCGGGGAGCGCGGAGCGCGTCGAATTCGCGATCCGGCTTCCGGGCGCGCGCGACGAAGGGGGAGACGTCGTCTGGCTCCCTGTCGACGCAAAATTCCCGAAGGAAGATTACGAACGTCTCGTCGATGCCGCGGAGCGTGGTGATGGCGATGGTGTCGACGCGGCGTCACGCGATCTGGAGCTGCGGATCAAAGTGTGCGCGCGCGACATTCGGGACAAATACGTGCATCCGCCGGCGACGACCGACTTCGCGATTCTCTTTTTGCCAACCGAGGGGTTGTACGCGGAAGTGTTACGACGTCCCGGTCTCGTCGAAGGGTTGCAGCGGGAGTTCCGGATCAACGTCGCCGGGCCGACGACGCTCGCGGCGATGTTGAACAGTCTACAGATGGGATTCCGAACGCTCGCGATTCAGCGCCGTTCCAGCGAAGTGTGGACGGTTCTGGGCGCCGTCAAAACGGAGTTCGGCAAGTTCGGCGACGTGTTGCGCGCGGTGAAGCAAAAACTCGATCAAGCGTCCGACACGATCGACAAAGCGTCGACGCGGAGCCGCGTCATCGAGCGCAAATTGCACGGCGTCCAAACGCTCCCCGCGCCAGACGCCGCCGCGTTGCTTGGCGACGACATGACGCCGATGTTGGACGCGAACGTCGGGAAGACGCCGCTCGACGTGTCGTAGAGAATCGCTGACTGACGTTCTCACGTTGGGCGGCGCTTGGCGCGATTGGTCGGCGCCGCCGCGACAGGATCGTCCGGCCATTCGTGTTTTGGATAGCGTCCCTTGAGATCGCGCTTCACGTCGAAATAGCTTCCTTTCCAGAAGCCGCCAAGATCCCGCGTGACCTGCACCGGTCGATGCGCGGGAGAGAGTAGATGCAACGTGATCGGTACCGTACCGCGATCGACGCGAGGCGTGTCGACGACGCCGAACATTTCCTGGAGCCGAATCGAGACCGTTGGTGTGGTCGGATCGGTGTAGTCGATCTCGATGCGAGAGCCGGTCGGGGCGGTATAATGCGTCGGAGCGCGCTCGTCGAGCGCCGAACGTTGTTGCCGAGACAATGTCTCGAGTAAGAGTGCGGCGAGGTTCAACTGCTGCACCTGCTCGAGCCGGGTGAGACCGGCGAGGTACGGCGCGAGCCACGTTTCCATCGTCGCGGCGAGGGTATCATCTGAGAGATCTGGCCATGTTTCGTCGCGTGTCCTGAGAAAATTGACGCGTGTTTGTACCGCTCTCGCCGCATCAGTCCACGGCAAGGACGATGGATTTCGGCGGATCACGTCCAGGAGAGCGGACGCGATGTCGTCAGGATTCGGATCGCGCCACGGCGCGTCGGACAGTGTCAACGCGCCGAGCTGTTCACGGATGCGAGCGCGCACGGCGCCCGTCGTTTCATCCCACGCGACCTCCGGCTCGATCGTCACGTCGTCACCGTAGAGCGCCAACACATCGTCTCTGCTAATTGCGGCGGCGAGGAAGATTCGGCTCTCTGGAAGTTTGCCGTCGATGTCAGCGACGACGAGAAATTCCTCGGTCGACAACGGTTGTCCCGTTGGAATCGCCGCACCGCGCCCGTTGCGGAGGCGATATCGCCCCGGCGGTCCGGGTCTGCGTTGCGCGATACGATCAGGGTATGCCAGGGCGAGCAATACTCCACACGCGTCCGACCGCGGTGCTTGGTCCGGGATGTTGAGTTGTCGTTGCCAGATGCGGTCTTCGGTGAGGAGTCGTTTGGCTGCGGTGCGGTCCAACCGATAGCCAGCCGCGGCGACGGGATCGCCACCATGCCCAGTTCGAAGTCCCGTGCGGAGCGCGATCAGCGCATCGGCCCGCAAGCGCAGGTCGACGTCGACCGGCGCACCGTCGCCGAAGACGATGTCACGTTCGCCCAGCAGCGCCGCGAGCAGTGTTGCGAGCTCTCCCTCACCGCGCCGGACTCCCTCGAGGAGCATATGCGCGAGGCGTGGATGCGTTCCGAGTCCCGCCATCTCGCGACCGTATGACGTCATGCGGCCATCGTCGTCGAGCGCGCCGAGTTGGCGGAGCAGGGTCCGTGCTTGTGCGAAAGCCGAGAGCGGCGGAACATCGAGCCAGGGGAGTGCACGCGGATCGTCGATCCCCGCCGAGGCGAGCTCCATCGCGACCGGTGCGAGATCGGTCTCCATGATTTCCGGCGGGCGATGCGCGAGCAGGCCATGCTGTTCGTGCTCTCCCCAAAGCCGGTAACACACGCCGGGGGCGACACGTCCGGCGCGCCCTTGCCGTTGATCCGCCGATGCGCGCGACACGCGAACGGTGTCGAGGCGCGTCATCCCGCTGTTCGGATCGAAGCGTGGGACGCGCATCAGTCCACTGTCGACCACGACGCGGACCCCTTCGATCGTGAGGCTCGTTTCCGCGATCGACGTCGAAAGCACGATCTTACGGCGCCCGCGTGGCGATGGCTCGATGGCGAGATCCTGCTCCTGTTGCGACAGCATCCCGTAGAGCGGCGCGACCCGGACGTTCGGAGGAAGATTGTCCAATTGGTCCGCGACGCGCCCGATTTCTCCCGCGCCGGGGAGAAAGACGAGAATGTCTCCATCGGTCGAGGTGAGCGCGTCTCGAATCGTGCCGGTGATTGCCCGCTCCAACGGAACGTTCGGGCGCCGCTCCACATACCGTGTCTCGACGGGGTAGCTTCGCCCTTCGCTCGTGATGATCGGCGCGTCGCCAAGTAATGCCGCGACCGGTGCCGCATCCAGCGTCGCCGACATGACGAGAATGCGCAGATCGTCTCGCAGGAGTCGCTGCGTCTGTAATGTGAGCGCCAGCCCCACATCGGCATGGACGCTCCGCTCGTGGAACTCGTCGAAGATCACGGCTCCAATGCCGTCGAGTGTCGGGTCGCTCTGCAGCATCCGCGTCAGGATCCCTTCGGTCACGACCTCGATGCGCGTCCGTGGTCCGACGCGCCGTTCCATCCGCACGCGATATCCGACCGTCTCTCCGACGTCTTCGCCAAGCGTTTCCGCCATGCGGCGGGCCGAGGCGCGCGTCGCCAACCGGCGTGGCTCCAGCATGACGATGCGCTGGTCGCCGAGCCACGGCTCACCGAGCAGGGCGGGCGGAACGCGCGTCGTCTTTCCCGCGCCTGGCGGCGCCTGGACCACGGCGCCATTCCGGTGACGGAGTGCGTCCCGTATGGCAGGAAGTGCCGCGTCGATTGGGAGAGGTGACGCGGCGTCACCGGTGTCGTGACCTACGGCGTCACCCAACGACTGCATCGATCCGGTGGGTGAGGGACAGTATATTGCGGTGTGATTCCATCGGTGACATCGTTCACGCGCGCCGATTGCGAGCTGCTCGCGCGATACGGAAGTGCGCGCGTCCGCTGGACTCGCGTCGACGCGACGTCGAAGCGCAAGCTGGCGGATGTGCGAGAGCGCGTCAAGCAGGTGCTGTCGGCCGCCGCCGATTCGCCGCAGGTCGAGGCGTTGCGGGTGCCGCTGGCGACCTTCGTCGCTCCGGGGCGGCCGAACGAGCGAGTACCGGCGCAATATTGGGGGTGTCTCTATCCTACCACCGTGCCGCGCCGCAGCTTCGCGCTGCAGCTCGCGTTCGCGATCTCGGGGGATGGCGCCGAGCTCGCGTTGCGGATGGGCGGCGATCGTCGTGAGGCACGCGATCCCAAGGTCGCCTCGCGGAATCGGTACGTGTTGGAAGAGGCGCAGCAGCAACTCGCCACACTACCCCCCGACGTCATCGAGGCGGTCGACGCCCGCCTCGACCGCGGCTGGCGCTTTCGCTCGGCGTCGCGATTCGCCGCGGAAGCGACGCGTGCGCGCCAATTCGACACGCTGGCGGAATGGGTGCAATTCGCGGCGTCGCCGATGGGCGGGGGAGCGAGTATCTCCTGTCAATTCACCTCGCGAGCACTGGAGAAAGTTGGTACCGCCATTACCGATCGGTTCATCGAGATGGCGATCATCTTCGCGCCGCTGTTGGAGTACGTCTATCACGACGTCGTTGCGGCGCCGCTTGTGGATGAGACGGTCATCGAATCATCGTCAGCGCGTGAGCTCCCTGGTGTTGGTGCAACGGTGCCTTCGTTCATTGGTGTAGTTGCCGAACCGGCGCCATCCTATGACGCGGGCTCCGTTCGAGCGAGTACGGCAGCACCAGCGCACGCGCACGCCGATGCGCCCGCCGCGACACCCTACACGCTCGACATGGCGGCCGACGGATTGTTCGTTCCGCGCACCGAGCTCGAGCACATGGTGGCATTGTTGGATCGGCGGCGCAATCTGATCTTGGAAGGAGCCCCGGGCGTCGGCAAAACCTACGTCGCGCGACGCCTCGCCTACGCACTCCTCGGTGCCACCGACGCCGCGCGGATGGAGATGGTGCAGTTCCATCCGTCGTATTCGTACGAAGATTTCGTCCAAGGATGGCGCCCCGCCGCGGGTGGTACCTTCGCGCTACGCAACGGTGTCTTCTACGAATTCTGCCGCGCCGCACGGAACGATCCGGGGCGTCCGTACGTCTTCGTGATCGATGAGATCAACCGTGGAAACGTCGCGGCGATCTTCGGCGAATTGTTGATGTTGTTGGAGCGCGACAAGCGCGGCGATGCGTTCGCGGTGCCGCTGACGTACGCGCTGGGGCGCTCCGATCGGTTCGCGATTCCCGAGAATGTCTATCTCATCGCAACCATGAACACCGCCGACCGGTCCGTGGCGATGGTCGACTACGCGCTCCGGCGGCGTTTCGCGTTCGTGCGCATTCCGCCGGCATTCGGCACGCCCGCGTTCACGACGCATCTCACCCGGTTTGGTGTGGCGCGCTCTCTTGCCCGGCGCATCGTCACACGGATCTCCGCGCTCAACACCGATATCGTCGACGATCGCAAACGACTTGGCCCGGGGTTCGAGATCGGACACAGCCCGTTCGTGCCAACGTCGCGCGGCACGTACGACGAGGCATGGTACGCCGACATCATTCGTACGGAGATCGAGCCGTTGCTCCGCGAGTATTGGTTCGACGACCCCGACCGCGTCGCCGACGCCGTCGCGCAGCTCTTGTCCTGATCTTTCGGGAAATGCCGGCGCGTACAGAGACACAGGGACATCGATGGAGCGCCGTCCCCATCGAGAATATCTACTTTCTTCTGTGTTACGCCTGGGACGCGCTCGACGTCGGTGAGTCGTTGCAGGTCTCTCCTGAACAATCGCTGACGATCGTCGATCTCTTTGCGCGCGTGCTGGTGCGCGGGACGCGAGAGCTCCTTTCCGAGGGGATCGGTCTCGACTACGCGGAGCGACATGGCCCTGTCGCTGGTCTCCGGGGAAAGCTCGATGTCAGCGCGACGGTCAAAACGATGTCGTGGCTCCGCGGAACGACGGTGTGCACGACGTCGGCGCGGATCGCGGACGTGCCGCACAATCAGATTCTGAAAGCGACGTTGCGACGCATTGCCGCGCTCGACACCCTCGCGCCAGTACTAGCGGACGAAGCCAACATGTTGGCCGACGAGCTCACCGGCGTCCGCGCCGTCGTCATCACGCCGGAACTGTTTCGTCGCGTCCACGTGCACCGGAACAATCGGTTGTACGACTTATTGTTGCACGTGTGTCGCCTGATTCACGACAATCCGTTCCTCGAGATGCACCCGGGCGATTGCATCTTCCCCGACTTCGTCGGCGGACGGGCGGCGATGGCGCGGCTGTTCGAGCAGTTCATCTACCATTTTTATCGCCGAGAGCAGCGCGCGTTCGTCGTGCGGCGTCCGGTCATCGAGTGGCACGACGCGCGCGCGACGCCGGACGACTTGGCCATGCTTCCGCAGATGCGGACCGACGTCATGTTGTCGAGCGCCGAGCGACGGATCGTGATCGATACGAAGTATTACGAGCGGACCTTTCAGGAGTATCGGGGGCGCCGTACCATTCGGTCGCCGCATCTGTACCAGCTCATCGCCTATCTCCAGAATCTCGCCGCGGCGTCGTCCGCGGCGTCACCCGCGTCCGCGGTCCCGCTCGAAGGGATGCTCCTCTATCCCGTCGTCGAAGCTCCTTTCGCAAAGCAGTACACACTCCTCGGCCACCAGGTCACCGTCCGCTCCGTAGATCTCGGTCGGCCGTGGCGGTACATTCATCAGGAGTTGTTACATGCGATTGCCCCTTCTTTCGAGTAAACGTCTGTGCTTCCCCGTCCTGTCCAGGCTCTGACCTCTCTCCCGCCCTACGTGTTCGCCGAGCTCGACCGGCTCAAGGCTGAAGCGCGTGCGCGCGGTATTTCGTTCGTGGATCTCGGCATCGGTAGTCCCGATTCACCCGTCGACGAATCCATCGTCGACGTCCTCGCCAAAGCCGTGCACGACCCGTCGACGCATGGGTATCCGTCGTTCCGCGGGCTGCCCAAGTATCTCGAGGCGGCCGCCGGATTCGTCAAAGATCGGTTCGGAACCTCGCTCGATCCGTCGACCCAAGTGCTCGCCCTGAGCGGTTCAAAGGAAGGGTTGGCCCACGTCTGCATGTCGTACTGTGGCCCCGGCGACGTCGCGCTCGTCCCCGACGTGTTTTATCCCGTGCATGCCCGCGCGCCCCTGCTCAACGGCGCCGACGTGCACTACATGGCGACCTCCGCGGCGTCCGGCTTTCTCCCCGATTTCGACGCGATCCCGGCCGACGTCGCCAAGCGGGCGAAGATCCTCATCGTCAACTATCCCAACAACCCGACCGGCGCCGTCGCGACCCTCGAGTTTTACGAGCGCGCCGTGGCGTACGCGCGCACGCATAACCTCGTCTTGATCAGCGATCTCGCTTACAGCGAGCTGACCTTCGACGGGTACGTTGCCCCCAGCATTTTCGAAGTCGATGGCGCGATGGACGTCGCCGTCGAGTTCCATTCGTGCTCCAAGACCTTCAGCATGGCCGGGATGCGCATCGGCTTCGTGGCTGGGAACGCGGAGATCATCAACGCGATGGCCGCGTACCGGACCAACGTCGGGTACGGCACTCCAACCGCCATTCAACACGCCGGCGCGTACGCCCTCGACAACCATAAGAAGTTGTCGGCGAAGGCGTGCAACCGGTATCGTTCGCGCCGAGATGCCGTCGTTGCCGCGTTCCGGGAGATTGGGTGGGAGATCGAACCGCCCAAAGCCACCATGTACATCTGGCAGCCGATCCCCGAAGGGTACACCGAGTGGGAGTGGACCAAGGCGTTGATGGAACAGGCCCACGTCGTCGTGACGCCGGGCATTGCTTTCGGTCCTGGCGGCGCGGGCTATTTCCGCATCTCCTTGGTCGCCCCCGAGCAGGTGCTTGGTGACGCCATCCGGCGCTTGAGCGCCCTTGACGCTCCCGTGGCTGGCCGTTAAGCTCCAAAGTCAACCGAAAGCTCGTGGTGATTTGCCGCATATTGCAGCCACGTTAAACAATTCGCTAAAAAGCTCATCGCCCGCGGCCTGTCCCGTGGGCGATTTGTTTTTGGAGGATCCCCCCGAATGGCTCATGTTTCCGTCCCCGCCAGCACCGCGAACCTCGGTGCCGGCTTCGATTGTATTGGCCTCGCCGTCGACCGACGCCTCGATGCCAGTGCTACCGTTGCCTCCCATCAGCCCGGCGACGTCACCATCATCCGATCCGGGACCCTGTCCCCGTTGGACGTACGTCCGAACAAGGACCTGATTTACACCGGATTCCTTGCCGCCTGTGACGCCGCCGGACGGCCGTTTACCGGCAGCGTCCATTTCAACGTCCATTCGACTATCCCTGTGGCCCGCGGGCTCGGTTCGTCCGCGGCGGCGGTCGTCGCCGGGGCGATTTTGGCCAATCAGACCCTCGATCTCGGGCTGACGTCCGCCCGGCTCGTCGACGTTTGCGCCGGAATCGAAGGGCACGCCGACAACGTGGCGGCGGCGCTCCATGGCGGGGCAGTGTTGAGCGTGGTCCAGGCGGGGACGTCGTACAAAGTCGTCCATCTCACCGTCCACGAATCGCTGGCGTTCGTCTTCGCGGTCCCGCCGTTCGAGACGGTCACCAAGGCGGCGCGGGACGTCCTTCCGCCGGTGATTCCGCACTCCCGCGCGGTACTGGCTGCCTCCCGGGCGGCTTCACTGGTCCTCGGCCTCGCCAACGCCGACGCCGATCTCCTGGCAGCGGCGCTCGATGACGTCCTTCACGTCCCCTACCGGCGCTCGCTGGTCCACGGGTACGACGACGTCATTGCCTCCGCCATCTCGGCGGGCGCCTACGGCGCGACGTTGAGCGGTTCAGGGTCGACGCTCGTCGCCGTCACGCCCTCTGATGCCATTGTGGAGGTCGCCGAGGTCATGCAGCAGACATGGGCCGGACTGGGAGTGACGTGCGACACGTTCGTCAGTCGTACCCCAGCGGCCGGGGCAGGGTGGACCGTCACCCCACCGGGAGAATCCAATACCGTCACGGAGGCGTCAGCTTTGACGGAACGGCCGGTGGCGGTCTAGTGGTATAACAGTGCTCGAATTGATTAACGTTCAGGGAGTTGCCGACGTCTCATAGGCGGGCGCCTCAACTTCCCTCGGACCCCCCTGGGAGTTCAACTTTTTTGGGCGGCGTCTAGTATATATAAAGAAGGTCGATCTTTTTTCCGTTGGAGGATGTAGTCGATGATCTCGCGTATCGCGCTGTTTGTCTCAGGTGCTGTTGTGTTGGCCGCGTCGGCCGGCGCCCAAGATCCGGTGAAGTGGACCGCCGCCAAAGTGGCGCCGGTTGCCCAAGGGGCCGTTGCCTCGGTGAAGTTGTCCGCCGCGATCGAAAGCGGGTGGCACATCTACTCGCTCACGCAGGGTCCTGGCGGTCCAATGCCGACCAAAATCGCGACGCTCAAGGATGAGCCGTACACGATCGACGGGAAGATCAAGGCGGACGACCCGAACGTGAAGTTCGACGAAAACTTCGGGATCAACGTCGAGACGTATGAAGGCGGCGCGGATTTCACCGTCCCCCTCAAAGTCGACAAGACGGTGAAGAAGGGCGCGCAGACGGCGACGATCACCACGCGGTATCAGGTGTGCAACGCCAGTATGTGCCTCCCCGCCAAGACCGAGAAAATCGCGGTTCCGCTGACGGTCAAAGCTGGTAAGTAAACGCTAGCGTACGCTGGCGAATACTTGGTACTTCTCTTCATTTCGAAGTGACTACGCCCATGATGCTCCTCCAAGCCGCCCCCGCCGGTACTGTACCGGCGGGGGTCAGTGCGTCTTTCGTGTGGGTCGCCGCAACGGCGGGAGCGCTCTCGCTCCTCACGCCGTGCGTGTTTCCCATGGTGCCGATCACGGTCTCGTACTTCACGCAACACGCGGGAACGAGTCGCGCGACGGCACTCCGGAACGCCATCATCTTCGGCCTGGGCATCATCGCCACGTTTACCGCGCTCGGGCTCGCCCTCGCGGTCCTCGTCGGCGCGACAGGGATCAACAAATTCGCCGCGAATCCATGGGTGAATCTGTTCATCGCCGCCATCTTCTTCGGCTTCGCGTTCAACCTGCTCGGCGCCTACGAAATTCAGGTGCCGCCCGCCTTGTTGAACAAATTGGACGGCATGACGCGCAACGGCGCGTCGTCGGGAACGGTCGGCGCGCTGTTGATGGGGCTGATGTTCACGTTGACGAGCTTCACGTGCACGGCGCCGTTTGTCGGCACGTTGCTCGTGACGGCGTCGCAAGGGCAGTGGCAACAGCCACTCGTCGGGATGTTGGCGTACTCGACGATCTTCGCACTCCCATTCTTCGTGCTCGCGGTTGTCCCACAATGGATGTCACGGCTGCCCAAGAGCGGTGGATGGCTCAACAGCGTGAAAGTGGTGATGGGATTCCTGGAAATCGCCGCCGCGATGAAATTCCTCTCCAACACGGACCTGGTGTGGAAGTGGAACATCTTCACGCATGATGTCGTCCTCGCGGTCTGGATCGCCGTCTGCCTCGTCGTTGCGATCTACCTCCTCGGCAAATTCACGCTCCCGCATGATTCGCCCAACACGGGCGCGGCACTCAGCGCCGGCAGAGCATTCGCCGCCACAATCTTCCTCGGCTCCGGCATTTGGCTCGCCACTGGACTGACCGGACGCCCACTCGGCACGCTCGAGTCGTTCCTTCCACCACCAGCGGAAGGAGCATCGATTGCATCGGCGTCGGCAACGACGGTTGGAGCGCCAGTCGAGCTGACGTGGAAGGAAAACGATCTCCCAGCGACGCTCTCCAACGCCAAAGGGAGCAATAAACGCGTCTTCATCGACTACACGGGATACACCTGCACCAACTGCCGATGGATGGAACGGAACATGTTCGTTCGCCCCGAGATCAAGGCGGCGATGAGCAAGTTCGTCCTCGCCCGGATCTACACCGATGGTGACGGAGAGCAGTTCGAGAAACAACAAGCGCAGCAACAGGCACAGTACCACACGGTCGCGCTCCCGTTCTACGCCATCGTCGATGGTGACGGAAAAGTCGTTGCGACCTACCCCGGGCTGACGAAGAATCCGCAGGAGTTCCTCGCGTTCCTGGAGAAAGGGGTCTCCGCCCCAGTGCAGGCGAACTAAGGGGCGTTGTTCCGCCACGTCGTCGTCGTCGCGTCATTGATGGGGTGGGGAGCCACGACTCCCCGCCCAATCGCCAAAAAGCGCCCGCCCAAACACCGCCCCGCAATCAGCTGCATCCTCACCAACGGTGATCGGATCAGCGGGACGCTCGTCTCCGTCCGCCATAGCCGGCTTCGACTCGCCACTCGCACGATTGGGATCGTCACCCTCGCGCGCAAAACAGTGGCACAGTGCCAGACGTCGGATCTGCACACCAAGCGGTCATTGTCACAGTGGCTCCTCCCAGCGGTCCCATCGCTCCGCGAGCCAATGATGACGATCGCCCCGCTCCCAGTCACCCTGCAGCTCGCCCTCCAGATGCCGCTCCCCATCGTGCCACTTCCGGTGGAAGCGCTTAACATCGAACCCGTCGCCGTGCCGCTCGCGGCCCGCGCACTTCCAACGTACAAGCCGACGGTCGGATGGAAGAGAACGATGGGGTTCAGCTTCGCCCTCGCGCGCGGGAACAGTAATTCCAGCGACTTAGGATTCACCGGCGGCATCGTTCGGCGGACGCCACGGTCACAGCTGTCGCTCACCGCGCGGCGATTCCACGGCCAGCAGAATGGCCAGACATCGTCCGATTTCTTCTCCTCCAACCTGCGCGACGACCACGCGATCGGGAAACTCGACTCGACCGCGCTCAAGCGCCCATCCTACTTCGCAGAAACGACGTTCGAACGAGATGCCCTCGCCAAGCTCGATCGCCGCGTCCTTGCCAATACCGGGTTGTCGATCCCCCTTTCGGGCGATCCGACCAACAACGTGGCACTCGAAATCGGCGCCGGTCTCACGCACGAAAAATATTCGACAAATGTGAGTCGAACTCGCGTTGGTGGTGTATTACGTCTTGCAGGGAGTCAGAAGTTCGGTTTGGCCAACGCCAACCAGCAGTTGGCCGCCTACCCTGACCTCAATGACGTCGCCGGACGCTATCGCCTCAATGGCGACTTCAACCTCGGGGCGCCGCTCAGCAAAAGGGTGGCACTAACCGTAGGTTGGATGAACCGATACGACACGCGTCCGCAATTCCAGGTCAAGAAACTCGATTACACGATTCAGAGCGGTTTGTCGCTCGAATTCTGACAAGGAAAGAGCTGTGTCGAACGTTTGTTCTATAGTGCAGGAAGCACTAAGGGCGCTGCCTCAGATTCTCGGTAAAAAAACCCTTGACGAGGCACCGCTTTCGGTGAAAAGTAGATGTTGACCACGTCCTATACAGTGTTGCGGAAAAACACACTGTTTAGGGGGGATGCACCCCACCGCGCCGCCGCCCGACGGACGGGGAGCGGGTGCATGTTAGGCCGCTAACTGGAGATTCGTCGTATGTTCCTCCAGACGCTGTTCGCGCTGTCCTCGTTGATTCCCGCGATCACCGCCTTCGTTCCTCCGCATGGTCTTGCAGGTACGGAGCGCGTTACCCGTGGGACCTATCACCGTAGCACCATCACCGTGACGGGCGGCCGCATCTTCGCCGCTGAGGTATTTACGCCCCAGACTGCTTCGTTCGAATCGCGGTACCCCGGTGCTATCGTCATTGCTACAGATGAGACACGCGACCGGGCAATTCTTATCGCCAGTCGGATGTCCGAGATTGGAGTGACCGTCATCATGTACACGCAGGAGACCAATGCCACGCACCGGCTGTTGGTGTCCGACGCGATGGCGGCGGTCGATTCGGTCCGCCGGCGGGGGGATGTCAGACCGGAGGAAGTCGGGATCATCGCGTTCGAGGAGGCCACCGAAGTGGTGCCAGATCTCGTCCGGGATACTACGCTCAGCTTCGCCATCGCCGCCAGCGGTGACGAATACTGGCACGACCTCCGAACGCGCTACGCCAACGTCCATGCCGCCACCCTGGTGGTGCAGGGCGTCGACAGCCTTGGGAAGCCGTCCGCGGTCAGCAGACGGTTAGGATCGACGGGGCCCACCATCGACACGACGTCGATGACGGTGTCACCGACGGTCGCGGCACCACCGCCACCCCCAGATCCTGGGGCGACGGCAGGGACGGGAGTCCCAGGGGTTGCGCCGAACGTGACGGTGTGGCCGGTGCCCCGGTCGCAGTTGGAAGCCATCGGCGAAGTTCATTCGCCGCTGGGGCTTCGGATGGTGAGCTGGATCCGCGAGCAGGTCCACGTGACCCCGATCGCGCAGCAGCAACAAACCATCACGATCCACTAAGTTTCTTCGACAGGCAAAGAGGGGAGGGCCAGTCCGGTCCTCCCCTCTTTTATTATTTTCCGGTGCGTCCGACCGTTCTTCACTCTCTCGTGCGCCATCGCGTTTCCATTTTCATTGGTGTGTGTGTGCTGGTGGCCGGGGTGGTCTTCTATCAGACCAGTCCGACGAGGCACCATCGCCCATCACCGCCCCCCGCTCCCAGGATCATTCCGCCCATCGCCATGCTTTCGGCGCCGGCCCGGATGAACGTCGTCGTCATGTCGACCGAGGACGGCGTGGGCGATTCGGTCAAAACGATTTTGGAGCGCGACTTCCGGTTGAGTGGATGGGTTCGCCCCCTTCCGGTGGATTCGAGCGCGATCGCCATCGTGGTCAAAACGGTGCTGCTCCCACGCGGATTGCGCGTGACGCTGACGGATGGCGAAACGGGGCGTGACGTTCGGACGGGGGAGTTCCTCCTCCCATCGGTCGCGACGGCGGATTCGTTGGTAGTGTCGGACTCACTCTCACGCGACCTGGCCGCGAAGGAAGCCGTCACCAAGGCGCTGCTGCAACACAACGTAGACGTCGCCGATTCGTTGCGTCGGGCGCAGGCGAGGCGCTCATCATTTTGGTGGCCGACGTCACGGGAGCGATTTGCGCGAGCCCAGCAGACGCGCGATTCGCTCCTCCGCGTCCTCGCGCACGCTGACGCCGACATTCGGGCGCGCGCGCACCAGGACAGCGCGCAGTGCGACTCCGTTCGCCTCCAGCGGTTGCAACACGTGAGCACGCAACGGGACTCGTTGATTCGCGCGTGGCGGTGGGCGCTGCATGGCGTCGCCGATCGATTGAGCCAGTGGATCACCGGTCATCAAGGGATCGCGCAATCGCGCGTCGCGTACGTCTCCAACGGTGAATTGCGGCTCGTCGATGCGGATGGGGCAAACGATCACGCGGTCGTGCGTGGTGAAACGATCATGTCCCCGTCATGGCGCCACGATGGCAAGGCGGTCATCTATTCGAGCTTGGGCGACGCTGGGGCCAGAATCGTTCGGATCGATTTGTTGACCGGGATCGCGGCCGCGGTGGCGGGAATCCCTGGCGGGCTCAACATCACGCCAGTCTATTCTCCCAACGACCAGTCGATCATCTTCGCGCACGGGACCGAGCATGGCACCGATCTCGTCGCCGTGCCCGCGACCGGTGGTGCCGCGCGGCGGATCGTCGCGGACGGGCATGATAGTGAAGGGCCGTCATTCAGTCCGGATGGGCGTCGTATCGCGTTCAGCACCGCCAAGGCGCGGACCCCGCAGATCTACTCCGTCAAAGTCGACGGGACCGACGAGCGCCTCGAGACCCCCATTCCGACCGTAGGACGCAGCTATCGCACGAGCCCCGATTGGAGTCCGGACGGCCGAGCGATCGTGTTCGAGCAGCAGAATGGGAATTTTCAGTTGTGGATGGTGACGCGCGCGACGGGTGAGCTGCGGCGACTCACGTCAGAGGGCGAAAACGAAGATCCGTCGTGGGCGCCGGATGGGCGGCACATCGTGTACACGTGCACCCAGAAACACGCGAGGCATCTCTGTGTGATGGACGTCGATACCGGAAACTCGTGGCAGTTGACGTCGAATGGCGGCGGACGGCTCGCGGCGTGGTCGCCGATGATCGATTGATCATCGTTTGACGATCACGGGTGTCGCGCGATTGCCGTGAGCGTCGCGCGACACTCCGCAAATAATTTTTTTACGCCGTCGTTCCGAACGCGTAGACTGTACGCGTGTCGTACCGATCGCCAGGGCGGACGATTACACTCGGTGCCCCTGATTGATTCGGCGAGTCTGGCATGTGTTGCGTCTCCAGGCAGAAGGCGCCGCGATGTCCGTAGCGTTCGCCATTTTTTCCAACAGTAGGATATTGGAGAAAATTTCCGGAATAGAATTGCAGTCCCGGTTCCGACGTGTAGACGTCGAGCGTGCGTCCACTGACCGGTTCGGTCACGTGTGCCGCGTGTGGGAGCCCGAGTGGTCCTGTCGGCAGCGACGACGATAGGACGAAGTGATGATCGTAGCCGCGGCCGAATTGCACTTGTTCGTTTTCCACGTCGATGCGCGCGCCGATTGCGGTTGGCGTGCGAAAATCGAATGGTGTGCCGTCGACGGAGGCGCCAAGTGCAGTCGGGATTGACGTAGAATCCGTTGGGACGTAGTGGTCCGCGTTGATGCGAAGCACGTGGTCGAGAATACTTCGCGGCGCGGTGTCCTGCGTTATAAACGTTGCAGACGGCGTCGACAAATTGAAATAGCTATGCTGCGTCAGATTCACAGGCGTCGCCCGATCTGTCGTCGCGGTGTAGTGCAGCTCCAGTGTGTTGTCGTTGGTCAGCGTATACGTTGCTTCGACTTGGAGCGTACCGGGGTATCCTTCTTCGCCGTGGGGCGACGTGTAGCGCAGGACCAGCATTGGCGCACCGTTCTCCATCTTGGGCTCCGCTGTCCAGACGACTTTGTCGAATCCCTTGATGCCGCCGTGGAGATGATTCGGCCCATTGTTCGTCGCGAGCTGATATGAACGACCGTCCAAGGTGAAGCTGCCCAGGGCGATGCGGTTTCCGTAGCGCCCGACGATGGCGCCGAAGTAGCAGGCGCTCGCGAGGTAGTCGGCGGGGGCGTCATGGCCGAAGACGACGTCGGCGAACGTGCCGGCGCGGTCCGGGGCGGTGAGGGAGACGATGATCGCGCCGAAATTCGTCGCGCGGAGCGTCATCCCGTTGACGTTCCGGAGCGTATAGAGTGAGACGGCGGTGCCGTCCGGCAGCGTGCCGAATGGCGCCGTTTCGACCCCTGATGTAGCTCCTGGTGTAGCTCCTGGTGTAGCTCCTGGTTCACTCGTGCTGCCGGGGGGGTCCGAAAAAAATGTATGCGCTTGCATTCGGAAAATGAGCTAATATTGTATGCGCTTTCAAAAACACGTGGCTTTGCGGCTTTTCGTGCTTGACCAGCGCTGGTACGTCCCTGAATTTATCGAGGCATCGGGCCGGGGGGATCCTCGGGCCGAGGCTCGGCATCGTTGACCCTTTTTTCCCCTCAGCCCCCACTCGTATGGCTCGCTCCGATCGCCCCTTCAGCCGGTTCTTCGCCGCCACGCGTGCGGCTCGTACCGCGGCTCGTACCATGAGCGCCGCATTGGCTGGCACGTTGGCGATCGTCGCGGTCGCCGGGTGCCGGAAGGATGCGGGGGGCGGCGCCGCGAAAGGGGACCATTTCGTCGTCGGCTTTTCGCAGATGGAGTCGGACAACCCGTGGCGGATCGCGCAGACCAAGAGCTTGCGTGACGAGGCGGCCAAGCGCGGGGTCGAGTTGGTCGTGACCGACGCGCAGGGGCAGACGGCCAAGCAGGTGTCGGACGTCGAGGATTTGATCGCCCGGCACGTCAGCTTGATTCTCCTCGCGCCCCGGGAGTTCCAGGGGTTGGCGCCGGCGCTCCAGTCGGCCAAAGCCGCGAACATCCCCGTCATCCTGGTCGATCGTGAAGCGGCCGGCACCGCCGGGCAGGACTACATCACCTTCCTCGGCTCCAATTTCGTGGAGCAGGGGCGCCGAGCGGCTGAGGCGCTCGCCAAGGCGACGAATGGGAAGGCGGACATTGTTGAGCTGTCGCTCACGCCGGGGTCGTCCGTGGCGCGCGATCGTGGGGCAGGGTTCCGGGAAGGGATCGCGAAATATCCAGGGATGAAGATCATCGCGTCGCAGACCGGCGACGCGTCGCGCGCGAAAGGTGAGCAGGTCATGCAGAATATCGCCCAATCGCTCGGCAACAAGATCACCGCCGTCTACGCGCACAACGATGAAATGGCGCTCGGCGCGATCCAGGCGCTCAAAGCAGCGGGGCGGCATCCCGGGAAAGACGTGATCGTCGTGTCGGTCGATGGCGAGCGGGCCGCGCTCGAGGCAATTCAGGCGGGCGAGTTGTATACGACCGTGGAGAGTAATCCGCGATTCGGGCCGCTCGCGTTCGAGACGATCGAGAAGTTCCGTAACAAGGAGACGATTCCACCCAAGATCATTCTCACCGACCGGCTTTTCGACGCGTCGAATGCCGCGCAATTCGTCGGAGAGGCGTACTAGTCGTCGCGACGCGGCGATGGTCGTTGTATCGTAGTTCTGTGGACATGCACAGCATGCAGGAACAGCGACGGAGCACCGGGCCAGCGGCTGAGTCCGTGACGAAGCCGGTGCTCCGACTCGAAGGAATCGTCAAGCGCTTTTCCGGCGTGATCGCACTCGACGGCGTCGACTTCGCGCTCGAGCCAGGCGAAGTGCACGCACTCGTGGGCGAAAACGGCGCCGGAAAATCGACGCTCGTCAAGATCATGACTGGTGCGTATCATCGCGATCAGGGCGCGATGTGGCTCGACGGTGCGCCGGTGGATTTCAAGACGCCCGCGGCCGCGCAGAGCGCGGGAGTGATCGCCGTCCATCAGGAGATTCATCTCCTGCCACATCGGACCGTCGCGGAAAATATCTTCCTCGCGCGCGAGCCAAGGCGGTGGGGGATGATCGATTGGGGGCGGATGTTCGCGGAGACCGCGACATTGTTCGCCGATTTGGGATTGGAGATCGATCCGCGCGCGGAGCTCGGGACGTTGCGGACCGCACAGCGGCAGATGGTCGCGATCGCGCGCGGCGTGTCGATCGGCGCCAAGGTGTTGGTGCTCGACGAGCCGACGAGCTCGTTGGCGGAGCGCGAAGTCACGTTGTTGTTCCGGCTGTTGGCGCAGCTCAAAGCGGCGGGAACCGCGATCGTCTACATCAGTCACCGGTTCGACGAACTGTATGCCGTGTGCGACCGGGTGACCGTGTTGCGCGACGGGAAACATGTCGCGACGCGGCCGCTCGCCGGATTGGAGCGGCTCGATCTCGTCTGTTTGATGCTCGGGAAGTCACGTGATGCGTTGGCGCAGCGCGGGAGTGCGGCACCCGTCGCGCGATCCGTGATGCACGACGGGCCGCCGCTGTTGCGCGTGAATGGATTGGAGCGTGGTACGCGGTTGCGCAACGTCTCGCTCGACGTCGAATGTGGCGAAGTCGTTGGGTTGGGTGGATTGTTGGGTGCGGGGCGCACCGAAACGGCGCGCGCCATTTTCGGCGCCGATTCCCTCGACGCTGGGACCATGGCACTTCGTGGCGAGCGATTCACCCCGTCGGCGCCGCGCGATGCGATCGCGGCGCGGGTGGCGTTCGTTTCCGAAGATCGGAAGGCCGAAGGGATCATCCCCGAGCTGTCGGTGCGGGAAAATCTCACGCTCGCCGCGCTTCCGTCGCTCACGCGGTTTGGGGTCGTGAGTCGGGCGAAGCAGCGGGTGATCGTGGATGAGTTCATGCGGCGGTTCGGGATCAAGGCGTCGAGCTCCGAGCAGGCGATTCGCGAGCTGTCGGGCGGGAACCAGCAAAAAGTGTTGCTTGCGCGGTGGCTCTGTACGCGTCCCGAATTGTTCATCGTCGATGAGCCGACCCGCGGGATCGACATTGGCGCGCGTGGTGAGATTCAAGCGTTGATTCACGAGTTGGCCGCGGAAGGGCTTGGTGTGTTGATGGTCTCATCCGATCTCGAAGAGTTGGTCGAGGGGAGCTCGCGCGTCGTCGTATTGCGCGATGGAAAGAATGTGGCGGAGCTCGGGCGGCAGAGCTTGTCGCAGGACGCGATCATTCACGCGATGGCGACCGGTTCCGCGGTCGACGATCGTAAGCCGCCGGTTGGAGAAGGGGCGTAACATGGCATTGACTCCTCTCGCCTCGTCACCAGCCGTGATCGCCAGCGAGCGCGCATCGGCGGCGCGGCGGCATCCGTCGCCGGTGTTGGGCGCGGTGATCGCGCTCATCGTGCTCGTCGTCGTCAACGCGATCTTCACGCCGAATTTCGCGACGGCGAGCAATGCGTGGAACATCCTCTGGCAAGTGTCGACCGTCGTCATGGTCGCCGTCGGGATGACCTTCGTGATCGCGACGGGTGGAATCGATCTGTCGGTCGGTTCCGTGATGGCGATTGCCGGTGCGGTTGCGGCGGTGCAACTCGGGCACGGCGTCGCCATTGCGCTCGGGTTCGCGTTGCTGTGTGCGGCTGCCGTTGGGGCGTTGAACGGAACGCTCGTTGCGCGCGATGGGATTCAGCCCATCGTCGTGACGTTGGCGACGCTCATTGCAGGGCGAGGGCTCGCGCAAGTGTTGAGCAACGACGGGCAGCTCGTCCCCATTCATAACGTTGGATTCGAGACTTTTGGTCGTGGACACGTAGGTCCCGTTCCTGCGCCAGTCGTCATCGCGCTCGTCGTCGTACTCGTCGCGGCGTTCGTGTTGCGTGCGACGCCGTTTGGCCGGCACGTGCTGGCGGTCGGTGGCAATCGCGCGGCGTCGCGGTTGGCGGGGATTCCCGTGCGGCGAACGTTGATCGTCGTCTACGTCGTGAGTGGGGTGCTGGCCGGGCTCGCGGGGATTCTGGAGGCGTCGCGCATCGGTGCGAGTGACGCGGCCAAGATCGGACTCAACATCGAGCTCGACGCGATCGCGGCGACCGTCGTCGGTGGAACGGCGTTGACGGGTGGACGCGCGACGATTTTCGGAACCGTCGTCGGCGCGCTCGTCATGCAGGTGATCGCGACGAGCTTCAACATGTTGCTCGTTCCTTACGCCTGGTCGCTCGTCCTCAAAGCGGCGATCATTCTCGTGGCGGTGTACTTCCAGCGGCCGCGGCGCGTCTAATCGAACATGAGTGCGACATTCTTGACTCCCGTGGCGCCGAGCCGGCAGTCGCGCGTGCTGCGATTCGTGATCCGGCAGAGCGCGCTCATGGCGTTGCTCGTGGCGTGTCTCTTCGGCTTCGCGCGGTACGCCGAGTTTTTGACGGCGGAGAATTTGTTGAACGTGCTGCGGCAAAACAGCATGTTGGCCTTGATGTCGCTCGGGATGACCGCCGTCATTCTCACGGGCGGCATCGATCTTTCTGTAGGATCATTGCTCGCCGTGTCGGGGCTCGTCGCGGCTCAATTGTCCTCATATGGAACGGCGGTCGCGGTGACGGCGGCGGTGGCTGTCGCCGCGCTGCTCGGTGTGTTGAACGGCGTCATCATTACCAAAGGGCGCATTCAGCCATTCATCGTGACGTTGGGGATGATGATCGCCGCTCGCGGGGCGGCGCTCGGCATGACTGGAGAGAACTCCATTCCGCTCGCGCCACAGGCGGCGGGGATTGCGTGGCTTGGCCGCGGCGTGGTGGGTGGAATTCCAGTGCCGGTGATCGTGTTTGGAATCGCGTATCTCTTGGGATGGTTCGTGTTGCGATATACCGTTTTTGGGCGCCACATCTATGCGGTGGGTGATGACACCGAGGCGTCGCGTCTGCTCGGATTGAACGTCGATCGAGTTGTCATCGCGACGTATACGCTGTGTGGCGCGTTCGCCGGGTTGGCGGGTGTCGTGCTCGCCGCGCGGCTCGGGGCGGGGCAGCCTGTGGCGGGAACGGGGTGGGAGCTCGACGCCATCGCGGCGGTCGTCGTGGGCGGGACATTGTTGACGGGCGGACAAGGCGGTGTTGGGCGCACCCTCGTCGGTGTCGTATTACTCGGCGTCATTCTCAACTTGCTCAATCTCGAAGGGACGCTCAGCCCGTGGTGGCAGTGGGTCATTCGTGGTGTCTTCCTCCTCGCGGTCGTCGTGTGGGAGGGGCGTGTGCAAAAACTCGAGCGCGCTGACGCGTAACTGACTCCGTCACCGGCTCCGTCACCGACACGAATCTCATATGAGCACACCGATCATCACTGATGTGGCTGAAATCAGCGCGGGAATGAAAGCGCTATCAGCGACGCCGCACCGGCGATTCAATCCGTTGTCCGGTGAATGGGTGCTGGTGTCACCCCATCGGACAGAACGTCCGTGGCAAGGGCAAGTCGAGCGCACCGCGCCCGAGCAGCGTCCGGCGTATGATCCGGCGTGTTATCTCTGCCCGGGGAACACACGAGCCGGGACCGTTGGTGGTGAGTCCGCGCGGAATCCTCAGTACGAGGGGACATTCGTCTTCGACAACGACTTTGCCGCGTTGCGAACAGTTCCTGCCGATTCGGCTGTTCACGTGTCGGATGCCAGCGGACTCTTTCGTGCCGATGTGGAGAGCGGTGTGTGCCGTGTCATCTGCTTTTCACCGAGACATGATCAGTCCCTCCCCGACATGGATGTGGGCGCGATTCGGCGTGTGGTCGACGTGTGGGCGGAGCAGTACGAGGAGCTGGGCGGACGAGACGACATCGCGCACGTCCAGATCTTCGAGAACAAAGGGGCCGTGATGGGGTGCAGCAATCCGCATCCGCATGGGCAGATTTGGGCGCAGCGGTCGATCCCCTATTTCGTGGCGCGGGAGACGGAGCGGCAGGCCGATTACTTCGCGCGCAACGGTCGGACGTTGTTGGGGGATTATCTCAGCGCCGAGATCGAGTTGGGCGAACGGGTGGTGTGTGAGAACGACGCGTTCGTGGCGGTCGTTCCATTTTGGGCGGTCTGGCCGTTCGAATTGCTCATCATCAGCCGTCGTCCGGTGTCGAGTCTGAGCGCGTTGACGGATGACGAGCGGACCGCGTTGGCCGACATGGTGAAGCGGGTGACGACGCGCTACGACAATTTGTTCGAAACGTCGTTTCCCTATTCCGCGGGATTGCATCAAGCGCCGACCGATGGGTTGGCGCATCACGAGTCGCATTTGCACATGCACTTCTATCCCCCGCTCTTGCGGTCGGCGACGGTGCGCAAGTTCCTGGTTGGTTATGAGATGTTGGGCGAGCCACAGCGCGACTTGACGGTGGAAACGGCGGCGGCTCGGTTGCGTGCGCTGTCGGAACGACACTACAAGGTATCGAACCCGGGATGACGACAGCGATCGAAACGCGGGTGCGCGAGGAGTTCGCGCGCCGGTTTGGTGGTGCGCCGGCGTTGATTGCGCGTGCGCCCGGACGAGTGAATTTGATCGGCGATCACACCGATTACAATGACGGGTTCGTCTTGCCTGTCGCGATCGATCGTGCGGTCTGGATCGCGTTGCGTCCGCGCGATGATCATGACGTCGTGGTGCATTCACTCGATTTTCATGAAACGGCGCAGTTGCGGAACATCGATGCGCTTCGGCGCGATGGCTCCGCGACGGCCGATGCGACGGCCGATGCGACGGTCGATGCATCGTCCGGCTGGATCGAGTACGTGCGTGGTGTCGCGTGGGCGTTGGATGAGGCGCAATATCGGTTATGCGGCTGGGACGGCGTCATGGCCGGCGACGTACCCTTGGGGGCAGGGTTGTCGTCGAGCGCGGCGTTGGAGCTCGCGGTGGCACGTGCCTTTGCCGGCGCATCCGAAATTGCGTGGGAGCCGGTGACGATGGCGCGGCTCGCGCAGCGTGCGGAGAACCAGTGGGTCGGTGTGAACTGCGGGATCATGGATCAGCTCATCTCGGCGGCCGGCGTTGCGGGGCATGCGGTGTGCATCGATTGTCGGTCGTTGGATATGCGAAAGGTGCCGCTTCCCGTAGACGCCGCGGTCGTGGTGCTCGATACGGCGACGCGGCGCGGGTTGGTCGATTCGTTGTATAACGAACGGCGGGAGCAGTGCGAGGCGGCGGCGCGGTGGTTCGGCGTGCCGGCGTTGCGGGATGTCGACCTCGCGACGTTCGAGGCGCGTGCGGATGGGCTCGATGTAGTGACGCGCCGGCGTGCACGTCATGTGATCACCGAGAATGCGCGGACTGTTGCGGCCGCGGATGCGTTGGCGGCAGGTGATGTGGCGTGTGTCGGGATGTTGATGAATGAGAGTCACGCGAGCTTGCGTGATGATTTCGACGTGTCGCGCGCGGAGCTCGATGCGATGGTGAGAATCGCGCAGAGGCATGACGCGTGTCATGGTGCGCGGATGACGGGGGCCGGGTTTGGGGGGTGTGCGGTCGCGTTGACGCGTGGTGGTGATGCGGCGATCGCGTTTGCGGCGGACGTGGCGAAGCAGTATGCCGAGGCGGTGGGGTTGACGCCGGCGGTGTACGTGTGCGCGGCGGCGGATGGGGCGAGCGTCGGGGCGGCGTAAGCTCGGCCTCCGTTCTGCGTAGGCTCAGACAGGGTTCGCAAAACTCCCTACGATCGCTGCGCGTCGTTCATGGCGTACTACAATAGAGCTGACCCACCTCTGCACAATTTTCCGTTGACGGCGCCAGGGCACGGCCCGATGTTTACGGCATGTACGCCCTGTCGTTGTACGGACCGAAGGACGCTCGTTAGCCTATGTCACTCCCGTTTGATATACGGCTCTTCGCGGCGTCGTGTGACGATGGAGACGATGGGAGTCCGGGGAGTACGGGGAGTCCGCGTACATCCCATACGCGACCCGTCGAGTCCGCCCGGCACATTTCGATTTCTCGGGAACTCGTCCTCGATGTCCAGCGCCACGACATCGAGGCATTCCGGACGTTGGTACAGCGTCTCTATACCCCATTGGTCCGGTACACGAGCATGCTCGTCCACTCGCGCGACGTCGCGGAAGATGTCGTGCAGGAAGTGTTCGCCAACGTGTGGGAGTTGGGAACGCGATGGACCCCCAAGGGCGATGTCGCCGCATATTTCTTTGCGGGGGCGCGCAATCGCGCATTGAATGAGCTCCGGCGCCAAGCGCGTGCGGCGCACCGTGCATCGCGAGCGAATGAGGCATTGGTCGTCGGGCGGCGACAGGTTGTCGACGATCGGGCGGCGGACGCGCTCGCGCAAACGATCGACGCCGAAGTGGCCGCGATGCGCGAAACCATCGTGGCTCGCGTGCTGGAGTCGCTGACAGAGCGGCAACGGTCGGCGTACGACTTACGCTATCGCCGTGGATTGACGATTCCGGCGATTGCGGAGGTGCTTGGAATCACGCCAAAGAGTGCGGAGCAATTGGTGGGGCGCGTGACCCACACCGTCTGGGAGCGGGTGCAGGAGGCGCTGCGAAACGAGGGGTAGGAGATTGGCCGACACGTCTGGGGCGTGTGAGTCGAGCGTGAAGGGGGTTCGGAGATGTGCGGTGTTACCTGCATATGCCGGATGAACGCGGATCACTCCCGAGGCCAACGGACCAGACGCTCGATGCGACGGTCGTGGGGCGGTATGTGGCTGGTGAGAGCTCCCCGTTCGAGCAGGTGGCGATCGCGCGGTGGGGAACGAGGCATCTCGGAGAGGAGACTGCCTTACGGCTGATGCGTGAGGACGGTGCGCGGGAGTGGCGAAGCGTGGATCCAGCGGACGAGAAAGCCGTCGAGGCGCTCGTCGCGCGAGTGACAGAGCCCGGGATGGTGCCAACAGTGGTGGTCGGCACCACAATCCGTCGGACCAAAGATCTCATATTGCAACAGACGGTGCGGAGGACAGGATTCCGTCCCCTGTGGCGCGTCGTGGCGGGTGGTGTTGTCGCGACGGCGTTGTTTCTGGCGCTGATGATTGTACATCACTCGGATGCCGGCCACAATCCGGGACGCGTCTTTCAGACGACGTCGGGGGCGCGTACCACGGTACACTTTCACGATGGGTCGACAATGGTGTTGGCGCCGTCGACTCGGGTAACGGTCACGGGCGGCGAAATCGACGTCGCGGGCGAAGCATACTTCGACATCGTTCCACGTGCATCGCGTCCCCTCGTCGTTCGAACATCGGGCGCGATCGTTCGGGTGCTCGGGACGAGTTTCGCCGTGCGGCATTATCCGGAGGATCGGAGCACCCGTGTCGTCGTCGATCGTGGACGTGTCTCGATCGCTCCGTCGCACCATGCCAATACTCGACTTGCACCGTCTATTCTGACGGCCCGGATGTTGGCGCAAGTGACAGATTCAAGTGTCACCGTATCATCCGCGATCGTCCCACGCGATTACATCAGCTGGACTCGTGACACGCTCGTCTTCAAAGGGACGACACTCGGCGACGTCGCGACCGCGCTCGCGCGGGCGTATGGTGTGGAGATTCACATCTCGGAGTCCACTCTCGCGCACAGTCTTGTCCATCTCGAGGTATCGCTTGCTGATGATCCGATCGATCAAGTGTTACAAACGCTGTGTCATGTCACGAATGCGCACATGACGGGCGTGGGCGGTAGATACACACTTTCCCCAGGACGCGCGGCATTGCCGGCACCGCATGCGGCTCCAGCGCGTCATCACCTCCTATCATCGGAGTCGCAATATGGGCTATAGATCTGTGGGATACCGGTGGGTCACGAGTGCGATCCTCTTGGCGTCGAGTGCACGGTACGGTGTCGGGCAACAGGTCGCTGTGGGGGCACAGCCGGAGCATGCTCCTGCGATGTCCGTGACGGTCGATGCGACGGATGCTCCGCTTGCCGATGTGCTGGAATTGGTGGCTCATCAGGCAGGGCTTCGTCCTTCGTGGAACGAAACCGCTGTTCATGGGGCTGCGCGTGTCACCGTTCATCTGCATAACGAGCCGGTCGATCTTGCGTTCGCCAAAGTGTTGGCTGGGACGGGGATGCAGGCGCGGATCGTGGCGAAGCGCGTGGAGATTGTTGCCGAGCGTGCTGGGACTGTTGTCGCCAACGGACGTGTGACGGGGACCGTGGTCGACGCGAAGACCAAGCAGCCACTTCGTGGTGCTCTCGTGTCGTTGGACAAGTCTACCAAAGGGGTGACGACGACGGGCAATGGCATGTTCGTGATTTCGAATGTTCCGGCTGGGGGGCATACGGTTCATGTGCGGTTACTCGGGTATGGCAAAGTGACGAAGCATGTCGATGTCGTCGATGATCAGGCGGTAACTGTAGACGTAGGGTTGGAGGCGGCGGTCAATACGTTGGATCAGGTCGTCGTGACAGGAACGGTGGTACCGACAGAGCTCAAGGCGATCCCGAATGCCATCACCATCATTACCGCGAAGGAGTTACAAGAGCGCGGCATCACACGAATCGATCAACTCTTTCACGGAGATGTGCCGGGGCTCTTTACGGTTCAGCAAGGTGCCGCCGCGGTGTCGTGGACCGATGGGGTGCCGGGCTCGGCGGATATCTCGTCACGGGGAGGAACCTTTCTCGGCGGTGGGCACGAGTCGATCAAGATGTATGTCGATGGGGTCGAGTTGGCGAATCGTGCCTACGTGGGGATGATCGATCCGACCTCGATCGAACGGATCGAAATTCTGACAGGGCCGCAAGCCTCGACGATCTATGGATCGAATGCCATCAACGGCGTCATCCAAATCTTTACGAAACGGGGATCCTCTTCGTATCCCCAACTGACCGCCACGGCCCGTAGCGCATGGACGCAGAACAATCTGACCCCCCAACTGACCCCTAGGCATACCGCTGATCTGTCTGCCTCGGGGGTCAATGGGTGGCTCAGTTATAACGTTGGTGGCTCCTGGGGGTACACAGGCTCCTGGACGCCGGGCGTCCGGGAGCAAACCGTGAGCGGATTCGGAGGCGAGCGAGTCACCACGGGACGACTGACGCTGGATGGGAATCTCCGCGTGACGCAGGATGGGAATGTCACGCATGGCGCCACCGACAACCGAGCTGCCGTCGAGGCGATGTTGGCGAATCTAGGGCCCCAAGTAGCAGGTCCCGGTGCCGCGCCTGTGTTCTCGCAGGGGACGAGTGCCGATCGCGCTGTTGGCGCAACAGGCACGTACGCGTTGACCTCCTGGTGGTCGCACACCGTCACGTTAGGACTCGATCAACTGGCGACCCTGGCCACCATCCGGGGGAATAGATATAGCAATCCCGCAGATACAGGGGCGTATTTGAATCGCATCAATTACAATGGGCTTACGGCAGCGTATAACACGACGGTACAGATGACGGCGGGGTCGCTCGCAAAAGCAGTTGTGACGCTGGGCATTGATGAATCCCATCGGGCGATCAACAGTGTGAATGGCACCTATGCGTTGGTGAGTGGCGCATATCTGCCGTCTTCCGCGAATGCCTGGCGCTACGGCCAGAGCCAGGCGCATGAGCATGGCGGGTTTCTGCAGAGCCAAGTCGGATTCTGGAATGCGGTGTTTCTCACGTATGGGCTGCGCGCCGTCTACAATCCAAACGTCGGAAAGAATGAAAACCCGAATTTGGAGCCGCGCTATGGGGTGGCACTATCGCACGAACTCGGCGCGATCACGGCCAAGCTCCGCGCCAGTTATGGTACTGCGACCCGGCCGCCAGGGCTCGGGGCCAAGGATCCTCAGTATGAAGTCAGCTGGGCTCGAGCCTCTCAGGTGTTCGCTTATGGAATTGGAGGCGATATCAACCGACTGGCGAATCCGGATCTTGTTCCCGATACACAACACGGTGGTGAAGGTGGTCTCGAGATGTATGTCGGGACGGTGGGTTCGCTGACGATTACGCGCTACAATCAGACCGTGGATCATCTCGTTGTAGCTCCCGTCGTCGATAGCCTGCCATTTACACCGCAATTTATGGCGATATATGGTTTGTATGTGAATAACAATGTGTGGGGATATCCTCTGTATCAGACGCAGAATCTGAATATTGGGAGTGTGCGCAACCAGGGATGGGAAACCCAAGGGACGCTCAACCTCTGGCGATTCACCGCGACAGGGACGTATTCCTGGAACAAGAGCCGGTTGATCGGCATCACACCTCGGTATCGCGGCCAGTTCCCGCAATATGTCGCCGGCGCGCCGTTCAAATTTATCCCAGAGCATACCTATGCCCTTGGTGTGGCGTATGTGCGTGGCAGAACTCGGGTTGCCTACAACATCCAAGGACAAGGGTCCTGGCAGTCCATCGGAGGGTACTTCTGGGAACGGACGGGCAATAGCCTTGCGACGCGTCTCCAGGTGCACAACTCGCGAGTCTCGCGTCCGCCAATCTTTGCAGAGGTTCGACGTGGGTTTCAGCATGGCGACATGAATGTGTCACAACAGGTGACCCGTCATGTGGACGCCTTGGTACAGATCAATAACCTGACCAATAAATATTCGAGCGAAGTCGACCCGTACGTCCAGCAGGCAGGACGGACGACTGGTCTTGGCATCCGCCTCCATTAGTACAGAACTCTGCCATTGCACCTCGTGCGGCATCCATCTCTCTACGCTCCATGCTGATTCCAGTCCTCGTGCTTTCCGGTATGATCGTGTCTGCCGGAGGCCGTCTTTCCTTGACGCCGACTCTGCCCTCTGCCTCGGCGATTTGTACCGTTCGTCCGACGACCACGCGTCCCACCGTCGCATGCCGCGATTCGCTGACGCCTGGATCGCCGGTGGACGCCTCGGCGATGACCGCTGAGGCGTACGTTGAAGAAGTGGAAGTCGCGGCGAGGTTGATCGATACGGTGAACTGGGGCGCACGCTACGTGGTGCACGATCAGATTGTCGAGCGAACGGACCCACTGTGGCGGATGATCGACAGCCTTGTCCGACGTCATGTCGCCGATCTCCAACGCCGGCCACTCGAACCGAGATATTATCTCCCACTCGTCCATCTCGAAGCACAACTTGGGAACGATTCCGCCGCGCAGCGTTACCTCGCGGCGTGGCTCGCGACGCCCAAGCGGACGACGCAGGATAGCATCGTGGCGATCCGCTTGGCAGTCGGATCGTTACTCCAACGTGAAGTCACGTCGGCGCGCCTCGCATTGGGCCGAGGGTATGAAGCCCGTCTCCAGAAGTTTCCAAAGGGCGCCGCGCGGCTGGATCTCTTTCGCGTGCGTGTTGCGATGATGAACGCCTTCGATAGCCGGGGACAGAGCGATTCGGCCGTTGCCTGGGGCTTGCGGGCGTACGCGTTGTTGCCGGCGATGCCCTATGAACAACGGGCGACCACCGCGGCAGACTGGCGGGTCCTCATGCCGTTGATTCGCGCGCTGGCAGGACTTCCCCATGGTGCGGCGCGTGTGGATTCGTTGCTCACGGCGATCCGTTCCATGGTCATCGCGCCACCAGCGCTCGTTGCACAAGATACGTTGTATGGACGGCTCCAGCGGATGATCCAGCCGGAAATGGAGGATGTTTTGGGGAAAGCCGCGCAGTTTGGCAAGCCGATGCCCCCCTTTGTCGCGACGCATTGGCTCAACCATGCGCGGCCTGAGACGGTCTCGGACGCCGCGCCCGGCGCGCGCGTGTTGCGGCTCGACGACGGCATCATCCGCATCGTGGGATTCGGCTGGTTCGGCTGTGGCGGCTGCCACCTCGCGCTTCGCAATGCACAGAAATCGTTGGCGTCGCTCCCCCCAGGTGTCGAAGTCATCTTCAACGAACGGGCGGAGGGGAAGTTCAACAACGACTTCTGCACGCCGGACGAGGAAGCGGAGGATCTCCGGAAGTGGTACGTGGAGCGGAAGCACTTCACCTTTCCGATCGCCATTTGGTCTCCGGTCAGAGACTCCACACCAGGCGGTGGTCTCGTGCCGAGAACGTCGCCGTTGTGGGCAGCGTTGAATATTACCACCGGCCCCACCATCTACATCGTCGACGGCCACGGGATCATTCGCTACATGGACTATGCGATGCCACGGTACAGCCCCTACACGACCGACGATCCGATGCGTGTGGCCCTCGAGGCGCTCGTGCGTGAGCGCGATGCAAAAAAACTCTGATCCATTGTTGATCCATGCTTGATCTATGCTGACGCGTCGCCGATTCCTGACCCATTCCTCGCTGGCCGTTGCTGGTGGAACGCTGTTCCCCGCGCGCCACGGTCTCTTTGCTGCCTCGTTAGGAGACTGGGGTCTCGAACACTCGCAGGCACAGACGCGAATCGTGAAACTCCCGGGCCGTTCGGCACGCCCCGTCGAAGCGTTCCTCAATCCCGTTACCGATGCCGAGACGATGCGTCGGCTCGCAACGGGGGCGATCGATGCCGCGGTGCATGCTGGTGCGGAGTGGGCGGACATCCGGATTGGTGATCAACGCGAATACACGCCGGAGGAATGGACGGCGCAGCTGTGCTATGGGTTTGGGCTTCGGGTGCGCGTTGGCGGCATCGAGGCGTTTGTCGGCGGTGGCGATCCGACCCCCAGTCATTTGGCGCAGGCGGCCCATTCCGCGGTCGCGACCGCGCGGGGGATCGCGGTTGCTTATGTGAGGACCACGCCCTCGTCCGAGTTATTCACGCCAGTGCCTGCGGTGACCGGCGAATGGCGGACGCCGATCGAGATCGATCCCTTCGCCGTCTCGATCGATGAGCACGAGCACGTCGCCAAATCGCTTGCGGGCGCGGATGATGTGCGGCTGGATTCCTTGCGCGTGGGGCGCGCCCTTGGTCTCAGATTTACGAGCGAAACGCGTGTCTTTGCGTCCTCGGAAGGATCATTGACCACCCAGTATCTCCACAACACCGCCGTGCGAGGGAACGCGATCGGGTGGGACTCGTGGCGGTTGGCCATGCTGGGCGAAAGCGTCTCCCTGCCATTTGCGGGATATGGGTACAAGTCGTGTGCCGCGGGGTTTGAAATCATCGCGCGGATGCAACGGTTCGACCAGTTGGAAGCGGCGTCACGCGAGATCATCGGCTATGGCGCCTTACCGAAGGGCACGGTTGACGTGGGGCGATACACCGTCGTGTTGGATGGTGTTGCCCACGCGGCCTTGTTACAGGCGACCTTGGTGCCGGCCTTATCGGCCCGATGTGCGTTGGGCTATGATGCAGATGTCGGCGGGACGAGTCCCCTCTCTCCTATCGGCGACATCCTCGGTCAGCAATGCGTATCGCCGTTGTTGTCGTTTGGCGTCGATCATGGCCTTCCATCCTTTGGCGCCGCACAATGGGATGCGGAAGGAGTCACGGTCACTGGTGGTCCGTTGGTCACGCAAGGGAGGGTCGTGAATTATCTCAGTAGCCGGAGCACACACCCTGTCGTGACCGCGGCTGCACAGTCGACAAGCGCTTCCAATGGTCCTTCTATCCCGCTCATGGGATGTGTCACCGCGATGACGGCGTCGATGCCGCCGATCGAGGCGCCATTCTCCGTCTCGATGCCCGCGGCGCCGGACGGTGGCTCGCTGGCCGACTTGGCGAAACAGATGGGGAAGGGGTTGTTGGTCCGTGGCGCCTACGTCTGGGTAACTCCAGATGGTCAAGGCGGAGTCATCGTCCCGTACACCATCCTCGAGGTGCAACGTGGCCAAATCGTCCGGCGCATGAACACGGTGTCGCTGCCGTTCGGGACCAAAAAAATTCTGACGACACTGAAAGTCGTTGGTGGTCCTGGAACGCTCGGCGAAACGAGTGCAGACCGGCGTGTTGGGTTTCCAGGGAGCATGATCTGCAACAGCGCGACGGCTCCCGCCGCGCTGTATAGCGGTGTCGATGTTCTCGACAGACGATAATTGCTTCGCACAACTTTATGACCGATTCTCTCCCATCACCGGCCCGGGTTCGGACGCTAGTCGCTACGTTCCTGGCGCGCCGTGCCGACCGCGCCGATCGACTTGCGCACTATAGTGCCTCCCAGGGTGCATACCGTGGTACCTCTGGCCTTCCCGGTGTCGCCGCGCCGCGCCGCATCATGACGCGCGAGGAAGCGATTGCCCTCGGCCAATTCGTGCGAGAAACAAAGAATCGCCCCGACGCGGACGTACAGATCCTGCACAAAGCCACGGCGGTAGCAATGCGCTATCCCGATTCAGCGCCGCGATGTCTGGACGTCGATGCCTTTCAGCTTTCATGGCAGGAGACGTTCGGCGTGATCGCCGAGAACAAATACGTCTGGATTACCACGGACGTGCGCGATATCGAGACACTGCGACACGTGCTGCAGCATGCCATTCGTCCGGCGCCTGAGTCCATCGATCCCGACGAGATCGAGGAACGCGCGACGTGGGACAAGATCTATCAACCGCATACATACACGTACCTACCGTCCAAACTCTGGCATTCCACAACAGCCGCGGCGGTCGATACGCAACGCGGGGCCATGTTGGCGCGATTGTTGGATCCGCTCGCCGGCACCGAGTGGCGCGGCGCGGGAACGGTCGCCGCTTCGGAGATCGGATTCTGCGTCTTCACCGGCGCGATGAAGAATATTCATTGGGATGAAGCGACCGATAGTGAGATCTCATTGACGGTGCGCAGCGCCGATGGCACGGCAACTGGTTGGAGTGGTCATGCGCACCGCGATTGGAATCAGCTCGCGCCGGAACGCGTGGCGCGGGAAGCGATCGCCGTGGCGAAGCAGCAACTCCACCCAACACGTGCTGAGCCCGGACGGTACACCGCCATCCTCTCGGCGACCGCCGTCGGGCAGTTCCTCCAGCAGATGGCTGGTTCGTTCAACGTGGCAGCGGCGAGTCCGTTCAGTGTCCGAGGTGTGCCGCTGGGAGGGCGGGATCGGCGGGGACAGCGCGTCTTTGATCCGCGCATTACGCTCGTGACTGATCCCAGCGATCCGGAGGGGGGTGACTTCCCGTTCTTCCCGGATGGTCTGGCCTATCCGAGCGGGAAAGCGACGTGGGTCGAGCAAGGCGTCTTGAAGCAGCGGTCCGTCAGCGTGAGCAATGGCTTGACGCTCGGGATGACGCCACTCCGGAACCCAGATTGCGTGCGCATGACGGGAGGGCCGACGTCGGTCGAGGAGATGATCGCCCAATGCGAGCGCGGCATGTACGTCCATCGCTTCTCGTCTCTCTCCTCTGCTGATCTCTGGTCAGGGACCATGGACGGTTTCACGCGCGGTGGATGCTTACTCATCATGAATGGGAAGATCAAAGGACCCGTCAAAGATTTCCGCTTTTACGAATCTCCGTTCCTGGCGTTCAATCGTGTGCTGGCACTTGGCACACCGCAGCGCGTGGCCTTCGGGTTCACCCCGCGCGTTGCCACGGCGTGGCCCTATTCCCCGGTGATCGCCCCACCGATGATGGTGCGCGACTTCAACTTCTCTGCGCTCGCCGACAATGCGTGAGAGGGCGTGATAGCAGATGTGACATTTCCCCGATAAATGTCTCATGAGCCCTCTTGCCGGCGGAACCCCGGCGCTCGATCATTCGCGATGCGCCCATTCTTCTCGAAGACGCTGTCTTCCATCAAGCGGTCCCATTTCCTCCGTACGATCTGGCTGCTCGGGCTTGGTTCTCTCCCTGCCATTGCCGTCGTAGCTCAGCGTCCAGCGTCCGTGTCGTCTCGCGGTCACGACGCACGTTCCTCGGTCACGTCCTTGCTCAGCGTCGCCGACCTCCCCCGGTTCCGTCCCGTCGCCCACGTCGGGATGTTCTCGAGCTACGACCGGACAGGCGGCAACGACGACGGCTTTCAAGGGACATATTCCTTCCTCCGGAAAGACCCCGATGGCGGCCTGGTCATCGCCGAGGTGACTGGCCCCGGCGCGATTACGCGAATCTGGACCCCGGAGGCGGTGATCGACAAGCCTGGAATCAGCACCGATACCATCGCCTTCTATTTCGATGGCGAGTCGACCGCGCGGTTGCGGGTTCCGTTCAATGAGATTTTTGCCGGCACCACTCCACCATTCCTGGCGCCGTTGTCAGCGTCCGGGGCTGGTGGTCACTATAGTTACGTCCCGCTGGCGTTCGCCAAATCGATCAAAGTCGTGGCGTACACCCCGGTGTTTCGCTTCTATCAACTCAATTATCTCCAATATGCGCCTGGCGTGAAGGTGCACAGCTACACACCCGGCGATCGATACACGGCACCGGCGCTGGATACGAGTGGCAAGCGGATGACCGTCCACAAGACGATCAAACCCGGAAGCACGGTGACGTTATTCGACCTTCACCGCCCTGGTCGCATCACGGCATTCCGCTTGTCTCCGTCGACCGCCTTCGCGGGCGACGATCGCGGGCTCGTGCTCCGCATCTATTGGGATGGCGCGAAGCGCCCCGCCGTCGACGTCCCTGTCGGCGACTTCTTCGGCTACAGCTTCGGTGTCCCCGCCACGCATTCCCTCCTGCTCGGCACCGATGCCGCCGCGGCGCGCAACTACGTGTATCTCCCGATGCCTTTCGCGAAGGCCGCGAGGATCGACGTCGTGTCCGAACGTCGTGATGGCGCTCCCGTAGAGTTGCAGGCCGAGGTCATCGTTGCTCCGAACGGAAAGCGGCGCGACGAAGGAACATTCCACGCGCGGTGGCATCGCGAAAATCCAGTGCCGACTGGGAACTATTTCCAGTACGCCACGCTGCATGGGCGAGGAGCGTTGGTGGGCGTGACGTTGCAGGCGCAAGGATTCGAACACAATAATACCGGCTTCTTCGAAGGGGACGATATCCTCATCGTGAACGGCGACACCGTCGCGCACGGAACAGGCTCGGAGGACGCCTTCAACGGCGGATGGTACAACATTCGGGGGCGGTGGGACGGCCCGCATTCGATGCCCTGGAGCGGCGCGATGGAATATCACGTCGACAGCGCGCGGACGGCGGGATACCGGGTTTTGGTCGGCGATGCGTACACGTTTTCGGGGACGTTGACGTATATGATCGAGCACGGGCCGGCCGGGAACCAGGAGCCGGCGGATTATACGGGCGTCACCTTTTACTACCTCGACACTCCTGAAGGCGCCGCGCCGCCGCTCGCTCCGTTCGACGCCCGGACAGTGCAAAGGCGATAACACGTCGCGCGGCAGAAGCCTGAACATCCAGCTCCAGACCGCGTCCAAAGTCATCTACTAAGTTGATAGTTGACAAGTTGAGCGCAGCTCATATTTTACTACTATCAGAGTAGTAGTTCCTGAGCCGGATGAGGCATGTTTCTCTGGATTCTCTTCACGATCGGCTTTAGCGCGATCATCACGCTGGCGGGATTGGCGGCCGAGCACTGTGCTCGGCTGCTACACCGGCCGCGTCGTTGGGGGTGGTGTGTCGCGCTCGTGATCGGTGCGGGGTGGCCGATTGGAGTCGCGATGCGCGGAGTCCATCCGGAAGAAAATGTCGTACTGGTGACGGAGCATGCCTTGGTGATGACGCCAGCTGTGGCAGCGCCGAGTCGGGGATCACGAATCGATGTAGTCGTGGCGCGGTTGGTCAACATGCCACGCATGATGACTGCGGCGGTTTCTCACATGTCAGCGGCATTCTCATGCGCTCATGATGTCGCAACGCGGATCACGCGGACGTTGGATACCATGGACACCATGGACACCATCGCCCCAGCGATGGACCGATGGATCATCCTCGTCTGGTGCATCGGCTCGGCGTTGCTACTCATGCGTGCGATCCGTCTGCTGTGGACGTTGCACGGCACACGTCGCCACTGGCAGACGTCCACGATCGACGGCGTTCCAGTGCAGGTCTCAGATCGTATCGGCCCGGCTGTCATCGGCTTCGGTCAATTCGATGTCGTCCTTCCGGCGTGGGTGCTCGAGCTCGACACCTCATTGCGCGCGTTGATTCTTTGTCACGAAGAGGAACATCGCACGGCGGGCGATCCGTATCTCCTGGCGCTGGGATTTCTCTGTACGGTGTGTTTACCGTGGAATCCGTTCATCTGGTGGCAAGTGCGCCGGCTCCGGCTTGCCATCGAGATCGACTGCGACGCTCGCGTGTTGCGAGCGTTTCCATCACGCGAGCGGTATGGTCTCCTGCTGCTCGCCATTGCACAACGCCGAGCGAATGTGCCGCCGTTCGTGGCCGCGCTCGCGAAATCTCCTTCACATTTGTCGTCGAGGATTACGGCCATGCGTTCCATGAATCATCGTGCGTCTCGCACGCGTCCTGTGTTGTTGGGTGGCAGTGCTGTCGCGATCGCCATTGCGGCGATCAACCTCCCTGTTCCCGCCATGCCGCGGCACAGTCTTCGGTCGATACGTGCCGCGAAAGACTCGGTGGCGGCCGTGATGTCCAGTTCCTCAGTCGTGACTGTTGCTCCAGGCTCCGCCGTGGTGACGCATGATTCGACGATGCGCGAAGACCATCCGGCGGCGGCGTACATCATGACAACCGTTCCGGTTCGTGCGGTAGGGATGGATTCGACACCGAAGACTGTCATGACGGAGCCAAGAGTGGACGTATCTGTCGATGCAAAGTCCATCGAAGAGGGTGACAATACGTACATCATGGAGAGCGACAGTATGTACATTATGGAGGACGACAATACGTATCTCATGCTGACGTCGGTTCTTCCATCCGACTCGTCGAAGATCATCGTGAGGGCGCTGAAAGGTTCCACTGTCGTGGTCACCGCTGCACCAATGGCGATCGTCAGGGGGGCACGGGTAATCGCGGTGGGCGTACGGCAAGCACCCATGTATTTGACGACTTCGAGGGTGGACTTTCATCAGCCGCCCAGATTGTTTGCCGTGCGGCAGCAGAGAATTGTGAAATTAAGAAGCAAGCCGGTGATGTTCAGGGAGGCTCCGCAAACGAGACTTCTCCGATTGTCGGTCAGGCGTAATGAAAAAGCAGATTCTACGGCGAACACGTCCACCACACCACCGGATACCGTAAGGACCAAACAATGACTGATCCTCTGGCGTTCGGCGAGCGCGAGCTCGACGTCATGAGCGTGTTGTGGGATTTGGGGTCGGGGACGGTCGCGGAAGTGCGCGACCGGCTCCCGACCGAGCTCGCATATACGACGGTGTTGACGATCTTACGGAATTTGGAAGAAAAAGGATTCGTGCAGCACACGACGGAAGGGCGTGCCCATCGGTACGCGCCGAGTGTGGAACGGCGTGCCGCGCGACGGTCGGCGGTGTCGCGGTTGATCGATACGTTGTTTCAGGGATCGCCAGAGCAGTTACTCGCGCATATGGTGGAAGAGAGGGCGTTGAGCGAGGAAGATTTGCGGCGGTTGCGGCAACAGCTCAAGGGGCTTTCGGACGAGGAATAGCGCCGCTTTTTTCATATTGCGTCTCGCGTAACTCCACCGTACTGTATCACACCGGCCGGATCCACCATTCGACCTCCCTCGGTTCGGAGTCGTCCTTTTGTCTTCGTCACTTGCCCCTGCCAATACCAATCCGTGGTCATTCGACTTCGGTGGGGCGAGTCGTTGGGACCGTATCGTCGCCGCAGCGGCGGATCATCTCACCCACGGCGACGACACTCCATCGATCCACCGCGCGGAACCGTCACTCGACACGATCACGGCTCGCACTGCTGATCCCGATCCGGATGCCTCACTGGTCGCCCGGATCATTGGTGCAAACGAAACCGACGCGCACGCTGCATTCGAGTCGCTTTTCCGTAGTTACTATTCCCCACTCCTCGGCTTCGCCTCGGCGTACATCCACGATGTCGCTGTCGCCGAGGAGGTCGTGTGCGACGTCTTTACCTGGCTGTGGACTCGACGTTGCGAGTGGCATCCTTCTACCACCATTCGCGCCTATCTGCACGCGGCGGTCCGTCACCGAGCACTGAACGTCAAACGCGCCGCGCACCGTGACGATGCGCGCGCCGCAACGCTCTCCATCATCTCGGACCAAGCGACTCACACGACAGTCGCGGCCGTCGACGATCGCCTCGATCTCGAAGCCAGGACGCGCGCCATTCACGCCGCGCTCGCGACGCTGTCGCATCGCGCCCGCACCATCCTCGGGCTTCGCTACGGGAACGGTCTCAGCTCTGGCGAGATCGCGCAGATCGTCGGCATCAGCATGGCAGCGGTCGATCAAGAGTTGAGCCGGGCTCGTCGTGCCATTCGTTCCGCCATCCCCAATCACCTGAAATAGCTGTTCGGGGGAGTTCTCAAAATCCACCTGTCAGGAATTCCGCGCGGCGGTGCTGTTGAAGTGAGGCCGCCATGGATTCCTATTCTGACTCCGACCTGATCGACACCGATCTCGCGCTCCGCTATCTCCGAGGCGAGGTTACGAATGTTGAACGAACGATTGTTTGCCAATGGTTGGCGAGCGATCCGACACGGACGCGGACCCTCGATGCGATGCGCGCTGTCTCATTCGACAGCCAATCCTCGATCGCGTCGGACGGGGACGTCGAGCGAGCGTGGACGCGTGTCGAGCGCGACATGGCGCGTTCGAGCGCCGGTCATGTTCCTCAGGATGCCGCACCGGGTCATCCTCTAGCACCAAACTCAGCACGAACACGCCTCTCGTCGGGGCGGCTCGACACGACGCGCGGTACGATGTGGCGTCGTGCCACCCTCGCCGTCGCTGTATCTGCGAGCGCCGTAGCCGCGGCCGTCGCGATCTGGAGTAGATCATCGAGCCATCACGCAACACCCGGCGCGGTGCGGAGCTACGCGACGTCGGCGGGGCAGCGAACGACTGTCACGCTCTCCGACGGGAGTCGCGTGATACTTGCCCCGAACTCGACGCTGCGTGTCGCGGATGCAATGCGTGGTGCCGAGCGCCGTCTCACACTCGTAGGCGAAGCGTATGTCACTGTAGCACACGTGTCGTCAGCGCCATTCATCGTCGACGCTGGAGCGGTGTCTGTCCGCGTCGTCGGGACCGCGTTCACCGTTCGTCGGTATCCGCACGATCTGTCGACGCGCATCGCCGTGCTGAGCGGCAAAGTCGTCGCCGCGACGCCGGGACATGCGCCCGTTCCCCTCCCGGCATACACTATCGCACGCGTGACTGACTCGACCGCCGTTCTCGCGCGGGCCGATGACATGGACGCGGAGCTCAGTTGGACGCGCGGCACGCTCGACTTCCGCGACACTCCGCTCGCCGACGTCTTGACTCGGCTCAATCACTGGTACGACATCGACGTCCGCGTGACCGATAGTGCGATGGCGCAACGATTGGTGACGGGGACGTTCGCCGGAGAAAGCCGCGTCGAAGCGTTGTCGACGCTGCAGTCCGTCTTACACGTCGCCATGGTCTTCGACAGCACGCCGGGACGTGCACCCGTCATCATGCTCGTTCCACGTCCCGCACACCACCCCTCGATGCGAACGCCTCGAGCCGCGCACGAACTCTCACCTACTTCGTTGGAGGTTGGCCGATGACATTGTTCGGTGTTCGTCGTTGGGCCGTCATCATGTTCGGGTGTACGTTGCCCCATGCATTTGTCGCCGCACAGACCACCGTCGCCGCGGGTGACGCGCGGCCGATCGATACGCGCGCGGCGGATGCCGCTTTGGATCGTCCTGTCAGCATTCGTCTCTCCGCACCGTCGGTACGTGCCGCGGTCGACGCCGTGGCAAAGGTGGCGGGGGTGCGCGTCTTCTACGAGAGCCGGATCTTCGCGCCATACACGACGCCGATTCCTGTGAATGCGTCTGCCACACCACTGCGTACCGTGTTGGCGACGATTCTGTCGGGGACGCATTTGCATGTCGTCCCCGTCGCCAACGGTGCGGTGAGCATTCAAGAAGGGGACGTCGATTCGGTACACACCGGAACGATCTCCGGCGTCATCACTGACGCGAAATCGAAGCGAGCGCTACGTGGAGTCTCGGTGACGTTGGACGACAAAGCATCCGTCATTCGGACCGACGACGATGGGCGGTACCACTTCGCGAACGTTGCGGTGGGAGCGCATCATGTCGTGGTGCGGTTCATCGGCTACGGACGTCAGACCAAGGCGATCACGCTGCACGATGACGAGACCGCCACTGCAGATTTTGCCCTGGAGACGAGCTCGGCGAATACTTTGGATCAAGTGGTGATTACCGCAACTGGAAATCAACGGGTGCGTGAATTGGGACACGTGGTTGCGCAGATCAACGCGGATTCGCTCGTGAAGGAAGCGCCGATCACGAGCTTGAGCGAGTTGCTGTCCGCGCGTGTTCCCGGATTGCAAGTCATGCCTGGGAACGGTGGTGTCGTCGGTGGCGACGTCGCGCTCCGGCTACGGGGGCAGACGACGATCTACGCCGATCCACAACCGATCGTGATCGTCGACGGCGTGCGCTACAAGAATACCAACACGATCGACGGCGAGTTCGGCGGGCTCAGTGAGGATCAGCGCCCCTTTGGGATCGAGCCGCGGAGCCCGTTGAACGATCTCAACGTGAACGACATCGACAAGATCGAGGTCGTCAAAGGGCCGTCCGCGTCGACGCTCTATGGGCCGGATGCGTCGAATGGGGTCATCCTCATCACCACGAAACGCGGACACGTGGGAAAACCGCAGTGGCACGTGTACGCGTATCCGGACTTGAGCGTCGTTCCGAAACCGGCGGCGGACATATCGCGTGGCTATCGCATCTGGGGACACGATCCGACGACGAATCTCACGGTCCCATTCAACTGCCTCTTGGTGGAACAGGTCGGGAATCCGCCGCAGTGCGTCTTCGACAGTGTGACGGTCACGCGTACCGCGATCGCGACGCCTGCCTACTCAGTGGTCGCGAAGAGCCGCCCGCAGTGGTTTTCGGGAGCGAGCGTGAGCGGCGGAACGGCGGGATTGACGTATTACTTCTCGGGAAATGTCGATTGGCAGACGGGAGCGTTGCAACTCTCGCCCTTCGCGGCGAACTTCCTCCGCCAGCAACTGGGCACGGCGACGCTGAAAGACGTCACGCAGAATCCCAATACGCAACGGACGATCGGGGGACGGGCGGCGATCACGTCGCAGCTCACGCCGTGGAGCTCGCTCAACTTCGCGATCGGGTACACGCAGCCGACACAACGTGGCATCAACGTGCAGAGCGTCTACGACGCGACGACGCAAATTGGTGTGCTTCCGCTCGGGGTCGATACGAATACCACCGCGTTGGGCAACTATCTTCCGACGAACGCGTTCCTCGAAACGTCCGAACAGCACGCGAGCCATTGGTCCGCGAGCGTCGGCGGGTCGATCCAGGCAACGAGCTGGTTGAGCGGAACCGCCGACCTCGGGCTCGACCTCGGCAACAGCAGCGACTACGGTGTCGTTCCTAAGGGGGCGGAAGGGGCGGGGTCGGATGGACGCGTGTCGGATTTCCGCCGAGAGACGACGGAACGGACCGCGAATTTGCGATTGACCGCGACGCGCACGGGGAGTCTTTGGAGCTTCCGAACGTCGGTCGGAACGCAGTATACCTATTCAAAACTGGACGGACTGAACACGACGGGGACTGGGCTCGCGCCGGGGAGCACGTCGATCTCGACCGCCACCAGTGTCAGCGCCGGGCAGCTCTGGTCCGAAGTCGTCACGCTCGGCGGGTACGGTGAAGAGACGATCGGATTGCGAGATCGGTTGTTCTTGACGGGATCGCTTCGCGTGGATGGATCGACGACGTTCGGTGATGCGTATCATCCACGTCCGTTTCCGAAGATCGGATTATCGTGGGTCGCCTCGGAAGAGCCATTCATGCGATGGCTCCAGGTTGCTCAAGTCACCGATCTGCATCTCCGCTCTTCATATGGCGTGGCCAGCCGGTATCCGAATTCCGCCGAGAAGTACGGATACATCACGGCGCGACAGACAGGGATCGATGGACAGCCGACCAACGTCTTCGACCGGCAATTATTGGCCAACCCGCTGATTCGTCCGGAGCGGACGGGCGAGGCGGAGTACGGTGCGGACTTCAACATCGCGTCCAACGTTCGCTTCGAGCTCACGTGGTTCAACCGGCGCACGACCGATCAGTTGAGTCTCATTCCCGCACCCAGTGGATATCTCCCGTCGTGGGGGAACATTGGAAACGTCGCCGCGCACGGCTTCGAGGCGACGATGAACACGGCGCTCTTCACGACGTCGACCACCAAGCTCGATCTGTTGGCAACGTTCGCGCAGCATACCGACAAGTTGGTGAGTCGCGGGAGCGCGAAGGAAGTGAAGAATTGGTTCGGGAGCTTGGTCGCGGGGTATCCGCTCGACGCGTCGTTCGGCCAGACCGTCGTGAGTATTGCGGATACGGCGCACGGCGGTCCGGACGGTATCATCGAGTCGCAAGAAGTGACGCTCTCGCCGCTGCGTTTCCTCGGCGTCCTAATTCCACCCAAAGTGTTGACCGTGACGCCGCGACTCTCGTTACTTGGGGGATACGTTCGACTTTCGACGATGTTCGTGCGGCAGAGCGGAGGCATGCAGCTCGACCGGTTCGGATTTGGGTGTACGGGGACGGCGTTGTGTCTTGCACCATTCTTGAAGAGCACCCCATTGGCCCAACAAGCACGCTTCGTCTCCGGGAACCCGGGCGACTTCATTGTCTCATCCGACATGACGCGGTGGCAGGAGTTCTCTCTCACGATGGAAGTGCCACAACGGTTCCGCGAGAAAGTGTGGTTGTCGCGTGCGTCGATGACGTTACAGGTACGCGATCTCGCGCTCTGGACCAAGTACAAAGGGGTCGATCCCGAGAGTGCCCCGGGGCTGGGAACGGTTGGGTTGGCGTCCGCGCAGAATAGCGGGTTCGGCATTCCGCAGCCGCGCTCGTGGGGCATTCGTTTCGACATCACGCCGTGAGGAGTGCGACCGCATCCATGAGATCTTTTCCTATGACTTCTCGTATCATGCTCCGTGCGGCGGCGCTGATCGTGACCGCGTTCGCGGCTGGCTTGTCCCTCACTGCGTGTAGCGGACTTCTCGACGTCAGCAATCCGACGCTCGTACGGGAGAGCGACATCGCGAACGCCGAGGGAGCCAACGCTAAACGGCTGAACGTGTTGGATTGGCTGCAGCAGACGGCCGGACCACTCGCCGGCGACGTCGCTATTCTGACCGACGAGTGGACGATCAATCTTGCGGCGACGGACTTCGTCGATCCGCTCGACATTCGGAACAGCCAAGCGTACGAAACCGCGCGAGGGACGGTCGACCAGCATTGGGGAGGGTGGGATCGGGTCTTTTATCAGACGTCGATCGCGATTCCCGCGGTGCGGAGCTATACGCCGGATTCGCTCCGTGATGATTTTTTGGGACAGCTCTACGCCGTTCGTGGGTACGCAGTTCTGCAACTGGCGGAGGACCTGTGTCCCGGATTCCCACTGAACGACGTGAGCGCGGACAATCAACCGATCTTCGGCGGTCCACTGACGACCGATTCCGCCATCGCGTACGCGAGTGTCCAACTCGATTCCGCGGTCAAATATGCGACGGATAGCGCGCGTGTCGTGACCCTTGCGCGCGTCGCGAAGGGACGTGCGTTATTGGACCAGGGGAAATATGCGGAAGCCGCAGCCATGGTGGCGACCGTGCCGACGTCGTCGACGTATGATGTCGGTTTTGCGGGTAATCTCAGTACGAAGATGGGTCAGGGATCGGTATACCTCGTCGGTGATCGTGAGGGAGGAAATGGAGTGCCCTTCGTCTCACAGAACGACGTACGCATTCCGTTGTTGGCCAATGGGGTGAGTATTGCGGATTCCACAGTCCCCGTGTACAGGACCACAAAATACCCGGCGCAGCTTTCGTCGTTCACCTTGGCAAGTGGCGTCGAAGCCCGGTTGATCGAGGCGGAAGCGGCGTTGAATACGGGAGGCGATTGGCTGGGGATCCTCAATACGTTGCGCGATTCCGTCGGTTTGGCGCCGCTGGCCGATCCCGGAAGTCAGTCCGCGCAGGTCGACTTGCTCTACCAGGAGCGCGCGTTCTGGTTGTATCTCACGGGACGCCGGTTGGGAGACATGCGGCGGCTGATCCGGAATTACGGGCGGTCGGCGGAGAGTGTCTTCCCGACAGGGACCTATGTGCCGGGCGGCAACTACGGGACGGCGACCGCCATTCCCTTCGTCTTTCAAGCAGCCGCGGTGAGCAATCCCTACATCACGTCGGGGTGTACGACGCGGTGAGTCGCATGATCGACAGTACTCGTTTCTTGAAGTATCTTTCGCTGTTCGCGCTGCTCGCGTTCGTTGGGATCGAAAAGCACGCTGACGCGCAGGCGGATGTCCAGATGGCACTTCCGGTGCCGCGCATGTTGGATTCGATGCCGCCGGTCGCGGTCGCTGGGATCGTAATGACGACATCCGGTTCCGACCCCGCGGCGCCGCTCACGCCCATGCTCGCGGTGACGGATCTCCGGTTGTACGACGGCCAGCTCGCCACGCTGTTTCCGCGGAGCGTCGCCAAATATCCCGCGGACTCGCTTCGGGAGCTCAAGCGGGCCCGAGCACAAGCGTGGCTCGACCGGCTTCGCGCCGTGCCACCGAGGCGTATTGTGGGACAACAGCTCCTCGCGTTGGCCGAGGTTGCCTGGCGCGCCGGCGACGATACGTTGGCACGCCGGTACATCGACATGCGTCTCGCGCAATTACCGGCGGGACGGTCCGGCGTGATCCCACGCTCCCTCGTGCTCGCGGCGGCGGTCGATCAATTCGCGACAGTCATTGACGACACGGTCCGCATGCGCCGCAACATATCGATGGCCGAACAATATGCGCGGCAACTCGCGGCGCTTCCAGCCGCGGGCTACGCGACGATGACGGATAGTACGGATGTTCTTTACCGGCAGCGTGGTGCGTTCCTGACGTTGGTGCATGCCGCGGATGAAATGCATGCGACGCCACTCGTGTTGGCGTTCGCCGATCGATTGTTGGGCGTCATTGCCCGACTCGAGTTATCGGAACGACGAGGCGCGGTAGGGGATGCATTTCCGTATCTCGAAGTGGCGACCGCGCTGGTGGCGAGTCCCAAGGGCCGTGCGGGCGTAGATTCCTTGGACGCGCGGCTCGTTGCGTTCCTCACTCCGACATCCTCCGATGTGACCGCGCCGCGTGATTCCGCGCGCCGCGCAATGCAAATTCGTGCCTGGAGCCAACAACTCGCCGATCGTGCCGCACAATTTGCACTGTTGGGACGTCCGGCGCCCGAGATCATCGCGCATGCGTGGCTCAATACCTCGGATTCGAGTTATGCCGATACGCCGCGCACGCATGCCTTGAATGATGGGAGGGTTCGCGTCGTTGCGTTCGTGAACCGTGAGACGTTGATGCTTCCAATGTTGGAGCGCGTCCAGACCCACTTTCACGATCGTGTCGAATGCGTCCTCGTCACGGAGACGGAAGGGCATATCGGCCCGGACATCGCGACGCAAGCGAAGGAAGTCGCGTGGCTCGATGCCTACTATCGTCAGAAACGCCATTTGACGATGCCGATCGCGATTTGGGCGGGGGCCCGCGTTGCCGGTCTCTATGGAACATCGGAGCCGGCGTCGTCGCCGGTCGGACCGCAATATCACGCGGGCTGGCTCATTGGTGTGTATCTCCTCGACGCCAATGGCGTCGTCCGCGGATATCAACGACTGTCCACACGCGAGCACGAAGCGCGGCTCATCCGGCGGCTCACCGTGCTTCTCGACGAGGCGCCGGCGGTGGGGCACACGGTCGCACGGCCGTGAGCGTGTGCGTGTTCACCTTTGAGTGTCGAGAGACATGAACGATTTTCGTCTTCCTCGTGGCGTGACGCGCCGAGCATTTTTCGCGACGGGAACGCGTGGCGTGTTGGGGCTCGGTGTCGTGGGGCGTTTGGCTGGCGCAATGCCGACGTCGATGTCAATCGCGATCTCCACGACACGTGCTGCGCGCCGTCTTCCGCCGGCGGCATTTTTTCCTGAGCCGCTGTCGGACGAGTTGTTCTGTTCGCTGGCGCTCGCGGCGATGGATGCGGCACACGCAGCCGGCGCGGAGTTCGCCGACATCCGGGTCGGGATGCAGCGTGAGATCAGCGTGCCGCCCTACCCGCACCCGCCTTCGGCCGCGATGACCGTTGGCTACGGCGTTCGCGCGCGCGTCAATGGGACGTGGGGCTTCCAGTATGGAAGTCTCATGACTGCCGATGCCGTGCGCGGCGCCGCGCAAAGTGCCGTTGCGGGCGCACGACGATCCGCCGCCACGAATGTGCGGCTCGGACGGACGGCACCTCGTGAGCTGGCACCGGCACCCGTAGTGACCGGCGAATGGCGTTCTCCCTGCGAGATCGATCCATTTACAGTGCCGATGGACGATTTCCACCGAATCACCGAGGCGATCGCCGAGACGACGGCCAAGGTATATCAAAATCATCCCATCGGCGGTGGAGGCGCGACGTGGCGCGCCGAGTCACGCGTGTTCGCGTCGACGGAGGGGTCGCTCGTGACGCAGCACTTCATGCGCGGCGGGCCGGGGTTGGGGGGGTATACCACGCTTCCCGAAAATCCCTTCGACAAAGTCTATCTCGACGTTCCTGGGATCGACTCCGTCAGCGCCGGCTTCGAGACCGCGCTACGCACCGATTGGATCGACCGTTTGCAGACGGGACTCGAAGAGATCATCCGGCTCCGTGAGCTTCCGCTCCGTGCCTTCCGCGATGTCGGACGTTTTCCCGTCGCGTTCGAAGGGGCAACGTTCGCCAACATCATCGCCAATACGGCGAACATGGCGTTGGATGGCGATCGCGTCATGGGAATCGAGGCCGACGCGTCTGGGACCAGCTATCTCGTGCCGCCAGATGACATTCTTGATGCTGCCGCCCCGGCCTTTTCGCCGCTCCTCACCGTGACCGCCGATCGGGCATTGCCGTCCGTCGTCGCCGTGCAGTGGGATGATGAAGGGGTCGTTCCGGAACCGTACACCGTGATCGATCGCGGGCGCGTCGTGGAATATCATACGACTCGCGAGACCGCGCCGATGCTGAGCGCGTGGGCCGCAAAACATGGGCGTCCTGTACGGCTTCGCGGTGGTGCCGTTGCATCGATCCCAACGGCGCTTCCCGTGTGTGGCGGGATGCAGATGCAAGTGACGCCGTCGGCGAGTCGCGCGCGAGTGGACGACTTCATGCGTACGATGACACATGGGTTTGTCGTTCGAAGCGGATGGGCAGACCCTGAACCTGGTTTGACTGCAGGGATGATGGGAACAGGGATTGTCGTCGAAGTCGTACGAGGGAAACCTGTGTCGCGCACGACGTTGTCGCTCGAGTTCGTGACGAAGAGCCTTCTCAAGGAGAAGCTCGTCGCGATCGGCGACGCCACGACGGTTCGGGGCAATCTCATCGGCGTGAGCAAAGGGATTCCGTACCGGCAAGTCGTGCAACCGGTCGCCGCGCCAGCCGCATTGTGCAAAGATGTGGACGTGTTCGCGTGGCTCGACGCATCGGCTGACGCATGATAGCCCGCGATACGATGAAGACTCCCATTCTCTCCGCCGACGAGCTTCGCACCCTCTCTCGGCGCATTCTCGAGATGACGACGGCGGAAACGACGGTTGTGCGCGTCCATCACATTGCGTCCGGCATTGCCCGGGTCATGCGCGGTGAAGTGCATCTCAGCGACAGCGGCGATACGTTGTCGATCGGGTTGACGTCGCGCTTCGGACAACGCGTGGCGATGCATCTCGACATCAACCAGATCGATCCGGCGAGCTTGCGGCATGCGGTCCAATACTTGGAGCGTGTCGCAAGCCAACAGCCCGGGGATCCGGTCGAAACGCGGATGCCGATTCCGCCCAGAACGTATCTCCCCAATACGACCTGGCACGATACGACCGCCGCGGCGTTCGACGATGCACGACACGCGGCGATCGAGATGGTGACGGCGCCCGTGGTCCGCGCGGGGCTCGTGACGTCGGCATGTGTGGGAGTGACGTTGGTGTCGCGGAGCTACGCGGACAAGCAAGGAATGTTGGCGGCTGGACAATCCTCCGACAGCGAAGTCACGGTGACGGCGTGGAACCCGAATGGAAAGGGGAGCGGCTGGGCCGGACAAGCGACGCGCGAATGGGAGACGCTCGACGTCACGAAGGTGGCCGATGAGGCAATCCGGCTCACCAAGCTCGCGGCGAATCCGGTGATCGCCGAGCCCGGGCGTCGCACCGCGATCTTGGATCGTCCGGCGGTCGCGCAACTCGTCGCACGTATGGGATGGGCGTTCAACGCGGATCGGGTGTTGAACGGCGGCGGCCCACTCTACGACCACGTCAAGGAAAAACCTCGGCTCGGCGAGCGGGTGTTCGACCCGCGGATTACCTTGTCGTCGGATCCGAATGATCGGGAGGGAGGATATCTCCCCTTCAACATGGATGGATACCCACTCGTGCCGATGACGTGGGTAGGAACAGGGGCGATTTTCCAGCATCTTGCGTACAACACGTACTCCGCCGCGATTCACGGAATCTCGCCCGCGAACGATGACCCGCGTTCTTTGCGCATGAGTGGCGGGACGTCGTCGGTGGAAGAGATGATCGCGAATTGCAAAGAAGGGATCTACGTCAACCGCTTCTCACAAGTCAGTGACGTCGATTACACCAGCGGGATGATGACGGGGTTGACGAATGGCGCGTGTTTTTACATCAAGGATGGAAAGATTACGAAATCACTTCGGCAGTTCCGGTTTTTGGCGTCGCCGTGGCATTTCCTGAATCGTGTGGAGATGATCGGACCGTCCGAGCGCACGGCGTTTGGGTATGCGCCGTGGCAGGAAGGATGGCCCGTATCGCCGACGATCGTCCCACCGCTGATGGTGCGGGATTTCAACTTCGTGGGGTTGGCGGACAATGTGTGATCTCGCGAGCCGCTGGTGACTCGCACCAATCACACTCGACATTGACGCCCCCCGGTCCCTGTTATAACGTGGCGTCATGGCGATCGCGCTCCGCGAGCTCTGGCTTTCCGACGCTCGAATCGATGGGAGCATCGATTCGAGCGATCGGATCGTACGGCTCGGACGCATCCAATTACCCGGGGAGACGCATCCTCAAGTCACATCCGACGCCGCGCTGGTCGAACGTCTTGCCCACGGCGACGTCTCCGCGTTCGACGCCCTCGTCATCACCTACGATGCCCCCCTCCGTAGATTCGCACGCCGTATGGTCGATCGCACCGACCTCGCCGACGACATCGTCCAGGACGTCTTCGTCTGGATCTGGGAGCGTCGTGACTCCCTGAACGTCACCGGGACTCTCCGCGCCTACCTCTATGGTGCAGTCCGGCATCAGCTTCTCCACCGCCTCCGCCGCGAGCGGATCGAAGATCGCTGCGCGCTCACCTTCGACGTCGATACGATCCCCGGCATGGGGACCGCCCCGGCGGCCACCCCTGCCGCGGCCGAGCGTGCCGAGCTCGCCAACGCGCTCGCACGGGCGCTCAACACCCTGTCCCCCCGGGTCCGGCACGTCGCCCTCCTCCGCTGGCGCGATCATCTGAGCCGCGCCGAGATCGCGGCGATCATGGGGGTGGCGGTCCCGACGATCAACAATCAACTCACTCACGCCGCGCGGGCGGTCCGTGCCTTACTGGGCCCGTTCGACCCTTCCAGTTCCGGCGCAGAAGCCATCAAATAGTTCGATTCGCCGTCTCGCGCACCATACTGGCATGCGAGACTCGGACGAACAACCTCAACAGTCGGCGAACCACCCGGCCTCCGCGATGACGGACGCCGAGGGATGCGTCGTCGAACTGATCGAGACGACGCTCGCCGCGGAGGCTACACCGGTCGAGGTCACCGAACTCCATCGGCACCTCGGGACTGGCGAGGCGTCCGAGCGGCTCGCGCGGATCTCGGAGATTCTGAGCACGGAAGGGAACCGCGGTGAAGTGATCCACGACGACACCGCAGACCGTCTCACCGCGCTGCACGCACGGCTTGGTATTGTGGACGACATTTCGACCCTAAGCACGTCATCACGAGCTCATCTCCCCGTGCAGGGACGTCGAGGTATTCCTCGTCATTCCAACACGACGACGCGAGGCAGCATCATCGCGCGCGCGTTCGCGGCGGCGGCCGTGCTCGCGATCGTCGGAATCGTCATTCGCACCAACGTCACCCCGCAACACGCCGCGCCAGCGACCTACACCACGACGGCTGGACGCATGGCCATCGTACCGCTCGTGAATGGCGTCCAGGTCGCGCTTGCTCCGCGCACCGTCCTCGTCGCGCGAGGAACCGACCTCACCATTTCCGGTGAAGCGAATATCGACGTCACGCACCACATCGCGACGCCGGTCGTCGTGCACGTCGGTGGCGCGACGGTGCGTGTGCTCGGTACGACGTTCTCCGTCCGCCATTACGCGACGGATCGCGACGTTCAAGTCGCCGTGCGTGAGGGGCGCGTCGCGCTGAGCGCTCCGACGGCGCATGCGCCTGTCACCGTCGTAGCCGGACAGCTCGCGACGCTGCACGATTCGACGGTCGATACGGAACCGCTCGAACATCTCTCCAGCTACACCGATTGGGCGACGCATCAATTGGTTTTCCAGGGCGCGCCGGTCTCGGACATCCTCACCGTCCTGGGACGGTGGTATGGCTACCGGTTCCAGCTCGCCGACTCCACGCTCGCCGGACGCCACTTGTCGGCGGCCTTCGATGCGCGCTCGATCAACGGAACGCTGGCGCTCCTCAAGGCAACACTCGACGTGACACTGACGTTCGACGATACCGTGGTCACGTTGGCCCCACGGCGGCGCGAAGTACGCCGTCCGCGCGACATGCGGTACCAGCTGCAAGACTCTTTTTCAACTTCACATGAGGTGGGACGGTGACGCGTTTCGCGGTGAGATGGCACGCACGACGACTGTCGGTCGTCGGAGCAGTGAGTGCACTGGGATGGATCGCTCCTCTGAGTACTTCTCTGCTGGCTCCGTTCACGCCGGCCACCGCGCAGCGCGCGGTCGCGTCGGACGAGGGGCGGAATCGGCATGACGCGACGGCGGCGGCGGATTCGTTGTTGATGCGCCGAGTGTCGGTGAATCTCGACCGGGTTCCGTTGCGCTCCGCGCTGGACCTCGTGGCGCGCTCGGCGAACGTCCACGTGACGTATCAATTGGAGTTGGTGGATAGCGTCCACAAAGTGGTGACGCTCCACGCTCGTGATATCACGTTAGGCGACGCGTTCGAACGACTGTTCAACGGAACACCGCTCCAGGTTCTTGCGCTCCCGGACGCGCGTCTTGGCGTGAGCCACCGCCAAACTGATGGCGCGGCGGCGCAAGCCAATGGAAACGTCCAAGTCGACGTGACGGACGCGAAGACCAAACGCCCCGTTGCCGGTGCGAGCGTCACACTCGACGACAGCGTTCGCCATGGAAGAACGGACGAACAAGGACGCGTAATCTTCGCCAATGTCGCCGCCGGACAACACCGTGTGGCGGTGCGTGGCGTCGGCTACACGCGCCGGACCGGTGTCGTCATCGTACACGACGATTCGACGTCGTCGATCGCGATCGTCATGGACGCGGCGATCAATACACTCGATCAAGTCGTGGTGACGGCGACGGGCGCGCAGCGGTATCGCGAGCTCGGGCACGTCGTCGCCACCATCAATGCGGACTCTCTCGTCAAGACGGCGCCCATCACCACGTTGGCGGATCTGTTGACGGCACGAGTCCCAGGGCTTCAAGTAGCAACCTCCGGCGGAACGGTCGGCGGTGAGATCGGACTCCGTCTGCGTGGCCAAACGACGCTGACGCTCGATCCACAGCCGATCGTGATCGTCGACGGGGTACGGTACCGCAGCACGAACACGATCGCAAATTCGTACGGTGACGTCGTGCACGACGATCGCCCGCAACAGGTCGAAGGACGGAGCCCGCTCAACGATCTCAACGTCAACGACATCGAGACGATCGACGTCGTGAAAGGGCCGTCGGCATCGACGCTGTATGGTCCCGATGCGGCGAACGGGGTCATCGTGATCACGACGAAGCGTGGAAAAGTGGGAAAGCCCGACTGGCATTTCTACGTCCATCCATCGCTCCGCAGCAGTGTTCCGGATACCCGGCTCCCGACCGGGTATCAAGCGTGGGGACACGATTCCGCGAGCGGCGCGACGTTCATGGGGAATTGTACGTTGCTGCAGCAGTACAAGTATCACAACTGCATTCTGGACAGCATCACCGTGTCGAAGGTCAATGCCTCCGACGCTAACGTCAATGTGCTCGCACCGAACCGTCCGCAAGGACAGCTCGGGGCCAGTGTGAGCGGTGGCGCGGGGATGCTGCGGTATTTCCTCTCCGGAAATTACGACTCGCAACTGGGCTCGCTCACGATCCCCGCGCGTGTGGCGCGTCTCGTCAAACAACAGACGGGGACGAACGTCACCTCGCTCATCAAGACGCCGAACTCACAGCAAAGTGTGGACGTGCACGCCAATCTCTCCACGGATCTCTCCGACAGAGGAACCCTCGGACTGGCGACGACGGTGGTGCAATCCACCCAACGCGGAATAAACGTCAATCTCTTCTCCAACGCCATCATTGCGGGACGAGTTCCGGCTGGATACACGGGCGCCGATTCGGTGCAGTATCTCGATCAGTATGCCTACGCACCGTATTACCTGGAAACGAGCGAAATGCAATCGCGCCGCCTCACCGGGGCGGTAAATGCGGATTACAAATTGTTCCCGTGGCTCACCGTGAATGGATCGGCCGGGGTCGACATGGGGTCGAGCACGGACGTGTCGATCGCGCCCGCGAACACCGACTACGTCGGGGAAAATGGGTTCGGGCTCAGCAATGGGCGCACCATGAACGACCGTACACTCACTGGTGGTGCGACGGCGATAGCGAAGCGCGGGATCTGGAGCTTCCGGACGTCGCTCGGCGCGCAGTATGTCTATTCGCATATCGACGGACTCAACGTCACGGCGTCCGATCTCGCCCCTGGCAGTAGGTCGCTCGGCACCGCGGGATCGTCATACGTGACGCAAGTGTGGACCGAGACGGTGACACTCGGAACGTATGGCGAGGAAGTCGTCGGTCTCAATGACCGGCTTTTCCTGACCGGATCACTTCGCGTCGACGGCGCCGCATCGTATGGAGACGCGTATCATCCACGACTCTTTCCGAAAATTGGTGCATCGTGGATCGCCTCCGATGAGCCCTTCTTGCGCAATACCCCCGGGTTGAATGAGCTTCGCTTCCGTGTGTCGATGGGGGCATCGAGCCGAGCGCCAACGTCGGGGATGAAAGTCGGATACATCAATTCCGATCACGTCTCGCTCGAAGGGCAGAATCCGACCATCTACTATTTGCTCAATCTCGCGAACCCCAACGTGCGCCCCGAACAGACGCGCGAAACCGAATATGGGGCGGACGCAACGATGCTCGGCAACCGTCTCCATCTCAGTCTCACCGGCTATCGCCGTCGTATCAACGATCAGCTCGTGTCCTTCCAGGAGCCGCAAGGGCTTCCCTCGGCGCAATACATCAACATTGGCGACGCAACATCGAGCGGTTTCGAAACGACGGTCACCGTCAACGTGTTCCAAGCGCCGTCATGGAACATGGACGTCATGCTGAACACCGATTATCAAACCTCCAAATTGGTCCGGCTCGGCAACGTTCCTCCGGGACTCATCGGTGCCGGGTATGCTGTCGGCTTCCCGCTCGGCGCCGTTTTCGGACGGCGCATCATCGGTGTCACCGATACGGTTGGTGGGCATGCGGATGGGATCATTTTCCCGGAAGAAGTCCAGTATTCCCCGTTCGGATACCTAGGGGTCGCGTATCCGCCGCACACATACACGCTCACGCCGACCCTGACGTTGGCGCATGGGCATCTGCGCTTGTCGACGCTCTTCGATCGCCAAACCGGGTTCATTCAAGGAAATCCGTACCTCAACAGCGGATGCGCCGACTATGGAACGTGCCTCACGGGATTGGTGAAGACGAGCTCGCTGCTCGATCAGGCGAGAACCGTCTCGTCCGCGACCGATTACGAATCCGGCAACTTCACGCGGTGGCGTGAAGCGAGCGCGACGATCGACATCCCCGAACAATTGATGCGTCGCGTCTGGATGAAACATGGGCAGCTGAGCGTCGCGGTCCGTAATCTCGCGCTATGGACGGCGTATAATGGACCAGATCCCGAAGCGAACCCAGGCGCTGGTTTGCTGGCCTATCCTCCAAATAATACCGCGATCGGCATCCCCAACCCGCGGACCTGGACCATCCGGTTCGACATCAACCCGTAATTCCATGCAGATCATCTCACCTCTTCGAATGCAACGCCCCGCCATGATTGCCCGGTTGGCGCGACCGATGATGCGACCTGGAATATGGACATCGCTTTGCGGCGGACTGCTCGCGGTCTCCGCGTGTCATGGCGTGCTCGACGCCAGTGATCCGACGCGCGTCCTCGATTCCGACATCGCGAATGCCGCTGGGGCGAACTCGCGCCGTCTTTACGTCTCGTTCGTCTTCGGACGCGGGTTCGGGTCGACGGTCACCGATGTGGCGCTCTTCTCCGACGAAACGAAGATCGACGGTCGTGGCCAGGCGATTCACAACGACTTGAACCGCCGCGACGGTCCGCAGTATGAAATCGACAACACGTCGGTCGGACATGTCAGCACCCAGGATCCCCATCTGGGAACGCTCGACGCGATCGTGACCGCCGCAGACGTCGCGATTCCCGCGATTCGCGCCAACACGCCGGATTCGTTGAAAGGAGATTTTCTGGCGCACGTCTTCGCCATGAGCGGAACGGCGGTCGTGCAGATGGCGGAGGATGTCTGCTCCGGTTTCCCCATCAATCATGTGTCGGCGGAGAACAATTCTGTGTTTGGACCGCCGCTCACGACGGACTCGGCCCTCGCCTATGGCGTTACCCAGCTCGATTCGGCGCTCACGTACGCACACGACAGTACTCAGTTTCGCGATCTCGCGAGCGTCGTGAAAGGGCGTGCGCTACTCGATCGTGGACAATACGCGGCCGCCGCCGCGGCGGTCGCCAATGTCGCGACGTCGTTCGAGTTCCGTGGTGAAGGGAATAACTTCGCCTATGAGAATCCGAACCGGTACGACTTCGGGTTCGACAACATCGTGACCGCGGATTCCGAAGGAGGGAACGGGCTTCCGTTCGTCTCCGCGCACGATCCGCGCGTCCAAAACGTCAACGTCGGAGTCAGTTACTTCAACGCGGCGGATTCGGCGTACATGACCACGAAGTATACGGACTACAGCGATCACATCATCATCGCGACCGGGATCGAAGCGCGGTTGATCGAGGCGGAAGCCGCGCTCAACGCCGGTGATCCGAGTTGGTTGACGACGCTCAATACGTTGCGTGAAAGCATTGGGCTGACGGATTTGAGTGACCCGGGGACGACGTCGGCGCAAGTCGACATGCTCTTCCGTGAGCGCGCGTTCTGGCTCTATCTCACTGGGCGCCGGCTCGGCGATCTGCGCCGCCTGGTGCGCAACTACGGACGTGACCCCAACACGGTGTTTCCGGTGGGGCCTGCGCTCCCGAGTGGCCAGTACGGACCTTCGACCGCGATTCCGTTCGTCTTTGCAACGGAGTCTGTTCTGAATCCATATCTCACGTCGGGATGCACGGGTCCGTAATGTGGTGGCGCGGCGTGCTGTGTTTCGCCGCGGCAGTACTGGTGACAGCTGTTGGAGGGGCGCAAGGTTCGTCGCCCGTTGGTGCGTTGGACGTGTCGCGCGACGCGGTACGCACCTTTCCAGTCCTGCGGAATTTGGGGGGGCCGCCGCCGGTCCCGGTGACCGGCGCGGTCCCCCTCCGCAGTGGGTCAATGACGACGATTCCCATTAGCGCAGCCTTCGCGTTCGCGGACATGCAATGGTATGGTCGCCAACTGGAAACACTCTTTCCGATGAGCGGCCCGCTCTATCCGGCCGATTCACTCCGTGCATTGCGTGCCGCGCGCGCCAAGGGATGGATCGAGCGGTTGCGCGCTGAACGCGCAGCCGGGCACCCTGGAGTCACGGGATGGGAGCTGGTTCCATTTGCGCAGCTCGCGGTTCTCGCCGATGATGACTCGTTGGCGATCCAACTCTTCGATGCGCGTGCCGCCGAGCTCACACAGCTTCCCGTCGAGCAAGTGTATGTCTATTCGGAAGCCGTCGCCGCGTTCGTCGATCCGTTGCAACCGGCGGCGCAACTCACGGCCCGACTCCGTTTGGCGGAACGGTACGTCGCACGGCTCCGGAAGATTCCCCTGCAAGGGTATCACACGCGACAGGACAACTTCAGCGTCGTGACTCGTCGTGCGCGCGTCGAAGATACCGTGATCGTTGCCTACGACATCCTGGGAGTTCCCTCACAAGTGCTCGCGCACGCCGAGGAGCGAATCAAGCTGGTGGCGTATTTGACGCCGGAGAATCGCGGGGGACTGCTGATGCAGGCCTATCGTCCTGCCGCGCTCTCATTGGCGTTGCACCTTGGCGCGCGAGCCCAATTCGACACGCTGCATCGTTGTTTCACGGAGATCACGCGATCGATTACGACGACATGGGCCGGCGATTCGGTCTCCAGCCGCGCGCAAAACATCGCCAATTTTACAGAGAATGCGCATGCGACCATCAAGGTGGTCGACGAGGCGCTAGCGTGGATCGGTACCGACGCTCCAGCGATCCCCGGGCATGCCTGGCTGAACACGTCAGACTCTGCGTATCAACAAGCGCCGCGAGAACGGACTTTTCGGGACGGCAAGGTACACGTCGTGTTGTTCATGGGCGTAGACGACGACGGCAGTGAATCAGTGCTCCAACGATTACAGCGTGCATTCCCGCATCAGGTTGAGACGTTACTCGTTACTGCGACAACGGGCGCCAATGGTCCGGATCTCGTCGCGACGCCGTCGGAAGTCGCATGGCTCGAGCGATTCTACGTCGGGCTCCGAAAGTTCTCGACGCCCATCGCGATTTGGGGCGGTGTGAAGGTCCCCGCCGAGCAGTCGGAGGGGAAGGTCGGACACGTGCCGGAATCGTCACCGGTGGATACGTCTCGATATCGGTTCCGGATGGGTGCCTTCGCGATCATCGACGGGAACGGAAAGGTGCGCGCATTCCAAGATGGATCGTCGCGGCTTCAGGAGTCGCTGCTTTGGCAACGCGTGCAGTCGTTGCTGGCGGACTCGGTGCAAATGAGCGGTCGTCAATAACATCCGAGCACACCATCCGATGTTTTCTCCTGTGTCTCCCACGCGCCGTCAATTTCTCACGACCGGAGCACGTGCGCTCGCCGGCGTTACACTTGGCGCGCGCGTGGCGTCCGCGCAACGCTTCGCCCGCGGTTTCCACCCTGGAATGGCGGTGCAAACGTTCCAACTTCCGGATGACACCGCGTCGCTCCGGATGACGCCGCATCAATGGCTCGTGACATCGTCGTCCGCGGAACAGTTTCGTTCGCTCGCGCTGGTCGCCATGGACGCGGCGCACGGTGCCGGAGCCGACTTCGCCGACATTCGCATCGGCGTGCAGCGCGACTTTTCCGTCTTTAGTGGACGTGTTGCCGTTGGCTATGGCATTCGCGCGCGTGTGAACGGCACGTGGAGCTTCGAATCGGGAACCGTTCTCACTCCCGACGCCGTTGCCACCGCGGCACGTACCGCCGTCGCGGATGCCCGCACCGCGGCCGCCATCAACGCTCGCCTTGGCCAACCTTCCGGGATCGAGTTGGCGCCGGCGCCCGTTGTGACTGGCGAGTGGCAGAGCCCTGTCAGTATCGATCCTTTCGCGGTCCCGATCGACGACTACATGCGCTTCTGGCAGAGTTGTGCGCAAGTTGGGGATCGTTTCGGCGCCGGCGTGCAGACGCGCAGCGCCATGTCGTGGCAACTCGAGACGCGCGTGTTCGCCTCCACGACGGGATCGTTGGTAACGCAGCAGTTGACGCGCGGCGGAATTGGCTTGTCGGCGTCCGCGGTGCTTCCGGATCGTGATGACAATGTCGAGGTACAAATCCCTGGATTCGGTCTCCAGAGCGTCGGTTTCGAAGCGGTCCTCGATCCGACGATTTTCGACCACCTCGCGGTCGGCGCCCAGGAGGCCATCCGTTGGCGCGAGCTTCGCGAGCAGACATTTCCCGACGTCGGTCGCTATCCCGTCGTGTTCGATGGAGCGACGATGGCGAGAATCGTTGGTGGCACCGTCAACGCGGCACTCGATGGCGACCGCGCGGCTGGATTAGAAGCCGACGCCGCCGGGGAAACGTTCTTGACGCCAGTGTCCGATGTGCTCCGTGCAACCACTCCGCAGTTCTCCCCGTTGCTCACCGTAACGGCCGGACGTGCGGTCCCATCACGCGTCGCCGTCCAATGGGACGACGACGGTGTCGTCCCAGAAGCCTATACCGTTGTCGATCGTGGCCATGTCACCGACTATCATACCACGCGTGAGACGGCGCCGCTCCTGGCCGAGTGGTATGCGAAGCACAACCATTCGCTTCGATCGCATGGCGGATGCGTCTCGACCACTCCGGCAAGCGTTCCAGTCGGCATCGCGGGCGATGTGTCCGTCGCTCCCGCGCAAACGCCCGCGGACATCGATGCATTGATGCGTGAGATGCAACGCGGCTTTCTCGTCATCGATGGGTATGCACGCGTCAGCCCTGGTTTGACAGGAGGGCTGCTGGACGCGACGCTCGTCATCGAGGTGCAGCAAGGGAAACCGATCCGCCGCTTGCGTGGGATGTGGTTCGCGTTCAATACGAAAGGGGTCGTTGGTAAATCGCTCGTGGCGTTGGGGAGCAAAGACACAGTGCGAACAGCGAGCATTCAAATACCGAAAGGCATCCCGTGGGAATCTGTACAATTCCCCGTCACGGCGCCGGCGGCATTTTGCAAGGACGTCGACGTCGTTCACATGGCATTGGGCGCATGACGTCACCCGTTCTCACCCCCGAAGCGCTGCGCGCGCTCGCGCGCGATATTCTCGCGATGACGACGGCGGATACCGCGAGCGTTACGGTCTCTCATCGTGCGACGCGTGTGACGCGCATCGCCCGCAATCGCGTCCAACGTCTCAGTAATGGTGAAACACTCCAGCTCGAAATCACAACGGCGTTCGGCTCGAAGGGGATGATCGCGTTGTCGGTGAATCAACTCGATCCCGAAACGTTGCGGGCCGCGGTCGCGTACACGGAACGAGTCGCGCACGAATCCATCGGCGACCCCGCACTCACTCGCGACGCGATGCCGATCCCCCCTCGGCAATATCTCGACGCGACCTGTTGGTTCGATACGACCGCCGCGGCGTTGAGCGATGACCGTCATGACATGGTCGAGGCGATCGTCCAACCGATGATCGCCGCCAAGCTCATCGGCGCGGCGTTCATCGGCGCGTCGGCGTATTCGACGATGTACGCGAACAAGCAAGGAATTCTCGCCGCGGGACAATCGACTGACGCCGAGCTCATCGTGACCGGATGGAGTCGCCCGAGCGCGACGAGTCGCGGAAGTTCGGGGTGGGCGGGGCAGGCTGCACGTGACTGGACCAAGATCAATCCGGACGCCGTCGTTGCCGATACGATTCGGTTCGCCCGAGGTATGGCGGAGCCAGTCGCGTTCGAGCCCGGACGCCGCGTGGCGATCTTGGGACGTCCCGCGATGGCGCAAATCGTTGCGACAATGGGACGATATTATGATGCCGCGGCTACTCATGCGGGGGAGACGCCACTCTCCGGGCACAAGTTGAACGACAAGATCTGGGATGAGCGCCTCACGCTGTCCTCAGATCCCAATGACCCCGATGGAGGGTATCTCCCGTTCGATGATCGCGGCGATCCTCGCATTCCAATGACGTGGATCAATCGCGGCCGGCTCGAGAATTTAGCGTATGGACCATATACCGCGGCGTATTCCGGCGTTACTCCCGCCAACCCCGCACCCGAGTCGGTGCGACTCGGCGTGCCGACGAACACGGCGTCCACTCCGGCGTTGCAGACGATCGAGGAGATGATCGCCAATTGCAAAGAAGGGATTTACGTCAATCGCGTCGCCGACATCGAAATCATTCACGGGCGGAGTGGGTTGCTCAGCGGCGTGACGAATGGTGGCTGCTTCCTGATTCGGAATGGCAAGATCGAAAAGGCGGTGAAAGATTTTCGCTTCCTCGATTCACCCTACTTCTTCTTGAATCGTCTCGTCGCCGTCGGAACGTCCGAGCGCACCGCGTTCGGATATGCGCCATGGCACGGTGAGTGGCCACTTCCACCCACGATCGTTCCGCCGGTGATGGTGCGCGATTTCAATTTCGTGGCGTTGGCCGACAACGTTTAGCCGACAGATCTTTGCCCTTGCGGCCCGCTCGCCCCGCCACAAATTGGGGGGCATGTCCGGGGATACGCGCATCACGAGAAAGCTGCTTCCGACCATTAGGACGACCGTTTCGAACGATCGTTCATGACGCTTGCGCTCCTCTTCGACCGGTGGCTGGACGACGACGTCCCCACGACCCCTCGGCTCTATCGCCCGCAGAATGGCGACGCCGAGGGGGAGTCGCGTGCGCGGGGGGATGATGGCTCCGCGGATGGGGCTGTGTGGACTCGGATCAGAGCTGGAGACGAGGTTGCCTTCGAAACACTGTTCCAAACACTGTGGGAGCCTCTCACCATGTACGCCGCCCGGCTCCTCCGTTCGAGCGATCGCGCGGTGGATGTCGTCCAGGACGTTTTTGCGCAGCTCTGGGAACAACGGACCACCTTGTCCATTCGAGATACGCTGCGAGGGTACCTCTACACCACGGTTCGCCATCGTGCGTTGAGTGCGCTCAGGCACGATCAAGTCGTGCTCCGTGCGCACGGTGAGGTGGAAGATCCGCTTGCGTGGAGTGGTAAAGTCATTGCGCCCGGTCCCGATCCCCTCATCGATCAGGAGCGTCTGCGGGCACTTCGCAATGCGCTGACCGCGCTTCCGCAGCGGGGGCGAGAAGTCGTCGTCCTCCGTTGGTTCCACGCGCTGTCGCACGCGGAAGTCGCCGCCACGCTCGGGATCAGCAAAGAGACTGTCCATGTGCATCTGACCAGGGCTATGGCATCCCTCCGTCGAGCGCTCACGTCGCAATAATTTTTTTGCGCCGCGTGTAACCAGTTCTCGCGGCTCGGGCGTCGTGAAGGCATGACCGACGATGCTCCTGATCCACTGACCGGGCTGTTGACCCCTGATGAGCTCGATCGTTACCTGACAGGTCAGGTGACGGCCGAGGATGGGATACGGCTCTCCGCGTTGTCCGCGGAACATCCGTGGTTCGCCGACCAGCTCCAGGCGATCCGGATCGCGGTGGCGGAAGACGCCCACTGGAGCGGCATTCTCTCCACGCCAGAAGCGTGGGCACAGCTCCGCCAACGGGTCCAACTTTCCTCGGCGCCACACGCCACAACGCACGCCACAGCCAACGGTGCCACGCAGGAGCGTTCGTCATCGCGGGCACATCTGTCAGCAGCGCACTCGCGTCGTTGGGCCACTGTGGCCGGAGCCGCGGCGAGCATTGCGGTCGCGCTTCTTCTCATGATCGGGATCCGATCCGGCACGGGACGTAGCGGCGCACATGTGCAGGAATACCGTACCGCCGCCGGTCAGCGCTCCACTATTCATCTCGCCGACGGCTCGACCGTCGTGTTGGGCCCGGCGACGTCGCTCCGTGTCTCGTCGCGGCACGTCGACCTCACAGGCCAAGCGTATTTCATCGTTGCGGCACGCCAGGACCGCCCCTTCGTCGTTCGGACCACGAACGCCGTAATTCGTGTGTTAGGTACACGCTTCTTCATCCGACGTTACTCAGAAGACCATTTCAGCCGAGTTGCGGTGGAGGAGGGGCGTGTGGCGATCGGGGTGCGGCACGATGGTGCGGCGCCCCCGCCAAGGACAGTGATTTCTGCGAACATGGTGGGGGAGGTATCGGACTCCGGTGTCACGGTCGACACCGGTGTGGGAATGCGCGCGTACACCGAGTGGACACACGGCGTTCTGGTGTTCCAGCGTGTCACTCTCCGCGACGTCGTCGCCGAGTTGGGACGGGCATACGGCGCGGCGATCGAAGTGCCGGATACCACGCTTGCCGGTGAACGGATGCGGCTCGACGTATCCACCACCCAGCAGTCATTACCGAATGTCCTTGACCTGATTGGCGAAGCCATCGGGGCACACTACACCAAGCGTGGCGAGACGTTTGTCCTGTCGCCGGGGCGTGCCAAAGGGCACCTCGCGCCAGGGCACGCCACGCCCTCTCCTTCACCCCAACCGGAGAAAGAATATGGTCGGTAGATCCGTACGATCGTCGATCCAGGCTTGCATCGCCGCAAGCCTGATGGCGGCGCACGTTACCTCGGCACAGGCGGTTGCTGTCAATGTTCCATCGGAGAGTAGCAGGAGTACGCTCGTGACGGTCGATGTGGCCAATGTGCCGCTCGATGGTGTGTTGGAGTCGATTGGGCGGCAGGCGGGGTTGCGCCTGGTGTTCGGGAAGACGGTGTATGGGTTGGAGAAGCGTGTGTCGTTGCACGTTCGCGACGTCGTGGCGGAGGAGGCGTTTTCCAAGGCGCTTACGGGGACGGGGGTTGTGGCGACGATCACGTCGGGGAGTGTGGTGTTTCGGAAAGCGGATGCGGTGCAAGGGATTGTGACTGGAAAGGTGATCGATGAGAAGACGAAGCAGCCGTTGAAAGGTGTTGCGGTCACGGTCGATGACATGGGCAAGGGGGTGACGACTAACGAGGATGGAGTCTTCCGCCTCGATCACGTGGCCACGGGGGCGCATACGATCCGTCTGCGCTTGTTGGGATATTCGAGAGCGACACGTCAAGTGACGGTGACGGATGGGGAAACCACATCCATCGACGTCACATTGCAAACCAGCGCGAATCAACTGAATCAGGTGGTGGTGACAGGAACGGTGACGGCGACCGAGATCAAAGCGATCCCCAATGCGATTACGGTAATTACCGCGAAGCAGATCGAGCAACGTGGGATCACCGATCTGACGCAGTTGTTCCGTGGTGACGTCCCGGGGCTGTGGGTGAGCAACGGCGGTGAAGAATCGTATCAGAATCCTGGAAAGAGTTACATCAAGTCGCGCGGAAACTCGACACTGAACGGCGGGCTTGACACGACCTCGTTCGTGAAGACGTACGTCGACGGAATCGAGATGACGAATGCGCAGTATCTCGGGTTGATCGATACGCGCACGATCGAGCGTGTCGAGATCTTGACCGGGCCACAGGCCGCAACGGTCTACGGCTCGAACGCAATGAACGGAGTCATTCAAATCTTTACGAAGCGTGGATCGACGCCACGTCCTCAGCTCACGTTGGGTCTCGAGCGTGGGTGGATTCAAAATGCGTTCAGCTCCGGCAAGGCGCCCCAGGACAACGACAACGTCTCGCTCTCGGGCGTCGAAGGGCACGTGTCCTATAATTTGAGTGCCACGTGGCTCTCCGTTGGGTCGTGGAGTCCCAGCGTGAGCCAAACCATGCTGAGTGGATCCGGAGGCGCACGGTTGCAGCGAGGTTTGTTCTCCATCGACTACGACGCGCGACGCAGTGGTGGGCGGAACCAGTCGAACGGCAACGGAAAACAAGTCACCGATGAGCGTTCCACCAACGGCGAGTATCTTATTGCTTCGGTTGTTCCTGAGCCGACGATCTTCACCAATATGGATGTCGCGAGCGGCGTGTCGGTGAACTACTCGCCGATGTCGTGGTGGTCGCATAGCGTACACGTTGGTCAGGATGCGCTCGAGTCCACATTCATGGTGCCCGCGCACATTTACCGGGCACCCGACGATACGACATTGTCAGTGGGGACTGTCACGTCGCGGACGCAGACACTGACCTATTCGACAACCGTCAATACACGTCTTGCCCCATTCATGACTGCTACCGTCACGGTCGGTGCGGACGGATCGACGGCATTTTCACAAAGCTTGTACGCGGACCCAGAGGCGTTGACCGGAAATTTGACGTCATCACGCGGGATTTACGCGCGACGGGATCCGAGTCATACGCGCGGCGGATTGCTGAACGGACGGGTCGGATTGTGGGACGAGTTGTTCCTGACGTATGCCGCTCGTGGTGAGTGGAATCCCACGTATGGGCCGAAGATCAATCCGAACATCACGAGCAGCTATGGCGCGTCGCTCTCGCACGATTTCGGAACGCTCACGATGAAATTGCGCGGCACCTATGGGCTCTCGACGCGCCCGCCGACAAAGGATCTCACCAACGCGAAATTGCTCCACGACGTCTTCCCGACGTCGGTAAAATATTACGGTGACATTGCTGCGCAACTCCCCAATAACGAGCTGTTGCCCGAAAATAATCGGGGTGGTGAAGGGGGACTCGAACTGTATGCGGGAAGCCGGCTATCGATGGTTATCACGCGGTACAATCAGACCGTCAGTAATCTGATCCTCGCCCCCAACGTCGATAGTGTCGAAGTTCTCCCAGTTTGGCGGACACTCCCCTTTTGTGTGCAGCGTGGTGGATGTTACTGGGTGCAAAACCAAAATGCGAATGTCGGAAGCGTCCGCAATGAAGGGTGGGAACTCCAGGGAAACACTTCCGCCGGTCCGGTGAGTGTCGGTGGCACGTACACCTGGCAAAAGAGCCGGATGATCGGGGTCACGCCGCGATACAAAAAGCAGTTCCCGCAATATATGGTTGGCGCACCTTTCAACTACGTGCCAGAACACACGTGGGCGCTCAATTTGAGATACGTGACGGCTCGTACCTCCGTTTCGCTCAACATTCATGGACAAGGGCAAATGGGGACGACATTCACGGATCTGAACGATGAGAGCCTCGCTCGGTTCCCCATGTACAACCTTCGGCAGTCCATTCCTGACGGCTACGCTCAGGAGGCGTCTGGATATGCGTTTGCCGACGTCAACGTACAACAGCGTATTACGTCGTTCATGGATGCCAGATTGCAGGTGGCCAACGTCGCCGGAACGTACCGGAACGATCAACTCCCCCGTGCCGCGAATCCCGGTCGCATGCCTCGGCTCGGACTGCACATTCAATGGTGAGTGTGTGGCATCGTACGACCAATGATCTTCACTCTGTAATACAACAATGCGTCACCGATTGATCGCCAGTGGTGTGCTTTGGGGCACCCTTCATGTCCTGTCCGCCGGATCCAACGCTTGGGCGCAAGCTCCGGCCCAGACTCCGGCGGAGACTGCCTCCGTTCATCCACCCGATGAGCAACAACTCCCCGCCAGACGAGTCACGGCATTCAGCTACGGCGCCGCACAGCACCAATTGCTGGATTCCTTGCAGATGCATCCGATTGTCAATGGGCATGTCGTGCTTCGGATGGATTCAGTCCGCACCATCGTCGAAGATCGCGTCCGGACGTGGCTGTCGGCGCTCGCGCTAAAGGATCCGACGCGCCTCTTCCAGACACCGACCGCGGCGCTTGCCTCGTTCGTCCAGCAGGATACGCTGTTCGATCGTCTGGTGGCAGAGCACCTGGCCGACCCACGTCTGTCGCCTGAAGAGCGGTTGTGGACCAACGTGACGGCGTTCGATCTCCTGACGCCTCATGATACGGCGCAGACGACGGTGCAATTGCAACATGCGTTGCGCTACCTCGCTGCGATCGATCGATTTCCGCCATCGGTGCTCTATGGAACGCGATACAGCGTCCGCATTGGAATGATGAACGCCGAGCTTCGGCGAGGCGACATTGCCGCGGCGATTCGGTGGGGCAATGAAGCGTACAGCATGGTTCCGCTGATGACTAACTATTTGGATCGCGTCAGTGCGGCGACCAATGAGGCTTTAATCACTTTCGCGACGCTATTGGCGGGAGAACCCAACGCAAGGCACAAAATCGACTCGTTGCTGACGTTTCTCCGCCCCTTTGTTCCCGCGCCGTCCGCCCTGATCGCGCAAGATACGGTGTACCGTATCTACGGTGCCTATCAAGAGCAGGCCTTCGCGGGACTCGAAGCGGCGGTTCATGATGCCCTCGGCAAACCGAACACGATGCTCGTGGCGACGCACTGGTACAAGCAACCGGTTCCGACCCTCGTATCCGATGCGGCGCCACAGGCACGGTTGAAGCGGCTCGACGACGATACGATCCGCGTCATTGGATTTGGATGGTTTTCGTGTCCGCATTGCCTCGCTTCGTGGGGACGACTCGAAAAAATCAAGGAGACCTTCCCGAAAGGCGTTTCGGTGATGGTCGTCGAGCGAACCGAAGGAACGTGGGGTGGCGATCCCGCGACGCCGGATGAGGAAGCCGAGCACATCCGGCATTACATGCATGACTTCAGGCACTACACCTTCCCACTCGCGATTTGGGCTGGGCCGCGCGATAGGACGCCCGACGGCTTTCAGGTCGTTCGGGAATTTCCGATGATCGCAACCCATGGCGTCGCCGGTGGTCCAACGTATCTCGTGATCGATGGCCATGGGACCATGCGCGCAAGGTTCGGGGGAGAGGATGCGCTGGCTTCATGGAACGTTCCCCGCATCGTCAAGTTCCTCGTCGCCGAGCGAGAGCAAGCGAACCGGCAAGCGTCGAATGCACAGAATACGCACGTGCCAGCCGCCGGTAGTGCGCAGTAGCAATGCCGATCAATTATCTCCTTCCATCTCACTCCGTGTCTGCTGTTCCACCATCCGTTCCGACGTCGCATGTGACCCGGCGCACCTTTCTCGCAACGTCATCCGCGTTGCTCGCCAGTGTTGCGGCGCGCGCCGCTGCACAACCTTGGACATATCCGGGAATCATTCTTCCCTCGCGCTCACGTCGGCCAGTCGGCGACTTCGCGCCGCCCTTACTCGATGCGGAGCAATTGCGCGCACTCGCGCGGGCGGCGATCGACGCCGCGATCGCGGCCGGTGCAGAGATGGCTGACATTCGCGTCAGCGACCATCGAAGCTTCTTTACCTGGGGCCGATCCTCGCAAGACAATCGGCTGACGTTGGGCAGCAATTACGGGTTGCGCGTTCGCGTCGGCGGGGCCGAAACATTTTTGAGTGGTGCGGAACTGGCGCGCGACCACTTGATCGCGACGGCGCAACGCGCCGCGGCGACGGTCAAAGGATTAGCCACGGTGGCGAAAACACCACCGAGAATTGCCCCGGCGCCGGTGGTGACGGGAGAATGGGAAGTCCCTGTCGAGCTCCATCCGTTCGACGTCTCTCCCGACGACCACCTGTACGTCGTGGGCGGTTTGGGGGCGAATCACGGTCAGGGAGTCGGAGCGGCTGGTTGCGATGCCACTGTCACGTGGTACGACGAAACGCGCGTCGTCGCGACGTCGGAAGGGTCGCTCGTCACGCAGCGGTTTGTGCGATGCGTTCCAAACGTTGGATTCCGCAGCCCGGGATTCTTCACCGACTGGATCGGTTATCGTACGCCGCTCTTCAAGCCATGTTCGGTGGGATTCGAATATCTGCTCCGTCCCGGTATTCATGACGCGCTGCACGAGGCGGGACTCGAGCTCGCCGAGCTCACCAAAATCAAAAATGCCCCTTTGACGGACGTCGGGCGTAAGGAAATTGTATTCGATGGCTATGTCCATGCCCAACTGATCGGCGAAGTATTGGCGCCCGCGCTGACGTTGGCGCGCGTCATTGGAGAAGATCAAGATCACAGCGGCACGAGTGTGTTCGGGCCAACCTCCCAATGGCTGGGACAACCCATCGGAAGCCCGCTCGTCAACCTCCAAACACAGGCGGCGCTCCCCGGTATTGGCGCGGCAAAATGGGACGACGAGGCGGTCGCCACGCAACCGCAGACGCTCATCTCGGCGGGACGATTGACCGATTACTTCTGCACCCGCGCCAACCGGGAAGCGGTGGCGGGATTGCCGACGACGCTAGCCGGGACAACCACCGCCGCGGACGTCCAGTGCGCTCCAGTCGCGCTTCCCACGGAAGTCACGATGCCGGCCGCCGAGACAGGACCATCGTATGACGAGTTGGTGCGCTCGATTCAGGACGGGTATGTCTTACGCCAGGCGTGGTGGGTTGGAAACGATCAACAGTGCGCCGGCGGAACCATTGCACCGGACACGCTCTTGGAGGTGCGGCGCGGAAAGATCGTGCGACGCATCATGGGTGCGCAAATCGCCGTGACCACGCGCAAGTTCTGGCAAGGACTGACCGCCTTGGGCGGCACCGATACGCTGCGGACGGAAGTGACCAACGACATGACCGGGCCACCCTGGAAAAACAGCTTGCGTTTCGCCACCGCCCCTGCAGCACACTTCAAAGAAGCCGATATCGTCCGGCCTACACGATGACGTCCTTGGATGGCGCGCATCCATTCCGCGCTCCCTGCTCGCACTCCGCTTTCCCTCTCATGAGCTCGTCTGCCGATTTCTTTCTCGCCCGCCGGGGGACATCAGTCCCCGGCGTCCGTCGCGTCCTGACCCACGACGAAGCCCTTGCGCTCGCGAAGTTCGCGCTCGGCGTCACGTCGAAGTTTTATGCTGGTGTGGCGGTCGTCAGCCTCACGCACCAAGTCACGACGACGGCGACGGTGCTTCCAGATGGACGTGTCAGAAGTCACACGTCCGACGATTTCAAGTTCGACTTTGCGACGAGCGTCGGAAACGGCGTGCAGTTGACGGTGGACGCCGACGTTCGTGATACGGCGGCGTTACAGCGCGTCATCGAGCATGCGAACATGCGGGCGGTGCCATCGCCGCGCCCGGAAGATCTCAGCCCCGAGCTACGCAACCTCGACAGCATGACCCGTAAATTTTTCGGGCCCCATCAGTATCCCTCGTGCACCTTGTGGCGTGATTCGACGGCGGATGCCTTGGACCTCATGCCAGGGCAGATTCTTCCAGGGCTCGTGCAACAGGTCAAAAACGCCAATCTCTCGTCGGCGGCCACGATGGCGGTGACGGGGCGAGCCGTCTTGGCGTATTCCAGCTATGGTCTGTCCGCGTGGGCGGAGTTGACGGACAGCGAAATTTCGGTAACGGCCCGTGCACTCGACGGCACCGGTTCCGGATGGAGCGGACATTGTCATCGGGATTGGACCAAGCTTCAGACGGAGCGTGTGGTTCATGAGGCGATTGACATGGCGCTGCGGAATCGCGGGGCCGTGCGATTCGAGCCCGGACGATACACGGCGATCTTGAGTCCGACCGCCGTCGGCCAACTTATGAAACAAAACGCCATGGCCTTCGACGTCGGGAAAGGCGCTCCGTTCATCCTTACGATGCCGAGACGCGATGGACGCACGACGCGTATCACGGAGCAAGTTGCCGATCCTCGGATTACGATGTGGACCGATCCGAGTGATACGGAGAATGGCATCGTTCCGTTTTTTGGCGACGGATATCCGTCCGGAAAGACGACATGGATCGAGAAGGGCGTACTCAAAGCGCTCGCTTTCAATCCGGGCGAAGCGGCGAAACGGCTCGTCCCGCCGGCCAAATTCCCATTCGGACTCCAGATGACGGGTGGGACGACGACCATCGATGAGATGATTGCTAGTTGCGAGCGCGGGATCTATGTGAATCGGTTTTCGGACATTCACACCAGCGACTATCCCTCCGCAACCATGACGGGCGTGACTCGTGATGGCTGTTTTCTCATCAAAGATCGAAAAATCCACAAACCGATCACGAACTTTCGATTCTACGAGTCTCCGCTTCTCATTCTCACGAAGATCCTCGCGCTCGGACCACCACAACGTGCGTCGTTTGGTTTCTCGCCGACCAAGGAAACGCTCTGGAATACGTTCGATCCGTGGCCATACGAGCCTGTTGTGACACCGGCGTTGATGGTGCAGGATTTCAACTTCTCCGCGCTGTCGGATGCAGTTTAACCAACACGGGTGACAGTATAACGGTTGAAGCGCAGCGTCGCATCGAGTGACGCTACTTCTTGAACAACTTCACGTACTGCCCGTACCCCTCCGCCTCCAACTTATCCACCGGAATGAACCGCATCGCCGCGGAATTCATACAATACCGCAACCCCGTCGGCTTCGGCCCATCCGGGAACACATGCCCGAGATGCGAGTTCGCCGCCTTCGACCGCACCTCCGTCCGCACCATCCCAAACGTCTCATCCGTCTTCTCGACGACATTCGCGGGCTCCAACGGCCGCGTAAAACTCGGCCACCCTGTCCCGGAATCGAACTTGTCGAGCGAGCTGAACAACGGCTCCCCAGACACGACGTCGACGTAGATCCCCGCCGCGTGATTGTCCCAGTAGACGTTCTTGAACGGCGTCTCCGTCCCATCCTTCTGCGTCACGTCATACTGCTCCGACGTCAACCGCTTCTTCAACTCCGCATCACTCGGCTTCACATACTTCACCGGCAGCGCTTTGGCGGCCACTTTCTGCGCGCCAGCCACACTGGGCGCGACAATCGCCGATGCGGCGAACACGAGGGCCACGGCCGCCGAGCAAGCGGCCGTCGAACGAGAGATGAAATGTGTCATGTCTGTAATACGTCACCAACGCGCCAAAGGATTCACGGTGCGGTGCCGTGACGGACGTCACGACCGATAATACGTCACGATCTCCGACAACACCGGCCGCTCACGCTCCGCCGGCGGCTCGGCGGCCGTCCCAATATGAATGAACCCGGCAATCCGCTCCGCCGGCGCGAGCCCGAGCACGTCGAGGAAACGCCGGTCGAACGCATACCACTCCGTGTGCCAATTCGTCGCATACCCCATCGCGTTCGCCGCAACGGTGAGCGCCATACAGGCAGCCCCCGCCGAGAGTATCTGCTCCCATTCGGGCGCCTTCGGATGCTCCCGCGTCCGGGAGACAACCGCGATCACGAGCGGCGCCCGCGCCAAGCGCTCCCGCTCGACCGTCACACGCTCCGCCTCGGCGTCCGGATGATCCTGGAGGAATACCGACGCGATCGTGTCACCAAGACGGCGCCCTTCCGCCTGCGGAATGACGATGAAACGCCACGGGACGAGGCGCGCATGGTCAGGCACCCGCGCGGCGATCGTCAGGAGTGTCTCGATTTCTTCCGGCGTCGGAGCCGGCGAAGTCAAAAGGCGCGGCGCCACCGAACGGCGGGTCCGCAACAAGGAAATGAAGTCGGAAGCTGTCTGTTGCATGACGATGAAGACTAATCGGCTGAGCGCTCATTCGGGCGAGCTCCGATCAGCTCCCGAGGCGAACCTCGAACCTCGTGAGGGGTTCTATCAGTCGCGTCCCGCCAAGCCCGACCAAGCCGGACGTATCCAGATACACTCTGTCAGCACCTTTCCAACGTTCGGCCCTCGTCTTGCGGGACGAACGGCACCGCCGGCACACTCTGCTTGGCGGCGATTCACCCTTTTCCGTTTGCTGCATGCTGAATCGCTCTTACGCGGTCCTGACCGCCCTCGCGGCCACCTTGACTGGTGTCGCCGCCCCCTCGCTTCACGCCCAGGCAGCGCCGGCTGCCGCGCCCAAGCCCCTCCTCTCGCCGCGTGACACGACCCGCGCCACCGTCGGCGGCGCCAGCGTGCTCGTTGACTATGGCCGTCCGTCCAAACGCGGCCGCGAGATCTTCGGTGAAGGGAAGCTCGTCCCGTACGACAAAGTGTGGCGCACCGGCGCCAACGCCGCGACGACGCTCGTGACCGACAAGGATTTGGTCATCGGCGGGACGAACGTCCCAGCCGGGACCTACACGCTGTACTCACTCCCGAGCGGCAAAGGATGGCAGCTCATCATCAACAAAGAGACGGGACAGTGGGGGACGAAGTACGATGAATCAAAAGATCTCGCGCGCGTCCCGATGAAAGTCTCGACGTTGTCAGATCCGGTCGAGAAGTTCGAGATCACGATCCCGGGCGACGGGATGCTGCACCTGAAGTGGGATACGGTCGACGCCACTGCGACGATCGCAGCGAAGTAATCACGAGCATCGTGCTCCCGGCCATCAACGCTGGGAGCACGAACGTCACGGCGAAGAGCGCCCCCGACGGAATCTGCATGACCGCGGCGAGTTGATGCGCCACGAGTAACACCGGTCCACCGCGCCACGCTGTCAGCGCGAGGACGAGTCCCCAGCCGATCGCCGCCCCGAGCGCCGCGACCGTCGCGGGGGCATGCGTGTACCGCGGCTCGCCAAGATGGCCGAACCACAACGCCCACGTTTGTGCGAGCCCATAGATGGCCGTCACGACAGGCACCGCGCGCCAACCGAACGCCATCGTCGCGATCGCGTAGGCAAATGACACCACAATGATGCGCAGCACCAACCGCGTCGCGATGAACCGTCGCGTCGTGAGACGATGCGCACGTTTGGTCCATGGCAATTTCCACTTGCCACTCCGCCGGTTCACGACCGGCGTATTCCTCGGCGTGATCAGCATCGTCAGCGCTTCTCGGCGGGAACGAGAGTGATCGCCGCACTAGTCTGCCGTGGCGGGAGCGCTTGTACCGTCGTCGGGAAGAGCAACGGATCGAGCCCGCCGCGTTCCCACAACTCCATGTGATCGCGATAGCGCGGGCTCACAGGATTCCCACTCTGCCCACCCGGATACGTCGCCCACCCACGAACGTTCGGCCCCAATTCGACGACCATGCGCCAACTCGCGCCATGTGTCCCGTCACCAGACAACGGGCTGAGTGTCGAGGGGCCGCCCTGCATCGGAATGCCGAGTATCGAAAAAGCAGGAATGCGCAACAGATGATAGATGTTCATCTGCTGCACTTCACCCCATCGCCATGCCGGACGTTCCGGCGCGCCGTGCTCGTGCATGACGTCGGCGTACGCATCGCCCAAACTACGACGCAGTAAGGCGTCGCGATCTTCCACGTCTGGCGTCCGGCGATCATCCCACCACCGATTCGACGGTTGCTGCAACAACGCATACAACATCGCCGTACTCGGCGTCGCGGCGCGCGTTCGTCCGTCGGGCGAGAGCAGTTCGTCCCACGTCAAGTCGACCAATCGGCGCATCGCGGCCTCGAACAGCACGGCGCGTTCGTTCCCCTTGGTGTACTTGCGATCCCAGCGCGCCAACAACGCCGCGGCATGGACGAGCGCGGTATCGTTGCTGCGTCGCGCCGCGTTGAGGAAATACGGAACGAACAGGTCGGCGCGTGCGCTCCCCGGATCGGTCTGATACTTCCGCATGTCGTCCATTGTCACCGCACGGTTGTCGCGCAGCAACGTATTGATCCGCATCGCCCGCCACGGAATGAAGCTCGATTCCGCGCCCAGGTAGGCGAAGCTCCGTTCGGGGGAGAGTGGCTCCTGATTGGCGGAGGCGACATACCCTTGCGGCGGATCGAACGCCTGCGGGTATCGATCGACCGGCCAATACCCTGTCCAATCACTCGCGCTCGACGCGCCGTCGCGAATCGTTAATCCATCCCCATGATTGGGACGAATTGGAAAATGCCCCGTCGAGCGCAACGCGATGTGCCCACCGCGGTCGGCGCTCAACATGTTCTGCGCGGGTGCGAAGAACGACGCGCCCATCGCCTGCTGAAACTCATTCGCCGAACGCGCGTGCATCCCCGTCAGGAACGCATGCAACTCACTCGACGATTCGAGCACCGTCCATCGCATCGACATCCAATTCGTCGGTGGCTGACGCGGCGTCTGCAGCGTCCCGACTTTTTGATCGCGTCCTGGAGAGAACGGATGCGTCAGCGGGCCACGATGCGAGAAATAGATCGTGTCGACGTGGATGACGTGCCCGGACGGATCACGATATTTCTCGATGCGCTCCTCCAACGGATGCCACGCCCGGTCGAGCAGATATTTCGTCGGATGTCCGGCGTCGTCGACCGTTTCGCGATAGAAATCCATCACGTCGGCGTTCGTGTTCGTGAACGTCCACGCGACGTCTCGGTTGAAACCAATCACCACGACCGGTGCGCCAGGGAGCGTCACGCCATACACATCGAGCCGCCCCGGCACCACCAAATGCGCCTCGTACCAAATGCTCGGCAGCGTCAACGTCAGATGCGGATCACCCGCCAGCAGGGCGTGCTTGTCCTTCGTCCGCCACGGGGCGACCGCCCAATTGTTACTCGCCTGAAACTGTTCTTCGTCGCCATTTCGCGCGGTCGGGAGCGCCGCGACCATCGCCCGAGTCGCCGAGTCCCCGGTCGCGGGGGGCGGAATCGAGGTGATGCGGAATTGCGGCCCCCATTGTCCCGACGGCTGAATGGGCTCTTCGATCGGCGACGCGACCGGGAACAGCGCCTTCGCCGCCGCCTCACCGATCGTCGCCGCGGCGCGGAGCCGAGCGAGCTCGGGGGCATCGGAGGCGAGCGTCCATCCCATGCGGTTGAGGAGATGGACGCTGTTGATCGGCTCCCACCGGGACGGACGCGCCCCGAGCAGATGGTATTCGATCGGTAAATCGGCCGGCGTCAGCCCGTCGATGTAATCGTTGATCCCTTGGCCGTACGCGACGATCGCCTTCCATTCCGCCGACATCGTATCCATCCCCGCCAACTTCCGCTCCGCCGCCCTCGGGAGTCCAAGCCTACGCATTTCTCGATCTAGATCGAGCGTTCTGCTCCCGAGTAGCTCCGTCAACCGCCCCGCCGCCGCTCGGCTCTGCAGCTCGAGTTGAAAGAGACGATCGCGGGCGGTGAGGTAGCCGAGCGCGCGATAAACATCCGGCTCGTTGGTGGCGAAGATGTGGGGGACGTCGCGCGAGTCGATCCGGACGTCGACCGGCGCGCGCAGCCCGCGGAGCGTGAGCGTTTCCCGCCTCGGGTGATGGACTTGCGCGGCGGCGCTCCAGGCGCCATGCGCGGGGTCAAGCAACGGCGCGATTGGCGGGATGAGGCCAAACCGAGTCGAGCCGCCCCACAGGACGGCGATCAGGACGAGCAGGGCGGCGCCAGCGCGCACGAAGCGGTACATTGCGCATAAGGTAGCCGGGCCCTCTTCCATGCCACAACGGGGGATGGAAGCGGACCACAACGTCGGTCAATCTCCAGGCGTAAACCGTGAGGTGATCCGACGTGTCCAGGTAGGGCATAGGATTACGCAGTTCCGTCTCCCCACTCTCTCCACCCTCGATGACCCTGAAGCTCATTGCGGCGGCCTGCACCGCCGTCGCGGTATCGGCTGTTGCTCCGCGTGCCGCCTTGGCACAAGGACGCCCCCCTGAGCAAACCCCCGAAGTCCGCCGCGGCGCCGGGGATACGTCGATCTTCGCTCCACTCGACGTCGCCCCAGGGCCGAACGTCTTCCGCGCCGCCAGCGGCGCTCCGGGCGCCAAGTATTGGCAGAACCGGGCCGACTACGATCTGCGCGCCACGCTCGACACGACGGCGAACACGGTGACCGGCGCGATGACGCTGCGCTACACCAACCATTCGCCCGATACCCTCACGTTCATTTGGGTGCAGACCGAACAGAACGCGTTCCGGCCGAACTCGTTGAACTCGATGGTCTTCTCGCAGAACAGCCGATTCGGCGCCCGCAACTTCAAAGGGGGCGACTTCATCGACCGGTTCACGCAGCTCGTCGGCGGCCGCAAAGTCGCGCTGAAGTTGCGCGACAACGAAACGGTGACGAAAGTCGATCTCGCGCACCCACTGGCACCGGGACAGACGGCGACGCTCGAAGCATCGTGGCACTTCCAAGTCCCCGAGCATGGCGCCGACCGAATGGGGCACGATGGCTCGCTGTACGAGATCGCGCAGTGGTATCCACGCGTCTGCGTTTACGATGACGTCCGCGGCTGGAACACCGAGCCCTACCTGGGCCAAGGCGAATTTTATCTCGAGTACGGTAACTTCACCTTGTCGGCGACCGTCCCGGCGGGCTACATCGTCGCGTCGACCGGAACGCTGACCAACGCGTCGCAAGTGTTGACGCGTGCGCAGATCTCACGGCTCGCCAAAGCCGCGAAGTCGAGCAAGCCGATCGCGATCGTCACGAACGACGAGCTCACCTCTGGCGCCGCCCGTCCCAAGAAGTCGGGGACGTTGACGTGGCGCTTCACCGCCAAGAACGTGCGCGACGTCGCGTGGGCCGCGGCGCCCGATTTTCAGTGGGATGCGTCGAGCTGGAAAGGGATCATGGCGCACGCGTACTATCGTCCCTCCGCGACCGATACCTGGGGGAATGGCGAAGCCGCCGATCAGGCGCGTGAGTCGATCGCGGAATATTCGGAGCGGTGGTTCAAATATCCGTATCCGCAGATCTCGGTGGTTGAAGGACCTGTGAGCGGGATGGAATATCCCATGCTCGCCATGGAGGATCACAACCCCGACAAGTATCAGCTGTACAACGTCATCACGCACGAGATCGGTCACAACTGGTTCCCGATGATCGTCGGGAGCAACGAGCGGATGAATTTCTGGCAGGACGAAGGGTTCAACACCTTCATCAACAAGTTCGCCGAAGCGCGCCGCTATCCACAAAATGGCGACGAGCAACAACGCGCGGCGACGGAGCGTGCGCAGATCGAACAGACGCAAGTCTACAACGCCGATCTCCCGATCGTCACGCAAGCCGATCGCATCCCGCCGATGAAGCTCGGCTTCACCGCCTACTATAAGACATCCGCCGGCCTCGAGCTCCTGCGCCAAGAGATCCTTGGTCCGGATGCCTTCGACGATGCCTTCCGGACGTACATCAAGCGGTGGGCGTTCAAACATCCGACCCCCGCCGATTTCTATCGGACGATGGAAAATGTCTCGGGACGCCGTCTCGACTGGTTCTGGCGCGATTGGTTCCTCGAAAGCCCGCACTTCGACCAGACAATCGACACGGTGGCTGTTGACGGAAATCGCGTCGTCGTCCGCTACGCCAACAAAGCGCGCGGCGTGCTTCCGATTCGTGCCCGCTTCACCTTCACCGACGGCACGACGCAGGACTTCAATTATCCCGCCGAAGTGTGGAGCACGAACACCGGGACGTATGTCCGCTCGTACGAATTCGACGGAAAGAAGGTCAGCAAGATCGAGCTCGACCCTGACAAGCGGCTGATCGACGTCGACCGGACCAACAACGAGTGGATCGCGCCGGCGCAGTAGCCGAGCAGAACCACCCTCACCACCCTTCACGATCTTCTCGAAAACCGGTCCCGGCGATGAATCCAATCGCCGGGGCCGTGTCGTATCTCCTGCGTTGTCCGAATCCGCCGAGGACGAACCGACATGGTTCTGGCGAGACACCCACTTTTTGGAGAGAGAAGACGATGCACAAGATCATCATGCTCAAGAGCCTACTGCTCGCCGCCACCGCGGTGATGGGATTGGCTGTCACCACAGTCCGCGCGCAAGAAACGGTGAACGTCGGTGGCCAGGCGATGTACACGACGAAGGACATCGTCGACAACGCGGTCAACTCCGCCGATCACACTACGCTCGTCGCCGCCGTGAAAGCCGCCGGTCTGGTCGAGACGTTGAAAGGGAAGGGCCCGTTCACCGTCTTCGCGCCGACGAACGCGGCGTTCAATCAACTCCCCGCTGGGACTGTCGACAACTTGGTCAAACCGGAAAACAAAGCGACGCTCACCAAGGTGTTGACGTATCACGTCGTCGCGGGACAATACACCGCGTCGAAGTTGATGAAAGAGATCAAGAAGGGCGGCGGTAGCGCGACGCTCACGACGGTCGAAGGGGGCAAGCTCATGGCGCGCATGAACGGGCCGATGAACATCGTGATCGAAGATGAAAGTGGAAACGTGGCGGATATCTCGACGTATGATGTGGTGCAGTCGAACGGTGTGATTCAGGTGGTCGACAAGGTGTTGATGCCGAAGTAAGCACGCGCCGCGTGCGAGGTGGCAGTGCAACGCGTTCGCCATTGCAAGTGCTACCTGGTGCGTTGATGCAGCGTGTCCGGACATTCTCCTGCCGGCACGGCGCATTGCCACCATGGGCAAGGCGGAGTGGGTAGGCCGGAGTCCGCCGAAGGTTCGCCCTCGGCGGACTCCGGTTCCATTCACACAAAAAAACTATTGTCGAGTGTACCTCCGCGCGTGTATACTCTCGCCATGAGGTTCACCGAGTCGGTCGTTGCATGACGACGTTGTTGGCGTTCTTCGCGCTCGCCGGCAGCGGAAACGAAGATCACGAGCCCTCTGTCGCGCGCAGGCACGTAGAATCGAATGTCCACGCGGTCGCAGAGTCCGACATGGGACTTTTCGCCCGAATTCGTGCGGGAGATGCAAGCGCGCTCGACGCGTTGGCGCGGTCACACGGTAGTGTGCTAGAGGCTATTGCATTCACCACGGTACGCGACGCCGATCTCGCACGCGACATCGTGCAGGACGTCTTGTTCGACCTGTGGTGTCGTCGTACGACGATCGACGTACGCGGACAGTTCCTCCCCTACATACGCCGCGCAGTACATCATCGTGCGGTCACCGTCGTGCGTGGTGAGCGCGCTCGGCGTCGCACGGCAGATCTGTTGCGCGCACAGCTGCTCGCCATGCCGCGCTCGGCGCGCAATGCTGGCGAAGCGAACGTCGAGACCGACACATTACGTGAGACATTGATCGCGACACTCGCTGCCTTGCCGCCGCGGTGCAGAGAGGTGTTCCTGTTGCATCGCGAAGCCGGCCTCGATGCCCCGCGAATCGCGGCGACGCTCGGGATTTCGGTTCCGACGGTCTATAATCAGCTCCATCGCGCTCTGAAAGCGTTCGCCGAGGCGGTTGCCCGGCTTGGGTGAGCGCTCGGAAAACCTGAGCGTGTGAGATTTCGGGGTGGCATGCGACTAGTACGCATGCGTGCCCTGCCCGACATTCCCGCTTTCGCCGCCCGATACGTGGCGGGCGATCGCTCCTCAGAGACCTGCGACGCAGTGGCCCACTGGACTGCTGGTGATCCAACGCGGCGGGCGGTTCTGGAACAGTGGACGGCGCTCTGGGCCGCAGTTCCGGTGCGGACACAGGATGGAGAGGCGGGGGAAGTGATCGCCAAGCAGCTTACGGCGCGTATCGTGGCGCACGTCGAGAGCGGAGAGTCGGTTCACCCTACTGTTGATCGGTCATGGGGCGGGACAGGGCAATTGGGAAGGCGGGCTCTGCTCACGAAAGAAGAGACGCATGCATCTCGGACGTCTCGCATACTCGAGTCGCGGCTACTCAAGGCGATCATTGGTGCGGCCGCGGTGTTTCTCGTAGGAGCGATGTTCCACAAAACGCATGTGGATACGGAGCGTCCCTCGGTCACGACTTATCGTACCAAGAGTGGAGAGCGTGCCGCTGTTGTGCTGCCGGATAGCAATCACGTCATCCTTGCGCCGCAGACGACGTTGGTCGTCCGTGGCACAACGGTAATGCTCACGGGAGAAGCTTTATTCTCGATTGCCCATCACACCGGGTCGCCATTCATCGTACGTACCGGCACGGTCGTGACTCGTGTGCTCGGCACCACATTCGACGTGCGACGGTATGCGGACGATCGAGAAACGCGTATCGCCGTTACCGATGGACGAGTCGAGACCAGCGTCAGCCCTCGCGTTGGCGCTCATATGGGCTCCAGAGCAATCATCGTCTCCGTGGGACGAGTTGCACGTATTGCTGATTCGACGGTCATCTTGTCGGACGATGCGGCTTCGGTCACGGCATGGACAACTGGTTCGCTCGTCTTCGACAAAGTTCCTGTCGCTGAGATCCTGTCAACCGCAGGCCGATGGTATGGTTACACGTTCCGGCTCGTGGGACGTGATAGCACGACATTGTCACGGTGGCGCGTGACAGTCACGCTCGACGGGCGTTCTGTCGAGGATGCCATGAGTGCTCTAGCTGCACTCCTGAATGTAAGAGCCACATTGGATTCGACCACAGCAACAGGGCTTCGCACCATCACATTGCACACGGGCCAATCGGCCCAGTCTGCCGATCCTGTGGCAGTTCCCTTACGTCGTGATGCGCACGACATACTCTCACTTCGAGACGAGGTAGGGCGATGAGACAACCCCAGTTTGTTAGGATAGTATGGTTGGCCGCATGCATGGTAATCATCAACATGCTCGGCGTATCGTGGTGCGTCCCGCTCGTTGTCGCGCAGGAGGTCGCTGTAGGGGCATCTGCGTCCGTCGATCCGAACGCGATACTCTCCCGTACCGTGACGGTCGATGTCGATCATGTCTCTTTGGAATCCGCGCTGCGAACAATCGCGGCGAATGCGGGAGTCCGTGTGCAGTATGCGGCCGAGCAGCTGGAAGCGTACTCGACGCCGGTCACGTTGCACGTGAAGCAGGTTTCGCTTGGGAATGCGTTGGCGCAGGTGTTGGTAGGAACACCATTCACCGTGGCTCCGAAAAGTGGCGGGCGTGTATTCATTCTCGAGAATGGACACGCGGAGAATGTTCGGACACTCGGCATCATCCAAGGGAAGGTTCTGGATGCGAAGTCGCATCAAGCAATCGCCGGAGCAAGCGTTTTACTCGATAGCGCTTCTAAAGGAATTCTCACGCGTGATGATGGGAGCTTTCGGATTGCAGGTGTCGTCGTGGGAACCCATACTCTGTCGGTGAAACATATCGGCTATGCCAAAGCGGTTAAGGCTGTCACCGCGACCGATGATGCCGTTGTCGTGGCTGACGTAATGTTAACCACAAGTACGAATCAGCTCGCCCAAGTCGTCGTCACGGGGACCGTAACTCCAACAGAACTCAAAGCTGTTCCGAATGCGATTACCGTGATTACCGCCAAGCAGCTCGAGGAGCGGGGTATTACGCATATCGATCAGCTATTTCGTGGAGATGTGCCAGGCTTGTTCGCTCAGAACAATGGATCGAGCAATTTTGATGGCACCGTGACGATGTTTTCACGAGGAGCGACCACATTGCCGGGAGGAATGAGCCTCGGTGCCTTTCACGGAACCAATCCCATTAAAACGTATCTTGATGGGGTTGAACTCGCGGATCCGTCGAATCTCAATCAAATTGATCCGAAGAGTATCGAGCGGATCGAGATCCTTACCGGACCGCAAGCGTCGACCATCTATGGGTCGAATGCCATCAATGGGGTCATGCAGATCTTCACGAAGCGAGGGACGGCGACACGTCCGGAGTTCACCCTGGCATTCTTGAATGGATGGATCCAGAATAATTTCAGCAGCGCGACCACGCCGCAGCATGATTATACCGCACAGGTCAACGGCGCCGAAGGACGGATGTCGTATAACGGGGGAGGATCGTGGAGTTACGTTGGTCCGTGGTCTCCTTCCACGCAATCGAATCGGTATAGCGGCTTCGGAGGGGTGCATCTCGCGATGCCTACCCCGGGTGGGTCTGTGACCACCGACGTCTCAGTCAGGCGCACCAGCACGCTGAATGTGGCGCGCGGCGACGAAACGCGGCAAATAACTCAGCTTCAGCAGGAAGGGCTCTGGTACCGCGCACCCGATACCGGCGCGCCATTTCTCGGTGAGAACACACTCCGCGACCAGACTATGGGGTTGACCCTCAATTACGTCCCGATCTCGTGGTGGTCACACGAGATCGTCATCGGCCAGGATGCCTCGGATGTCGAGTCGATCTCAACAGGAAAGACATATCGTTACAGTGGCGACACTCTGCTGTTTCTCCAAGAAAATCACAATGAGCGGCGATCGTTGCGCTACACCACGACCGCACAAGTGCTGGCTGGCGCGCCCGTGAATGGGACGGTGACACTCGGCGGGGACGGATGGCAAACGTTAGCGACCGGATTCTTCGCCAACCCTTCGACGTTGAGTGGCAACTTCTACCGCAATACGAGTGTCTCTCGAGATACCGATCACAATCGGGGGGCGTTCGTGCAAGCACAAGTGGGGGTGTTGGATCAATTCTTCGTGACCTATGGACTCCGTGCGGAGTGGAATCCCAGCTTCGGCGCGAATGTCCGGCCCAATTATGCCCCTCGATTCGGTGCGGTCTATACCAAAGACCTAAGCGGTGTGACATTCAAAATTCGTGGTGCCTATGGGCGTTCGACCCGGCCGCCCATGCAGGGCGTCAAAGATTCCGTCATGGAGACAGATCCTAGTCAGATCGCCATTTTTGGCCCGCACAAAGTGCAATTGGCAAATCCGGATTTGCTCCCGGAGCATCAACAAGGTGGAGAGGGGGGGCTCGAACTGTATTTTGGCAATCGTGCATCGCTTGTCGTGACACGCTATAACCAGACCGTTGACGATTTGATCTTCTACGCGAGCACAGTCGATAGCGTACAGCGTCTGGACAAGAATCCTGATCCATACGGATACTGCGTCACGTACCCGCCTGATTGTGGAGACGGTGCGTATTACAGACAGGGTGAGGTTGTCAATCTGGGCTCTGTGCGGAACCAAGGGTGGGAGTTGCAGAGCAGTGTCGTTCTGGGTCCATTCACGACGAAAGGAACGTACAGTTGGACGAATAGTCGGGTCCTCGGCGTCCTCCCCAAATATCGGCATCTGTTCTCTCCGCCATCCTCGTATCCGGATCAGCAGCCGGGCGCGAGTTTCTATTTCCTGCCCGAGCACACGTGGGCCTTGAACGTGACGTATGCGGTTGCTGGATCGATGATCGGGGTGAATGTCAATGGGATTGGACAGATCGTCAACGAGGGTACGATGCTCTCACTCTTGCATTTTTATGGTTCACGGTTGATGCAAAATAACTGGAATATGCAACCGAGTAATTATCACAGCATGAATCCTGGCTATATAACGAGCGACTTGAATGCGTCTCACCACATCGCGTCACGTGTCGAAGGGGTGCTACAGATTCAAAATCTCACCAACCATTACGCCAATGACTTTCGAGCAGACTACGCCGTGATGGGCCGACAGACGCAACTTGGCTTTCGCGTCCGGTTATAGGGAGGGATCTCATGTCTCTGATTCTGCGCGTCGTTTGTGCGCTGGGCACCATCGCCTCGGTTGCATTCGCGCAACTGCTTCCCCCAGCAGTCACGGTAGACGGGCCGCGACATTACGACGTTCAACAGTTTTCTGCGGATGCGTTGGCCAATCTGACGTTCGAAGACATGCGCGCCGATGGAACGGCGATCCAGTTCATTCGCGGATATTTTCCACACGATTCTCTCGTACAGCAGTCGATTGCACGTGCGAGGGTCTGGATGACCACGCTGCACAATAATCCGCGCTATGGCTTACAACTCGATGCTTCCGGGAAAGTCGCAGTCCGCGCACAACAGGAAGACGTCGCCGAACATGATATTGCTACGCGGTTGGCGACGCCGGGACTCACGCTCGCCGATCGGGCCTTTACACTCCAGATGGCTGTCGAAGCTTTTACGAGTACGGATTTTCCCGCTCGTCTTCCCATCGCGGAACGGTATGTGGCGCAGCTCGATGCCCTGGGCGCGGACGGGGCATATTGGCAATATCGTGCGCGCTCTGTGCTCCTCAACACCTACTACCTGTTGGGGCGCACCTCCGATGCGGTGCGCATTGGCCTGCAGTTGGTGCATCTCGTCAGTGTCCTGCCGTTTCCGTATCGTGGCGGTCCCGGGAGCAACATCTATGATAAAGAAGGCGATCTGGTGTACGGGATGATTCTCGACGCGGTCGGTGCGCACCCGAACGGTGCCGCGACGATTCGCGCGCTCAATGCGGAGCTCCTTGCCGCCACGACGCCTCCGGCGTCGCTCGTGGCGTTCGATTCCACGTTTTTCTGGAACGGGGAGGATTGGAAGGGGAAAATGCAATTGCGCGTCAAAACCACCAATCAAATCGGGCAGCAGGGCGCGCCGCTCTCCGCGAGCTATTGGGTCAATCGCGGAGTGACTCGTGACACAAGTCGTGAGGCTCGTCAACGTACCCAGTCCATTGCGGTGAACGATGGGACGATTCGCGTCATCGAGGTGGGGAACATCGGGTGCGGGCCGTGCATCGCGGCGATTCCCGCGATGGAGCGTCTGCATCATCAGTTCCCGGATGTAGAGTTCAACTTCCTGACCTGGACAAGTGGATTCTGGGGGAATCGCGTCGTCGAGCCCGTCGAGGAAGCCGAGAAATTGACAGCGCATCTCGTGACGACCCTGCATGTGACGTATCCCATTGGTGTCGTGTTTGCGCCGCATGTGCCGCAGGCCGATGGGTCATCGCCCACCAGGTTGCTGCTGCCGACCTTCGACCAATATCCCGAGATTGGCACGCCAACCATCTACTTGGTCGATGGTCACGGCGTTGTTCGGAAGATTATTTCCGGCTACAGCCACGAGCTGGAAAATGTAATCGTCACAGGGATCGAATTTTTGCGCCGAAACGCAACGCTGCCATCATCGTGAGTTGCTCCGAGTAGAATCTTCGGTGGAGAAGATTCCTTGTCACATTTTTCTTTGATCAGTCGCTCTATGTTCGCTCCTACGCGTCGTGATTTTCTCGCGACGGCATCGTGTGCTATTGCTGGAAGATTCCTTGACCCGCGTTTTCGCGTGGCACGGGTCATCCCTGCGAATACCTCTCTCTCGGCACAGGCATTTTTGGAGAACCGTCTTCCCACGGCGGGTCTTCAATCCTTAGCCGCGCGTGCCGTCGATGCCACTCGGCAGACGGGTGTCGCGTATGCGGATATCCGTATTGCAGAACAGCACAGGTTGGATCCGGGGATTGTTCAGGCGAGCCTTATTTCGCAGATGACGTATGGCGTGCGCGCGTTGGTCGATGGCGTATGGGGCTTTGCCTATGGGCGCGATCCCAGTCCTGATGCGGTGACCCGGTGTGCACAGGCTGCAGTCGCCGGCGCCCGTGTTGCGGCGCAAGCGACTAACCGTCGTGCCGACCGGTCGTCGGGGTGGATGCCTCCGCCGGTGGCCACCGGCGAATGGCGTACCCCGATTCAGATTGATCCGTTCGAGGTGCCGTTACAACAACACAGTGAGGTCAGTGAAGCACTGAACGCACTTGTGAAGCGTATGCCGGAAATGGATACTCCTGGAGGGATCGGCATGCAATGGACGCGTGAGACTCGCGTGTTTGCGTCGACGGCGGGATCGCACCTGACACAATATCTGTACCGCAGCCAGATTGATGGCGCCTTTCATGTCTCGTACGGCCGAAACGCGCTCGTTGTGAAACTCCCGGACTTGGGGTGGACGTCTCGCGGGTACGAGGCAGTCCTCATCCCCGATACCGCCGACCGATTCAAGAACGCGGTCGAGGATGTACTCTGGCTTACACGACTACCGATGGCGACGATCGATGTCGGGCGATATCCCGTCGTGTTGGATGGGCATACGATGGGTTCTGTTCTCTTATCCGTCGTTGGACCTTCCCTCGAGCTCGATCGCGTGCTTGGCGATGAGGTCGATGCGTCCGGGGGAAGCCGCTTCACGCTGGATCTCTTGGGTGCTCCGGTCGCGAGTCCCTTGCTTACACTGACCGGCCATCGAAATATGCCCGAGATTCAAGCCGTGCAATGGGACGACGACGGCGCAGTTCCCACGCCGCATACCGTGATCAAGGAGGGGGTGCTCGTCGACTATCATACGAGTAATTCGACCGTTGCGGCCTTGACGGAGTGGTACCAACGGAACGGGAAAGCTGTGGCGTCGAATGGCTGTGCAACGACAGTCGATCCGCAGACGGTGGTCACGATTCAGCCCCCGCATCTGCAGATGTCTCCGGGGACGGCGCGCAGGTCCCTGGAAGAGCTCTGCCATGGAATGGCCCATGGCATCGTGGTGTTGACCGGAACGTATCTGGCCACCGATCAAAACTTGTCGTCGGCGAGCTTTTCCGCGGAATACACCCCATGCTTCGAGATCAAACAGGGCAAGCTCATTCGTCGCATTCAGGGGAGCGTGTTGCAGCTCAATACCCTCCCATTTCTCAAAGGGCTCGTGGCACTCGGTGACGAGACCACGATCTGCCGCGGGAATCAGATGCGTTCCAAAGGATATCCTTGGCAGGACACGCCGGTCAGCGCGGTCGCGCCGGCCGCGCTGTTCAAGGAGATCAACGTCATGTCCGCCAAGGAATAACGACTCGTGCGCATGCTTCCACCACTCGAGGAACGGCTGGCCGCCGGTCGTCCTGTCATCACCCGTGACCAGGCGCTTGCCGTGATGCAACAGATCATGGCGCATACGACGATCGCGAACGCTGGCGCCGAGATTGAACACGTCTATCACGGCGTCACGCGGCTCGCGCACGGGGCCGTGCGGAGTACCAATGATGGCGACTATCTCCGCATTGGCTTTCGTACCTCACGGGCGGTTGTCCTCAACGTCTATGTGGAGACGAATCAGTTCGACGATCAGTCGATTCGCGCCGTTGTGGAGCGTGCGGAGGCCTTGCTCAAGGACATGATTGGTTCGAACGAAGAGTTAGGCCCACGGCAGGCCATGCAGCAGGACCGCTATCTCCCAACGGCACTGTGGCACGAGCCCTCCATTGCCGCCATCCCCAGCGTGCGTACCGCAGAAATCCCCAAAATATTGGAGACTGTTCGTGCACGACGATTACAGGCGTCTGGCATGGTGGGAATTATGGCACGCGCCATGATGGCGTTAACGCGCGACGGCATCACAGCATTCCATGAGGAAACCGACTGCGAGGTGAATGTGACCGCGCGGCCGGACGATGGCACGAGTTCGGGGTGGAGTGGGCAAGCCTCGCGCGATTGGTCGCAGCTCGATCCAGTGCGTGTGGCCACCGACGCGGCAGACATCGCCGAGCGCGGGCTCCATCCGTCGGCAGTGGAACCGGGTCGTCGCGTGGCGATTCTTGGTCCGGCGGCGGTCGTCCAATTGATGCGCTTTCTCGTACTGCATTTCGATGGCGAGGGCAGTGATAATGGGGGGACCGGATTTTCCAAAGTGCCCGGACGTCCCAAAGGGAGCCGCTTTCTCCAACGGCTGTTCGATCCGCGTGTGCACATCACGGTCGATCCCACCGATCCGTTGGGCGGGTATCAAGCGTGGTTTGGCGGCCTAGTTGGGGCGTCCGCGAATCCCGCGCTCACGTTGATCGAAGGCGGGGTGCTCAAGAATCTGACCTATCGGATCATGGAAATCGCGTTGCAGCTCGGCCGGCCGTATTCCGATCTTCCGCATGGGTTGCATATGCAGGGAGGCGAGACCACCGTCGCCCAGATGATCGCGCAATGTGACGAAGGGATCTATGTCAACCGCTTCTCGAGTGTCGATGTCGTCGACATGCAGAGCGGGATGCTGACCGGGGTGACCCGTGACGGGTGTTTCCTGATCAAACACGGGAAGATCGATCGCCCGGTCAAGAACTTTCGTTTCCTGACGTCACCCTTCTTCTTCTTGAACAACATTCTTGCGATGGGTCCTACACAACGTGCCGCCTTTGGTTATGCACCACCCACGATGATGGAGCGGGAGGTGGGTATTCCCAGCGACTGGCCGCGGAGGCCGATGATCGTGCCACCGCTCATGGTGCGGGATTTCAACTTCAATGCGTTGATTGACGCAGTGTGAGTGCCGGACTATGCCACGGAGGATTTACTACGGGGCTGTCTGTCACATCGAGCATGGAGCCTCCTAATATTATATATATACGAAGTTCAGGGTGTCCCCCTGCTTGGAGTGATCGTGTCAAGGAATCGAGCGATCGGCATTCGCGCTCTTGATGAAGGGGAGACGCAGCACCGAGGCGGCGCGAGGCCCGAGGCGGACCCTGCGAGCGACGTGGAACGTCGTGCGAGGGACGAGATCAAGCGCGGAGATGGGGATGTGGGCGTCGTGCGCACTGATGCGCCGTGGCGCACGCGCGTGTTCAGGGTAGTGCGCGTGGTAATAACGGCGACAGCCACGGTGAGAACGACGGCGCGTATGATGATAACGATGAGGCCGACGATGAAACTCGCGGCACCCACGATGCGCAGGCGGCGACCCTGAGGATACCAACGAAGACCACGATGGTAATGACCGCGACCGTCGATGCACCGCCAGACCCTCCCGTTGTGACGGCAGTTGCCCGCCTTCCCCGCGTGTGGTGCGCGGAACGGCCGGCGCATCGTCGGTCTCCTCTCCGATCACACAGGCGGTGGACCACGCATCCCCCGCGGCACGAGCGCCGTGACGGACCGGTGCCTTGGGCAGAGGCGTCCTCCGTCGTGCACGCGTTCCACCAGCACCCGTTCGCCGAAGAAACACCCTCCCTCAAACAGCCTACTCCACAACGACCGGTGGAGACCTGTCAACAAGTGTTGGAGTCTAGGGGCGCGATTCCGCGACTCGACTCCGGGGTCGTAAAACCAATCACAGGATGGGACTGTTCAGACTCTGGCTCGGGGGCTAAGATGCCATGGACAAGGTCAAACAAGAGCGTGAGTTGGCCATCATGGTAGGTGACCCGTTGTTCGAGCGCCTCGACCTGCGCGATGACAGTCGTTTGTGTCGCCAGTACTTCGCGCATGCGAACGAAGGCGCGAACGACCGCGACACTCACCGTCACCGCGCGTTCGCTCCGCAGGACCGCCGAAAGCATCGTTACCCCGTGTTCGGTGAACGCATACGGGGCGTATTTCACATTTTTCCCACGGCGCGATGGGCTTTCGGCGTCGGACAAGGTCGCATTTTGCGACCCTGATAGAGACGGGGTGCTCTGGAGAGTCAACTGCGCTCGGAGGGTCTCAAGTTCCTCCTTGGAAAGCCGGAAAAGAAAGTCTTCGGGGAACCGACCCAGATTGCGTTTGACTTGCTCGTTCAGTCGTTTGGTGGGAACGCCGTACAAGCGGGCGAGATCCACGTCCAACATGACCTTGCGCCCTCGCAAGAGATAGATGCGCGACTCGATCTCGTGATCCTCGACGAGGGGTGCGTCCGCAGGAGTGGTCGAATCGGTCGGCATGCGTAGCTGGCGGTATGAGGGCCGAGCAATCTACAGCGCGTTTGCCGACGAGCAAGGTGCGATGTTCAACGGTGCGAGCGAGCCGTGACGCATCCGTGACGTTGTCCATGGTGTGGACCGGCTCGCTGAAACAAGCGACTCATAATAGATAACCTCTCCCAGAATTGGTGAATTAAAGACTTTGTATTTCCCTTGTCGTATTTCCGTGCAGGCGCACGATTCCAGAAATGCGAGGGTGTTCAGCGATCGACGCCGGGCTCGAGCGCAGGCTGAGGCGCAACGGTTGCGGGCGATGTCCGCAGGAGTTCTCGTATCGCATCGAACACACGAGCGAATTGCCCGTCGTAACGCTGTTCCAGTTCGTCGAGACGACGGGTCAAGGTGGCGTACGGCGTGACCGACTCTCGGAGGCGACTGAACGCACGCATAATCGCCACATTGACCTGAACCGCCCGATCACTACGTAGCACCGAGGACAGCATCGCCACGCCGTGTTCCGTGAATGCCCATGGTGGTTTTCTCAACCCTTTCTGATCGCCGGTGGAAATCACGATCTGTGATTTCCAGACCTGCATTTCGTCGAGTGAGAGGTGAAAGGCGAAGTCTGGTGGAAAACGGCCGGGGTTGCGAGCGACGGCTTGGTTGAGTGCCCCCGTGGTAACCCCATAGAGATGGGCCAAATCCCGATCAAACATAACCTTGACGCCGCGGAGGATAAAAATACGACGCTCCAGTCGATCGTCCGCCAACGCCAGAGGGAGGGCGTCCGCAGCATCTGTCATAGGTGTGGCATCGCGGGAATTGGATCCGTCAAGCATGAATGCAACCTACAGGGATGTACGGAGTGCACCATACGCATAATATTGCCGATAGAGTCAAATCATTGCAGGGTAGCTAAGATCATGGGTTGGGACGTAACATTCTCCCGTAATGACTCCTAAATGTAAGTCTCCGCTACATTAGGCGATCTCCGGCGAACGAAGCGCGCTTGACACAAGCTGTATATTTATCATAAATTAGCTGTATCGCGAATTCCCCCGGAGGAATGCCCATGTCACAGTCTGCGGCGCGCAAGAAAACCGTCCTATTGAATCAGGCCTTGATTGATCGAGCGCGGCGGGTGCTCGGCACTCGCACCGAAACCGAAACGATTTCGCTCGCCCTAGAGGTTGTCGTCCGACGTGCTGCGCAGGTGCGGGGGTTGCGAGCCCTGGCGGCTCTCGGGCCGCTGAACGCGGCGCGCGCGAACTAAGCAGGCTCAGCGGCGCTCTCGACGTCCGATGAGTAGTGTCGTTCCCCCTTATCTCGCCGATACCAACGTCTATATCACCGCGGCGAACGACGTCGTGTTTCGGGCACGATTCGAGACCTTTATTCAAGACTGCGGGCCGCTCTTGGTGAGTGCGCTGGTGGTCTCCGAAGTGCTCCTCGGGATCACGGATCCCACAGACTATAAAGCAGCCGTACGGGCCGTGACAGCCAGCGCGGTCCCCCGCGCGCCGACGGCCGCAGACTGGATTACCGCGGGGCAGGCGATTGCCCAACTCGGCGGTGAGACGGTCACAAAGAGTCGGTCGTTTTGGAACGACGCGCTGCTGGCTGCCCAATGTGCCAGGTTGGGCGTGACCCTGGTGACGCATAATACGGATGACTTCAAACGTCTCAAACGGTTTATTGATGTTACGGTAGCACCGCCATTTCCTCAGACGTGACGGCGTCGGCCTGAAAGACACTCCCGCCGCTATCCTCGATCGCATTGCCCAGCCATGAACTCCCCCGTCGAACTCGGCTTCGATCACCGCTACATCCCCGGCCGCGGTCCCGCCGCCGCGGTGACACTCCTCCTCCTCCACGGCACCGGCGGCGACGGCGACTCTCTCCTCCAACTCGGCGACACCCTCCGCCCCGGCTCAACCCTATTGAGCCCAACCGGCAACGTCCGCGAGCGCGGGATGCCACGCTTCTTCCGCCGCCTCGCCGAAGGCATCTTCGATCATGAGGATCTCATGCGCCGGACCGTCGAGCTCACCGAATTCATCCGTGGCGCAGTAACCGCGTACGGGCTCGACGCCACAGGCATTGTCGCCGTCGGTCATTCGAACGGCGCGAATATCGCCGCGAGCGTCCTCTTCGATGCCCCCGGCACCTTGGCCGGCGCGATCCTCTTCCGGCCGATGGTCCCCTACACCCCGTCGCCACTGCCATCGCTGCCGGCCGCCGCACCGGTCCTCATCGCGAGCGGGGCCCGCGATCCTCTCGTTCCGCCCGAGAACGCTGCCACCCTCGCCCAACTCCTTCGCGAGACCGGCTACGACGTCACCCATCACATCGAAGCAGCCGGCCACGACCTCACGATGTCCGACGTCCGGGCCGCCCGGGACTGGATCGATCGCTATTTCCCAGAGTAGCGCTTACCCCTCGTTGGTGTGCGGTGGCGGAGCCGACGGCGGTGTGCCCGCCGAGTCATTTGGCGGAGCCGCATCCCCACCCTCGGCTTCATCCTCACCGCGGAGCCGGCGCCGCTTCTCGTCGAGTTGTGAGCGCCACCAATTGCTGTTGTGATAGCGCGGATCGCGCAACCCCGGCGTGTTGTCATAGCGCTCATCCTCGTAATGGCGCGGCGCGGGGAGCTGCGGATCGAGGTCGTGGACGGTGTAGTCCGCATCCTCGATCGACTCGTCCGCTGGCGCGGGCAATGCCGGGCCGCTCGGGCGCAGCGTGATGTCGATCGGCGAAATGACGGGGATCCAGGTCAGCATTTCATGGCTCCTCCCATGTTGAGAATGAAAGCAACGGCGGCGCCGAGTTGAAACATGACCAATCCTCCGAGCACACCATACGTCGCAAGCGTCTGACGACGCTCAGCCGGGACCGTCCGGCGATACAGCCACCACCCGATGAGAATCGTCGCCCCTTCGAGCACGAAATCTACCATCGGGTACTGATAGAGATGGAGTCCAATCGACGGTCCGCCCGGCCACGTCGGTTTGACGCCCGTGAGATAGTCGAGCGCGTAATGCGACGCGACGGTGAGGGCGACCGCGCCACCACCGATGACGTCGCTCGTGATCGCCGCATACAACCCCGCCAGGAGCACCGCGGCGGCGCCGACGGCCAACAATCCGTGCGTGTACAAGCCCCACGGCCCCCGGTCGACGTGCGCGACGCACAGTCCTACATCGAACCAATCCGGCAGCTCCGACGCGAACAGTAACAGCCAGAGCGGTACGGTACGCCGGAACGAATATGTTCCGAGCGCGAATCCTAAATGGCCGGCGTACATCTCACGCTCCGCCGGTACGGTGCCGAGCGTCATACCGGCTCGCGTCATGCACATGTGCATCATGCGCACGAGCATCACGCTGGCCCGCACGCCAATGGCACACGAGCACGGAGACGACGGGCGCCGCGAGTGCGAGCGACAGTTTCACTCCATTGAAGAGATGGTCTGACCACATGGCGCCGGGAAAGTTAACACCCCGGCCTCGCCACTAGTCTATCGACGCATCCTTACGAGGCCGTAACTAGGCCGTAACGTGCTGCGCTTTGAGAATGGCGCCCAAGGCGACGCTCGCCTCGCTCGCCGGAAGTGGACGCGCGAAGAGATAGCCTTGGCCCAACTCGCATCCCAACGTATGCAGGATGGATTGTTGCTGCGCGTGCTCGATCCCTTCGGCGATCGTGCTCAGCCCCAACGTGCCGCTGAGCCCGATGATCGTCCGCGTGAGCGCCGCGCCCGCCGAATCGTCGCCGAGCCCTTCGATGAACGCCTTGTCGATCTTGAGAATGTCGATCGGGAACTGCTGCAGATAGCTGAGCGACGAATACCCCGTGCCGAAATCATCGATCGCGAGCTTGACGCCGAGTGACTTGAGCTCGCGCAGACAATTGATGACGGCGTCGGTGCGATGCATGATCGTCGTCTCGGTGATCTCGAGCACGAGCCGTTCTGGCGAGAGTCCCGTCTCGGCCAACACCGCGCGCACGTCGTCGACGAAGGTCGACTCCTGCAGTTGCCGTCCCGACACGTTCACGGCCACGGTCAGGTTGCGCAACGACGCATTCTGATCGCTCCACAACTTCGCCTGCCGGCACGATTCGCGGAGGATCCACCGCCCGAGCGGAACGATGAGGGCCGTCTCTTCCGCCACCGGAATGAAATCGGCGGGAAGAAGCGTCCCACGCCGCGGATGATTCCACCGCACGAGCGCCTCGACGCCGACCGCGGTTCCCGTATTCAGCTGTACGAGTGGCTGATACAACATCGTGAACTCGTGCTCCGCCACCGCTCTCCGGAGATCCGCTTCGAGCTCGAGCCGGTCGACGACCGCGTTGTACATGTGCGGCTCGAAATAATCGTAGCTCCCTTTGCCACGCCCTTTGGCGCTGTACATCGCGACGTCGGCGTTGCGGAGAAGATCGTTCGCGCTCTCGTCGTCGCCGTGTGGCCACGCGATCCCGATGCTCACGCCGATCAGCGTCGCTTCACCCTTGAGCATGACCGGCGCTTGCATCGCCGAGATGATGCGTTCCGCCACGATGCGCGCTTCGACGTGATCGCGCACGTTGGAGAGCAGGATCCCGAATTCGTCGCCGCCGAGCCGGGCGACGGTGTCGGAGCCGCGCGTGGCGTTGAGGAGCCGGTTCGCCACGATGACCAACAACTCGTCGCCGATCCCGTGCCCCAGGCTGTCGTTCACCGATTTGAAGTTGTCGAGATCGAGGAACATCACCACCACGCGATCGCGATTCCCTTCTTTGAGCAGCGCCTGCTCGACGCGCTGGCGGAAGAGCGACCGGTTGGCCAGGTTGGTGAGTGAATCGTGGAACGCCTGGTGTGTCAGCTTGGCTTCGAGCGTTTTGCGCGTCGTGATGTCCTGCACCATCGCGATGATCGCGTCGGCGCCGGTGCCATCCCCTTTCGCGCGCGACATCGTCACGCTCGCCCAAATAATCTGCCCATCCCGCCGCACGTACCGATGCTCGGCGGTGAAGTGGTCGATGCGCTGCGTCGCCAGCTCCATGAACTGCCGCGCGTATTCCGCCGCGTCTTCGGACGGGGCGAAGTCGTGCAAGGAGTGGCCGCGGAGCGTGGCGGCGGTGTAGCCGAGGAAGTTGGCGAACGCTTCGTTCGCGTCGAAGAGCGTCCCGTCGAGGTTCAGGAGAACGATCCCAACGGCGGCGTGCTCGAACACAGCCCGAAACCGCGCATCGTTGGCGCTCGAGGACTCTCCGGTGGGTAAGTGCATCGTAGAAAGGTACGACATCCCGCTCCGTACCGTCTAGCGGATCCCCACCATCTTGTGTGACTGCACCGAAAGACGCCACCGGGGATGCGCTTTGCAGTATTCGATGGCGTGCGCCGTATTCTCCGCGAGCGCCGGTCCGTCCATTGGTTGGAGGAACCAGTGCGTGAAGTCGAGCGCGGCGAACCGCTCCGGCGGCGCGTCCCGCTGCGGGAAGACCAATTTGAGCTCGTCTCCCCGGGTGAGGACGACCGGCGCGGTCGCTTTTGGGCTCACGCAGATCCAATCCAACCCAGCGGGCGCCGGCTGGGTCCCATTGGTCTCGACCGCCACCTCGAACCCCACCGCGTGTAGGGCCCCGATCGCCGCCTCGTCGAGCTGGAGGAGCGGCTCTCCCCCCGTGCATACCACGAGCTTCCGCGCCGCGTCGTCGCCGGCCCAGGCGGCGTCGACCGCCGCCGCCAGCGCGTCGGGGGTCGCAAAACGCCCCCCGTCCGGCCCGACCCCCACGAAGTCCGTATCGCAGAAGGTGCAGGTCGCCGTCGCGCGATCTTGCTCCCGCCCTGTCCAGAGGTTGCACCCGGAGAACCGGCAGAACACCGCGGCCCGTCCTGCCTGCGCCCCTTCGCCTTGCAGGGTATAGAAGATTTCCTTGATGGTATAGGTCATGGACGCCGCACGTACCGCACGGGGTCGGACATGCCCACCTCCGCGAACCCTTTGAGCCGGAGCTGGCAGGCGTCGCAGTGTCCGCAGGCGGCGCCGTCCGGCGCTGGATCGTAGCAACTCGTCGTCGCGCCATAGTCGACGCCAAGCGATTGTCCGAGCGCCACGATTTCCCCTTTGCTCAGCGAGATCAACGGCGTCTGGATGCGGACCGGCGCCGTCCCTTCCACCCCGGCGCGCGTCGCGAGGTTAGCCATCTGCTCGAACGCCGCGATGTATTCCGGGCGACAATCGGGGTAGCCACTGTAGTCTCGCGCATTCACGCCGATGAAGATGTCCTGCGCGCCGGTCACCTCCGCGAACGCCAGCGCGAACGACAAAAAGATCGTATTCCGCGCCGGGACGTACGTCACCGGAATGTCGTGCGCCGTGTCGACCGGACGATCTTTCGGGACGTCGATGTCGGCGGTGAGCGCCGACCCGCCGAACGCGCGCAGATCGACGTCGACGATTTCGTGCCGGACGACGCCGTAGCGTGCGGCGACGGCGCGGGCCGCGTCGATTTCATGCGTATGCCGTTGGCCGTAGCGGAACGTCAGCGCGTTGACCGTGAACCCCTGGCTCGTCGCATACGCGAGCACCGTGGTCGAATCGAGCCCTCCGCTGAGGAGGACAATGGCTTGACGAGACGTGCTTTGCAGCGGAGCTGGCATCCAAGAAAGATACCAGGCGCACCCCGCTCCGAGGGATTACGCGGTCTTGAGCTCGCCCACGAGCTGGCGCAACCGCGTGCTGCCGCGCAGAAGCTGTTCCGACGCCGCGCTCATTTGTTCGCACGCCGCGCTCTGCTCTTCCGTCGATGCGCTCACCTGCATGGCGGTCGCCGCGTGCCCTTCCGCGGTCCGTGCGACGCCCGACAAGTTGTCCGTGGCGGCGTGGACGGCGCGTACGTTGGTTTCCGCGGTGTCGGCCACTTGTTCCGCCGCCAGGCGGGTCCGCTCCGCCGCCGCGAGAATCTGGGCGAGCGTTTCATCGAGATCGTGCGAGACACGTTCGATCTCACCGACCTGCGCCACACCGCGCTCCATCGTCGTCGACGTCGACGCCACCCGCGTCGTCACCGACTGCGTGAGCTCCACGACGTCATCCGCCGCGGCGCGTGCCTGATCGGCGAGCTTCCGGATCTCGTCGGCGACGACGCCGAAGCCGCGTCCCGCCGCTCCCGCGCGAGCCGCTTCGATGGCGGCGTTGAGCGAGAGCAGATTCGTCTGGTCGGCGATGCGTCCCACCGTGCCGACGAATTTGTTGATGTTGCCGACGGTGGAGTGCAGTGCGCGGACTTCATCCGCTGCTTGTCGCACGATCGTGCGCACGTCGTAGAGAATCGCGATCGACCGCTCCAACTCGCTCCGCTTGTCTTTTGCCTGTGATTCGATCGAGCCGGCGAGTGCTTGCACTTCTTCCGCGCCGGCCGCGACGCCATCGGCGCTGTCGCGAATCGAGTTGAGCGAATCGGTGACTTCTTGAATTTGCTGAACCTGCGTGTCGGCCCCTTCGGACACCTGCGTCACCGCGCTCGACACCTGGTTGGCGGTATCGGAAATTTCGCGCGATGCCGTCGCGAGATCGCCCGCGGAGCTCGTGACGTCGTCGGCCGTTCGCGTCGCCACGTCGATGATGCGCGAGAGCGATTCGCTCGCGTGATTCATCGCGCGCGCCAACGTTTGGAATTCGATGGGAAGCCCGATCTCTTCCGTGCGGACGCTCAATTCACCGCGGCTCAGCTGCCGCGCGTGTGTGGAGAGGGAGCGGAGTGGACGATCGATGGCGCGGGTCGTCCGGATGGCGATGATGAGGGCAAGGAGCACCGCGACCGCGGCCGCGGCGAGGACCAAGGACGCCCGCGACTTGGCGGTTCTGTCCAACCGTTGGGTCGTGTTCACGACTTCCGACGTCTTGGTTTGATCGAAACGTCGCAGGTCGTCGAGCAACGATTCGACGAGTGCGGCGGCGGCATGCGCCTGGGTGCGCGCTTCGTTGGAGCGTCCCAAGTCATTCAGGCGATGCGCCAACGCGTACGCATTTTCGACGTCCGCGAGCCGCTTGTCGACCGCGGCGATTTGTGCAACTTCCGACGCGGTCCGGTGTGACGAGGCGTTGAAACGGCGCTGCAGCTCGTGTGCTTCGTGACCGAGTTGGCGAAACTCACGCTGATCGACCGTGTCGTGCTCGGTAAGATATTGCGTCGCTTCCTGGATTTCGCGCGCGATGATGTTGGCGTAATCGGCGGTCTGCTGTGACGTCGTCAATATACTGAGCAGTTGCTCCGACACGTCGCGGGCGCCCATTCGCGCCGCGCCCCAACCGAAAGCGCCGGCGACGATCATACAGGATACGAGCGCGCCGAAGCCAACGTACAACGTTCGGCGAATCGACATCCGGCGTTCGCGCGGTGCCGACACGACCTGGTGCTGGCGCGTCTGGTCGAACGAGCTCTGCATCATGTCATCGAACGGCGCTTGCATCGTGCTCATGCGCCCGCTCCCGCGTTCGCTCCCGCGTTCGCTCCCGCGTTCGCTCCCGCGTTCGGTCTCGCGCTTGGTCCCGCGTTCGTGACTGCCGGTGTTCCTGTCCCGACTCCTGTCGTCGGCACCGGAACCATCGCGCCATGCTCGACACGGGTGATTCGGAAATGATCGCCCGCGGGATCATTCCCGCGATTGAACCAAATCGTCCCCGCGACGCCACGGTAGCCGTGACCCGCGTTCAATTGCTTGAGATACTGCTGCACCAGGTTGCGATCGCCGTGGGCTTGGGCCACCGCGTTCGCGAGCAACTTGGTCGCGTCGTACGCGAGCGCGGCCAATGCACTGGGCGGTTGTCCGTACTTGGCTTTGTACGCCGCAACGAACCGTTGCGTCGTCGTATCCATGCTCTGCGCCGTGAACGGGACGCCGATGTACACCCCTTCGGAGATCGGATCGGTGGTGATCGGTTGCCATCCATCGCCCGCGAGGAAGACGCTGTTCAACCCTTGGCGCCGCGCTTCGGTGAGGAACGGATGTCCCGAGGTCTCATCACCGGCCACGAAGACGACATCGGGCTTCTTCAACTTATAGAAGGCGACGTACGGCTCCATGTCGGTGGCGGGGCTCATCGGATCGTTGCTGATCACTTCGCCATCGAAATGGTGCAGGAACGCATCCGCCAACCCTCGGCCGTACGCGTCGTTTTGATACAGCACCGCCGCGCGGACGCGCCGGTGCAACGTGGTCGCAAAGGATGACGCGAATCGCGCCAGCGTCGCACCATTGCTCGAATCGCTCGTGATCAACCGGAACACCCAGGGAGAAATTCCCGTCAGATCCGGCGACGACGCCGACGTCGCGATCGCGACGATATGATTGTTGTTGTACACTTCGGCGGCCGAGACCATCGCGGCCGAATTCACGTGGCCGACGACCCCCATGACCGCGCGATTGTTGCTGAACTCGGCGGCGACACGCGTCGCTTCGGTCCCGGTTCCGCGATCGTCGCGCACGACGACACGGACGGGAACTCCGTCGATCCCGCCGTTATGATTGATCTCTTCGACGGCGAGCTCGACTCCTTGTTGGTTGAGCTCCCCGTAGGGAAGATGTTGCGGGCCGGCCGCCCCGATCACGTATTCATTGGATCGGTGCTGGCACCCAAGTGCGGAACAGGCCGCGATCACGAGCAGCGAACGGCGCAACTGAAATCCTCCGAGGTCGATCGCCGGGAATGATGAACGCGATTGCATGTACGACTGCGGATGCCTTGCAACGCGAGTGCACCACCAAGACGAAGTGCGAACTTCCTTTGTAACTGGTCGAAACACGAGTAGCAGAAGGGCAAGACGAAACCCCGAGGGTGGTGGCACCCCTCGTGCGAGTTTCGGCAGCTATGCGCATTTTGGTAACCGGGGGAAGCGGGGTCGTCGGGACGGCGACCGTCACAGAGCTGCTGCGAAGGGGGCATACGGTCCGCCTCGTGTCGCGCCATGCGGCCGATGACGCGCGCCGCTGGGCATCGGGCGTAGAGCCGCACCCGGGGTCGATTACCGATCCCGATTCGCTACGTGGCGCGGCGAACGGATGCGCCGCGCTGATTCATCTCGCCGCGGTGGTCGCCGAAACACCGCCTGATGAAACGTTCGAACGAGTCAACGTTGAAGGGACTCGACACGTGATCGAGGAAGCGGTGCGTGGCGGCGTCGTCCGTTCCGTCTACGTCTCCTCACTCGGCGCCGACCGTGGGACGTCGCCGTATCATCGATCCAAGCGGACCGGGGAGGAGATCGCGCTCGCCTCTACTATGAATACGACGGTGATTCGTCTCGCCAACGTCTACGGTCCTGGCGACGAAGTGATCTCCCTCCTCATCAAGATGATTCGCATGCTCCCAATCGTCCCGACGATCGACGGGGGGGAGGACGTCTTCCAGCCCATTTGGGTCGGCGACGCGGCCATGGCGTTGGCCGAGGCGCTGGATCGGCCGGAGCTGGCGGGGCAGGCGTTGGACGTGGCGGGACCTGACAGGACGTGCATGAACGATCTGATCACTCAGGTCCGTCACATTACCGGCCGCCGGCCGATGACGCTCCCCGTCAGCGGGGCGCTCGCCACCTTGGGGGCGAAGCTCGCCAGCATGGCCGGGGTCTCGATTCCGATCGACGAAGGGCAGATCACCATGCTGGAGGAGGGGAACGTCATCCCAGACGACCGGCAGAATGCGCTGACCGAGATACTGGGGATCGAGGGAACTCGACTAACCGACGGGCTGTGTAAGCTCGCCGATGCGCTCCCCGAGCAGCTCCCGGACGCGGGTGTTGGCTCCCTCCGCCGGAAACGCATCTGGGCCGACATTACCGATTCGTCATTGTCGCCAGAACAACTGTTCGAACGATTTCGAACAACCTTTTCGGACGTGACCCCTTGGTCGATGAACCTGGGCGCCGAGCCGGGGACGCCGGATGCGCTGCAGGAAGGGGAGACGATGACCATGTCGCTCCCCATCAGGGGGAATGTCCAGGTCCGGGTCGAGGAGCTGACGCCGAGGACCGTGACGCTGGTGACGTTGGAAGGACACCCATTGGCGGGGGCGGTTCGCTTTTTAGTCGAGCAGCGAGGAGATCATCTTCGGTTCGAAGTCCAGGTGTACGACCGGCCGGCCGACGTCGCTGACTGGCTCGTGATGCGGACCGTCGGGCAGTACATCCAGCTCGGAACGTGGAAGAGCATCGTCCGGCGCGTCATCCAAGAAAGCGGCGGGCGCTGCGCCGATGGGATTCACCACGAGACCGTCAGCTTGGATGAGGAAGCGGCTGAACGTATCGAGACGTGGCTGCGCGAACTGGTGCTGGCCCGACAACGGGAAGAGGTTCCGCACGACGGTGCCGAGCGTGAAGACGCGAGTCGCCAAGACGCGATTCGGCAGGACGCGACTCCCCAGGACGTGACACCCGAGCGCGCCTGACCCACTGCTTATTTTTGACCTATGTCCAGAACGCCTTTCACCGTTGGAATCATCCAGGACGCCGTCGCCGCGACGCCGGCGGAGACTGTCGAGCGCGCCGTCGGGCGCATTCGCGAGGCCGCGTCGCGTGGCGCGCAGATCATCTGCCTCGAGGAGATGTTCAATTCGCACTACTTCTGTAAGAAGCAAAGTTGCGAGCGGTTCGACCTCGCCGAGCCGATCCCTGGGCCGGTGACCGATCGGATGCAGGCGTTGGCGAAGGAGTTGGAAGTCGTGTTGATCGTGCCGATCTTCGAGCGGCAGGCGGCGGGCGTCTATCGCAACTCCGCCGCGATCATCGACGCCGACGGAGCGTTGCTCGGCGTGTATCACAAGATGCACATTCCCGACGATCCGCTTTTCAACGAGAAATACTATTTCACGCCAGGCGATTCCCATCGCTCGCATGAAGGGCCACATCGGGGCGCGAACGGGTTCCGCGTGTGGAAGACGCGGTATGCGACGATCGGTGTCTTGATCTGTTGGGATCAATGGTACCCTGAAGCGGCGCGCATCACGTCGTTGCTGGGGGCGGAGATTTTGTTCTTCCCCACGGCGATCGGCTGGCATCCAGCGGAGAAAGCGACGTTCGGCGACGCGCAGGTCGATGCGTGGCGCACGGCACAGCGCGCGCACGCGATCGCGAACGGCGTCTTCACGGCATCGCCGAATCGCGTCGGGCACGAAGACGAGCCGGGAACGGATGGGCTCGAATTCTTCGGACATTCGTTCATCGCCGATCCGTTCGGCCGCATTCTCGCGGATGCGGGGACCGATCCCGCGGTGTTGATCGCGACATGCGATCCGGCGTTGATCGAAGAGACGCGCCGCAATTGGCCGTTCCTCCGCGATCGCCGCATCGACGCCTACGCTCCAATTCTCAACCGTTACCTCGGCGCATGACCACAGCGGCAGCTCCCGCAGGAATTTCTGCACCGCCCAAATGGCGGATGCCGGCCGAATGGGAACGGCACGACGCCACGTGGATCGCGTGGCCGCATCACGAGCCCGATTGGCCGGGGAAGTTGGCGGCGGTCCAGTGGGTGTACGCGGAGATCGTGCGCGTACTCGCCGAGTGCGAGCGCGTGCACGTGTTGTGTCATGACGAGGATGTTCGTGCGCAGGCGGAGTCGTATTTACGCGCGCACGCCGTCGCGCTGCAGAACGTCGATCTCACGGTAATCCCGACCGATCGCGTCTGGTTGCGCGACTCGGGACCGAGCTTCGTGTGGAACACCGAGGGCGACGTGGAGCTCATGGCGTGGGGGTTCAACGCGTGGGCGAAGTATGACAATTACTCGCACGATGCGCGTGTTCCCGACGCCGTACAATCCTTGACGCGTCTTCAGCTTCGCCGTCCCGTGCGCGACGATGCGCCCGGGCAACGTTTGGTGTTGGAAGGGGGCGGCATCGACGTCAACGGGGATGGGCGCATCCTCGTGACCGAAGAGTGGTTGTTGAGCGATCAGCAGGTGCGCAATCCCGGGATGACCAAGAGCGACTATGAGCGCGCGTTCGCGACCTATCTCGGTTGCTCTGAAACGATCTGGCTCGGCCACGGGTGCGTCGGCGACGATACGCACGGACACATCGACGATGTCGCGCGCTTCGTGAGCTTCGACACGGTCGTGCTCGCGTACGAAGCCGATCCCGCTGACGACAACTTCGCATCGTCGCAAGACAATTTGCGGCGGCTGCAGATGGCGGGGGGTGATCGGCCGTTGAACGTGATTCCGTTGCCGTATCCGCGGCCGGTGATCATGGACGGGCTGCGGTTGCCCGCGAGCTACGCGAACTTCTACGTTGCGAACGGTGCTGTGTTGGTGCCGACGTTCAACGATCCCAACGACCGGATCGCGCTCAATACGTTGGCCGATCTCTTCCCCGCGCATCGCGTCGTCGGCATTCATGCGGTCGATCTCGTGTGGGGATACGGAACATTGCACTGTCTGACGCAACAACAACCCGCGCGGCGGCGGTAAGGCGCGATGAAGATCACGCTGGTGGCTGATGATACCGTTCGGTACGAGGCGACGCCCGGACCGTTGACGATCGAAGCGCCGGCGCCGGATAAGCCGTATACGTCGTTTCACATGTTGGCGAGTGCATTGGCGCAGTGTACGTACGAGACGGTCCATTCGTGGGCGACGCACGCCAAGTTGCAGGCGGATGATCTCGCGGTCGAAGTACGGCTGCAGTTCGTCGAGCGTCCGCATCGGGCGAGTGCGTTCGAGGTCACGTTGCTGTGGCCGTCGTTACCGGAAGAGCGTGTGGCGGCGGCGCGGCGGGCGGGTGAGTTGTGCGCCGTGCATCAGACGCTCGCGCATCATCCACAGATCGACGCGATCGTCAAACGATAATCCGCGGACCTCTCATGTCGCTTCCGGCACGCACCTTTCCAGTCGTCCGCTTCACCGTCGCGGGTGAAGAGCCTGGCGCAACCGCGCGCATCGTCGGATCGGTTGGACGTCCGTACACGGTGATTTATGATGGTGCGTGCCGAGTGTGCGGGAAGCTCGTCGACATGTTGGCGGAGTGGGACACGCACGAAAGCGTCGAGATCGTTCCGTCACAAGCGCCAGGTGTGCACGCACGGTTTCCGTGGATTCCCGCGCGTGCGTACGCAGAGTCGGTACAAGTCGTTCGCGCGCGTGATGGAAAGACGTGGCAAGGTGCGGCGGCCTTAGAGACGATCATCAACGTGATGCCGAAAGGGCGTCTCATCGGATGGGTCTTCAAGGTGCCGTACGTGCGTCCGCTCGCCGAATATCTCTATCGTACGTTCGCCAAAAATCGATATCGGTTGGGGTGCGGCGAACACTGCCAGTACCGTCCGTTGGACGTCGACTTCGACGTCGATCATAAGACGTAACAGCACCGTTCGAACAATCGTTCAAGTCTTGCAACCTGGCGCCGGGAGACGCACGTTGTAGGGCACTCCTTTCCCAGGTACCGTCTCATGCCTCGCGCTTCGTCATCCACGCCCGCTCGGCGGACGTCCGCGCCTCAGCCGCTCGTTCGGAGTGGCGATCCCATGCTCCTCATCGGGACGATGAAGGGCGCGTTTCTGCTCCATTCGACGTCCGCGCGTACGAAATGGACGTTGCGTGGTCCGTTCTTTCCCGGGCAAGCCGTCTACGCGATGGCGTATGATGGGCGCAACGGACGTCATCGGCTGTGGGCGGCGACGCAAAGTATGCATTGGGGAGCGGTGTTGTGTTGGAGCGACGACTTCGGCGAAACGTGGGTCGTTCCTGAGACGCCGACGATCACGTTTCCGAAAGGGAGTGACCGATCGCTCCGGCAGATTTGGCAAATTGCGCTCGGCAATTCCGACGAGCCGGACACGTTGTATTGCGGTGTCGAGCCGGCGGCGTTGTTCAAGTCGACTGATGCTGGGAACACGTGGTCGCTCGTCAAAGGGCTCGCCGATCATCCACACGCCAAGTTGTGGCAACCGGGTGGTGGTGGATTGGGATTGCACACGATTCTCCCCGATCCAAACGATGCCAAGCGGGTGACGATCGCGATCTCGACGGGCGGGGTGTACCGCACGAGCGATGGCGGGCGGACGTGGCAGGCACGAAATGTTGGCGTGCGGGCGGAGTTTCTCCCCGACAAATTTCCGGAGTTCGGGCAGTGCGTGCACAAAATCGTGCATCATCCGTCGCAGCCGGAGCGGATGTATCTCCAGAATCACTGGGGATTGTATCGCAGTGATGATGGTGGCGATTCGTGGCACGACATCGCGAATGGGGTTCCGTCGGATTTTGGATTCCCGTTGGGGATTCATCCGCGCGATCCGAACACGGCGTACATCGTTCCGCTCGAGTCGGATGCGTTTCGGTGTGTTCCGGACGGGAAGATGCGGGTGTACCGGACGCGGAATGGCGGGAAGCAGTGGGAGGCGCTCACGCGAGGGTTGCCGCAGCGAGAGGCGTACGAGACGATCTTGCGGGATGGGTTGAGTGTCGACTCGTTGGATCCGGCGGGGGTGTATTTCGGAACGCGTAGCGGAAAAGTGTACGGCTCGAAAAACGAAGGGACGTCGTGGGCGTTGTTGGCGGATACGTTGCCGCCGGTGGTGTGCGTGAAGGCTGTCGTGCCGATTCCCGCAGCGGCGAGTCGATCGGACGTGCGTTCTGGTACGAAGCACAAGAGCGGAACATCGTCGCGAAAGGCAGCGACGAAACGCTCGAGTACCGTGCGACGAAGCGCGACGCGCAAAGTGGCGGCGCGGTCGGGGCGTTGATAATTCGCTGGATTTCGGACGATGCCGGTTGAAGTGGTTCTCCCTGAATATTTGCGCACGTTCGCGGATGGTGCGCGACGCGTGCAATTATCCGCCAACGTTGTGACGGTGCGAGATGCACTGGATGCGTTGGCGGCGACGTATCCGGGGGTCGTGAGTCGTGTCAGAACGGAACAGGGGGAGGTGCGGGAGCACGTGAACATCTTCGTTCAGGGGGAGAGCATTCGCGATGGGGATGGTTTGGGGACCCGATTGCATCCTGATGAGGAACTATTGATCGTTCCGGCGGTGAGCGGGGGATAGGCGCTCGCGGGCGTCGATGGGCGCCAACATTTGTGTTGCGTGTCATACGACCGCGTCCTACATTCGTGCGCATGACTTCCGGACAGTGGTCATGACGCTTCCGCTCCGCTGGTTGTTCTTCGGAGCATCGTCGAATGACGACGGATATCGTCGTGACCGTCGTCGGCCACGTCCGGTCGTGATTGCCGAGCAGAATACGGCGATCGGTCATGATGGTTGGAACGATGATCCCGACCACGCGGCACTCGCGTCGATGCGTGCCGGGGACGTAGTGGCGTTCGAGTCGCTCTTTCATCGGTACTACACGCGATTGGTCCGTGCCGCGTATGGTTACGTGCGCGCGCGAGACGTCGCGGAAGAGGTGGTCCAGGACCTCATGTTCCGTTTGTGGACGCGCCGAGGCGACATGCAGGTGACTGGCTCTGTGGCGGTGTACCTCTTTACGGCGGTCCGGCACGAATCGATGAAACGTGTTCGACGCGCGGCGATCGAACAACGATGGACGAGTCGGGAGGCCGCGGCGCTCGCGAGTGATGAGCGAGACGTGGAGATCGCTCCGGACGCGACGGCCGAGCGTCGCGAGTTACACGACGCGATCGGGCGCGCCATGGCGTCGTTGCCGGAACGGTGCCGGGAGGTGTTCCGGTTGTACCGCGAGCAGGATCTCCGAGCGCCGGAGATCGCGCAAATTCTTGGGATTACCCCATCGACGGTTCGCGTGCAGCTGGCCCGCGCGGTGCGGGCGCTCCGGACGCAATTGGCGGAGTATCGGCGCCGGTAACGGGCGCTTGGGAGCCGCGCAAAAGAAACGTGGGCGGCTTGTAAACACTTTTGTGGAGATGTGGCTCTAGTAGGTCATGGAGCCTGTCGATCGCGACCAGCCCGAGCTGCACCTCGAAGAGCTCGCCGAGTATTTGGCGGGGCATGCGGACGCTCACGCGCGTGATGGAGTGGAGACGTGGGCTCGCACGGACGCGGAGCGGGCCCGCGAGCTCGACATTCTGCGTGAGGCATGGAACGCATTGAGCGCAACTCCGGTCGTGCTCGAAGATGTGGACTCGCGTCGCGCATGGAACCAGGTCATTGGCCGGATCACAGAGCAAGAGTGGGCGTCCACCAGAACGGTGTCGTCGCGGCACGACCTCCACGTTCGGCAGCCCAGACCACGATGGGGAATCTGGCTCGGCGCGGCAGCCGTCATCGTCGCGACCGTTTTCGCGATTCGTCCGTGGTCGTCCCACGTATCGACGTCGGCACGGGGGCTTACGTACACGTCTGCCGTTGGACAGGTGGCGACCGTTACGCTCCGCGATGGAAGCCGAGTGACTCTCGCGCCGCAGACGACGTTGACCATGGTCGATGAAACCGAGCGGACGGTGACCGTTCGCGGGGAGGCATACTTCGACGTGCGATCGGCAGAGCGTTCGCCATTCACCGTCGTGACCATGAATGGTGCCACGACTCGGGTCCTCGGCACCACATTCGACGTCGCCCAATATCCGGGGGATCGGACAGCCCGAATCATCGTGCAATCGGGAAAAGTCCGCACCACGTCGCCGTCTGGGGGGGCGGTGACATTGGTGCCTGGTATGATCGCGCGGGTGGGCGATTCGGTCACGATTCAGCGTACAGGGGGAGCGGGATACACCGAGTGGCTCGGCGGCCAACTCGTTTTCGATCAAGCGCCGGTACAGGAAGTTCTCGAAACGTTGTCACATTGGTACGGAGTCCGGTTCGATCTCACAGATACGACGCTCGCGCACGATCGCTTGAGCGCGAAATTCTCCGCGCGGTCGCAGGTCGATGCACTGGCGATTCTGTCGGAAGTGCTGCACGTGCGAACCGCGATCCATCGCATCAACGATACGACCGTCATCTCGCTGCGGGCTGGAGAGGAGCCGGCCTCGTCTCACGCGCCATCCGTGCGTGAAGGGCGAGACAAATTTTCGATCACCAAGGAGGGGGGGCAATGAGAAATACCTGTCGTCGGTTGGTGCCGCACATGGTGGTGATTTGCAGCGTCCTCGACGGGGGACTGCGGGGGGCGGTGGCGCAGCGCACGCTCGCGGTAGGGCCGCCGAGTGCGGGGCAGACCGCGGATGCGGCGCCGGCGGGGGCACTGTTGGGGACGCCGGTGAGTGTGACGCTCGACAACGTTGCGCTCAGCGACGCGATTCGTGCTCTCTCTGCGAAAACTGGGATCGTCATTGCATATCGTGGGAGCGAGGTGGCGTCGTCGTCGGCACGCGTCACGCTCCATGCGACGCGGCTGACGCTTGGGGCCGCGTTGACGCAAGTGTTGACGGGCACGGGGCTCGTCGTTCGGCAGACCGAAGCGGGGAGCGTCGTCATCACGCGTGCGGGCGACGTGCGCGCGACGGGGACGATTACCGGTGTCGTGCTGGATTCGGCGACGGGGCATCCGTTGCGTGGGGCAATGATTACGCTCGATGAAAACAAAAAAGGGGTGACGTCGGACGACGCGGGGAAGTTCAGGGTGACTGGTGTATCCGCCGGGCGCCATGTGGTGCATGCGCGGTCGATCGGACGTGCCAGGGTGTCTCAAATCATTACGGTTGCGGACGGAGAAACCGCGGCCGTTACGTTGCGTCTGCAGACGGGTGTCAATACGCTGGATCAAGTCGTGGTGACTGGCACGGTGATTCCAACAGAATTGAAGGCGGTGCCGAATGCCATCACCGTGATTACGGCGAAGGATATCGAGCAGCGGGGGATCACGCGCATCGATCAGTTGTTTCGAGGGGATGTCCCCGGAGTGTTCGCAGTCGCACAGGGGTCGTCGGGCGACGCAACGTCGTTCGATCAGACGGTGATGTTCTCGCGCGGCGCAACGGCACTCTCGTATCCCAGCGTCGGAGTGAGTGATATACAGGGGAGGAGTATCACCAATCCGATCAAAACGTACGTGGACGGCGTGGAGATGGCCGACCCATCATATTTGAGCCAAATCGATCCGAAGAGCATCGAACGCATCGAGATTCTGACCGGTCCACAGGCGTCGACAATTTACGGGAGCAACGCCATCAACGGCGTCATGCAAGTTTTTACCAAGCGGGGACGCACGTCGCACCCACAGCTCACGCTCCAACTGCAGCAGGGGTGGATCGAAAACAATTTCAATGCCGCGAGAACCCCGCAGCATGATGCCAGCGCACAAGTCAGTAGCGTCGAAGGGAACGTCTCGTACAACGCCGGTGGATCGTGGAATTACATCGGTCCGTGGACCCCGGGGGTGCAGCATACCCGCACGGAAGCCTTTGGCGGGGCTCGACTCGAGTTCCCGATATCGATCGGACGGACGGCGACCGACTTCACGTACCGTCGCTCCCTCTCGCAGAATAGGCGGCGCGGGAGCGAATATCCCGCGGCGAATTACGAAAAGGGCTGGTATCTCAATGAAGACGGAGCCGCGGGCTTGGATCCCACCTTCAACGATTTGGCGACCCAGGCGTTGGGGCAAACGGTGGGGCTCACCACGAGCTATCAACCCACGACGTGGTGGACGCACGCGCTGACGTTGGGACAGGATGTGGCGAATATTGAAGCAATAACCCGCACAAAGCGCTTCGCCTCGCCGGGTGATAGCACGCTCTTTATCAACGTGAATGCTGAGAATCGTCGATCGATTCGGTACGTCACGACGGTGCGTACGCCCGTGACGAGTTTCGCCAACGCCACGATGACGATGGGCGCCGATGAGTGGCAAACACTCGAATCCGGCTTTATCGCGCATCCGAATACGTCCATCACGGCTGGGTTGGACGATCCATTTGCGTCCCGTGTGCGTGATCACGACGCCGGCGCGTTCGTGCAAGCACAGCTTGGTCTGCATGACCAATTGTTCTTGACCTACGGGATGCGCGCGGAGTTTAATCCCGCGATTGGCACCAACGCCAAAGTCTTGCCGGGCCGATACGGGGTCGCGTATACCCAGGACCTCGGGTATGTCTCGGCCAAGCTCCGCGGCAGCTATGGCCGCTCCATTCGCCCGCCGGCTCCACAGGCGAAGTTGGGATACGTGAACCCGGATCCGGTCATGCAGTCGGTGTTCGGCCAAGGCTTCTATTATCAGTTGCCCAATCCCGAGCTCGTACCCGAGTACCAGCAAGGGGGGGAAGGGGGCTTGGAACTCTACTTCGGCTCCCGCGGCTCGCTGGTCGTCACACGGTATAACCAAACGGTCGAGGGATTGATCAGCAACGTCGTAGGGGCCGATAGCGTCCGATCCCGGATGCCTATTCAGGCTCAGTCATACGGCGGATGGTGCGGCTTTCGAGGACCGGACGGGAACCTGTATGTCTCCACTTGTCCCGATGCCCAGGGCTACGTCTACTATCTGCAGGCGGAGTATTTGAACATCGGCAGTATTCGGAACCAGGGATGGGAGTCGCAAGGGAGTGTCAACGTCGGTCCCGTGACAGCGCGTGGGACGTACAGTTGGACCAAGAGCCGGATCATTGGGATTACGCCCAAATACCGCGCCTTGTATCCCGCAACCAGCTATCCACAGTACCGACAGGGGGCGCCGTTTGACTACTTGCCGGAGCACACGTGGGCGCTGGGGATCACGTATGCGAGCTCCGCATCGACCCTCGGGCTCAATGTCAATGGCCGAGCACGCACGACGATCGACCGGAACGATTTTTATACACAGCATCTCTCCGGGAACATCCGGCTCCCGCAAAATCGGTTGATTGTGAGTAATAGCCGGTACCAGTACGTCAATGTCAGTGCAGGGTATGCCTTGACGAGTCTTGTCGCCACACACCGAGTATCCACTCGTCTCGAAGGACTGTTACAGGTTGACAACCTGTTGAATCACTATCAGAACGATGTCTCCGGTGCCTACGCTTCCATGGGCCGGCAAAGCAACGTCGGTCTTCGACTTCGGTTTTAGCCCATGATCACCAAATTCTCTCAGCTCATTCTCGGAATCCTCGCCGTGGCGGGTGGGGGCGGCATGACGGCGGCTCGCGCACAGCTTGCGCTCCCAACGGTGAGAACATTCTCCGGAGATTCCGCGAGCGCCCATCGCCCGGTCTCCGCGGCGGAAGCCGATCATCATGTCTGGATCAAACGCGCGAATCTGGAGGACGCGATCTCCTTTCGCGACGCGCACTATCCGGTCGATTCCCTCCGGCGGGTCGTGTCGGCGACCGCGGCCGACTGGGCGAAAAATTTCGAAGCGATCCCGCTCACCGGTCTCCAACACGATGCCGCGGCTCGCGTCAATATCGTGGCGGGACAGGAGGCGCAGGCCGAGGCGCTGATCGCCAAACGTCTGGCGATGCCGGGGATGCGCATGCGCGACCGGGCCTTCACGTTGGACAACGCCGTCACCGCCTTCGCCGACTGGTATCATCCGGAATACTTGCCGAAAGCGGAGATGTACCTGCGGCAATTGGATGCCTTGGGAGACAGCGCGGCGTGGTGGCAAATCAACGCGCGCTACGCCCTCCAGGACGCCTATTATCATTTGGGACGAAGCGCCGACGTCGCCCGGCTCGGCATTGTGGCTGTTCAACGCCTGGCCGCGCTCCCGTATCTCCTGCAAAGCGTGGAGGAAATCGGCCCGATCTACATTTACACCGTCGAGGCGGTGAGCGGCCGGCCGGGAGCCCGGGCCACGATCGACGCCTTGAATGCCGTGCTGCGGTCGACCTATGTCGCGCCGCCAGCGGTGTTGGCGATCGACTCGACGTATGTACACATCGGTGAATCGCGAAAAAGCTGGTTCGAAGACCTCATCCAGATCGCCGCCCACATCGGTACGCAGGGGGCGCCGCTCCTGTCCAACTATTGGGTGAATCGTCCAACCGCCGATTCGGCCGTCGTTCCCGTCAACGATGGGAAGATTCGATTGGTGGAAGTCCTGTCGTACGGGTGCGACGGGTGCCTCTTTGCCCTCCATGGGATTCAGCGGATCCAGGATCGGTTTCC